>Ga0209821_100127_pt1 | contig 13453 bp, 18 predicted proteins | sample SSWtaG_3_FD_184118 | JGI IMG/M metagenome (GOLD analysis project Ga0209821, IMG submission 184118) | Hot spring microbial communities from Sandy's Spring West, USA to study Microbial Dark Matter (Phase II) - SSWTFFsm_matched (SPAdes)... | ecosystem: Environmental > Aquatic > Thermal springs > Hot... | reverse complement strand
TCAGCGCGTCGAGCCTCACCGCGTGAACCAGCCGCCCGTCCAGCGTGTACGCTTTCAGCGCCTCGAACCCCTGACCGAAGTCATCAACCTTGAACGCCACCTGCTGGGCGTTCGCGGGGAAAGCGAAGCTCGTGCTGTTGCCGCACGCGGCCGTGTAGTGCAACGTGCTGTTGAGCTTCGCGAACGCGGGCGCTTGCGCGAGCGTGATGTTGTACTCGCCTGGCGAAAGGGTGAGCGACGCGAACGCGTTCAGCGACGCGTCGAGGAAAGCGATGCGCACGGCTGGCAGCGTCCAGCGGGCGTTCCACCGCCGCGGCATCAGCGTGTACGAGAGCGCGCGCCCGCTCGTAACGATCGCGGCGTCGTAGTGGTAGTCGCTCGCGTTAGCGCTGTGGAACACGAAACCGGCCGGCGCGCGGGCGAGCGCCAGCATCAGCGTGTAGTTCGTCAGCGTCAGCGTCAGCGGCGACTGGGACAGCTGCAGCGTGTTGCGCGCGACGATCGCCTGCACCGTGTTCGCTCCCGTCCACGTGTACGTCACCCTCCCGTTCGGCGGATAGGACAGCAGCACGTCGCTAGCGTACACGTTCGGGAACACGTAAACGGCGGTAACGTGCGTCTCGTTGCGCGTCGCGCTCGACGCTGAAGCCGTTCGCTTGAAGGAGAAGTAGCCGCTGCTCACGGCGAACGCGTCGAGCCGGATCGTGACTGTGGTGATCGCGGAAGTGCTGAACGACCACGATACCGTGTACTCGCCCGCGGAAGACAGGCTGCGCGTGATCTTCGTCCACGTGTTCGCCGACAGCGACGTCGACGATCCGGCGACGGTGACCGTGCACGCGAGCGTGCAGTACGCCCAGAACGAGACCGTTGCCGGAGCGGTTACCGTGAAGCGCAGCAGGTTTTCGCTGTGCGCCGCCGCCGACACGGCGCGTTGGAAACAGTAGCCCGAATCGTAGCCGCCGGAAACGATGCTGCCGACGACCAGCGTCATCGCCCCAGCGGTACCGTCGCTGAACGACTCGCTCGTCCGCCCGAACGTAGCCGTCACCGTCGCCGGGTAATCCCACACGTGCACCAGCCCAGCCGGCGGCAGCGACGCGTTGTACCACGCCGGCGGCGATACCGGGTAAACGACGATGTTCGACGATGAAGCGAGCGGCAGCGCGCTCGCGAGCGCAGCGACCAGCGCGATGACCAGCACCAGCGCGAGGGCGAGGAGCAGGCGCCTCATAGCCTCACCTTCGGCAGCCTCACCCTAGCGGCGAACCACTCGACGCGCCACACCTTCAACGATTTCAGGTGGAACCGCGCAACCGAGGGCGCGGCTGGGGGGAGCAGTTTCGGCAGCGGCGGGGGTGGCGGCTGGCAGCACTTGGGTGACGGGGGAAAGGGTATCGGCGGGTGCTCGAAAGCTCGCGCGGTTCGAGCGAGCGATACCGAGGCTGTTTGCGCCGCCTGCACCGCCTTCTCCAACGCTTCCACCCTCGCCAGCGCCGCCGGAGCTTCCCTCGCTTTCTGGACGGAAACCGGCGCTGGAATGGGTAGAACGGTGCTTTGCTCCCTTTTCGCCTCCACGAGGCTCAACGAGGGTAGCGCGACGGATCGCGTTAAAGTTTCGGTCTTCAGCTCGACCTTCGCCGGCGCCGCGGTCTTGCTCTCCACCTTTACTTCCAGCGGAAGCGCTTTCACCTCCTGCTTTTGAACGGTGGACAAGGCGGGGAGCGAGAGGGGGACGGTTTTCACCGTTTCCAGCGTCTTCAACGCGACCCCGGGAACGCCGCCGCCCAGCTTCGAAACCGTTTTCAAGCCAGAGAGCAGCTCCCCGCCGACGTCCTTCGCTCCGCCCGCTGCACCGCTTGCGACCCCAACCCCCTTCGCGGCCACCCTTTCCCAAGGGAAGATCACCTTCAGCGTCTGCTCGCCGCCGTAAGGCAGCGGGGTCGGCTGGCCTTTCACCAAGAAGGCCCCGCCCTTGCGGCTCAAAACCGCTACGATTTCGCTTTCCTTACCCCCCGCTTTCACCATCGATGGATGGAGGCTGAAAGGCGCCTCGAGCACCTTCCACGCGAACCCTTTACCCTTCAGGCCGGCCTCCACGCGGAAGAAGGGGGTTTCGAGCGAGGTTACGCGCGGAGCCGGGGAGCCTTCCACCCACTTTCTCGTTATATCCACCATGCTTTTTTCCTCGAGCTGCCAAGCCACGCCCGAAACGCCACCGTACTCGACCGTCTTCACCCTCAGTTCTTCTGGAGCGTAAACCCGCTTCTCCGCGGTCACGATCCCGGCCTTGCGGAGGGCCCAGTCCAGACCGCGCATGGGCGTCGTGAACGCTTCAACCGTGCGCCACTTTATCATCTCGGAAAGCTTTCCGGCCTCCGAGGCCTTCGCGTACTCCCGCAGCGCCAGCTCGTGGATCTGCGCCCCCTTCGCCGCCCCCTTCACCAACGCGGGGGTGATGACGAACTTCCACTCCATGGCGCTTTCGGTCAAACCCAAACCGGCTCCGGCGACGCCGGCGGCCGTTTCCAGCGCTATCTGGGAACCGTGCCTTCGCGCCAGCTCGCTCCACTTCTCCAACCGCTCTCGCGGATCGCCCCCGCTCGCGAGCACGCGGGCGATATCGCGGCCGTACACCACGCCGGTTTGCGCCGCTATCTCTTCGCTAACGGTGCGGCCCAGCGAGCTCGTACCGGCGATCCGCGATACCAGTTGAGCGATCGGCCCCGCGAAGGAGGAGAAGCCGCGCCAGAAAGCTGCGGCTACCGATTCGGTCAGCGGCGGCGGCTCGTATTTCGGCTCCTTGAGCTCCACCCTCAGAGCATCGCCCTCCAACCTCAGCTCCCCAGCTTCGGCCATCCTGCGGAGTATTTCCTCCGCTTGCGGCGTGCCGATGGGCCCCTCGATCCCGTAGCGCTTCGCGAGCAGGGGCGCGTGCCTCCAGAACCACGTTTGGAACTCCCTCGCGGCGACCTGCTCCCCCGTCAAGGGCCTACCGACCGGCACGGCCGTCGTCAGAAGCTTTCGGGCCACCTCGTAAGCCGAGGGTTGCGGAGGGGGCTGCTCAACCACTCTTTCCACCTTCTCCCCCCGCAGCGTGACCTGCAGCTCGGGTCGGCAGCGCGAAGCCGCGAGATCCACGCGGATGCTCCGGAAGCCCTCGGCCGCCAGCTCGGCGATCTCTCGCGACAAGTCGACGGTGGCCGTTCGGCGCTCCACGATGTTCTCGCTGCCCGCTCCGCGGAAAACGTACGCGGCATGGAAGACCTTTCCGCTGTACGGCTCCACTGCGCCCACGACGAACCTACCGGTGGCCTCGCTGTAGAACGCCGGCGTCACCTCCACGCGGAGCCCGCGAGACCGCGCCCAGGCGACCGCCTCCAGGACTTCACCCGTGGATCTCGCTTCCTCCAGCCTCCGTTTGAACTCTTCGAAAACGATGGATCGCGGCTCCTCCCCCCCTTCCCCGTAGTACTCCTCTATGGTCTGGTGCTTGGCGCTCACCCTCCACCACCGTACAGCGTCACCCTACCCTCGTGCGTCACCCGCCACCACATCGCGAACTCGGTGACCGCGAAGGCGATCAGGAAAACCAGGAACGCGTTGGGCAGCAGCGTCTCGTCGACGAACATGGCGAAGCTGCGCACCGGTTCGGGCACGTAGCTCCAGCTGAAGCCGGGGTAGCCCATCGCCTTGTAGAGCTGATCCGTCACCGTCCACAGCAGCGCGCGGACGGCGTACACCAGCCCGACCGTTACCACCCCCACCGTGAGACCGATTATTAACCTAAGCGGCCCCATACGATCCCACCTGGTTACAAAAAATAAAAAAAGGTTTAAATGTTTTTCGTCACTTCATCCGCTTCAGCGTTACCGCGAGCACCACGCGCTTGTGGATCGTCCGCCACCGCGACTTCGCGATCCTCTTCAGCACGTCCTTCCGCTTCTTCAGCTTGCGCAGCGCGCTCATCCGTATTTTACCGTCCTTCGTGAAGGGATCCTCTCCGATGAGGCGCTTTACCTCGCTCCTGTGCCGCTCGAGCCACTCGCGCAGCGCGCCGGGGCGCTTGATCGCCTCCTGTATCCAGTACTCCGTCATCTAGAGGAACACGCGGAGAAGCACGGAGACGCCGATGATGAGCAGCACCGCGATGCCCACGAGTATAAGCGGGTTGATGAAGTTGCTAATGGTGTTCATGACGGTCTGCCAGGCTCGCGTCGCGTTGTACAACGGGTTCTGCGCCGTCACCGGGAACTGCGAGGTGACCTGCCCCAGCACGCTGGCCAGGATCACGATGACGGCTACCCCCACCGCGCCCGTGAGCAGCAGGCTCAAGCCCGTGCGCAGGTACTGCTCCGCTACGTTCCCGCCTCCGGTTCTCCTGGCCATACCTCTCGGAAGGGGAAAAAGGGTGCGGGTATAAGTGAATCTACGTTTCTGTTTCCTTCTCTTTCTGTTTTCTAAGCTCTTTCGCCAAGGCCCTGTACGCTTCCCTGATGCGCTTGTACTTGCGGTAGACGTCGTCGGGTAAGTAGACGGTGAACCTCGCGTTTTCCACGATCTTCGCGGCGACCGGTTTCCCGATCGGATCCACGTCGATCCTGTAGACCGTAACGCGCGCCCTCTTTACCGGCCGCACGGAGAGGGGCCTCATGCGCACGCGGAGCCAGTCGGGTTGCTCCCTCAACGAGCGGAACAGCTCGGCCGGGGAAGTCGTGGTCACGATCAGCGACGCCGTGTGCGTCCTGATCAGCTGGATGGATGCGGCCAGCCACCGCGCGGCAACCAGATCCGTCCTGTGCAGGTACTTTCCAGCGTAGACTCCCGCGTCGTCCCATATCAACGTTTTCCACCTGAACCCCTTCTCGAAGGCTTCGTCCAAGCGCGCCTCCACCTCCTCCGCGGTGAAGAGGAGATGGCGGTTGAGCACTTTGGGCCACGAGCCGACGACGCGGTGCGCGACCCGCAGCGCTAGGCAGCTTTTCCCAACGCCCTGCAAACCGTAGATCACGACGCCGACGAAGCCGTCTGAGGCGTACGCGCTCTCTATGTGCCGCGCCAGGTACTCCACGATCGCTTCCTCGCTCACTCCTCTTCACCGGGCACCTCCGTGAGGTACTGCGTCTTCACGAAGAGGGCGTCGTGGAGCCAGTCGCTGATCTCCAGCAGGGCCGCTAGCAGCTGGTAACGGGCGCGCTCGCGCGCGACGATGCTCTGCGCCTCAACCTCATCGATAACGCCGTCGACGACGGCTGCTTCCACGTCGGCGACGATCTCCGGAGCCACCTGCACCTCGCTCATCGCTTTCCACGCCCGCTTCGCGACGTCGACGGGCAGCGTAGCGAGGAAAAGCTGGAGGCGGTGCAGCGCCCGCAGTGGATCCTGCTCGGCCGCGTCCATTATCCTGCTCAGCTCCCGGGCGACGTACTCCGTGCCGGCCCCGCCGAAGTAGCGATAGACCGGCGCTAAGCTAGACGCCGAGTGCGACCGCGATGCTCTCCTCCTCGGCATCCACCTTCACCGGCAGCTCCACCCGCTTGGGCGCGGGCGCCGCCAGGGCTTCGACCAGGGGCGCTAGCGCGCGGATCGGTACGTACGCCACCCGCACCCCGTTCTCCAGCTCCACGAACACCACCATTTCGGCCGGCACGGATATCCACAGCGTGCCGGCGAGATCGATGCTGCCGCGCAGCATCCCGGCGGCCGCGGCGGCTAAGGCCCGCTCCTCGTGCAGCGACCCGCCGAGAGCCCGCCTCATCGCGGCCTCCTCCTCCACCGCGACCCTCGCCAGCTTGAGCATGGAAGCGACGCCGGCAGCCAGCGGCGGGATCGCCGCCGCCAGCAGCGCGTAGGAACCGTGCGGTTCCGGCAGGGTGCTGAAAACCGCGGCCAGCAGCAGCGATGAAGCGAACCCTGCCAGCAGGATGCCGTACGCCCTCTTCCGCTCCCTGGCCAGCTTGCCCGTCCAACCGAGATCGAACCCCTTCAGCTTCACGGCACCCTCACCGTCTGGCTCAGGGTTCCGAAGACCTGTGGCAGAAGGTAGGCCAGCACCGCGAAGATGATGGCGAAGACGAGGAGCGGCGCGAGGAACTTCAGGATCCGGCTCCACCCCGTTTCGTAGGCAAGCTTCAGCTGCAGAACCTTCTCGAGGAAGGCGTGGGTCTTCTTCTCGTAGTAGATGCGGATGCGTTCAGTGCGCTGCAGCGGGTTCGCGAGCTCGCGGATCGCCGCCGCGTCGACGGCTACGTAGCCGAGCGCCACCCTGAAGTCGAGCAGGTTGGCTGCGGTCTGTATCGCCGCCAGGTCGCCTTCGGCGAGGGCCTGCTTCAACCGCTCGACCGCCGCACCCTCCCCGATCCGCTCGAGCAGAGGTGCCAGCTGGGATCCCAGCTTGCGGCGCACCTGCGCGTCGGCGAGCGCTCGGGCGAGGAGCAGCTTCGCCCTGTCCGCCGCGACGGGCACCCCTTCCACGGCTACTATCAACGGCGTGCCGCCCGGCAACCTGTACACTTCATGCTTATCGTACACGACGAAGTGCACCCCGCTCCTATCAGTGAAGAAGCAGAAGCCGTCGCCTACGACGCGCGGCAGCTTGATGTCAGCGGTGCCGTCCCCGCGCAGCAGCACGATGACCGGCGCGTTCTCCTTCGCCGCCGCTTCGAGCCGCTTCGCGATCGCGTACGCTGGACCGAAGATGGCGCGCATCAGCCGCCACCCCCCAGCAGCGACCTCAACCTGTCGACGAGGCCCTGTCGGGGCTGGAAGCCGATGCCGAGCGGCACGAACACCGCTTCGCCGCGCAGGCGCCACAGAGCGGCTTCAAGCGTCTTGCCCTTGAGCGATTTGAGCAGCTGGAGCCACGCTCTGTACTCCGCCCACGCCCACTCGTCTTTCTCCGCAAGCGGATCCTGCAGCAGCCACCAATGCAGCACTGTGGCGAGCGCCAGGCCGGCGGTTTCGTGGTTCGCCAGCGCGAGGTCGCGATCCGCCACGCGAGTCACTATCATCCTGGTTCTCTCGTCGACGTCTATGTTCTGGAGAGTCCAGCGCGGGTTCTCCACGATGAAGCGCAGCGAAACGTCGGGGACGGTCGGCCTCTGCAAGCTCGCCTGCCTCAGCACCTCCTCCGCGCTCACAGCCTCACCTCAGCCGCGAACGAGAAGAGCAGCGCCACGAACGGCAGAACCGCCGTGGCGAGGGCGACGAAACCCCACGTGACCGCCTCCGCGGCCTGGCCCAAGCTCGCGTGCACGTGCGCCCTCGCGTACGCGAGACCGAGCAGCAGCAGCCAAGCCGCGATCGCCCCCGCGCGCAGCTTCCAATCTCTCCTGCACAAAGCGTAGTAGACCAGCCCGAAAGCCACCAAGGGGATCAACCACTCCATCATCGGTTTTGCGGAAAACGGACTGGTACAAGTGAATCTACGCTCGTCGACGACTGGCGCGCGCGGGTGAAGTAAGAGAAAGGAATAAATCGGGAAAGCGCGAGCTAGCACCCGTGGCTCAGGTATCGAAAGCGGAAAGCATCCGTCGGGTTGAGGAGTTGATCCTGGCGGTTTCGAAAGGGAAAACGCGCATCCGGAAGGATTACGTAGGCATACCGCTGGCGGGCGTGGCGGCGCTAGCGTACGTTTGCAGGAAGATCCGCTGCCGCCACTGCGTGGAGTGGAAACCGAAAGCGCCGCACTTGGTTTTCAAAGTGGATCCGTTGGAGTTCGCGGAGTGCTGGAAGCTGCGCGGTTCGCCAAAGCTGATCGTTGAGGCGGCGCGGGTGCTGGAGCGCTGGGAGCACACTGCCTGGTACGCGGCAGCGGCCACTGACGTGCTCCTCATGCCGCTCTACGCGCTGCTCGGGGAGGAGGAGGAAGAAGAGGAGGGCTAGCTAGCGCTCTGCCCCCGGGGCCGGGGCGAGCAGCGCGGCTCACTTTCCGCCGGAGGGCTCCCCCCTGCGGCGTGCGACTTCGGCGAGCGCGAGGAGCGAGCCGATGATCGAGGAAGCCAGCGCGAAAGGATCGAAGCCCGTGGCGACCGCGACCGCCGCGATTATGCCGGCCACGATCAAAACCGCTCGGGCGATCTCCCTAGCCATCACGGTGAAAGCGGGGGAGAGGGGGAGAAAAACGTTGCGGCTCAGCCTTCACCCCCTCCCCCCAACCGCACCAAACCCTTCTCCGCCAGGGCCTCGAGGAGCGGTTTCCGCACGGCTTCGTAATAATCCTCCAACGGCGTTCCGTCTTTCTTCGTCTTTGTAAGCAAGCTGCGCCAAGTCGGCAGGGCTAGCTCCTCCCCGCTCTTCCCCACCCTCCTCCGCACCTCTTCCCGCAGCTTCTTCAGGTAGGGTTCCGGGTTGGCCCTGCAGGCTTCCGCCGCCCCCCGCAGCCAATCCTCCGCTTCGGCCTCCGACAGCACGCCCCGCGCCACGGCGGGGGCCAACAGCAGCCACGCCGCGTTCAGCTTCCCGTCCCGCAGCAGCACGCCCCTTTCGACGAGCGCACGCAGGTAGCCGTAGCCTTCCAGCTCGGCCGAGTACTCCACCGACCCCAAACCCGGGGCCTCGCAGACCCTCCAGCCTTCCGCTTTCTTCCAGCTTCGGCGGCGGAAAAGGTTGGCGGGCAGCCGAACGGGTTCCCCCTTGGGCTCGAGCAGGCGGAGAAGGGCGTTGAACCGCTCCGGCTCCGCTACGGCGCCGAGCGGCGCGAACCTGGAACCGTAGCTCTTCAACCGCTCCACTACCTCCTCCGGGTTGGAGGCCAGGCTCTGCAGCTCACCCCACTTCTGCTCCAGCTCCCACGGCCACAGCGGAACGGCGAAGATGCCGTTCTTGTGCCAGCTGAAGGTCAACCGCATAAGGTGGTGCTCGCCGGCGTAGACTTTGCCGTCGAAAACCAGCTTGAACCGTTTAGCCAGCAGCTCGGCCAGCCCCCTGTTCACCGCTACCGGCTCCTCGAGCGGCGGCAAGGGGAAGGTGGCGTGGACTCCGCCACCGCTGAGCCTGATTTCAGCCTCGATCCCCCAACGGTAGAGGAACTCCACGGCTTCCGCGAAGCGGCGGACGGCTTCGTCGGGTTCCAGCCTCTGTTCCCGCAGATCCAAGTCTAGGGCCGCCAGCCAACCGCAAAGCTTCAAGCTCTCCCGCCGGTAGAACTCCACGGGGGCCTTCGGCTTCAACGTTAAGTCGAGCGAGCCGTGGGCTTCCGGCGGCGGCCTTCTGTACAGGAAGCAGTCCTTCAGCTTACCGCGAAGGTAGCGGCTGAAGTTCTCCTCCTCCGCGAAGACCCTGTGCTGCCCCTTCCCAGACCAGAAAAACCTCCGCAGCTCGGGGCCTGGAGCCAGCTGCTTCCAGTAGGCGTTGGCGAAAAGCTCGCAGTTCTTCCGCATGAGCTCCAACGCTTCGGCCGCCTCCACGCTCACCCACCCCTCGCGAGAGCGTCTTCCAGCACGGCCTGGCAGTGGGGGCAGCTGTCCCCCCTCGCGGCGGCGTAGTAGCGGCCGCAGAGCGGGCACCTCATCAACCCGCTCTCCTTTTTCTCCACTCCGCGGAAGCCGGTTGGTTCTCTTTTCAATGTTTCTCGGCGGAGAGAAGAACTAAACTGCTCCGAGAAATACTTGGGAAGAGGAGTATTAGCGGCCCTCTCATCTTGAAAAGAGGACAAAGGTTCCTGTTTCTCGGTTTCTCGGTTTTCTCGGTTTCTCGCTGTTTCGTGGAGAGCACTTGTCCCCCCGGCCCCCGATGGAATACTTTCGGCGTTCTCGCTGCGGGAGGGGGGAACACCCTTCTCCACCGGAGGCCGAGAAACCGAGAAAACCGAGAAACCGAGAAAGCCCTTTTCGAGAACGGTTTTTAACTCTCCCACCAACCGCTCCGGTAGCTCTATGGGAGCCTCCTCCCAACGCAGCACGTGGAGCTGCAGCTGCGGTTTCGGCCCCTCGAGCAGCGTCAGCTTCAGCCCGAAGTACTCTTGAAGTTGATGGAAGTACTTCGCCGCGCCCTTCCAGCGCTTTATCCTGTCCAAAGCCTGCGAAAGGTAGTTGTAACCGTACTCCTGAACGCTCACCTTCAAGGCGTCCAAAACCAGGCTCCGGAGCTCGTCGGGAACTTGCCCTCTCCCCCTCCACTCCTCGAGAACCGCGCGCCTGTAAGCTTCCGCTGTGGCCACCACCGCTTTCAAGTAGTCCGGAAGGGTTTCGAAGAAGGCTTTGGCGTTCCGCTCCCGCTTGCCGATGTAGTCGGCCACTATGTTGGCTATGGAAGCCAGGTTGAGCTCCACATAGGTTTTCAGCCAGCGCTCCGCTTCTTCCAGCACGGCTTCAACGCTGCAGCGGCCGAGAGCCACGTCCTTCAAGTTGTAGAGTAAGGCCGCCTGCAACGCGGCCGCCCGGATCTTGGGGGCCGCTTGGGAAGCGTGGTTCTGGAAGAACTCGCGGAGCGTCTCGCTCTCCAGCGTCCCAATGATTTCGTTAACGCGCTTAGCGTAATCCGGTATCGGCCGCCGCAACCAATCCAGCACTTTCGGATGCTTCCATATCCGCCGCAGCTCCCTCCTGCAATAGTCTTCAACCGCGCGGACGATGGCTTTAACCTGTCTCCACCGCTCCTCGTCTTCCGGCGTCAACGCTTCTTCGGTGCCCCTGATGACCGCCAAATCCGTGAAGTAGAACACGATTCCGATCCTGGCGCCCAAAGCGGGGTTATAGCTTATCGTCTCAACCGTCCGCTGGAAGTCCTTCTCCCCGCCCGAGCCGATGGGGTTCGCTATGAAGACCAGGGGAGCTCTCCCTTCCTGGTGCACCAGCACCCCGCCCGCGGCGAAGCTGCACTCCCCATCTTCCAGGTAATCCATAAGGTAGCGGACGAAGTTGCCGCGGTCAGCCGATTCGACCTGGTCAACGGCTATAACCTCTTCGGCCCCGTGGATCAAACCGAAGTAAACCTCATCCCTACCCTTCGCGAAGCCTATCAGCGTGTTGGCCGTAACCTTGTCCCAGTGCTGCCCCCAGATCTTGTAAAACTGGCTTTTGCCCGAGCCGGAGTTGCCCACGACTATAGCGTGCGGCAGGTAGCGGCCCTCAACGCCCTTCAAAGCGTGGCAAGCCCTCACCGCCATCAACCGCCTATCCACACCCGCTCCAAAGCTCAACGCCTCTTCCGCGAACCCTCTCCAATCGAGGTTCTCGAGGAACTCCGCACTGCGTAGGGTGGGAACCGGCTCGTAAACCGCGTTGGCCGAAAGCAGCTTCTCCACCAGCTCTTCCAGCCCATCCCCCTCTTCCCCTCCCTTCCGGCCGCCCACGAGCTTCCAAAGCCGGTTCAACAGCTCCGCCGGAGCGCTCCTCACCAGCTCGACCACCGTCTCCGCCCTGGCCTTCGCCAGAGAATACTCCCTGCGGTTGACGTTCAAGTAGCCGTCGAAATCCACGATGAACAGCGGCCTCCCCCGCCTCACCCTTCCCTCCCACACGGTGAACTCTATCTCGATGCCGACGAGCTCGTCCCCCACCAGCAGCGGTCTAGTGTGGGTGTAAATTTCCTGCAGAAGCGAAAACCTAACGCGTTCCCGCAGCGGCTGCAAGCCTATGTAGCTGCGGAGCACTTCACCCTTCCAAGCGGCCAGCTCCTTGAGCGGAACAGCTTTGAGGTTCAGCCGCTCCGCTAGCTCCCGCGGCTTCAGCTTCAGGAACTCCCGCACCGGAAGCTCCAGCACCCTCCCGTCCGCCGTCTTCAGGATCAAAATCCCGTCCCTGAACTCGTGCTTCGGGGGGATGAACCTCAGCAGCCCCGCTTCAGCCATGTTTCTCACCCCTCAGGAACCCCGCCCACCTCGTTCCTTCTCCAGCTCAGCCGCGGCCTAACGGCCGCCTTCCGCCCGCTCATCTCCTCCCCACCTGGTAGCGCTGGATCCACTTCCCGTTTTTCGAAATGACGTAAACGTAGTCTCCCACGTAAAGGCGGCCCTGCCTCGCTTTCACCGCCTGGGCCAGCAGTGGCACCGCGTCGACGGGTACGTACTCCCCCTCCCCGTGCCGGCTCTTCCTCCACGGCGCGCGAGCGGCCACCTCTACGAGCTTATCTTCTTCCTGGAGCGCTTCCCAAGCTTCCCGCATTCTCTTCACTTCCTCCAAAGCGGTTCGCAGGAGCTTCTCCACCGCTTCGTCGTGGACGAGCAGGAACTCTTCCGCTTCGCTCAGCAGGCTCAGAAGCTCCGCGAGAACCTTGAGCCACCTCACAACGCCTCACCCCTGCAGCTCTCGGAGGCCGGGCAGGTTTCGCAGAGCCACGGTTCCACCGGTTGCCCGAAGAAGCCGTAGCAGCCGGGAAGCCACTCGCCGCTCCACGCGTACTTCCTCCTGCACCTGTTGTTCCGCGGTTTCGAGCGGAGGGGGCTGCGGCAGAAGGGGCAGAGCGGCTCCCTCCCACCGATCGCCTCCTCTCTAGCCACCCACTTCCCGCACCTGCTGCAGAAGAAGAAGCTGCGGTAGAAGGGTTTAAGAGGTGGTACCTTCAACCGCTTCTCGACCATCCCCTCCCCGAGACCAACCACACCCCTCACCCCTCTACTCTTTCGCGTTCGGGCTCATCTCCCCCTTCGGGGCCCGCTGAACCCAGCCCGCTCCTTGCGGGGAGCCCGGGGCCCGCGGGCCCGCTCCCGGGCTGGGGCTTGAGGTACGGTCTCAGGTACTCGTAGACGGCCATTCGCACAAGCGTGGCCTTCTTGACGCCCTTCTCCGCCGCTACGCGGCATATCGTCTCGTAGACCTCCCTCGGGAAAGAGACGTTCATCCTCACCTCGTTATAGCCCATACCTTTCTCCCGGCACAAAGGGTGAAAACTGGGATTTATATGCGTAGCGCTGGGGCCGATCCGAAGACCGGGCGGGAGGGAGAGAGAAGCGTCGGATTCAAGCTTTAACGTAGTAAAAGCGGAGGTGGTTTTTCCTCGTTTTCGACGCGGCGAGGAGGCGCCAGCGGCTACCGTTCGCTTCTATTTCCCGCAACCGCTCCATGCAGTGCCTCAGGACTGATAGCACCGTTGGCGCGGGGGGCAGCCCTAGCTCGCGGGCTACCGCACAGGGTCTGACCGTGCACGCGGTACCGCGCTGCCTCTCGAGAACGCGCTTGAGCGCGTTCTCGACCGTTCGCAGCTGCTCCTCTCCCCGCAACCGCAGGAACCGTTGCGCGGCTATCAACCTTCCACCCCCTTGAACGCCTTCACCAGCCCCTCCCCTTTAAGATCCAAGTAAACTCTCCACAGCGAGACCCTACGGCCCTCCAGCCGGAGCACCCTGGCCCACCCGGGCTCCGCGTCCGGGTGCTCGCGTAGGAGGTGGCGGTACCACGCTGCCAGCGAGCCGAGCCGCCGGCCGCAGAGAAGGCACTCGAAAATCACCACAACCCCCTCAACGCGTACTTTAACGATTCCATTAAACACTGTTCATCTAGCTCATCCCACCACG
>Ga0209821_100126_pt1 | contig 13558 bp, 18 predicted proteins | sample SSWtaG_3_FD_184118 | JGI IMG/M metagenome (GOLD analysis project Ga0209821, IMG submission 184118) | Hot spring microbial communities from Sandy's Spring West, USA to study Microbial Dark Matter (Phase II) - SSWTFFsm_matched (SPAdes)... | ecosystem: Environmental > Aquatic > Thermal springs > Hot... | reverse complement strand
GACGTCTCCAAGCTGGCTCCCTTCGGCGAAGTGGCGGCGCAGGACGGGAAGGTGCTGGTCAAGACGCGGAGAGCCGAGGAGGTGCTGGCCGACGTGGTTAAGGCTGTGGAGGGGGTCAAGAGCGTAAGAGTCAAGAAGACCAGCCTAGACACGGTCTTCATAAACCTCACAGGCGCCTCGATTGAGGGGGAGCAGGCGGATCTCAGGAAGATCTACATGCGCGTCCGCTGGGCTAGGCGATGATAGTCCAGACCTACGCCCTGTATAAACGTGAGGTGTTGAAGATGCTCCGTAGCAGATACATGTGGCTCATGATCGCGGCGCAGCCCGTCATGTGGATAATCTTCTTCGGCAACAGCCTCGCCGGCCTGCCCAGCGCCCTTCTTACGCAGTTTTTCGGCGTAGGGAACTACCTCTCCTACATGCTACCCGGCATGGTCTCAATAACCATGATGACCACGGGGATGTTCAGCTCCATGAGTCTCGTCTTCGACAAAAGGATGGGGTACCTAAAGAGGGTTCTCACCACGCCGACGCCCAAAGCCGCCGTGTTTCTTGCCAAGGCTCTCGGCGCCGCCACCAGAGGCCTCCTCGCGGTGCCTGTGATACTTGCGGTAGGCGCCCTCTTGGGCGTAGACTACTCAGTGAACTTCGCAAATCTCGCCCTGTGGATCGCCGCGCTGGTCGCCGCGGGCGTGGGCTTCGCCGGGCTCTTCACGGCGCTTACTGTGAACACAAGCGACTTCCATGCCCCCGGCGTCGTCAGCAACTTCATAACGATGCCGCTGATGTTCACATCCACCGCCCTCTTTCCCAGACAGTTCTTCCCAGACTGGCTCAAGGCCGTAAGCGCGGTCAATCCGCTGACCTATCTCACGGAGCTTGGCAGAGGTGCCATAACCTACGGCGCGCCGCCCGACGCAACGGCGTTTATCTACCTTTTCGTCTTCTCCGCGGCCGCGACAGCCACAGCCCTCCTCCTCGTTGAGCGTCTCCTCACGGCTGACTGATTTAAATCCGCAAATCGCCGCAACTCCATGCGGATAAAGACCTCTGAGATAAGGGAGGGGGCCATAACCCCCATACCCGGCACCGACTGCCTCGCCGTTAAGACAGGAGGCAAGATATACGTGTACCGAGACCAGTGCCCCCACGCCTTCTGCCAATTCACCACAGCTGGCCAGCTGGAGGGCGATGTTCTGGTCTGCACATGTCACTGGGCAAAATTCGACCTCAAAACCGGCACATCTCTAGTGCCGGAGCTCACCACCGAGTCTCTCACACCGGCGAAGTATAGGGTAGAAGGCGACGACCTCGTGGTGGAGGACTGCCCCACCTAAACCCCCGCATGGACCACGTAAAACCCTGCTACCGCCAAGCCTCTCCGAAGGCGAAGGCTCTGAGCCGTCCGCCCATCTCTGTGCTGAACTACGGCGGCAGATCTCACCCATCCGACGGGGGTCTTCAACCGCCGTTGGGCTAAACAGGTTCTGCGGCGAGCTTTCCGAATCTACTACGTCGCCTTGCACCGCGGATATCCGTCTTTATGTTTAAATGGTGAAAACGGAGAGGTGCCATGGCATCAACAAATAAGTACTCCCTACCACAACTCCCATACGCCTACAACGCCCTAGAGCCCTACATCGCCGAGGAGATAATGAAGCTCCACCACCAGAAACACCACCAGGCCTACGTAAACGGCGCCAACGCCGCGCTTGAGAGGTTGGAGAAGTTTAGGAAGGGGGAGCTCCAGCAGATAGACATAAGGGCTGTGCTGAGGGATCTCTCCTTCCATCTAAACGGCCACATACTACACTCCATCTTCTGGCCCAACATGGCGCCTCCAGGCAAGGGCGGCGGGGGGCCCGGCGGCAGAACCGCAGATTTGATACAGAAGTTCTTTGGAAGCTTCGACAAGTTCAAGGAGGAGTTCGCCGCCGCGGCTAAAAACGTGGAGGGGGTGGGCTGGGCTATCTTGGTGTACGAGCCCCTCGCGGAGCAACTCGTCATACTGCAGATAGAGAAGCACAACTTGATGCACGCCGCAGATGCCCAAGTCCTCCTGGCGCTCGACGTGTGGGAGCACGCCTACTACCTCCAGTACAAGAACGACCGCGGAAGCTACGTGGACAACTGGTGGAACGTGGTCAACTGGGACGACGTGGAGAAACGCCTGGAGAAAGCTCTCAACGGCCACATCGCCCTCAAAATATAGTTTTTCCGCACAACATTTTTATCCAACTAGAGAGGACTCCCCGTGGAGCTCCCCGAGCTGGGCGAGCTAGATCTCGAGAACACAGCGTTTTCGGCGTCGGGACCCGCGGAATATACGGTGTTGTTCGGCAAGCCCTGTAGAGTCGCCGCCAACGTCAGAGTGGACAACCTCATGTTTAGCTGGCCCCGCATCTTCGCCAAGGCCCTCGTCGCGGTATATAGATGCGACGACTTCTGGCCGCACTTCGACGTGAAGACCCGGGCCATGTCTGTGGCCAAGACAATCTACATACTGGTGGACCGCGTCGCCCGCCACACGGAGCCAGACGCCGCCTTGACGCCGCTGGAAAGAGGGCTCCTCTGGAGCTACGTAGCTAAAATAGGCGCCGTCGCTCTCTGCAAAACGCTACGCGAAGTGCTACATGTCGACGCCAGATGTAAGACCTACTACGCCGCCGAGACGTGACCTACGTCAGCCGTTGAACAGCCCCGCTATGGTTGATTACGCCTGCGGCGATATTCAGCCCGTTCCTCCTAGTGTCGCTTTTAGTTGGGGCGGTTGCTACAGCCGCCTCGGCGGCCGCCGCCTTGCTCTGCCGCAGAGAGAAGAAGCGACTGGAGACTCTGCTAAGTCTCGTGGAATGCGTTGGCCTGCCGCTTCTCTCGTGCCGGGCTACGTATACTCATACACTACTCAGCTGGGCGGAACAGCCGATATGAGCATTACTCCGAGCAGAACGGCTCTGAGGAGCGTCTTGAGACTCGACTGGAGACGCGCCTCCGGCTACTTAGTCGCGGCTGGGGGCAACTGACCCCTCCTCTGGCTACCCGCCTACGAGATACCAGATGACTGTTGCCGGGGCACTACATCGCCGCGGTGAAGCCAAGCTACAGCGGAGAGTCAACCGGTGGTGGACCTCCCCACCGAAGGGGGACCGCGCCAGAGCCGCTGTGTAGGTCAAGGCAAGCGTCGCCGAGGCCGTCCTCGACTTCTGGCCCGTCAAGGCGAGGTCGGCCCGCGTGGAGCTGATAGCCGACTTGGGCCAGCGTATGATGCGCGTTCAACTCGCCGAAGGCCGAGGCGGCACATCTACTGGGACAGTTCTCGCAACCGGCAGGCCGGGCATATACGTAATTAAAGGCGCCGTGGACCCCCTCAAGGCCAACATCTTAGGTATAGAGCCAGGCCAGAGATGGGGACTAGACCACGGCGAGTACAAGGCAAAACTCGTCGTAGACAGACCTTGGAAATCCGATGCCACCGAGGAGGTGCCGCTGCAGGCCGAGCTACGACCCGCTTCCATTTAAGATAGAGGCTTGCAGCCCGCCGGTCTTCCACACTGGCTGGCCCCCTCCGTCGCGGAGCTCGATACCATCCCTGTGGCTAGTGAAACTCCACCGGCTTTTCGTAGCTGAGACTTGCCCATTCACCTTCTGCGGTTACGCCCGTTCCTCTTCTGTTGGTTAGGCTTGCTACTGTTGAGATCTCCTTTCCGCGAGGTATGCCGCGGCGAGGAGAACCGTCGCCACAAGACAGAAGATAGACAACTCTAGATAGGTGGTGCCCTCGCTGTATATATAGATCTTCACCGAGTCGCCGCCGACCTCGTAACTTCCAGCTTTCATGGAGGGGTGATATACACGTACCTCTACGCCCTTCTCGGAGATGGTGGCTGTGAAGTATATCACCTCCTGGATGCGGCCTTTAAGTATATGCCCCACGCCGCTTATCTCAGCATGCCCTCTAGCCGGCAGATAGGACACTATCCAGTTGCCCGCCGTGACTCCGCACCCGTCGCTGAGACTAAACAGAGCGTTGACAGGTCGGCGCCAGAAGTCAAGCACAGTCACAGTCACGTTGACAGGCTTGTATTCACGGGAGAGATCTACAAGGTATCTTTCGCCGTCTTTTGCCGTCACGTCCACCTGAAACGAACCAAAGCACAGGTTTATCTTGGTGGAGAAGCGTCCAGCCAGAACCTTATAAACAAGCTCTTCTGCGTCTACATGCGGTACCCCGCGTAGATTTATCGTCACCGTGGCGTTGGGGAGGTAACGTGCTCTCCATACCTGGGGCTCTCCGTCTCTATGTCCGTATAGATATAGGTAGTCCCCCTCTACTGCCATGTCGACAATTCTGCCGCCGGTGAAAATGGTATACCTCTCTCCGTTGCCAACGACCTCAATATGTTGATAATAAAGCAGATAGAGAAGCCCTCGGTGAAGCACAGCCTTTTTTAACATGTCAGTTACATTCACAGAGCTTACGGGGACAAGTCCGCCATCTACTCTGTAGAAAATCCCATCTGCGATTAGGTGGCGGTTGCCGTAGCCGTCTTCGCTGGGGTATGCCCAGCCGCTAAGCGGTAGCACTAAGTCGGGCTCGCCCGGCGACGAGAAGCCGAAGATAGCCACACCGCGAGCCGCAACGAAGAGACGCGACTCCGTGCCGACCATAACAACTCCATAGGGCGCACGGAGCGAGAAGTTAGCCACGGGCTGAAGATCTGGCGTGAGCCAGGTGATGGCGATATCGGCGTGTAGAGACGAGGCGTAATACGCCACGACTATGTAGTTGCCGTGACGCCCGAGGGCCTCGGCGCCTAGCGCATTGTGGAGCCACCGCGCCGTTATTCTCCCCCCGTTTATCGCAACTACAGCGTTGGACACTGCGGCGTATACCGTATCGCCAATAGCCACGCAATGCCAACCATGCCGTCTCAGCACCGGCGGCAGGCCGCCGTCGAGCGGAAGCGACCACATGCGGGCAAGTCTCTCTCCAAGCTCTCCTAACTCGACCGCCTGGCTCTTGCTGAATGCCGACACCGCGTCGGGTTCTGCGGCGAATACCATGTTCTCTCCCACGCATATAGACGCAGAAGCCGCCTCGGCGAGAAGCAAGAAGATGGCTAGAAGGCGCTTCATGGCTTGTCTCTGTCCATGTTGACTAAATCTTGCCTCGTGGTCTGCGCCTGGCGCGCGGCAAGAACGCCGCCTGAACCCCCCTCCGCGGCTTTGCCGCCGCTACCTAGTTTCTCTAAGAGACGTCTCAACGTCTCTTTGCTTCCGGCGTATCGAGCCGCCTTTCTGACGCTCCATTGCGCAACGTAGAACGCCATGGCGGCTGCGTAGATGCCCGAGTCGTATATGTCTAGGAGCACCGCGTTGCCGCCTGGCTCGGCCCGTATCACGTATAGACGTTGCTCCCGCCACGTAGAGAGGGGCGGCTGCTTCCAGATCTCCACCAGATACTCGCCGGGGACCACGTCGGCGAAAACGACACACGGCCCCACGCGTTGATGTGCGATTTGCGAACTCTCTATTCCGTTGATGTTAACGCCGGAGACATCCCACGGAGCCGCGAAGCTACATACCGTCAATGTGGCGCTCTCTGCGTCGCGTAGCTCCACAACGCTGAATCCGCGCCGCGTGGAAATAACGGCGTATCCCTCCGCTGCATCCACCTCGTTAATGTTGGGGACGTACCGCGCCATCTTTACCTCAAGCTCCTCGCCCACTCTAACGATGTAGCGTGAAGTAAAGAGATAGATGTGGTCGCTGGTCGCCACGTCGACCACAGACTCGGGGAGCTCGACCCGTCTCCTGTCTTCAACTCTCACAAGCTCCCCATCTCTAACCACATAGAGCTTGTCTCTAAACATAAACGGATACCCAACCACGTCGAACCTCAGAACAGACCCGTTGGGCAGATACGCCACTGTGTACCCCACGTCTGAGCCGTTTAGATAACGGTGGCCACATACGGCGACGCCGCCGATGCGGCACAGGAAGTACCTCAACGGCTCCTCCAGCCTCTCCGCTCTCACTAGCTCCAGCGTCTTCCCCTCTCGTACCTCGAGATAATCCACCCAAGTGCCGTTCACCCACCTGGTCACTATTAAATACAAGTAGCCGCCCTCCGCAACCATGTGTTTATACAATCTGTCGTACGGCATATGGCCCTTGAGGTGGATCTGCGCTGCCGGCTCGCCGCCTACGTAGGCATAAATAGTGTCAAAGCCGTCAACGACATAAAAGTAGGGCCCGTTCGCAACACATCTACCTGAGAACCATTTGACGGCAAACGCGCGTATTAGCTCCCCATCAGCTGTGAATATCTTCACCCAAGTACCCCAAGCCAACCTCTCCACTACGTAGATGTGGCTTCCGTTAAAACACACGTCTAGGAGAGACCAGGTAGAGACGATCTGGATCTTCGACACCCCGACGCCAAGCGCCAACGCCGCTAACAACATCAACGCCAGCGACACAGACCTAGAAGCCATAGAAGTCAACAGTAGCTGTTATTAATAATATAGCGGCCTTCGCCAGCCCCGTCTGTTGGCGTGATGCGCCGACGCTTTAAAACGTCCGGCGGACTCCGCTGAGCCCGGAGGGCCGCGTTAGATGTATACAGTACACGCCCATGGGCATCTCTGCCGGAGAACGGGCTTGGGACACGTTACATGACCGCGGTTGACGTCTGTGGCTCACGCTGGGGTAGCGGTCGTGGAGTTAAGCCGCGGAGGTCTCCGACGGGGGACCTCGCCGATTTAGTCTCGACGGAGCAAGTCTCCTTAGGATCCAGCCGTGGAGCCTTTTGTATCTCCTCTCGACTAGGTACATGACGGCCAGCAGTGTAGGTATCATTACAGCGGTCGTAGCGGCTTCTTGATACGTGACGCCGTCGCCGTACACGTAGACAGTCAAAACGCCGTCTTCTAACTGATACGCGTCAAAGCCCGAGACGCAAACCGCCTCCTCTCTGAAGCGTACGGCGAGTTTCCGCCAGTCGGCCGCCGCCATATACACGCCGCCTCTCTCCAGGGGGCGCGCCACGTAGACCAGGTATTCTCCCGTCGAAGCCAGCCTAAGCTCGGCCCCTCTGCCGACCGTTACGCCGCGGCCTGAGGAGATATAGAAGTGGAACTCCACCATCCTCTTCCAGAAGTCCACCATCACGATATTCACAGCTTCGGCCTGACCGCAGAACTCGCCTGCCAGGGCCAGGTTAGCCGCCAGTAGTATCAGCACGACTTCAGTCATCATAGGGCCGTATAGTCGCTAACTTAAAAAGAAAATACATAAACAAACAGAACGAGGCGACTAGGTAAATGAAAGCTGTGTCCACGTCCACTAGGTATGCTGTCCTGCCCGGCTCCACATACACCACGTAGCTTTGTTTAACCTCCTTCGGCAGTATAGATTCCCACTTAAGCATACCGCCACGGATGAGTATCTGTTTCGTTAAGTCGCCAGACGACACGACGTCGAACGTGTGCCAGCCGGGCATCAGACCTCTTACGAATATGCAACAACAGTCGCTCGCAACAACGCCGCTTATGCTAAGCCAGATCCGCTCGGCGAGGGTTGGCAAATAGCAAAAGAGGGCGTTGCCCGGCGAATAGTCTCCAAGTCTAATTACGTCTATGCCTATTTCGGTGGCGTATCCAGGTAGCTCTAGGGAGCGGCTAAGCCTTATTAGGTAGAGCACGTCGTCTCTTATCGCCGCGTCTAAGAAGTGCCCCACGGCGACCTCAGCCCCGAGGTCGAGCTCCGGGGTGAGTCTTGCCAGCGCGTCGTAGGCCACATATATATATAGCGCCCGTCTGTATCGAGGTAATATATTCTGCCGGGAAACGCCCGCGAAACGTTTTTGTCCAACCAAGTCAACGTAGACCCCGAGGCGAGGTAGAGACGGCCGCCGAGCGACAAGAGTTGGGGGTAGCCGCCGGAGCACGTCACTCCTCCGAGATCGGCGTGACATGTCGGGGCGTAATCTAACGGCAAGGTTTTATTCGACGTACGTTCCACGTCGAATATCACAAGGCCGTCGGGACACACGCCGTAGGCGACCACCCCGTCGCCTCTGGCGAATCGCCACTCCGGACACCGCCCTTTAGGAAGCTTGTAAATATCTAGGAGACGCAGAGTGTTGGCGTCTCTCACCTCTACGAATAACTCGTCTCCCCCGGATGCTATATACAATCTATCTCCACGGAGCACCATGTGGGGGCTCCCCGCGAATGGGGACCTGTTGAAGACCACCCCCTTAAGCTCAGCTGCACCAAGCTGGCGGAGGTCTCTGTCGAAGAGGTAGATATCTCTGTGAGCCAGGACGTACAGCCTTCCTTCGGTTGCTAAACATTCAACGCCGGGGCCGTAGACCCATACGCGGCCAAGCAGAGTGCCGTTGAGAGACCAGGCGTAGACTATCGAGTTGTCCGAGCCTTTCGTCACTATATACGCCACGTCTCCGTCGATACACGCCGCGCCGTAGAAGCCGGGCACCACGACATATGTGCTCCTCTCTACTAAACCCACGCCAGACACAAAGACGACCAGAAGAGCCGCCGCTACTAAGACGTAAAGAGGCGTCATATGGAATCAAGGAGCAGAACCTTTTTCTGTGTATCTCTTTTAAAATCGTCTGCTCTTGCTGGGCCCCGCCTCCTCGACTTTTCTAGGCTAGAGGTGCCATCGCAGAGAGCCAAGCCTACCTCCACCAGCGTCTTTGTTTCTAAGCCGTTCCCCGGCTTATTCCCGGAGTCGCGGCGACGTCTGACCAGCGCCGGCCGCACGGCGTATCTGAGGCAAGATCCGCGTCAAGAGCTGGCTTCAGTGTTGGAGCGAATAGGCTGTGGGGAGTTTGGTGTCTGTGCGGTTGTCGCTACACATCTCGGGGGCTTCTCTACTTCTTGTGGGTTAGGTTGAAGGGCTTGCCCTGTGTCAATATCTTGTCGGCGATGTCTGGGGCTGTCTTTTTAAGGTCTTGGGCTATAGACTCGAGGAATGACAGCTCCTCCTTCTCGTTTCTGAGCTCGTCGGGGAGCATGCGGGGTATCTCCTCGATTAAGGGATACCACCGGCCGCAGTTGGGGCAGTAGATGACCCCCGTCTCTATCTCCCATTTGTGGCACTCCTCGCAGGGGAGGGCGTCGGGCTTGGGGTGCTCCTTTATCCTGAGGTCGCGGTAGGAGCAGTACTCCTCGCAGAAGGGCTTCCTGGGCCAGGTGTACTGCCTCTCGGGGTGCTCAGTGCGTTTAAGAATTACGAGGCGGAGGGGGAAGGTCTTGTCGTATGGGCAGGCCAAGACGTCCATCAATCTATACTTCATAAAGCACTTAATCTCCCCAGTTAATAAATTTGGACCGCGCCAACCGCCTGGCCTCCAGCCTCTGTCTAAGTCACTTTCTGCGCGGCGCGCCTGGCAAAGGCGTACGCGGCGGCCGCCGTCGGGGCCAGGGGCAGTAGCGGCCAGTGTATTAGGGAGTAGTAGACGTATGCGCTTGGGTTGGGGATGAGCCAGAAATACAGCGACACCAAGCCGGCCCCCACCAGCTCGTTCATCCTCTTTCTGCCGTCCCAGAGAAGCGCGGCGGTGGCGTGAATCTTCGCGGCGACGGGAACGGCAAGCGGTATGGCGGTTGCTCTGCGCCAATGGAGAGAAGGAGAGATAGGAAGAGAAAGGCTAGGACGACCGCCAGCGCGTGTAGTGCCGCCAGTGACGAGAAGCCCACTCACTACCGGGGGTCTCTATTTAAATCTTCGCGGCGTTTTGTGCCACGAGGGCGTAGAGCCTCCTGAAGGTTGGGGGGCGGGGCGTGTGGTGTGTGGAATGTATGACTACGAAGGCGTTGACGAGGGCTCGGTATTCAAAGCTTGTCCTTATCCTCTCGAAGAAGCCGTCTAGGGCGGGGAAGCCGTGTGTCTTGAGGAACAGGTAGAGCTCCTCAAGCTCGCCATCTCTGGGCTTTGCCCTTCCGAAATTCACATTCCGGTCTGTGACGTGTCGCTCGCCTCCGCCAGGCAGGAGCACCTTGCCGTAAGCCGCCTTGAGCCGCCAGGTGGCGCTGTCTGTGCTGTCTACGCCTATGGCCTTAAGCACCGGCGTCACTGCTGGGCTCCCCATGCCCAACACGTGGAGGGGGCCTTTAAACTCCTCTCTAGCCCTCTGTATTAGGCGTATGGCGAGCTCTCTGGAGCCGCGGGGGGCGCCTCTAGTTATGAGGATGTAGGGCACGGCGGCGCCTATGGCTAAGGCAGGTGCGTCGCGGTATAGGGCTAGGTACTTCTCGAAAAGGATGGGGTCGCGGTAGACGTGTAGGACCGGCACCACCACATCTCCCACGACTTTTCTAAGTCTTAGCCAGTTTCGGTAGGACTTCTCGAACTTCTTCTCCGCCTCCTCAGGCGGGTCGTCTGGCGAAGGGGGTACGTCTAGGGAGAAGTAGAGCTGGGCGTCCACCCTTTTGTACATCTCGGCTATTTTGTCCACGTCTACGGGGAGGCCCCTCTTCAGTATCTGGTAACCGCCTGAGTCCAGCCAAATCTCCCCCTCATACGCCAGCGCTGTTCTCGGGTCGCGTTTAACCTCCAACACGTTCACCACGACTGCCGTCACGGGGAAGTAGAGCCAGGGCTTGGGCACTGCGTTGATGGGGCTGCCGAGCACCACTCGCACCTTATTTTATCCACTGGTTTTATATAACAGGTCCCTGGACCTGGCTAAAACTTTTGGTCTACCCACCTGAGGTAATACCGCAGTATTATCAGGTAGGGCTAAGTGCTTTCACCCCTCAACTCCTGCCGAAGTCATCACCGATTTTATCCACTCCCGGACATAAATTACTTTCGGCAACCTCCCGCGGGCTGTACACTTATGCGGAACAGATTTGTTGAGACATGTCTCTGGCCCGTGTTTGTTGAGCTGGGCGACGTGGTGAAGGCGTTGCGGGTGCTGGAGGGGCGTGGCGGCTCGGCCCCGCTTGAGCTCTTCCTGCGGCTGTGGGGGCTCTACGCATATGCAGTTTTAAACAGAGCAGCAGACTGGGATCTGGTGTATAGGAGGGGCGACGTGTACAAGCTCGGCAGGCGGGGCAGGGAGTTGCTGAAGCTTCTCGGGGAGAGGTGCCCGGTGGAGGCGAGGGTGGCGAGGGGGAGGCTGTGGCTTAAGACGCCTGTCGGTCTATACGCCGTGGAGCCGACGCCCAGCCACCTGCTCTCTACGGCCTACAAGCTGGCCGAGGCGTGCGGCGAGGAGCCTAGGAGGATATATGCGGAGATCTGCCGGGCGTTGGCGAGGGCCGCGTCGCGGAGCCTCGACAAATGGCTTCTCTGACGTGTCGAGACGTTGTATTTTTAAGTAAGGTTTGGCAAGGTGCCGTGTTGCTGGTCATAGTTAAGTCCGACGACGTGGAGGTGGTGAAGAGAGTGGGGAGGCAGTTAGACGCCTTGGAGCTTCTGCCGGGGGTGTTTCTCAGCTGGTCTCCTAGGGAGAAGGCGGAGAGGGCTGTGGATGCGGTTAAGCGGGGGGTTGTGAGGAGGTGGGAGGAGGCCGGCGAGGGGCCAGCGCTGGAGGTGGCGGTGCTGGAGCTCACGGAGGAGCAGTTCAAGGCGGTCAGGCCTCTGGCCAGGGCTGTCATAGAGCGCGTCGGGTCGGCGCTTTTGGAGGAAATGGGGAGGCTTCTTGAGAAGATGAGGTCTGGAAAGACGACGCGCGACTTGACGGGCTGGTACAGAGACCTTGCCAGGCGGTACGAACGGCTGGTCAACGCCTCGATTGCGCTAGACGTGGAGCCCACCATCATGGGGAAGCTGAGGGAGAGGTGGAAGGAGGTGACCCTGGAGGCGGGGCGGGCCCTCCGCAGATAGGTTATAATTATCTGTCGTTCTGTGTCCATGCCCATCCTCCTGAGGGCTAAGGCCCACGGCCTTGTGGTCACGGGGAAGGATCTGCACTACGAGGGTTCACTAACGCTTGGTCGCGACATAATCGATGCCGTCGGCTTCTACCCGCTGGAACACGTGGAGGTTTACAACGTGACTAACGGGGCCCGCTTCGCGACGTACATAATCCCGGGGAGAGACGGCGAGGTGGTGTTAAACGGCGCCGCAGCCAGGATGGGGGAGGTGGGCGACGTCATAATAGTGGCGGCCTACGAATGCGTGGCTGACCCCAAAAGCCATACGGCGCGTGTTGTTGTCTTCAGCAACAACAAGGTCAAGGAGGTGAGGCAACTAAACATCTAAATACGCTTTTCGTGTTTTACATGGAGGCCAGGCTTTCGGTAGCCTCATCTCCACACGTGGCTGAGGATATAAGGAGACATTACTACGACGTATATAGGGACGTGCTTAGAGAGCTGGGGATAACCGTCGTTGAATCGTCTGACGTTGCTATTATAGTCGTGTTGACAGGCGGCGCCGAGCCTGAAATTTTGTCGCACGCAACGCGCTATAACATCCTTTTGGCGTGGCCCCACTACAACTCCCTCCCCTCGGCTCTGGAGGCCGCCGCGGCGCTACAGGAGAGGGGGTCGTTCGTAAAAGTTTTACAACTCCCAGCGCCGTTGTCTCCACCTGGCGAACAGCTCCTGAGGGCGCTCCGCCTCGTGTCGTTGTTGAAGTCGGGTGTGCTCAAGTTCGGCGTGGTGGGGAAGCCTAACCGGTGGCTAGTGGCCAGCGGCTTGGCTGGGATTGCGGTTGAGGAGACGTCTCTTGAGGAGAGCCTCTACGGCCTTAATACAGAGGGGGCGTTGGAAGAGGCTAGGCGTATTGTGGAGGAGGCTGAGGAGGCCGAGTTCCCCCCGGCTGACCTGGCCCCCATCGTGGCGTACTCCCGCCGGCTGGAGGAGCTGGCTAGAAGCCGCGGCTGGTCGGGGCTTACGCTGGGCTGTTGGTGTTTTGACGTCGAGATGGTTAAGAGGGTTAGGTGGACTCCCTGCATCTCGCTGACGCTTTTAAACCAGCGGGGCATCCCCGCCGCATGTGAAGGCGACTTAAGGGCCTTATTCTCCATGTACGTCCTCTCTGCGCTATCCGGCAAGCCTGCGTGGCTAAGCAACGTAAACGTGGCTAAAGGCGACGTGTTGATCCTTACTCACGACGGGGTGCCGCCGGCGATGACAAGGAGATACTCAGTGGTGAAGAGGCTGTTAACCGGGGCGCCTGCCGCCATAAGGACGAGGATCCCGCCGGGGAGCCCCGCCACCCTACTCCGCGTGTCAGGCGACTTGAAAAGGGCTCTCCTCCTGAAGGCGGTCACGGTGGAGCCAGAGGAGGTGGAGGCGTGCAACGCCCAGGCAGGATTTAGGCTGTTAAACGCCACGGCGGCCGATGTGTTTTCAGCCGGCTTGGGCAACCACCTGGCCTACGTTCTTGACGACGTCTACGAAGAGACCAAGGAGTATTTACGCAACCGCGGCGTTGAGGTGTTACCCTAGGCGAAATACGGCCCTGGCCATCTCCACGAGGTCTTCGGGGCCGTAGGTCTCGTCTGCCACCTCCGGCGGCCTCTCGGCGAGGCTTATCAAGCCGACTCTGGGAATTCCCAGGGCCCGTA
>Ga0209821_100125_pt1 | contig 13599 bp, 23 predicted proteins | sample SSWtaG_3_FD_184118 | JGI IMG/M metagenome (GOLD analysis project Ga0209821, IMG submission 184118) | Hot spring microbial communities from Sandy's Spring West, USA to study Microbial Dark Matter (Phase II) - SSWTFFsm_matched (SPAdes)... | ecosystem: Environmental > Aquatic > Thermal springs > Hot... | reverse complement strand
ACGGGAAAGTTAGGATAAAGTCGAAGGAGATAGTTATGTATATGGACATGGTGATTGTGTTCTTGTTGCTGACGTTGATGGTGAACTAAGTTGTGCATTAGATGAGTTATTAGATGTAGTGCGAAATGATGAATTAGAAAGTTGGATAGACGGTGAGTTTGATTGTTGTTTTAGAGGTGTGTTGAAAAGTGTGATGTATAATATAGTAGTATAGTAAATAGTATAGTATTAGGTGGTGGTGATTTTATTTTTAGTACTATTAGTAGTATAGGTGTCTTTTTGGTGCTTTTGGTGCTATTCTTCTTCCAGCTCTTCTGTCAGAGATTTAATCTTTTTCAGTGTCTTTCTCAGATCTTCGGCGTCTTTGATGATTATTATGGGTGGTAGTTTTTCCTTTCTGCTCCTTTTTTCTTTTCTGCTTGCTAGGATCAATGGTGCTACAAGGAGCGCGGTCGCAAGTGCGGCTTTTCCGGCGACTTCGCCCAGCGCTTCCATGTATGCTCCTCTGGGCGCGTAAAGCGTTGCAACTTCGTCGCGAAGCTTTGGTGCTTCGTGCCATGTTTCCTTGTAGACGATTGCCACGTGCCACAGCGAGCCGTCTACCGCTCCGATTCTTTCTTCAAACGTAGCTACGCGGTTGGCAGCTGCCGAAACACCGTCCGCGGTCTTGATCTCTTCTGGATACGTTCTTATGGCTGCCAGCTGCGTCGCAACGGTGTCCGTTATCTTACTCGCTTCGGCTTTGGCTGCAGCTGCCGCTTTGAGTAACGCGTCCGGTAGCTTGATGATTTCCGTTTTTTCTGATCCTACCGTTTTCGCTACGTGGTCTCCCGCTTTTGCTCCTTCTGCTTTGGCTAGTTTAGCTGCCAGCGCCGTTGCTACGGTGTCCGCCATTTTTCCTGTTTCTGCTTTGGTCGTGGCTACCGCTTTGAGTACTACGTCGGGTAGTTTCGCGATCTCTGTTCTAACTGGCTCAGTCGTTTTCGTTACACGATCCTCCGTTTTCGTTGCTTCGCTTTTGATTGCGGCCACGGCTTTGGCCACGCTGTCCACGGTTGCGGTTCTCTCTCCAAGCGCTCTCAGCGCGCTGAACAGCATTGCCATGTTGGCGGAGATCGCGGTGTTTTCTCTCAGCGTTCTGAATCCGGCGTAAATAGTGCTCACGGCGTCGTTTAGCTCGCTGCTTTCTTCGATCATCCTCAGGATGACCGTCAACGCATGCATGAAGTCCGTTATCGTTGCTTCTTCCCTCTTTTCGAAGGCGATGGTCTTCGTCAAGTTATCCGCTATTGTCTGGCTCTCGGTTTCGACTGTGGTTGCTGCTTTGGCCAGCTTTTCGGTGATCTTCCACTCTTCCGCAAGCGTCCTCGTAGCGGCCAGTATAGCTAGGACTTCGTCGAGCGCGGTGCCGGTTTCCACTTTGGTCGTTGCCGCAGTTTTTGCTAGCGCGTCTGCCAATTTGCCAGCTTCGCTCTTCTGTGTCGACGCCGAAAAGGAAGCTGCATCGATCACCTTACCGGTTTCCGTCTTTTGCGCCGATGCCAATCTCGATAGAGCGTCTATCAATTTGCTGGTTTCGGTTTTTTGAGCAGTTGCCGATGTAAGCAGCGCGTCGCTGACCTTACCGATCTCTGCTTTCCACGCTGATGCCGATTTCAGTATGGTGTCGCCCAATTTACCGATCTCGGTCTTCTGGGCGGTTGCCGATTTGAGCAGCGTCTCGCTAACCTTGCCGGTTTCTTTTTTTTCCGTGCTCGGTGTTTTCGGAGCGCTGTCCGATCCCTTCACCGTTTCTTCAAATTCGATCTTGTACTCTCGTGCACCTACTTCTTCGCTTCCTACCGATAGCGCGTAGTCTGGGTCGTTGTACGGAGCAGCTAGCAGGTATGCTACCGTCATCGACACCGTTACGCCGCTAGATATAGCCCACATGTACGCGTTCACGTAGGTATCAGATAGCGTGGTGTTCAGCGCAACGGCAGTGCTTTCGTACTGCATCGTCCCGTCCATCTCCCAGCGTACCGTCGCTGTCGATGTCATTACCAGCTTCAGTACGTGCTTCCTGAACGCGGTCGTTTGCGCGTCGACGCTTTTGAGCGTAGTGGAGGACGGTGCGTCGACTATTAGGTATACCTTCTGAGGTGTCGATGCTATGTGGTGCGTTCTCACGCTGCATGTGCCACCTGTACCTACTAGGTTCGAGCTCGATGCGGCTATGCCACCGGCGGTGCTCGTATTGTTTAGTTTCACTCTACCTACTATCTTCACCTTGTTGGTGTTCTGTGCCAGGGCGTACATGACCACTAAGTTGGACAACGCCGTCGTGGTCGCGCTGATCGTCAGCCCGTCTTGCGTTGGCGTGAGCGTCAGGTTCGACGCGTTGACCGTGCGCGTTGCGAACCTGCTTTCATCCATTGTTCTCGACCCTCTGAAGTCCTGGCCATACGCGAACGTCGCCTTGTCGTCGCTTACCAGCGTAGCCGACTGGTTGCCGTAGTACATGTAGATTGCGGTTTGTCCGTACACATCTAACGCGTCGGGTACTTTCACCCAGAATATCGCGTAATTACCGTCGCTCTTTTCTTCGAGCCATTGGCTCAGCAGCGTCACGCCATCGCTGCTAGTGAACCTTATGTCGCCGAAGTCGCTCCTACACTTGCCGTTCACGTATATCGTTGCACTGCCTGCTTCGGTGGAATCCGTTCCGCTTCCGTATTGCACTTTCACTCTTATTACCCCGTTGGCCGGGTAAGCGCTGCTCGCTTGGTTCGATATCGTTATCTTTTTTCTGTACAACCAACCGCTTAGCCAGTTGCTTGACACAGTAAAGAAAAAAACTGCTCGTTAAAAAGCGTATCTGCTGCTACGTTGTCACAACTATCTTCCAGGTTACTTGCAGCGAGTCACCTGCGTCCCAGTTCACGTTCACCGCGCTGAACGTCTGCCTGCACAGCATGTTGCCGCCCGATGCCGCGTCAAACACGCCGCTTTCGGTTATCGCTTCGGTTCCCGTGTAGCCGGAGAACGTTGCAGTTATCACGGCGGTATCGTTGCTGACGTTTGTAGTCGCTCTCGACACCGAGTCTGCAAGCTTTCTTCGCTTCTCCGCTTCCAAAGCTGTGTTGTTCGCCGCCGGCGGCGTTGTTCCCGTACCTATCGCGATGTACTTGAACGGGCTCGTCACGACTCCGTTTATCAGTCCAGCAATCTGCGCTTTCCCTACGTTCGTTATCAGGTTCCTGCCGCTTCTAACGTCCTTGATGTTGCCGTTCTTGTCGATGACCTTCACTTCGTATATTCCTATTAATTTAATTTCGACGCTCATCGCTGCCAATGTTCATGCAGCGGTATAAAAGGATTTCTTCATCTACGGCACGCTTACCGTTACCCAGTCGATGTACAGTTTAACGTTCGAGGATGGACTGCTGCCAATCACGGTGTACTCCGGTACACCGCTCGTCAAGTAGTCCTCCAGAGACTTCGACGCTAGCAGGTTACCGTCCCTATCGTACACATACGCCATCCTGCTTTCGAAAGGTATGTGTATGACAATCCAGTCACCGCTCCACGCGAACTCCGTGTAGCTCAACCCGCCTCTGTCGTAGAGCCGCAGCGTTTGCGCGTTCACAGCTTTCAGAACCGCTCCTCTCAGTGCGCTTATACCGTTGTCGATACCGATGTACAGCAGCTCTGTCTCCTGCGATATCGATGATATCTCTGGCTTCAAGCATACGGTTACCGCGTACGCCAGCCTGACCTCTTCCCTGTATGCGGTCACTCCGTCGAACACCGCGCAGTTGTCGATCCAGCTGGGCTTTGTGGCAGAGTTGAAGAACGATTGTACCTCTCCGCTCGTGAAAAAGTCCCAGTACAGCCGCCTTATTGATGTGTCATAGTACCTGTAGAACCAGATCTGTCTGAACGGGTTTACGCCGCTGCTGCTACCTAGCGAGCTCGAACCTGATACGCTCTCCGCGATGCTGATGCGCTTCTGCTCCTCCTCGACCGCTCCCGTCGGAGCTCCGTGCACCGCATCGCTGAGCCTCACAGTTACCGGCCCCGACACGCTGCCCGTCGGAGCTCCGTGCACCACATCGCTGAGCCTCACTGTCGCCGGAGGTACGATCTCTCCAGTCGACAGCGCTTTTATCCTCTCTCCAATCTCGTGTATCACGCCTGCTATCACCGTAGCGGAGGAGATCGAGCGCACGTCGTCGAGTGCGCTCGCAGTCACTGCCCTAGACACTGGAGGTGGTGCGTAGAACTCGGGCGGTGCGGGTGGCACCGGCTCAACCGTAGGCGGCTCCAGCACTGCGGGCGTCGGCAGCGCGGCTGGCAGCAATCCCCAGAGCAGCTCTACGGCTATGCGACCTACGATCGGCTTCAGAAGCAGTTTCAGCATGCCCGTGCCTATGTCTCTGAGGGATCTCCATTCTATCATTTCCCTGACCTCCTTCAGCATCAGCGGCATGATTATCGCGATGTACAGCGTGCCCTTCATCTTGCGCGTTGTGAAGGCGACTGCCGACTTAAGCGCAGTAGTCGCCGGCTTGAGTATCACTGTTTCGAAAGCTTTTGATGCGTTTTCCCAAACCCACTTTACCATTCCAGAAAGTGTCTCCACCACTTTATCGAATACTGACGTCATTACGCCCATAAACCAATTAAAGAACTCGTTCAGTGCGCTGCTTATCGCGCCGCTTATCCAACCGATGAACTGCTGGACGATGTTCACAGTCCCACCCTGATTTTGATCACTATGTCTCCCGCTTCAACTTCCACCATCTGCCTGTACTGCGGCTCGATACCTTCCTTTATCGCTTTAGCCACATCCATCCCACTTATCCTCACTATTAGCGTTCCGCTGCTGCGCTCCACGCTAGCCCTAATGCCGGCTGCCATTGCTGCTTTCTGTATCTCCATCACCAGTATGTTTGCCAAGTCCATCATGCTACTCGCCCCACAACCAGTACGCCACTATGAACGTTAATGTTATCGCTGCATCTGGGTTTCGTCCCCACAGGTTCATGTACCATTGTACCAGCTTTCTGCCTTCTCGTACCGCTATTTCGAACAGCTTGTGTATGAACTGCTGCAGCCGTTCGAAGAACGCCTTTGCTGCCGCCGCGATCGAGCCCAGCAACCCAGCTGCCGTTTCTCCCACTACTTCCGCCATACTGCGTTACAGAGAAAAAACGTGCTAGAAAAGCTTTGCTGCTTCCGTTAGACGGTGTAGTCCCATGGGAACTGAATCTCCGTTCTGATGGTGTACGGCGTGTTAGCGCTGAGCGTTACACTGGATGGAAGCTCGTAGCTCCACAGCGAAAACTGCGGTGACGTCGTGTAGTAGATTGCGTCGATGTACTTGACCGTTACGTCGCTAACCGGTGTGACTGAGAACTGCACGACGCAATACGCGTACGACGCGCCGGTTCCCGTCTGCGGGTACCCCGATGCGGCTTGACCGGCCAACGCCATCGAGCCATCCGCTTTCCGCAGCATGATACCGTTAGCGTTGCCCCGCGTTGAGTATCCTTGTATGAAGCAGTCCTGTATTATCTGGAGCGCCATCGACATCACCGCTCCGGTCACCGACACCGTCCATATCACCTGCAGCACCTGATCCGCCGCTTTGGTCACGTTTAGCCCTGTCGCTTTCGCTATCTCCTTAGTTTCCGCATCGTACGCGTTCTTGCCTATTATTTTAACCGATGCTACTGTGTACGCTTGGTTGCTCGCGTCTTGCCACGTTGCTTGCAGTCCCGATATCGTCGCTGGGCTTAAGCTCTTTATCAGTGCACCCCCGGCATCGTAAAGTTGCACTATGTTCGGATAGAAGAACTTGTTAGCACTTGACGTTCCTCGCAACGCATTCGCTAACGAGAGAGCGAAAACGTTGCTGATCGCGTTGCCGACCACCGTTTCCTTCACTACCTTTCCTTTCTGCAATACTCTGACCGTCACTTTACCTTTTACTTTTAACGCTACCTTCATACGACTGATATGAGAAGAAAGCGGGTAAAAAACGTTTCGCGCTACTTCCAGACCCAGACCGGCGAACCGCTGTCTCCTCCCGAAGCGCGCAGATCGGCGGTCGTTATGATCACGTCTTCGAACCACGCTATATCCAAGTAGTAGGACACTGTTATCGAAGCCGCTGGATCGATGACTTTGGCACACGTGAAACCGGATGTGCGTCCGTCTTTGCAAACAACGTTCTTCATTGATACATCACCTTCCAACGGTCGCGGGAACAGGAGCCTGTAGCCAGCGAAGTACTTGCTCCAGTACTTTGCGACCTTGCATATCGCTCCGTGTCCCTGTTGCGTCCCAGCAAACACGAGTCCTGCCATCTCTTTTTCCAAAAGCTCGCCAGGCGCTGCACCGTTTTCGACCGCGAACGTCGTCAGTTCGAAGCCTACGCCTCCTCGTAGTTTCGCCAAACCGGCATCGACGTAGTTCTGCACCTGCGTCACGACGAACGAGTTCCTGCCTAGTGTCTTGTAGAACCAGTTTATCGCTTTCGTGATCGGGCACGGTGAGTAGTCGTACATCGAATGTATGCGCACGTGGTATGAGTAATCGGCTACCGCGTACTGTCGCTCGTTAGCGAAGTCGTAGGCTGCATCGTAGGGACCTGGCTGCCACACTGCCTTGTTGTGCGGTGGGTTCGGTGAAAGCGGCCACGGGTGGACTATGTGTGCGTTCGACAGCAGGAACAGTTCATCTCCCTTCTCAACCAGCCCTCCCAATGTGCCCGCTGAGATGTCCCTATGTCCCACGCTGATTCCCGCCATCAGCGGTCGTATTACGCTCGTTCTCGCGCTCTGCGTTTTCAGCTGGAAAAAACGAGGCAGAACGACCACTTCGAAATCGTATCCAGTCTCTTCCAGCGCCTGCTTTACGAACTTCACCTTGTTTTCCTCGTCGACGTACACTCTTTTCGTGGACAGCGAGTAGCCGTGTATCACGCCTTTAGCCGCTAGCAATCTAGCTACTTCTACGAATCCTTTCGGAGTGCGCACGGTTACTCACCCATTCGGTGTTTTATCGTTTTTATTTCGGTGTCCGCTCTACACTTTTTCTCAGACCAGATCCTGTAAGCCGTAGTCGGCGATGCACCGGCTAGCACTTCGTTCACCTGCTTCCACCACTTCAAGAACGCTAAGTAATCCAGCACATGCTTTTTCGTTTCGTCCGGCAAAGTTGGCAATATTAGCTCGATCAGCTTGATTGTCCACTCGAGGTACGTTAATTTTTCTTCTAAAAACATCTTGACCATTTCGTTGTACTTTTTCATCAAATAAGCTAGAACAGCCGTGACGAGCACTACTACTGCGCCGTAGATCACGGCTTCAGTTGGTATTCCAAATATCATGCTTCCTTCACCGCACTTCTAGTGCTGCCCCCATTATAAACGTTACTTCTCGCCTCCATGATCTCTAGTATCGCTAGCCCTGCCAGCAACACAACCATCGACGAAACGACCACCACCGCGTACGCAAAGACGACGTAGATGGAAGCCCACGGATCGCATATCACGTTGCGCAGCTTGGCTAGCATCGATGCAGTCAGCGCATACATCAACGCGAACCACGCCGTTACTAGTAGCAGTGCCAGCACAGCGTACCTTGCAGCCACGGGAAAAAAAAGAAAAAAACGTATTTTAACCTTTCCTTGCACCGGTGCGCTTAGAGTCTGAGTCCGCCAAGGATCTGGCCGAAGAGCGGCGTGATCCTTCCTGCCAGCCTGTACACCATGTAAGCAATACCTATGCCCACGATCACCGTGCCGATCGTAGTAGCGTGAGCAGCTAGCGCGTCAGCTACGCCTTTTATGACGCCTATCAGCGCGTTCTGCAGGGACGAAATTACGTCGGCCCAAGTGGATGTGGCAGACATTTTTCCTCGCGACAGGCTTTAATCCTAGGGTTTTATATAGATGGTGGGTGAAAAACCGTATGGTATCGAGTTTGAAAGATGACCCAAGAGTTCAGAAATCGCTCCGTAGGCTCAGAAGGCTAGGTCTAGCCGTCTACGCCAGAGAAATGGACGAGGATTCAGTCATGGTGGTCGTCGATCCCGAGTCGATAGTCAGTACCGTCTCGAACATGGTCGACAAAAACATATCGTATGAGAAACATCTGGTTCGCTACGTACCCGAGAAGCGAACAGTGGTGATCGCGTTTTGGAGAGGTGAGAAACCGCAATGGGTGAAGGAGCTGGAAAAGGTTCCGGTAAAGTTGAAGTAACGCTCGACGACGTACGTGCAGCGGTCGCCGTGCTACGTGCATGGATCAGGCAGCAGCGAGAAGTAGAACGGCTCCTCCGCGAGATCAGGACGTTTTCGGCTTTCCCCGCGTACAGCGATCCGATGAAGCAGATAATAGCCGAAGCTATAGCTAAGCGGTACAAAACAGGTGAGGAGGACGAAGAGGAAGCAGAGCTCAGCGAGGAAGACGTGGAACGGCTTAAGAAGAAGGCAGAAGAGATAGAGAAGCTGTTGAAACAAGCATAACGTTTTTATACCTCCCGTTCGCACGTCTTCTTGATAGAATATGGCTCGGAGAAGGGTCGTTAAAGCATCGACCGCACCAAGGTACATGTACAAGATGTTTAGACTGTACGGAGGGACGGTTCCTCCGGAAATAGTTAACGCGCTCGTCACAAGCATGAACACGGAGCGCGAGCGAGGATTCGGCCCGTTCCATCAAGCTTGGCGCGCAGTCCAAAGCGAAGAGTGGTTTGCAACTCTCCCCAGAGGTGAACGCGGTAAAGTGAAAGCTGCACTTAACTATACAATAAAGGCTCTGGAGAAGAAGCTGCCGCGCGAAGCCATCCTTGCGCACTTGACCAACGTCATCGGTCTCAGCCCAACTTTGGCAGAAAACGTTGTGGCTTTCGCTGAAGGAGTAAGGAGCCCAGTTGCCACGCTCTAAGAACGTCAACTTTATCTATAACCTTTTTCTTTTTTTACCTCGATGGCTGAAGAAGACATTATCGCAGAAGAATGGGAAGAAACTGAAGAAAAAGAAAGGCCTAAGCCCGTAAAGCAGACCCGGGAGCTCGATAAAATGTCGCTCGCGGAGCTCTACGAGATTTTCAAAGAAACCATCGAAACGATCAAATCCGTGCATAGCCTCCAGCTCCTAGGCTTGATACCATCCGACGAAGCAGACGAGTGGATCGACGCGTTTCGATCGTTGAACAGAGAGGTGGCTCGGCTGATACGGCTCAAGCTAGCGTCTGGAAAAGGTGAAAAAAAGTAGAAAGAAAAAGTTAGATTGCAAGCAGAGAAGCTCCGCTGCGCACCAGATCGCAAACGTTTTTCCTTACGCAGAGGTCGCACATTCCTTTCATCAACAGTTTCTTTCCGGCTTTTTCGAGCATGATGCGTGCCTCGACTAAAGCGTCAAGAGACTTCAGTGCGCCTCTCCTTCTGAAAACGGGTTGCAGCGTTATGTTCGCCTCACGATCGTACAGCACGAACACCGCAGTCCACTCCCCACCTTTCAGCTCTTCTAACATTTCCGCGTACGCTTCCAGCTGCATCGAGTATGAAGGTCTCAGGCGCCGCGGCTTGATCTCAAAAACCACACGGCTTTCTTCGTCGACGAGATCCGGATGCCCCACAAGCACGTAGAAACCTCGGTCGAGTTCCAAATGCGGCTCCACTTGCAAGCGCGGAAAGCGCGCCAGCATTGAAGACGTTACGACTGCATGCATCAAGCTTCCATGCGCCATCACCTCAAGCGCAAACGGGGACGGTTTGAAGAAATCACAGCGGAGCAGCTCGCTTACTCTGTATTTCCGTTTTTCCATATTGCCACCTTCCTCGGACGCGTTTTGCGCCCATTCGAGAAAAGAACTTTATCCGTCGTACCTATCGCTTTTTCGCGCATTTTTGCGAACACATAGAGCGCGAAGGAGGAACCCATCGCAAGAGCGTAGTGGTTCTCGTCGATGTCCGTAACTTCGCGGTCGAGGTGGACGATGATATGCGCATAACCGTTCGTCGAACGTTCAACCTCAATTCCGCGCACCTTTGGTGCACTTTTCATATGTTTTTCCAGCCACTCTAGGTGCTCCTTGAAGAAATCTAAATGCGCCAAGACGAACTCGAAAGGGGCATCGATGTCGAGGTAGATCGCCTTACGGCTTCCCTTCATGCCGGATCGCCTCACACGGCTTCCATGCGAAGTGGGGGCCATCCACACGCTCGCAGTTCGTTGGATCGTAGGCAATACTTTTGGCGTACTTCGTCGGGCGCTCTAGGTACGGGTGGTGTTTGATGCAGTACTCCTCGGGAGGTTCAGCGTGGAAAACAACTCCAGCTTCAGCGTATCCTACGCCGAAGCAATCAAAACACATCATAGCACGATCGCGCGCGCGCGCCACAGCATCCTGTACCAGCTGCTCAAAGTCCTCTGCACTCGCACAGAACTGCCATTCTTCCCGGAGCACCACGTAGCAACCTTTGCTCTCAACTTCAATGTTCTTCGTCGCATCGCGCTGCGTACGCGACTCGAACTTCGCTTCGACGCAAACGAACAAGCAGCGTAAACCACGTATGAACACGTACGTCAACGGGTCTCGCAGAAACACCTGCCACCTACGTATACGCGGATTGTAGAAGCCGACGATCTGGTATCCCGTGTCTTGATCCCGCTCAGTCCACACTCTTTTCCGTTTCGCCATCTTTCATCCGCCCTCTTCCTCCTTCTTCTCTTTTTTCTTCTTTTTCACGCGTGTTCGGGAGTAAAAGCGCGCTTCCGCACGCTTACCGCGCTCCTGCAGGAACGCAAACTTCTCCGGAGTCAACTTCGTGATCACTATCGCTTTGCGCAAATCGAGCGCAATTTCGTTGCCGTACATGTCCACGCCGCGGACGACCGTAGGATTATCCGTGAAGTCGTCCACACGGAAAACGTAAACAGAACGAGCTACGATTACACGCAAACAATCCCCGCGCGTCACATGGATCCCCTTCACCATTATTTCGTCTATCTTTCTTTCCTCCTCTTTCGCTTCTTCTTCTTTTTTTTCTTCTCGCTTCTTCTTTCGGCGTTCCTTTCGCACATGCTCCTTTAGCTCTTCTTCCGTCATGAAACGCGCTCCGCAAACAGGGCATTTCCACGGCAGCTCTTTTTCCTCCATTCTCTTTCCACCTTTTTTCTTCAATAAAAAAAATATTTCAATTATACCAGGTCGACGTACGTTCTTCCCGCGCGACTCTCTCTGCGGATCACTTTCGCTTTCACTGCCACATTCGCGGCTTTTATCACGTCATAGACGGCCTTCAGCCTCTTCACTGCAACTGCACCTCGGTACGCCACTCTTACCTTCTTGCCATCCACAAGAGCTTCGAAGACCTGTTCTCCAACGTCAACGGAGAGAATGACTATCTCCTTTCCTACCAGTTCGTTCAGAAAATAGTCCACGCCGATTTCTTCCTTCCGTTTCGACCTCACAATCTCTGCCATGTTCACAATCTCTTTCGTGGGTTCAACCACATTTTTCCCCATGGGCTTTCCCCAGACCTACCTCCAACTCGGGTATAAAAAGTTAACGCTCATCGGGAGGGTAAGATGCGAACATGGTAGGTGCCACGTAAGGAAAACGAACTGAACTTTCCCTTCGGTCGTAATACAATCTTATCCTTCTTTAACTCTACTATCCACTCCCTAGCACCTCCGAAATATTCTATAAAAAACGAAGGTATCCTGAAAATGTAGCAGTTTTTGAACGGCGTAGCACGACGCACAACCACTATTGGTAGCCCCAAAACGTCGGGCGATCCGACAGAGTAATCACACTTCTGCCCGCCTTCCTCCATAGATCTCAGCCACTTGGCCAGAGAGCGGCGTCAAGATGAGACGACCGCGTTTGTCGAGCTCCATCAGCACGTAGCTAGCGTCGCGCCACGCCTTGACTATCGGCTTCGGGATAGTCACCATCACCGACGTATACACCTTTCCACGCTTTTTGTCGCGCACTTTCTTTTCAACTAATTTCACAATCAACCCCATGTTTTTCTACCGCTCTGGGTGTAAAAAAAGGGTAAATTTAAAGTTTGCGTCCTCTCGTTACTCGGCCTTTTCCTCAACCGCTTCGATTTCTACGTGCTTGTGCTCAGCTAGCGCGGCGATCAACGCAACGATCAGCTGCTCCACACTAGCGTACTTACCGACGAACACTGGTTCCATGAACGAATTTTGAACGTAAAGCTTGTACACCTTCATTTTCTTTTCACCTCATTTGAGAACGTACCACTTCAGGTTCTTTCCCTGCAAAAGTGGAAAAGGCACTTTTTCACCACGCGGAAAGAACTTATCCACCACCGCAGCGCTTACGATCTTCCGCTGCGAAGAAAATTCGTACAACGCAGCCACGCTCGCTTGAATCCATTCGGCAGGATGCTCTTTCGAGAAATGGCGAACGACGGAAGTCCTGCTGTTGCGGAGAACGCGACAGCAAATCGTGCACCGCACTTTCCCGGCGCCATCGCTACGCTCGAGCCAACGCTTCTCGATGACGCCATAACGAAGCGCCCTAAGCAGACTCTCGCTTTCGGCTCCGTTCACATCCCCCCTGCGAAGAAAGCTATAAAAATTTTACGCTAGAGCTAGTGAAAAAAGAAGAGAAAATACCGCGCAAAAGTTCCTGCAAACGGCTTCTGTGAACCATTGTGCAAAAACTGGCAACAGAACTACTCAAACAAATATTTCATACGCAGAACAGATACGTGCACACACATGTCCATGAAACACCAGTGATAACACCACCCCCACGCCGAAAGAAAAAAAGAAAAAAGAAAAAATTAAGCGTTTCTGTAAAAAAGCTCTACTAAGTGGAAAAGGAACATGGCCATTTCCTCAGGGGATTTTTCGCTAAATATACTCTGTCCTTTGAACTCAACAACGAGCCTCATGCCTACGATACTGTTATCTCCTTCCAACTCCTTTGGCTCAATAATTACTCTGAAAAGTGGAAAATCAATCTTACCACGCACGCGAATTACGAATTCTTCGTTCAACTCTTCCAACTCCATCTTGTAACTCTCCTCAAAAATTTTTTCACACTCCTCTTCACTAATTTCTTCTTCTTCGCAATATTCATTCGTTTTTTCCGAAACATACTCGCCCATCTCGTGGATTCTCGTTCCAACTTCAATATCTATATAGCCGCGTCCACTTCTTACCTCGACATCCAAGTTGAGCTCCGAACCCAAAAGTAGATTGTACAAAGTGTTTACTAGTTTGTCCACTTTTTCGGCAAAGGCAGAGTGCTCTTCCATGTGCACTCTCACAAATTGTTCAAGGTCTTCAACGGCGAACTCGTGGCCGCAATCCAAACACCTTACGCGGGTTGTTTCGCCCTCTTCAATCACTTGCAGAGTTATTGCCGGCGTGTAAACGAATTCGCCCTCGCGAACCAGACTGGTCTTCATGGCCGTTCACTAACCCCTTACCACACAAGTTTATAAACCTGCCGCCAAGTCTAGCACTAATTTGACGCTGCTAGCACTAAAAATCATTGATATACTACTACTAATAATAATAAAAAAATCTCCTCCACTACTACATAATACTATACTACT
>Ga0209821_100124_pt1 | contig 13603 bp, 15 predicted proteins | sample SSWtaG_3_FD_184118 | JGI IMG/M metagenome (GOLD analysis project Ga0209821, IMG submission 184118) | Hot spring microbial communities from Sandy's Spring West, USA to study Microbial Dark Matter (Phase II) - SSWTFFsm_matched (SPAdes)... | ecosystem: Environmental > Aquatic > Thermal springs > Hot... | reverse complement strand
CCCACTAGGCGGCCCCAACCATCCAGCCGCCCCACCAACCCGGCCTCCACCTCTCCAAGCCGTCCCAGCCCCTGAGACTCCTGTAGCCAAGCAACGCGTACACCCTCCCCACCAGCGCCAACGGGCCCCCTACAAATGCCGCAAACAGCGACGCGCCCCGCCAAGTCCACCTCGCCGCGGCCTCGAACTCCGCCACGCCGCTCAACCCAGCCAGCTCGCGGTAGACGTCTCTATAGTAGCTACCCGCAAGCACCACGAACTCATACACACCAACAAACAGGGAGAATACGGCGAGGAAGAGAAACAAGAGATGCAACGGAGACCGGTAGTCCAGGGGAAGGGAGGGCCAACGGAGGAGAAAGATGAATAAACCCGCCTCAAAAAGCGCGGCGGCGACCACGGCAAAGACCACCGCCCTCCAGGCGTTGCTCCAGATAGAACTGCTGTTAAACGCCTCGGAAAGCCTCCTCAAAGCCACAAGCTCAAGCAGAAAGCCCACCGGCGTCAACAAGCCCACCGGCAACAAGCCCAAAAGCTGAACAACGACACCGACAAACCCCAACTCGCCCGCAGACCGCACCCTCCCCTCCACAGCCACCCCACCGCACCGCTATATATAGCTACCCACGCCGACCCGCGCCAGACGCGCCTCCATAAACCGGCGCTATCCTCACCGCCCCGAAGCCCAGAGGCCTGTTGCTACCCACGCCGAAGGCCTCCGCTATAGACAACACACGCCACATATCCCCCAGCATAGACGTCTCGAAGGCGCGGTAGACGGCCCACCCCACGAAACCGCGGACCCGCCTGCCGCCGGCAAGCCGTACGGCGACTGTGCACCTCCCCCCACAGCCGAAATCCACAACACCCACAGAGGCGTAAGCCCAGCGGAGAAACCTCCGCGCCCACCCCACATCCACCAAGCCGAGTCTCATGGCAGTCTTAACGGCAGACTTGAAGATATTCAGCGGCCTCGGCGTGAGGTCAAACACAGGCACAGGCCGCCTCACATACGGCGGAGTCTCAAAACGCGCCGGCGAGAGGAACTCCACCCTAAAGACGGCCTCAGATCTAGGCGCCAACGCCACCTCCCGTATCACAAGTTCGCTCACCTTCACCTCCGCGCCAAATATGTGGAGGCTTTCCGGTATCTGGCTTAGCAACCTCTCCCCAAGCTCCCTCTCAAAAAACGCCACCCGCACCTCCACAGCAGAGCCCGGCCTAACCACCGCCCTATCCCACACCACTCTCCCGTCTACAATAAGTGGCCACAACGTAAAGGCCTTAGGACGCAGGTTGTGCAACTCAGGCCGGCTCAACAACTTCAACAACACCGACTGCGCCACTGCGCCAGAGAAGACGTTTAAAGCGAACCATCCAGACGCAACGCCTCTCAACGTGATGACCATTGTCATAGACCCCCGCGGCGCCTATGCCGAAGAAACCCAGGAATCAAAGCCACGACCACCACCGCTAACCACAACCCCCCGCACCTGCCACCACCAACAAGACTATTTCACTGCCGCAGATCTTCTGCAACAACTCGCGCACAGAATACGCAACGCCCACCCGTCTCCCGGAGCTTTGAGCCCTCTCAAGAATATAGACGACATCCTCCTTAAACACCGGGATAACCAGAACGCAGGCTTGACAGACCCGTCCGAGGACCCGCTTCCGAGACAACTCCCTTCTCATCCCATCGAGATCCACCCCCTCTACATAGCTCTTAAACTCCACCCCCCGCACGCCGTCGTTGCACCACGCCACGCAATCCACCTCCCCATCTCTATGCTCAACAAAACACCGCTCGACCTCGTCGTCTAAAACACAATCACGATACCTATGCCGCTCGTTCCCATCGCTTAACTTCATCTCTGGCAATCTTATGAAAATAATCTTACGTCCCTTGGGCTCCACCCACACCGCCACCCTCACCACACACGGACAGCTATTCGCATGCGACATACAGCCTTTCAAACTCCTTGCCGTAGGCCTCAGATGCGAGTTCAATCTCCCGCACCTCGCCGTCTACAAACTCGTAGGTCTTCACCAACTTATCCCCCGCCGGCATCCCCTGCGCCCTCGCCACACCCCTATGGCAGCTAAAAACCCTGCGGACCCACGGCGAGTGCGTAGCCACGACCAGACGCGCGCTGGCGGTGGAGGCCAAACCGGCGAGGTAGAACACCTCCCCGGGGAACAAGTCGTCTAAAGTGCCGTCTAGCAGAAGCCACGCCTCGAGCTGAAAAGCCCGCTCCAACACGCCTACCGTAACAACAGCCGAAGAGGCGAGGGAGAAGTCAACCAGCCGCCCATCCACACGTTCATACCACCTCCCGTCATCGCGGAGCTCTATGTGGTACCTTCCTCCTTTAAATTTCGCGATGCGTTCAAGCATCCTGGCCAGGGCGTCGGCGGCCTTGGGGTAGGGGATCTCGCGGCGGTGCTTCAGCGTGAAGAGCACCCCCTCATACAGCAGATACGCCTCGTCTCTTGCGTACTTCTTCAGCACGCAGGCCAGGCCGCCGTCTTCCTGAGACTTAGAACACTCAAGCAAGTCATCTCCAACCCTCAGCTTCACCCAGCCGCCCTCCTTAAGGATCCCCTCAGACACGTGTAGCGCCAGCTCGCGGTCCTTTGTAAACAATGCAAAGAGGTAGCGGAGAAAAAGCGATTTACCACTCCTAGGTCTCCCCATAATTATATTGATGCTACCCAGCTGGCCAGTGCCTCTTAGGAGCGGCTTTTCCGCAGTGGGCCGAAGATCTACTTCGAACTCCATTGTTCAGACATTAACAGAACGTTTGTAATCTTTTCCATGAAGGCAACAAACCGGTGTAGCCCGCCTCCTCTTCTACTAACTTGTCCTCTCAGTGCTGACAGCATGTGTCTCACCACCGCGTAAGGGTCACCCCCGAATAACACGTATTCGCCTAATGCATTAAGTGCAGTGGGCTCGTTGGTAGCCAACACATCCACCACCTTAGGCCACTGAGGAACCTCTAGCTTTAACTTAGCGATAAAACGTAGAGACGCGGCTACGTCAAGGACTATGGGGCGGTGAGACCTCTGATTGTTGTCGCTACGTTCCGTAATCCATGCAACTACGGCGGGCGTATCGCTGGCTACGTAGAGCGTCTCTCCAACCGACAAAGCATAAATCAGCGCTCCGGCCATGTTGAGAGAAGCGGAGATCCCCCTCTTCCGAACCCAGAGGAGCCCACCCAACCTCTGTAGTAGCAACAGATTCCTCACGCTCATTTTAGACCGTGGAATAAAGACAAAGTTGAACACCGTGAACCCCCTATTCACATCTACCCTAACCTTCAACGCGCCGTATATATAGCCAATTGTCGCCAATGCAAAACAGGAGCCGCACACAATATACGCCTCTTCGCTTAGGCCGTAACCTTTCCCAACATACTTTCCAAACACAGACGAAATGGGGAGGTAAAGAGTATACCAACCACCCCCTCTCCGACCCCTACCTCTCCCCTCCCTTTTAGCCTCCCTATGATGCTCAGATAGGTCAAACATATGTATAAGGCTGTTGTAGGCGTCCGCGAGTCGGGAGATCCACGTCTTAAAACCTGCAATATCTATTGCCGAGAGTTGAAGCTCCTTTATTTTGCCCACGTAGACGCCTTTCCTCGCCAATTCTAGCAACTCGCCGAGCTCCCATCTCTCCAATACGCCCAAGTCAACCCCATCTGGGACCTCTGCCAGGAACCTTTCACCGATGTTTTCCACACAGCCCTCCACCTGGCCATTGAGGTGAAGTATCTTAAGCAGACCGTGGAGAATCAACGCATCGGGCACCACCCCATGGCCAGGGGTGTAGTACCTCATAGACATGGTGCAGGCTCCGCCATACACGACTGTCTAGCAATCACCGTACCCCCCTCGCCCCTCCCCCTCATGGCTGCTCGCGAATCAGAAACCACAAGAAGGTGGAGAAGACCCCCCACCGCAGCCCGCTTACGTCTCACCTCGGCTGAAGGGCCTGCAGTTAAGAACACCATCAAGTCTCTAAACGCCTCCACCACGTCGTCGGCGCTCACTACGCCCCCCTCCCACATGTCTAATCCGCGCTCTACAAGCTCTACGTACTTCTCCGAGACGCACGGAACAGCCCCACAACTAGGCCTACAGCCGAGGCCGAGATCCGTCTCTCTCAACGCGGCGTATAGAGTCGAAATATGTATCTGCCTTTCCCCAACCGCATCGGCATAAGTGCCGAGCAACATAGGCTCATGGTGAAGCGCCACCGCGGCCGCGACGTAATAACGCAGAGGAACTCCTAACAATCTGTAGGCCCAATAGGCGCTTATCAACTCGTGGCGGACGTAACTTCCCCGCATCTGTCGTTTATCAGTCATGACGCCGATGTAGAATCTACCAAGTTTACCAATGTCGTGAAACAAAATGGCAACTCCCACCGCGTCTTCGCCCTTGAACATCTTCTCGACCCACCCCCAGTAATATGGCTTCAACCTACACCACTCTTCCAGAGCCCGTCTTACATGGTCGCAGTAATCCTCCACGCCCTTCCCACCGCTGTACGCCGAATAACACACCATGCTCACCCCCTAGAACTCCGCCTTTTTCCGCCACTTCTAGCCCCACCTCTGGCCCCAGCGCCCCCTCTAATTACCTCAACCCTCAGACCTGCGTCGTCGTAGTACCTATCCACCGCAGACCAGGGAATAACAACCATGTGATACTGCTCAATCTCGCTACAGCCACTCACCTCCACACGGCGCAACATCACCTGCTCACCTCCACGAGACCCCACAGGCGCGTATACTTGCTTCACAGTTTTCAACAGACGACACAAATCACTATTCTCCACATCTTCATAGCTAAATTTGATCATACCCTCCTCAAGGCTAGAGCGAGACACTTCTCCATCACCCACATCCACAACGCTCACAACCACGTAGCGGCTGGGCCTCAGGCGGACTTCCCTCCTCGGCGGGTAGGAGAAAAGAGTTAGCTCAGAGAGGTATGCAAGAGCCTCGCCGTACAGCTCATCCCCACGGCTAGCGAGCAACCTCACGAGCTCCTCGCTGTAGACATCCTCTAGAGCCCCCTTCACCCACCGCCACTCAGCTAACTTAGAGGCATCCTCCCGAATCAACTCTCGCGTGGCGTCTATCAACTGCTTGAAATACGGCTCCTCAGACCTCACATCAAAGACGTACACACGCCCAGCGCCCCTCCGCCCAACCCTGCCAATGCGTTGCACTAGGCTATCCAGAGGCGACAACTCGGTGTACAACACGCCAAAGTCTAAATCCAGCCCCACCTCCACGGCCTGCGTACCGACAAGCACGCCACCGCTACAACTCCGCGCAGCATCCTCAACATTCTTAAGCGCCGCCTCCCTCTCCCCCCGCCGCATAAGCGAGTGAATAATCCACGCCCTACCCCCGCAACGAGATGCAACCGCCTTGTACAGCCTTCGTGCCCTCGCGACCGTGTTAACAATTACCAAATTCAACCCCTCACAATCCACATCAGAGGGATCCATCTCGCGCCCTCTCCACTCTATCTCCACCTCGCGCCTACCCTGCAGAAGGTCAATTTCCCTATACCCACAATCCAGGTATTTCAAAAAGCTCTGAGACACGGTTGCAGTGGAGACCACGACCTTCGCACCCACTAACGCCAAATCGCAGACCACCTTCCCAAAAATCCGCGGACCCAAGTAGGCGTCGTCTTGTACAAGATGCGCCTCGTCAAACACCACGTAGCTAGTGGCGAGGAGACCTGCGGGAAACGTGTAGTAACCTCGCTCAAGCCACCTCCAAGGCCTGTACACCCTCTGCGCCAAGTAGCCGTAGACCAGAGAGTCTATAGTAGTAAAAGTAATGACGCCCGCATACAAGTAAGTCGGATGTAGCGTCTCCCCATGATCTTCCCCCACGGTAATCGAGCCTAGACCTGCCGCAGAGACGTAAGTCTCAACCCGCTCGCGCATCTGTCTCAACAAGGCATGCACCGGCTCAACTATATACATGCGCGGCGCAAACCACTCCCTTCTTACCCACTGCATAAGAAAAGGCGCCAACCACGCCTCAGTCTTGCCGAAACCCGTAGGCGCCTTCAGAACCACCACCTCCCCACTCCTCGTAATCTCCTCAGCCACCTCAAGTTGCCGGCCAACTCTCTCCTCATCCACTCTGAACTCAGCCGCCTTGCCTAAACAGCCCCCGCCCCTCCTCCTGTGCCAAGCCTCAGACAGCTTAACAATGAGATTACGCAAGTCACCACTCATCGCCCCCCGGAAACACAACCCTGCGGTCTCCCGATTCCACACACCTCACAAGACCCTCAGTTTCCACGTCGCCAGGCACATAAAAAGGCCCCTCCATCCGCAACGGAACCGCAAACCACGACTCAGAACCACGCTCGTCAAACCCCCTCACTAATATGTAGCTCCCACCCCGCGCCACGTCTCTCTTAACCACCACGTTAACCCTACCTACACACTCCCTAGGCTCCACCTCGGCCACGTCAACAACTGCCACAAGCGACTCCGAATCGCCCAACCTGTCGACAAGGTAAAGATCCCCCCTCTCAACATCGCCCTCCACCAGCAGAAGAAGACGCCACGTAAACACATACTCCCTCGACATGGCGTCGGAAAATTTTACAAACATCTCCACAGACGCCGGAAGCTCCCCCTCCTCCAACACGCCGCGTAGACGCCGCAGAATTACAGGACTCTTCATCAAGACGCCAAAAGCCGTAGCCCTGGCAAACCTCACCCGCCGCCTGGCCTCCTCCAGACACTCCATCCCCCTACAAGCCCCCGCACGGCCCATCGCCGCGCCTATGGCGCCCACCACCGTGCCGGGCATAGGAAGGGGCGTCGAGATCGCCACCTGGTAAACGTCAAGCTCCTTGACAGAAAACAGAGGGGCAAAGAGATCCACTAGATACCACATCACTTAGACTGCAATACTGCGCTCAACACGTCCTCCACAAGGTCATGAAACTTCTCCACCTTCTTCACCTCCAGCCCCCCGCCCTCTCTGCAATCCACTCCGTAACACACGACGCTGGCCACACACGGCACCCCCTCGCCGGATCCAGACTTCTGCCCGCAGAGGCTGGCAGTTTGATCCAGCTTCTTGCCGTAGACTTTAGCAAAAGCCGACAGCACGTCAAGCGACTTATCTACGTAATTGGGATATGAGCCGTGGACCAGCGCAGGTATCGGAAACTTGCTGACGGCCACGACGACCTCCTCCAGATCAACCGCGGGAAGAGCCCTTGCGGCGCGTGTCCCCACGCCGCTACTAAGCACATCAAAGAGCCCCAACACGGCCGCCCTCCTCCGCAGAGCTCTCTCCTCCTCAATTCTCTCAACATTAACAGAACAGTTATCATACATGGGCGCCAAGACCAGGCCTAAATCTAAAGATGCCGAGAAGCCGTATCTAGCCGATGAATACTCCTGCTTAAACACCATCATCTCCGTCTTCTCATGTTTAGCCGGCGTGTTCACCTGTTCCGCCTTTTCACGTCTAAACGGATCCACCCTGTTGTGTGTAACGGCAAATTTCTGAGCCCTCTCCAGCTCTGCACGAGACAACACAGGCACGGCAAAGGCGAACTTAACGAGACTATCTCGCTTAAGTTGCTTGTCGGGAATTAGAAAGCCGTGTATGTCGTTGCAGAAGTCCTGAATGGCATCGCACTCGCTATCTGGGTTTTTGCCCTCGAGGTTCTTCCCTCTGAGGCCCACGCCCTTTGCGCAATACTCGTTGAGACCCCCGCCCCCCAGGGCCCGGTAGTGCTCCGCGGCGCGGACAGAATGCCAGTGTTTAAAGGCGTTGCCCGTAAGCGCAGGCACCTCATAAACGCCGTCTTCCACAACCACCCTCACAGTGGCGTGCATGTTGTAATTCCCCATCGTGCCGGCGCCTGTCAACACAGCCACGTTAACACGGAACCTCCCAGCAACCCTTACGTAAGGCCCCGCCGCGGTCATAACCTCTCAAGTATCTCAGCCGTCTTCACTGTAAGGGCATCTGGCGCCAGAGCCAGCGCGGCGAACTTCCGAAGCTCCTCCGCCCTCCTACCCTCCTCGAGATTCTCAAGACGCCCCAAAAACTCCTCAAGCAACCGGCCCCACCTCATCAACCTCCGTCTCGCCCGCCCCAGCACCTTCCTCTCCTCCTCGCCAGCTTTATCAAGCGCCTTCTCCACATCTGCAAGGGTCTTAACCACAACCCTAGACAGCCTAGAGAAGAGCTCAGGATATTTCTCAGGCACCCTTGCCAACTCGTCCACAATGTCATAAGCCTGCTCCAACCCTACGGCCACCCTTGCCGAAGTTGCAAGCGCCGACAGCACATCAACCTTAGCCGACGAGGACTGAGCCATGAAAACCCTTAATCAAGGGTCCTAATATACATTACCCCCTACAAAAACAACTCTACTTCTCGTAAACTTGTAAAAAGATTTTAGACAAGATCTTAACCACACCATCACTACGATAGCTCTTCCGACGTGCGCCCTCAGCCCTCACAAGCCCCCTATTCACCAAATCCTCAAAGTGGCGGTAGACAGTAGACGCATCCAGCCCAAGCCGCCTAGCCACCTCGTCGGCAGGGCCATCAGCCTCTGCAAGCACTCTCAACTTCGCCCGCGAGAGGCATGAAAGCTGAAGCACAGAGGCGAGGGCGGTAACGTCCACAGGTTCGGCGCCGTATTCCGGAACGATATACATCCTAGCCCCCTTCACAGCCGCCACGAGGAAGGTAACGAGGACAAGCGACCTGGGCCCACCGGCCAGCGCAACGGCGTCGAAGTCAAGAGAGGCGAGTTGCTCCACCCCCCTCGCCAAGTCGCGCACATCCACCACGAAGTCCCGACCCCTCCCCAAGGCCTTTATCACATCGGCGGCGGTCTCCGCCGATTTGACGTCGCCCTCAGTGCCGGTGCAGGCCCTCAAGAGGATGTAGTCATCGGCGCGGGGAAGCCTCGCTATGGCCCTAATCACTAGGGTGCTCTCGAAGCCGATGGTGACTGCCAGCCGCATTCAACTGCAGGCACCTGCAGTTTAAAGCCTTTCCACTGCAGTATGTCACGGATATTACAGAGAGATCACCAAAACTTCGTGCTCACCCTCATGGAAATCGCCAGACTCCTACGCCGCGTCAAGATAACAGGCGGCCAGGGAGAGGTGCCCCCCGAGCTGAGAGGCTGGTCCTTCGACAAGCCCCCCGTGAAGCCCCCGGCGTATCTCGGCATCGCGCCGTCGGACTTCGCCTACGGCTACTGCCCCACCGGCAGAAACCTACACCTAAAATACACGCTCAGAGAGAGGCCCCAGCCCACCAAGCCGCTGGCGGAAGGGGCCGCCCTACACAACGTCTTGTTTAAGGCGCTGGAAGACTTCCGCAGATTCGTCTACGCCGGCGTCCCCATGTCAGGCCCCGGCGAGGCGACGCCGGAGGAGGTCAAGCCCAAGGCCGAGGCGCTCTACAGATACGTCGCCGCCAGGCTCCTCGGCGAGTACCACCACGTCCAAGCCTCCGGCCTCGCCCGGGGCAGAGACTCAGCCGCCTTCTACGCCGCGCCCATCCACACCCAGGTGGCGGTAGACGGGGCGCCGCTGGGGCTGAGCCACGTGGTGGCAGACGGCGTGGCTCCCGGCGCCGTGGTGGAGTTCAAATTCGGCCCCGCCCAAAACGTCGACGCGGCGCTGGCGGGCTACGCCATGGCGCTCGAGGCGGAATACGGCATGCCCATAGACTACGGCATACACGTCCAGATCTGGGTAGACGGCGCAGTGGAATACAGAGCCCAAGCCCACCACCTCGGCGAGGGGCCCCGCCTCAAGTTCCTAGAAGCCAGAGACGAGGCCGTAGACCTGGTGGCCTCCGGCAGGGACCCAGGCACGCCGCCCCAGTGCCCCAAGACCTGCCCCTTCTACCACATATGCAGATCGTAGTCGCCACCTACGGCACCCGGATAAGAGCCAGGAAGGGCCTCCTGCTCGTGGAGGGGAGAGACGGCGTGAGGAAGTACCCCCTCCACCAGGTAGACGAGGTGCTCCTCCTCACAGGCGGCATCTCCATATCCACAAAAGCCCTCAGAGCCCTCCTCAAGGCAGGCGCCGCGGTGGCGGTCTTCGACCAACGCGGCGAGCCCCTCGGCGTCTTCATGAAGCCGGTGGGAGACGCCACCGGCGCAAAGAGGAGATGCCAATACCAGGCAGCCCTCGACGGGAGGGGGCTCCAGACCGCCAAGAGGTGGGTGTGGCTCAAGATCCGGGGCCAGCTAGAAAACGTCAAGACCTGGCGCCGGAGGCTCCTGAGATACGGGGAATACGCCGAGGCCCTCCGCGCGGCCCAGGAGGCCCTCGCCAAGGCCGACACCCCCCAGAAGGCGCTGGAGGCGGAGGCCGCCGCGGCCGAGGCCTACTGGTCGGCGTACCGGGAGGTCACCGGCTTCCCCGGAAGAGACCAGGAGGGGCGGGATCCGGTCAACGCAGGGCTCAACTACGGCTACGGCATACTGAAAACCCTCTGCTTCAAATCCCTCCTCCTCGCCGGCCTCGACCCCTACGTGGGGTTCCTCCACACAGACAAGTCGGGAAAGCCCTCCCTCGTGCTGGACTTCATGGAGCAGTGGAGACCCCGGGTAGACGCGGTGGTGGCCCAGACACACCACAAGCTGGAGGTCAAAGACGGCCTCCTCACCCACGCCTCGCGCCTCGCCCTAGCCGCCGCCGTGTTGCAGGAGCTCTCCGCCGCCAAGAGGCCGGTGGCCGCCGAGATACACAGAGAGGCGAGGAGCCTCGCCAAGACCCTATGTACATAGTGGTCATATACGACGTGACGGAAGACGACGTGAGAAACAAGATAGCCGACACGCTGAAGGCCTTCGGCCTCGCCAGGATACAGAAATCCGCCTACATAGGCAGGCTCCCGCCAGCCCTCGTCAAAGAACTGGCAGAGAAGCTACGGAAAGCCGCGAGAGGCGCCAACGCCGACGTGATAATCCTAAAAGTAGACAGACGGGTCATAGACGCCATGATCAGAATAGGCCCCCCGCAACCGCCTAGACATGACGACCCCGCCCTGCATTAACCCATCGCTACTACGGCAGTACCTCTACTGCCCAGCCGCCGCCTACTACATAATAACAGGCGCCGCCGAGCCCCCCACCGAGAGGATGCGGAAAGGCAAAGAGACACAGAAAGACGCCGTCGAAGCAGCGGCGAAGGCCCTAGGCGCCGAAGCCGTGGAACACGCCGCAACGCTACGCGGAGCCGGCTTCTGCGGCGTCGTAGACGCAGTCCTCACAATAAAGGGCAGACCCGCACCCCTCGAGATCAAAACCACCACCAAACCCCGCCGCGTCCCCACCCCCCACAAAGCCCAGCTAGGCGCCTACATGCTCGCCGCCCAGGCACAATACGGCAAGGCGGTCCAGAAAGGCTACATCTACTACGCCGAGACAGGCGACGTAGCCGAAATACCCCTCACACACGACCTAAAAAACCTGGTTCTCTACACCGCCCAAAGAATCCACCAGATATACACCGGCCACACCCCCCAGCCACGCCCACACCCCAACAAATGCCCCGGATGCTGGTACCGCAAATGGTGCGCCACAACACCAACCACCATAGAAACCATATAAACACACAACCAAGATAACAAGCAAACCCCCATTTTTCACCCCACCCACGTTTTTCACCTTTCAATTCTCTATTTGAGATGCGCGGGTGTTTGTGCAGTTTTGCAAAAACAGCGGCTTAGCTTTCAATTCTCTATTTGAGATGCGCGCGCGGCGAGCAGCTGTGTGCCGCGATGGAGAGCGACGCTTTCAATTCTCTATTTGAGATGCCGGTAGGAGGTGCTACGTAAACGTGCCCCCTACCAGACTGCGCGACTTTCAATTCTCTATTTGAGATGCTCTGCTGACGGCGGAGAGGACCGTCGGCAGTGTGAGGGTTGCTTTCAATTCTCTATTTGAGATGCTATATTGAATCACTGCAGGATAGGCGTCAAGCGCGGCTTTCGGTCTTTCAATTCTCTATTTGAGATGCTTATAGAAAAATACGGGGCTCTGAAAGTGCGTAGTCCCTCTAAAGCTTTCAATTCTCTATTTGAGATGCTTCAAAACGTCTGTCTGCAGTGGGTGACGCATAATCGCTCGCTTTCAATTCTCTATCTGAGATGCCGACACTGGTTGCAACAGCAGACGTAATTACAGATGCAGACGTGCTTTCAATTCTCTATTTGAGATGCCCCCCGCGTCGGGGGGGTGCTCCTCAGAGGCCCCCCCCGGCGTCTTTCAATTCTCTATTTGAGATGCTTTCAGAGTTTCGTTATACTTAGACGGGAAGAGGAAAATAATGAGCTTTCAATTCTCTATTTGAGATGCCAGTCCGTTTCCACTTGAGGCTTTCCGCGCCGTGCTCAGGGCGCCTTTCAATTCTCTATTTGAGATGCCAAGGCAATGCAATTGTTGAGGGCCCTCCAAAAAGACTTCACTTTCAATTCTCTATTTGAGATGCAATTATGTGAAAATCGACAAAAAACTGCGTATTGAACATCTTTCAATTCTCTATTTGAGATGCCGAAGGTTGCGTGCTACCAGCACGAGAAGCCGCGCCTACACCTTTCAATTCTCTATTTGAGATGCAGAAGATCATAGAGAAATATGCCTTAATAGTTCGCCAAGCAGAAACTTTCAATTCTCTATTTGAGATGCCATCACGTCCCGGCGCGGACCATCAAGGCTGTGCTGTCTGCTTTCAATTCTCTATTTGAGATGCGCGCCAACACTGCCGTGGAGCTGTCATGGAGAAATGATGCTTTCAATTCTCTATTTGAGATGCTGCCTCGACATTATCGCTTGTCTAGCGAGTCCAGCGGCTCTCTTTCAATTCTCTATTTGAGATGCATTGGTTAAGGTTCAACGAACATTTGCAAAGCCGCTCGGCAGCTTTCAATTCTCTATTTGAGATGCGCGCCGGAGCGGCGCTATAGGCGGTTTTTGTCGCACAGCTCTTTCAATTCTCTATTTGAGATGCTGTTTTCTGCTGTTGTTGCTTCTGGCTGGGCCATGGAGTACTTTCAATTCTCTATTTGAGATGCAAGCCGTCGTACTTATCCTCGACAATAGCGGCTCCATGGAGCTTTCAATTCTCTATTTGAGATGCTCAGCCTGTTGCGGCTGTCGCACTCCACGAGTTGCTTGACCTCCTCTTTCAATTCTCTATTTGAGATGCTCGTGTACTGAGCACTACTCACCTGCGCGCATTGCACTTGAGACTTTCAATTCTCTATTTGAGATGCAGGCACGGCTGGTGACTGTGCGCACAGTAATTGACAATATCGTGAGAACTTTCAATTCTCTATTTGAGATGCCAATTCTCTACGGCGGGGGGGCGCCAAGACCGCCGTGAGTTTCGCTTTCAATTCTCTATTTGAGATGCCTCTGCTTTATCGTGGAGCGGACCGTGGGCGATACAGTTACTATACTTTCAATTCTCTATTTGAGATGCACGCCTTTGTTGTCTGTATACACAGCGTTTACGTAGCGGCTTTCAATTCTCTATTTGAGATGC
>Ga0209821_100123_pt1 | contig 13677 bp, 9 predicted proteins | sample SSWtaG_3_FD_184118 | JGI IMG/M metagenome (GOLD analysis project Ga0209821, IMG submission 184118) | Hot spring microbial communities from Sandy's Spring West, USA to study Microbial Dark Matter (Phase II) - SSWTFFsm_matched (SPAdes)... | ecosystem: Environmental > Aquatic > Thermal springs > Hot... | reverse complement strand
AGTTGAGGAAACTCATGAGTAACCTTCTCCTCCTTCGCCCTCGCCGTCGCCATTTGTTCAATTGTAATACCAATGTTGGTCTTCTTTTCAATGTCTTTTATACGCCCCCTAATTTTGCTTTCTGTCTTCAGGGAGACGGTCAGTTTCGCCCCTATTTTGCCCTCCTTGCAGGCAAGAGAGAGGGTTACCTCCCCAGACCCCAGTATCGCTGAATATTTATTCACTGTTACCTCCAAGTCCAACTTGCAACGGTGGGGCCCAAATTCCCAACTAAGCCCCAGCATATTGCGGAAGTCCAAACCCTGAGGTTGCCCCTTTGTCACCAGTTTGTTATACCGTCCCAGGATTCCTACAATTCCTTCCGTCGGTGCTATAGAGCCAGGCACCTCCCACTTATATTTAAAAAGGTCAAGTAGAGATGTTTTCAAGACTTCATCATCATTGGATGATGCGGCTACCGTGAGGAACGGGAATGCCTGCGGCTCCGCCATTTCTTCAGGACGGAGTAACGAAAGATGGAGAGCGAGTTCTGTCTCCTGGTCTAAGTTAATCCTCTTGGAATAGGGAAGTTTATTTTGAAATAAGTTCAGGCATGTAACAAGTTGGAGCATAGTCCTGGTTCCCGACAGGAGGCCTTTTCGCTCCTCTTCTTTATGCTCTCGTAGGGGAATGATGACCGCCCCGCCTGGGCTCTCCCCCATTGGACTCCAAAGGTGCACAACAGATTGAGGTATAATCCATTGGTCTAACCCTAATTGGCTCCATTCTCCTTTTAGGAAGGCATCAACGAGTCTTTTCTCTTCTTCAGAGAGGGTAGAAGACCCTTTGTAATATTTTTCTAAGGCATTTGCTATACGGCGTATCGTGTCGGCTTCCGCTGCGCTTCCAACACCAGGGGGTAGCAGGCTGCGCTGGTAGAGTGGGACATGGACATAGTAGAGGAAGGAACTACCCGTCTCGTGTTCGACATCTTGCGAGGTTGAGAAGAGGGACGGAACGCTAACAAAATTGCCTAACCTCACTACATCAACTGGTGTCTTCTCTTGCTGGGCGGAAGGCTCCGTAGGGGAAGAGGCTTCTATACGGGTAGCCAGCGCCCGCCCCAGGACAGCCCTAATGGAGTCGGTAAAAGTGGAGTCATCCTCACTCAGGATTTCTTTTAAGGTGTCTAATACAGATAAGTCACGACGGAGTTTTAGTCCTCCAGTTCTGTAAAGCAAATACTCTACTGTGCAGAGGAAAAGGGTGCAAGACGCAAGGAGTCTGGCTATATACAAAAAAGTGAGTATTCCCTTCAGTTTATCTTTGTGCTGGCGCAAGTAGTCTTGTTCCGCAGCAAACTGTGCGACATATTGCGCAACAACTGCTGAAGGGTCAGATAACAAGGATTGTGGGATATAACTAGACCAAATGTGGTGGAGTGCGGTTGGCAGTTCTTTTACCACACCATCGAATACCCTAGAGGCGGCTCTTTTTATATCCTGCCGTAGTGCTGCCCAGTCTATGTTCTTTAATTCCTGTGAAGGAATTTGGCTATAGATAAGTGATTCCCACAGAGTAGTCATATAGCCTACTATTTGCTCCTTGTTGTTTGCCAACACCGTTTCTACTCCTGCTAGCCAAGTAGGCTTTTCTCCTTTCAGTTGCTCAATTGAAAGTATGAAGGCTTGTTCATTTATCTCTTCTTGTATAAAGATTTTCACGAGCGACATCCTGCATACCCCCTTTTACGAACCTACCTTCGCTCGCTGAATTTGGAGACTAAGGACTCTACTAATGATAGCACGCAAGAATTCGTCCATTACCACTGCCCAAAAGCGTGCCCTGTAGCGCCCAGCCTCTTCTGCGTCCCCTTCGGGCAGGGGGACAGGTTGTGATACCTCTAACTTCTCCCTGAAGATGACTTCCCCTCCTTCCTGCCTCTTATATGTTGCATTAGCAGACGCTTGCAGCGTGACAGCACTCCCTCCGATGTTCTTCACGGTTATCTTTAAAGAAGTCAAAGTTGTAGCAATTCTTTCTACAAGTTGGTCATTTTGGAAGATTGCCAATTCTATATTTATTTTAGCAGGTTTTTCTACCTCAACGGAGATATCGCTAACTTTTACTTTGATGCGCCCCGTTGGGTCTTGGAGCATGTAGAGGGAGGGGGTATTGACTACCACTTCCTTCAATTTCGGTATAAAGGTATCCACAAAAGCCTTCGGGTTTTGAGGGTTCACTATCAGCGTCACTATCTCATAAGTGATGCTTCCCCGCAATAGTGTGGAGATAACCTTAAGCACGCTTTCAGCCAGACTGCTTAGCGTAGACTCAATCTGCCTCGTGAAGTCGGAAATAGGCTGCTCCAGCAATATGGACTCCAGTTGAAGGGTTTCACTGTGTTCTTTTTTGCCCTCCAGTTCAACTTCCCTAACAACATCGAACGGAGCCTTCCTCAGGAGAGTTTCCGTAAGGGCACTTAACTTGCTTTGCGCTTCTACTTGTGCTCTCAGGTGAAGATAAACTCCATCTTCTCCCCTCTCTACGGTAGCCTCTACCTTCCCATTACCTGTAATAATCTCCCTTTCACTTTCCTGCGCCCCGTCTACTTGTATAGGGAAGGTTACAGTTCGTTTGGGAAGCAACTCACCTACCACTACCTCCGCTCCCTTACTCACCGTGCCTCGCAATGTATTTACCTTCCCTACGAGGTCGCTAGAAAGGGGTGTAGATTCCTTCTGGCGCCACTCGAACTTCAGCAGGTGCGCAGCGTAGGTAGCCCAACTTGAAGCCTCCTTCTCCGATAGGGCGTAAATGGAGAGGGGGGGAGGCGTAGTCTCTCCCTTCCCCATCTGGGGGGAACGAATATCTATCTTACATTGCCGTAAGTAAGGATATGGTGCCTCTCTTTGTAACTCCTCTACCAGCACCCTTAAAGTAGTCTCAAAACGGGAGAAGAATGCGGATAGGTTAAGAGCGGCTAACCGTGCTTTCCCTACCCTTTCCGCAAGGGGGGTAAAGAGGGGGGAGGTAATGAGATGCTTGTCCCCTACCTCCACCTGCAGAATCTGTTGGGGGAGGATAAAACCTTCTATCCCTATCTCTTCCCACTGCCCCTGCAGGAAGGCATTGGAGGCTCTCTTCTGTTCCTCAGAAGATTCCCTTTTCATTATGCCTTGTTTCAGTCTTTCCACTTCGCTGGCAACGCTGCCCAACCCCTCTCTGCTAAAAGTGTAGAAAGGGCGGTAAAGGGGGAGGTAGAAAGAATAGAGATGGTGTGAAGGTCGTAGAGTAGTGTAGACTATCACAGTAGGAAAGGATGAATAATTCTCCAAATGTATTTCTGGGGTTTCGTTGGGAACTTTCTCCCTCTCTAAAGATATTACCATTGCCCCCCGCATCCGCCTCTCCTTCACAAACTCGTTCCACAGCATCCCTGCATCCTTCTCCAAGATGGAATTTATCACCGTGACGACAGTTTGGGCTGTGGGGTTCACCAGAACCTCAGAAAGTTTCGCTTCTACATACCAGAGGACGGATAGCAAGAGGAAGGCTGCGAGATAGCGCCCAATGGTGAGAGCACCTACAATGGCGTTCTCTACACTTACCTCGTCACCTTTCCTAATGGCGGGTTCCACCGCCTCGTAGAAACCCGCAGGGAACTCTACTACGCTTATCACCTGCCGCAGCGAGACATGACCGTGCGCTGTCGGGTAATAAGGCAGCACCTCTGCAGGGAGAGTGAATTCGGAAAGCAATGGGGGGAGCGACCTAAATTCCGTTACTATAGCGTCGAATACATACTCTATCGCTCTTCTGAGGGTAGTATCTAACTCCGCTATGTTAAGGTTTTCCTGCTCTTCTTGCGGAAGGGAGGCAAAGATTATTCCTTTCCACCAAGAGGACAGATAAGAGACAAAGTCCTCCTTGCGACTACGAAGGAGGGGTATTACGCACCGCAGCCACGAGTTGGCGACCTGCAGGTCTCTCTTCTTCACCGCTTCCTCTTGTCTAGTTTGACTAAGGAAGGGCTGGAGGAAGATTGAACCCCATTCTGGCTTTCTCACTACTACTTCCCTCCTCTGCCGCTAACTTAGTTTCACGAAGGAAATACCTAAGACGCATTTTGCTATTGACGCAGGTTCTGTATTCGGGGGTATGGTTCTCCGCAGCCAGAGGGCTCGAACTGACCCACTAGGGAAGATGGGAATTTCTAGTGCCTCCTCTTCTTTCGTGGGGGAGGAAAATGTTACGCCCGATGGGGCGGTATTTATATTAGGAATGCTCTGGACAGGGCTACCTGTTTGCGGGTCTAACCCTATTGCGAAGACTTCACGGACAGTTCTACCATCAGGTTGGGACTTAATGTAGATGCGGACACGGAAAAGAGTGGTGTTGGAAGTATTGACAAGATACACGCATGCGTATTCTGTTTTTCCCCCCTGTGCGGCGGCGCCATCTATTGGAGGGAAAACTGCGTGAAGGGCATCGTCAGGAATTTCTGTAGTAGTGACATTACCTCCCCGCATGTCAGTGCTCGCCATTATGCGTATCCCACTAGGCAGAGGCATTCTCTTCACCTCCCTTTTTCTTGAACACATTTCTGCTTAAGCAATAGAGCAAGATGATAAGGAGCGCCGCCACCACTACTTCTCGCCGAATAATTGCAATGCACTTCCCCCTTATTTGCGAAGGAATGACCCTATAGTGTGCGCTTACTTTCCTATTGTCCCCACACAGTATAAGCGTGAGGTGGGGGTAACTTTCCCACTGCCCCTCCGCCGTGTGGGGGGGCAGAATACATACCACCCTCTTCACCACAGAGTAATAATACACTCCCTTATTTTCCTCAGTTACTACTGCCAACACTATGTCCCCTATCTTTACCTCATTACCGTAGGCAAAGCGTGAAGGAATCTTTTGCACTACTACCACATCCCCACTGCGTAGCGCAGGTAACATGGAATCTCCCCATACAGTGCCTAACTCGATTCCAAAAAGATATGATAAGATAAAAACCAGAAAACTTACGCACAAAAAGGTGACGAGGTAATACATATGTCGCAAAGCCAGGTAGATATCGTCGCCTCTTTCTATCGCTTCCCGCACCTCTCTCCCTCCTTGCCTTTTCTGCTCTTGCGTAACTTTTCGAAAATCTTCTCTACAATTAAATTAAGAACCAGAGAGTCTGCATGTCTGCCTCCCAACCTCTCTGCCACCATCTTTGCGTAGTCCTTCAGTGCCTCCCGCCACAGTTCGCTTACAGCCGTGCGGAGGGCTGCTCTAGCCTGCAAAGACGGTAGACTAGAAAAGAGCCTCTGTATCTCATCGTCGGTGAGCAGGAGGCGTAGCATGTGTGCGAATTTGAATGCAGCGAGATTTATAGCATTGATGGCAGCAGACTCTGCAGCCTCCTGCAGGATTTGAGGTAGCCTTTCCTTCAGTATGTCCAACATAAATGCTACAAGTTCCTCTACGGAGGTAGGGCTAACATCCCTCCTCGTGCTTAACCCTAATTCTTCTCTTTGGACTTCCCTTACAATATCCAAAAGTCCTCGTGTAGGCATGCTTACACCCCCTCGTAGTTATTTGCTCCCGCCCCAAATTTTAGCCTCAGTGGTTTGGGCTAAAAACATGCGTGCCTTCACTTCCTCCAACCACAAGAGGATTTCCTCCCACTCCTCCTCTGTGAGGTCTTTTCTGCTCTCCTTGCCAAACCTTTCTTTGGCAAACTTCTTAATGTAGTAATCGTAAGCCTTCTTCCCTTCAATCTTGAAATCGCCAAAAACTTCCCGCCCGATGGCAAAACACCGCTTTCTTAGTTGGTCAATTCTGCTATTCTCGCCCTCCATCAGACATCCCTCCCCCTGCGTGGGGGGTAGAAGAAAGAAACAAATCCTCTTCTATTTCCTTCCTTATGTGTTCTATGTAGTGGGGGTTAATGTCAATTCCCCACGCCTGCCGTCCTAATCTGGCTGCCATTTTTATTGCTACCCCACTCCCCACAAAAGGGTCTAGCACAATATCCCCTACGAAGGAAAAAAGTCTAATGAGCCTATAGGGTATCTCTGGGGGGAAGGGGGCTGGGCAGGGGTCTCTCTGACGGTTTGGCGTCACCTGCCATACTCCCGTGGCGCACCACACTAACCCTTCCTTACCGAGTTTGCTCATTTCCTTGACCTCTGGAGATGGGGTTGCCGCTTTATACTTACCCCTTTTCTGGAAGACAAGGATATATTCGAAAAAGTTGCAGATGGGGATGTTAGGAGGATAGGGGAAACTTCCCAATAGAAAAAGAGCGCCCCCTGAGGCGTGGTGGTGCCTTATCTGCGTGTAGATGAAACTTCCCTTATACAGCAACCCGCAGTTCTTTTCTAGGTGCACTATGATATAGGCGTGGGTAGGGAGGCACTTATTGACCTTCTCCCGCTCCAGGTTAGTCCACGAGTCTGCAATGTTGATGCACATTTTGCCCCCAGGCACGAGGACACGAGCGCATTCCGTCAAGATTCCACACAGTTTCTCTACATACTCCTCCCAAGTGGGGGCGTTCTCAAGGTCTTCCTCTAGCGAGGAATAGAGCCCAGTTCTGATATAGTAGGGAGGGGAGGTGACAATAAGATGGACTGTGTTATCTGGAAAGGTTGACAAAACTTCCTTACTATCGCCTACCCACAGTTTAATGTTGCCGAAATCGTAGCGGGGGGGTATCACTTAGGGTTTCACCTCCTCACTCTCCTCCTTGCTGTCTTCCCCAATCAATCCTTCCAAAGAGGACGCTACGGGTTTGACTCGCACGACGGTGATTTCATCTGTAGATTCCGCAGCCTTTGTGAGCCTTTCCATCTCTTCTGCAGGGACGAGTCCTTCCTGCACCAGTAACCCAACTAACTCTTTATACCGCACGAAGCGCTTAGTATAAGTAGATTTCTTTACTTCTCCCAAATTAGTGTAGATGGAGCAATATGGAACATCCTCCAGAGCCATCTTCAACTGCTCTAGCAATTTTGTGTAGCGAGCAGTAGCCCGTTCCTTCTCTACATAAGCGTTGATGAGTTCCTCGCAGAGGCGCCGCAGCCCTTCCTCCGTCTCACCCATTTTCTTCTCCACTATTTTCTTCCAGCAGAGTTTCCAATAAGGGCATGCGACATTCTTTTGGCTAAACTCGCTCACATACATACAAGGATAGGAGAAGGGTGAATAGTCTCGTGGGATGGGGGGTTCCACCTTATTCGCAATAGCGTCGTCCAGATACTTTTTGAAATTCAGGTATGAAAGGGCAGCCTCCCTATCGTATTCGAACCAACACTCCTGTCTGTCGAAGATGTAGGCAGGGTTTTCCCGAATGATGTAGAAGATGCAACCATGCCCCCGTCGGGCGGGGGGGAAGTTCTTCACCTTGTTCCCCTCACTATCTACAAGCCACACACCCCCCTGCATAGCCCCATGCAGGTAAAGCATAACTTGCACAATATGGCTCTGCTTGGGGAGGTAGGAGACACTCTTAAGGCTCGTCGTCTTAATGTCAACTATATAGCACTCCTCTTTCTCCTCATCATACTTGAAGAAGTCACAATGCCCCCACAAGTCTGGCGTAATCTGGACATAGCACTGGTAGTGAAACCCCGCTTCCGCCATCCTCTCCTTCAACAACTCCTCGTGTATCCTCCCAGAAGCGAAGAAGCCGATGGCTATTGCCTTCTCCTGCATCCCCTCTATGATTCCATCTATCCCGTCCATCACCTCTGGGTCTATCCCCCGTATAATGGAGAAGTATACTTGGCGGGGGCAATGCCCAAGGGTGGACGGGCGCACCCTCGGCTCATCTTCAACTACCAAGTCCCGCAAGGACTTTTGCAGAATTTTGGTGACAGAGAAAAACCGCCCTCCTGCCATGCTCGGTCGGCGCAATTATCTGCGCCTTTCACCTCCTGTAGAGTTTTTATGCTTTGCATTTTGCCTCTCACGCCCACCGCCCATCGCCACTGTGCCCACCTTCACCTTAGCAAAGTTGTCTACCATCTCGCTCTGCCTCAGAATGCTTGCCAGAATAGCCGCCACTTCCGATGGGATGTAGTTACACACTTCCATAAGGAACTTTCCCTTGTCCTCTGTGTAGGAGAGGGCGAGCAGCACATGTAGCACTTGGAGATGGTGGGGGATGTCCTTAATGGATTCGGGGGACTGCAGTATTCTCTCTATGTCCTTAAGGTGCAGGGAGAGGGTTTTCACGAAATCTTGTGCGATTTTCTCCCCCACCCATGCTGCGGTGAGTTCCTCCACCAGTTTTCTTTCCTCGTCGGTGGAGATGGGGAGGGTTAGTGCCCCCGCCCGCAGCAGGTGGGTCAAGTCTACGAGCAGGTTGAACCAAGAGCGGGGGGTGGGATAAGCCACAACGGACAAGTCCTGCTCCTGCGGGCTTTGCGAGAAACTTTTCTCTCCCACTCCAGGGGAGGCAAGGAAAGCATAGGCATAGGAGAGAAGTCGGCTGTCTACCTCATTGGTGTTACTTACCCACTCTACCCAATCTGGTAGGGATGGAATTAGCACATAATGCTTCATCCTATTTAGGACTGCCATGGAGGGGCGGATAATGTGGGAGGCATCTTCTACCCTATTGGAGGCAAAGACTATCCGCACTGATGGGTGTAGGGGGTGGTCACCGATGGAGCGGTAGGTGGTGAGGTTGAGGGCTACCCGCTGCTGGGCGGGGTCGGAAGCACCAAAATCATCTAGGAAGAGAATGCTATCTTTCAGGTTTGCCAGCCTGCGAGGGGGGAGTTTTTCATAGACCTTTTCCCTCCAAATAATTGCAGGCATTCCTCCCAGCACATGAGGGTGCTCCAATGCAGTAGACAAAATCACTACTCTTAGTCCTAACTCTGCGCCAACTTCCTTCACTATCGTGCTCTTACCCACACCTGGCGCTCCCCACAAGAAGGGAATAAAGGAATTTCTCTCCAAGTCTATTTTCAAGAGACGCTTTAATTCCTTGGGCGTTACTCTCGCTCCCACCGTAACTTTCCTCCTTGTGGTGGTGTCACTTAATATTTTACTGGCGGTAGCGGGGGATGTAAAGGGGGGCTCCGCTAATCCCTCCGCAGGAAGGCGGTGAGGGGGAGGAACTCGTCAAAGTGTCGCCGCAGGACGGAGTTGTAGTGCGGGGGGGCTATGAGGACTTTAAAAGTATTCTTCAGTTGCTGCATAGTTTCGTAGAAATGGGTTAGGTCGCTCTCAGCAAGTTGCAGGTCGGAGTAGATGAAGGCGAAGTCGAAGATATTGAAATTTTCTACGACAGACCTGATAGCCTTGAAGATTAGAGTTCCCCCCAAGCCTACGAGGTGGGAGACTAGTTCTTTGAGTTTTAGGTCGTAGTCCACGCCCGCCCACACCCCTCGCACCACCACATCTGAGACCACTACTAGGTGGGAGGAGCGTTGTCCCCAGAGGGTGGCGGTGGTGGTTATTACTGCCTGCAGGGCGCTGAACATGGGGTTAATGTATTCCATCATACTGAGGGAGATGTCGCAGAGGTGGAGGGCTCGGACGAATCTGGTGCTGATGGGGACATCTATGGGTTTATTGTAGGATAGGAAGACGACATCTAGGGTTTCTTCTTCCTGAATGGAGGATTTTTGTTGGAGGAGGTAGAGGAGGGCGGGTGGTGGGGAGGTGGGGAGGAACTCCGCCCGCAGGGGGGTTTTTCCTTTATCTACACCCCCCAGCGCCTGCCCCACAGCCTCAAATACCAGTTTCTCACGGAGGGACATTTCCCCCTCGCCGCACAAGGAGAGAAGGTCGTAGGAGTAGGTAAATTCTTCATGGCTATCTTTACTTCTTCCCCCACCCTCGCCCCCTCTGACCAGCAGGAAGTAAATCTCCTCCACAGATTTGTCCCTCCACTCCTTCCTGTAGGGGTAGAGTAGTTTAATTGCCTCTTTGACCCTGCTGGGGAGGGTATGGAAATGCTTAGCGAGGAAGAACCAGAAGGCATTTGCTACATAATCTGCTGCTATATCCCATTTAGACTGGTCACAAATTGGGGGGCGTCGCAAGTGGTGGCGTAGAAGGTAGTGGGCTAGGCAATGGAGGTAGAAGGAGAATCTTTCTAAGACCCCCCCCGCCGACGGGGGGATAACAACGCACCAGCCACCATCCACCAGCCTTAAACCCCCCTTCCCCTCCCCTCCACGCAAAGGTAAAGGTAACTGCGAAAGGTCTAACCCCAATACGGACAACTCCACCGCCACTATGGAAAGAACTTCACTATCTACCTGAGGAGGAGCGCTCATCTCCTTCCGCCTCCTTCCCCCCTAAAGCAGCAATGAAAGCCCTCATAAAAGCCTTCCGTAAGCGCTCCTCCTCTTCTTCACCCTTTTCCTCCCCCTCTTCACCTTCCGCAGGCGGTGGTTGGGGAGTGGGCTCCCTCTCCCCTTCCTCCGCAGGAGGAGCCTCCTCAGAAGGAACCTCCTCCGTAGGCTCTTCCTCCACAGGCCTCTCCTCCACTTCCACAGGCTCCTCCGCCACCTCCGCAGGCTCTTCCTCCGCTCCTTCCTCTGGCACTGGCGGAGTAACTTGCTGCTCCATCAGGCGGGACTGCACAAGTTGGTGGGTGCTAGCGGATACGGTGGGGTCTTGCGCAAGGACAACGAATACTCGGTTATTACTCAGCCGCTTTATGGGGTATCCTGCTATGTCCCCCACCACCTGCGCACCCCAAATCTGCTCAATAGCCTCCACATGGGTTTCGAACTCCTTTGGGCTAGTGTAGATGAGGTAGAAGATTAAGTAGTTATCTCCAACAGCAGACTCTATCGTTCTTACTATTTCTTGCAGCCTTTCCATCTCTCCCATATAGGTTGCATGGTCAGTGGCTATAAAGAAAACCCAGAGAACCTCTCTTGGCTGCGGGGCAATAAGTCCGTTCTCTTGGAAAATTTTCCCCAGTTGCACGATGCGGGAGGATGCTCCTCCCCCCAGCGTGTAGATTTTGCTACGCATCCCTTCTTCCCACGCAGGTCGGCTCGCCAAGGCGGGGGAGCCTACTATTTCTTGCGAGAATTCACGGTCGAAAAGTAATTTGACAATGTGGTAGAGACCTACACTATTTGGGGATAGCCCATAAATGTCAGTTCCGCCTCCACGGATGTTTGTGAGGGTTCTGGAGGCAACTTCATCAATGTTCCCCCCACCAGCCCATATGCCTACACGGTGGATTTGAGTATCGACAGGAATGAAGACAACCTTAGCCTCTACAAGGCGAAGGTGCGGCAAGTTGTGAAAGGTTACTCCTTCTTGCCTCCAGTTGTGGCGCTGAAGCCACCCAATTATGTGCCCAACGACTTGCTCATATAGGGCAGACATAGAACCCGATACATCTTGCAGGATGATGAAGTTAATTTGCCTTTTCACAGTTTCCTGCCGACGGTAAATCTGCCCGTAGGGGGAGTAATATCCTCTTCTTTCTCTCCATCTGCCCTCTTCCACCCTGCCGCTCGCTGGTGGGATTTGTGGTATCCTCTTGGTAAGTTCCTGCGACAATGCTTCGTGCCACGGTGGGGGTTCTATAGTGCGCAACTCTGAGACACCTACACCTAATGCATCTATCACCCTACCAGCATTCATGCCATACTGGCGCAGTATATCTTTTAGGAGTTCATCTAGTTCTTTTTGGGCTTGCCGTATTTCATCTTCACTTATGCCAGGTGGGAGAGGTTCCTCTTCTCTTCTTTCTCCTTCTCCTTCCTCTCTCTTCCCTTCTTTCTTCCTCTCTTCTTCTTCCTTTCCTTCCTTTCCCTTTCCTTCTTCTTCCTCCCCTTTCTTCTCCTCTTCCTTAGGTGCGGCAGCCTCTCCTTCTTCTTTCTCTTCTTTCCCTTCCTCTCTTTCCTCTTCAGGTGAGGTTTCCTTTATTTCCCCGATATTTCTCTCGCTCCAGTCCCAAAGGCGGGGGGTCTTTCTCCTTTCACCTTTGCCTCTCCTTTCCTCTTCTTCTTCCCCATCCATTCCCTCTCCCTCTTCCTCTATCTCTACCTCTCCTTCACCTGCTCCCTCCGCCTCTTCTCCCTCTGTAGGTTGTTCTGCAGCACCTTCCCCTCTCTCACTCATCATAACCGTCTTCTCCTTCCTCTCCCATATGCTTTTTGCCACCTCCTCCGCCACAATGCGCCGAAACTTGCGGACAATTTCTTCCACTTCCTCTGGCGAAGCCGTGTGCAGGGGACGCAACCCGAAAGTTTGGGGGAAAACAAACTCGTAGGCTCCTGCCAATGCGCCTAAGGGACTCGCCATTTTCAGTAAGTCGTAAATGGAAGAGTTGATAAGTAGGTCAAAGTAGAAGTTAAGAGCAGAGTTGACTAAGTTGAACCACCACCTGTCCAACTGGCGGTCTTTGGAGGGTTTCTTTACTTCATAAGGGGAAGTTGCCACCTCCGCTATCCTGTCCAGAATGGGAATGATTTCCTCTGGCGTCGTATTTGGCCCTACCTCAAACTCTTGGGGGTGGTCGGGGTCGGACTTAATCTTTATCCTTCTCCTCTCACCCTTCTGCCGTGCAATTTTAACTAACTCTTCTGCAACAATCTCCATAATTGAGCCCATTGCTACCCTCCTGTGAGGGTAACTCAGGTGCTCCCCACGATAGTGCAAAAGTTCGTGCAGGAGCACCCCTTCCAAGAACTTGGGACTGTCCACCACAAGGCTGCGGGCGAGAGCGGACAATAGGGCATTATCCTGCTGCACAGCCGCCAAATTGGTTTCCAGTTTCCGTGCGAAAGATGAGATTAACGCCTCCACCTTCCTCCTTTCCTGGGGAGGGAGAGTCGCTAGGGTAATGGGGTTATGGCGCAACGCCATCTTTATCTCGAAAACTCTGTAGAATAAAGTGGGGCTATAATGCAGAAGGGATAAAAGGTTATCTACGAATTGCTGCACCTCCCTGCTGGCGTGGAGGGCACGATGAGGACTCAGAGCCTGCCTCAGCAACTCCGCCCCAGTAGGCCGCCTCCGTGCGAAGGTTTCTTCGAACCACACACGAAGTGCATCTGGGGCTCCTCCACTCGCAAGGTCAGTTGCAACTTTTTGAATGACCTTAGCATTGTCCAATACTTGTTGGATACTCGTCAGCAAAAGGATGGCGTCGGTGGCGAGCAGTGGAGGAGTGAGCGCAACAAAATCCGAGGAAATTGCAAGGTGCGTGGTAGGGCTTGTTTCAGGGGGAGTTGGGGGAACAAGGACAACTGCCGCTGTCTTTATCTTAAACTTTTTCGCCACGGTTGTGGTTTCTACTGGGCCACCTGCGAGGTCGTATAGGAACCCTCTCCTACCGCTAGGGCTGATTAGTAACCCTTCCAAGATGAGCGGGGGGTCTCCTTCCCATTTATCCAACACCTGCAATTTCTCTATTTCGGCACGAAGGGCGTTGAGGAAAGAAATGAGGGTTTTATTGCCAACAAGTGCTGCAGGAAGGTAAGCATTGAATTTTTTTCCCCACCCAGAAGCCTCAGGTTGTTGAGGCTGCCCCTCCGCCTGTGGGGGAGTTGCAGTAGACTTCACCAGCATCCATTTCCTCTCTAACTCCTTCAAAATCTGCGAGGTAATGCGTTGTTTCTCCATGCCCATCCCTCCACAATCTATTTTAGCACACTTTCGCAAAACTGCAAGGGGGTAGGCTAAATTTTCTATGACTTGTGCAGTTGG
>Ga0209821_100122_pt1 | contig 13777 bp, 21 predicted proteins | sample SSWtaG_3_FD_184118 | JGI IMG/M metagenome (GOLD analysis project Ga0209821, IMG submission 184118) | Hot spring microbial communities from Sandy's Spring West, USA to study Microbial Dark Matter (Phase II) - SSWTFFsm_matched (SPAdes)... | ecosystem: Environmental > Aquatic > Thermal springs > Hot... | reverse complement strand
CCCAGGACCTCGGCCCTCCTCAGCTCCCCCGAGGCCACCAAGTCGAGGACCCTGCTCCTGGCCCTCTCAAGCCTGGCGAGGGCGTCCTCCAGGAGCCCGATCACGCCCTCGACGGAAGGCCCGCTCATCAGCTGGCCCCGAGGGCGTGCATCCCAGTAGCTAGCACGAGCGATCCGCGATCCGGTGCGGCGGTGCTGGTCGCTACTTCGACGACGGGATCAAGAAGTAGGCGAGGGCCCCTGCCGCTGCGCCGGCGACAGCGCCGACCCACGGCTTCTTCGACGCGCCGTATCCCAGGGCCCCGGCCGCTGCGCCGACCAACGCGGACAGCGCCAGCCTCTCCCAAGAGAACTCCGGCAGCGGGATCGGCGGCGGGGGCGGTGGTACCGGTGGCGGCGCCACCTCTACCAGGTACCACGTGACCGTCCTCCTATCGACTTCCGTCCACGCCTCTTGCGCTGACATCTCCTCCACTCTCGGCGGCTTTGCGCCGGCGCCTCACGCCAGCCTGGCGTACAGGACGAAGGTTGCCTGGACGTCCTCGTTCGGGAAGCTGAAGTTGGTGGTCGCGATCAGCTGGGTCGTGGTCTTCGCGTACACCCTCTCGACGGAGCTCGCGAACGTACCGTACGTGGTCCCAGTCCTGACGCCCTTCACGGTGACGTGGATGTACGCGTACACGTCTCTGTCCATGTTGTTCTGGACGTTGGCTCCTATGCCTATCGTCCTGCCCGCCTCTATCCTAGCCCCGTTCGCAGGGGCCGTGCCGACTATCTTCACGTCCAGGGTCGGCACGACGGAGTACCACGTGACCGCGACCTCGTGGACCTTGGTCCACTCCTGCCTGTAGCCCGCCCTAGATCCCAACAAGACCGGTATCGCTGCCCCGGCGGCCGCCCCACCGATCCCTACTACCAAGCTCAACGAGCTTCGAGCCCACACGCTCGACACCAAGTAGACCTCGGCCTGCCGGGAGAAAAGCTTAGCGATTTTAAAGAATATATCTGCGAGGGCCAGTAGAGCTCGCGAGGGCTGGCCCGAGACCTCTCTGGTGATCGCCTTGGCGTTGAAGGTCCACTCGGCTAGGATGGTCCTGAGCACCCCTAACCCATACAACTCCGCGTTCTACGTCGACGTAGAGGTCGACACGGCCTCCGTCAAGAGATGGAGCGGGTGGACAAAGTACTCTTGGTACATCGACGTCATAGGGGTGTTCGGAGGCCACGGGGTCTTCTTGGTCGATAAGCAGGTGAGCGTTGACATGTCAAAGGAGCCGTTCAGGACCACGGTAGCGTTCAGGGATCACCCCCTGTACTGCTACGACGGGATCAGCGTCATGCTGTCATTCTGCAGATTCGATCCGGAGTACGGAGAGATATGCGGCCAGTACGGAGACGCCGTCTTCGTGCCGTCCTCCAGCATAGCCGGCTACTCGGACTACTTGGAGTGGAGGAGGCAGTGCCTGTCGGCGGCCAAGTGGAAGCGCGAGGTGTCGCTCCAGACCCCCGTGGGGAAGACCGCGCCGGGCGGCTTCATAGCCATATTCAGCGCCGTCCTGGACGAGGGGAAGAGGACCGTGACGGTGGACGTCCAAGTGGACGGGACGACTCGCTACGGAGACATATACTGGGCCTGCTTCGGGGTCCCCGGCTACATAATGAGGTCCGCCGGGATAGGCAGGAGCGTGATAACCATAGACTTCTCTGACCCGTTCTTCTGGGACAAGCTCAGGAGCAGCGGACTGGTTGTCTCCCACATGGACTACAGCAGGTGGCACTCGATAGACTTCGCGATACCGTACGACCAGCTCGAAAGGGTCGTCGAGCTCAGGGGGTCCGTGGTCGGCGTCGAGCCGCCCGACGGGGCCAGGATAGAGGTCGGGAGGCCCGTCTCCATAAGGGTCGCCGCCAGGAGCGACTCCTCGGTCGCCGTGGAGGCCTACCCGCTCATCGTCGTGAAGGGCGTCAGGAGCGGAGCCGAGCACGCGAGGCTCTCGGCCCAGGCGGCCAGGATGGGCCCGGGAGAGGTCAGGGAGTTCTCCGTCGCGGACGCGTTCGCGATGCCGCCCGAGGACGTGAAGGTCACGGTCTCGCTGTACATGAGGAGGGCCAGCTGACCCGCGCGACGCGCTCTAGCTGAACTCCCTCAGTCGCCCTTCTGCTCCTCCTCCGGCCCCTTCTTCCTGAAGTAGAACTGTATGACCAAGGTGAAGGCGCTTATCAGGGCCCCGTTGACCTCCGGCGGCACCGAGTGGAGTATCCCCACCCCTTGGAGGCCCCAGAACGCGATGATAGAGCTCTGGACGAACATCGCGAGCAGGTTCCTGAAGGTCCACCTCACCACACGACCCACCTCAGCTCGTACCTGAACTTGTCCGGACCTATAAACCCGATCCAGGTGTCAAGCGTCTGGGGCTCGAAGTTCACGAGGGCGTAGTTGTCGCCGTACAGGTTGAGCAGTATGAGGTTCCAGGCGTGGTAGCCCAAGAATGCCTCGTCCTTGTACAGCCTCCCTATCGCCACCCCGGGCGCTAGGCCCCCCGCGTACACCCTGTACTTCTTCAGGAGCGCCCTCCTAGCGACGCACTTGAACTGCTCCGCGAAGTCGTCGCAGTCGAATGCCTCCGGCAAGTACTTCAACAGCTCCTCCTCGTAGTACTTCTTCCACGCGTTCCAGCAGTCCACGACGTCCTCCTTGGTCCAGACGAGGTAGCACGAGTCGTAGAACCACGAGCCGCCCTCGTCGAACCTCGGGAACTGCCTCTTGAGCAGGTCTATCAATATGTCTACGCTCACCACCTGCGCCTGCAACCTCTCACCCCTAGTGAAGTAGCCTCATCAGTACCTGCAGCAGTATCGAGAGTACGACTCCGGTCAGTATCGCCCACAGCCTGCCCTCCAGCCTCTCGACCCCCTCCCTCAGGCGAGAGACGGACTCGTTGAGCGACGAGGTCTGAGCTTCGAGCCTCGACACCCTCTGGAGCAGGTCTAGTATCACCGGGTCGTCCACGTCCAGCCTCCTGCCCCGCTCATAGACGTCGCCCGACACGGGCTCACCACCCCCTCCTCACGACCTCCCTCAGCTTGCTCAAGTGCCTGTCCCTCTCCTCTGCTAAGACTTCGACTCGCCTCAACCTCTCTTCGAGCTCCTCCAGCCTCCTCCTGAGCTCTTGCTCCGGCACCGCCTTCAGCTGGTCGTAGTGCGTCTTGTGCTCTATGAGCTCCCCGTAGTAGAAGTCCACGTTTTGGAACAAATCGAATATCTCCAGCCCGAGCGTTTGATACGCGTAGTTGTCCTTACCAGCCAGCCAATGCTTGAAGTCCCTCTTCAACTCGTTGTACTGAGAGACGGCCTCACCGTAGTCCCTTGGAGCCCTCAGCGCTTTGAGCCCCTTCTTCTGCGCGAGCTCTATCTGTCTGTCGATGGCTCCGGGGCTGTACGGGTTGTCGGAAGTTATGACCACTATGTTCGTCGGGGACCTATCTGAGAACTCGAAGGCGCCCCAAGAGACAGAGTCTAGGTTGACCTGATGTTGTGGGACGTACCCTAGCGAAATCTTCATCTCCTCCTCGGTGAAGCCCTTCGCCTTTAGTACGTCGTACTTCCTCTTCTCAAGCTTTAAGAAGTCCGGGGCGTTTCGCAATTCCGACACTTCTACTAGGGTTTCAGACAACAGCGGCCTGAACGGGCTTTCAGGAGAACCGTCTCCCACTGCTTCGACCTCGATTATCGCAACCGCTCTCGGCACCTCGCTGGCTGGAGGCTTTAAGTACACCGAGTCTGGAGTACAGCCTCCATGAGGATACATATCGCTTAAAGGCCTGTACCCGAAGTAACCGGAAGCGAACGTGGTGTCGGTCGCCGCTATGGTGTAGTTGGGAGAGGGCAGTGACAACGGATCTCTCGGCGCTGGGAGCTCGAACCTCATCGACTTTATCGAGGAGCCGCTACAGGATATCATTAGGCCTCTTCCGGACCTGTCTATGTCGATTGCCTCATAACCCAAGGTGGTGGGGGTGCCGTTGACGGTCTTGTCCAAGAAGTGGTCGGAGGTGCCCGCTTGCGGTAGGTATGTACAGGCGTAATAGTTGGTCCCGTTCACAAGCCTTCCAACCATAGTCGGGTAGGAGTTGACCTGGACGGCTCCAAACACGGCCTTGTCAGCGAAAGAGCTCCTAGCCAATACTAGGTAGCTGTAGACATTGAGCGAGCAGAACACCACCTTGTCTATTGCGGCCAAGTACGCAAAAGACACGTTCTCAGTCGGGTACTCAAGCTTAGCCCTCGTGACCGCTAAGTTCGCTATCTTAGCGGTCGTTATGGCAGAGTCGGCTATCTTAGCCGTGGTAACAGCACCGTCAGCCAGCTTCGCGGCCGTCACGTTCAAGTCGGCCAGCTTGGCAGTGGTTATCGCTCCATCCGCTACCTTTGCCGTAACTATCGCCCCGTCAGCTATCTTACCGCTCGGTATGACGGGGACTCTGTCCAAGCTCAGAACTCCAGTAGTTATCTCGGAAGCGTCGTGGCCGTGCGGACTTGGAGGGAAGGTGGATGGCTTGTCGGGTATGTTTCCCCAGAAGGGAGCTGTGAACAAGTCCGAGATCTTCGACCTGGGCAGGTCCGGTATCCTGTCCACGCTGAAGACCCCAGATAATATGTCTCCAGCCCTGGCCCTCGGGACGCAGGTGTCGTCTATCGGGGCCCCTACGTTGATTATCCTGTAGCCCCTCCAGTCCTTGTCCACGTCTATTATGAGCTCGCTGAGCTTCCTGACCCCAACCCTCGCGCCGGCGCCCTGAGGCGGGTACATCACACCATCGCCCCTATCTCCACCACCGACAGCTTCAAGGCAGTGGCGTCTGCGCTGTACCTCAAGTTTATGGACTCGCCCTCCTCCACGACGACGTCGAAGACGTAGGCCGCCCCCGCGACCAGGGGATCGCCTCCGTTGAGGGCCTCGGTCGTCGTGGTCCCTCCCCTCGTCCTCGCAACCGACAGCACGCCCGACGCGTCGAAGCAGGCGTATATCCTGAAGATGCAGGGGGCGTGGGTGGGCACCAGGTCCTCTGGGAAGGCGTTCGCGTTCGCGCTCACGCTGACGTTGTACAGGGAGGCCTTCAGCTCGGCGGCCCTCCTGAGCTCCTCCCTGAGGACCTCCCTCATGGCCCTCCTGAGGTCTCCCGGCAGCGCCACGTCCAGCACCTCCTACTTGAACACCTCGCACTCGTGGTCCGCGTAGCTGCGGCCCCACTCCCCCTTCCTGTACAGCTTGCCGTCCTCCTCGTACAGCTCCGCTCCGCACGCCTTGCACCTCTTGACCAGCTTGGAGCCCGTGACGACCGGCGTGGGCCTAGGGGCAGGGTACTTGACCTGGAACATCTCAGCCAAGGGGGACATGATCTCGATCAGCCTGTCCAGGTCGTCGTGCTTCACGAGCCTAGCCCACGCCCTTATCACTATCTGTCCGTCTCTGAGGGCGTGGTAGTGGAACCTGAGGAAGTGCCACTTTATCCAGTGCCTCCCGAAGACGCTCTCCTCCACCTGCCCCTTGTTCGGTATGAAGTAGTGCATCGGCACGGTCCAGTCGGTGGTGGAATCGACCATCCACCCGAACCTGAGGCCCTTGGTCTCGGTGAAGGTCAGCTCGAAGACCCTCTCGACGCACGCGATCCCGGGCGGGAGCCAGAGGTCGGCGTAGCCCCTCTCCCCGGCGGACACCGTGATCGGGGCCTCCACTATCGTTGGGTAGACGAGGCCGGCGTGCTCCAGCCACCTGAAGAGGTCTTCTATGAAGAAGCCGTAGTGGTACGCCGGTAGCCCAGCAGCTGCTGGGACAGAGGAAGGGGCCGCCATGACCCTCAACCGCTTCACGAGATCCGAGAGCGAGGCCGTCAGCTCGTCCAGCTTGTCGATGAGATCGTCGAGCCTCTCCCTAAGCCTGACCAAGGAGGCCACGTACTGGCTCACGCCAGACCAGCCCTCACCTTGTCGTACAGGTCCTCCTCCTCGGCCAGCCTCCTCTCCTCCCTAGTGAGGTCCAGGCCCCACCTTATCTTCTCCGGTATCGTGACCCTGCCTATTCCGTACGACACCCTGACCCTGTACTCGCCGGCCGCCCTGACGTCCAGCTCCACCTCCAGCCTCTCCAAGGAGACGATCCTCAGGCAGGCGTCCCAGTCCAGCGAGGGCAGGCAGGAGAGGTCCAGCCTCAGCACCTCGTCCAGCCCGTCTCTGTTCACGACCAAGTACGCGGAGGCGGGAGAGGGCCTCGACGCGGAGGCGCAGGCCAAGACGACCTTCTTGCCCCTGGGGACCAGGACCCTGCACACCGTGCCGGAGGTCGTGAGCGCCGTCGCGGCGACCCTCCACTCCTCTATCCCCTCGAACAGGTCGTATGGCGAGGTCTTGGCTATGGAGAGCAACCTGGAGAGGCCGTACCTCTCGGCCAGCTCTGACTCCTCGCTGGTCAGGGACAGGCCCATCTGCATCTTGAGCAGGGCTGTGGGCCTGAACACCGTCACCCTGTGCCTCCACGCGTACGCCGACACGTCGGACGGGGAGGAGATCTTCATGGTCGCCGAGCGAGAGGCCGGCATCTTGACGAGCTCCTCGAAGTCAAGCCCCTTGGCGCTCGACAGGTCGTCGAGCCTCACCGCGTCCGTAGTACCGTCTGCGTCCATCGAGAACCTGAGCCTCGGCGTCCTGTAGAACGAGAGCCCCTGGACGACTATTATGTTTGGCTCGAAGCCCACGTACTCGGCGACCCTGTTCTCCCCCGCCCTCAGGTCCACGGGCGTGGCGCTCAGGAACGACTCCGGCGGGTACTTCAGGACCCTCCTTACGTCAACCGCCACGGCTGCCACCTGAAAGTACTTCGAGAGGGCAACTGATAAGTGCTTCTCTTAACTAATTAGTTAACGATGGCCAGGCACAAGTACATAAAGGACAGGACGACGATAACCGTCGATAGAGAGGTCTTGGAGGAGCTCAAGAAGCTGAGGAGGCACAGGGGAGAGCCGGTCGGGGAGGTCGTCAAGAGGGTCCTGAGGGAGTACCTCAGGTCCAGGCCGAGCGTGACTGGATATTGAGAAAAAAGAGGGGAGGTTGAAGACGTCCAGCCAGCTAGCTAGCTGGGGCCCTCACGCCCTGAGCTCCAGCTTGACCCCGTAGACGTGCAGCTCGACGCCTCCGGCCGGTATCGACGTCCCGTTGTCTATTACCTCTATTCCTCCCTTGACGCCGTGGAACAGGTAGGGCTTGGCCAGGAACTTGGGCCCGTGCCTGAACAGCGTCGCGTTGGCCTCGTCGCTGTACGTCAGCGCGGGCGGGAAGAAGTTGAGGTCGGTCCTTATCGGGAACTCGGGTATCAGCTCCCTGCCGACCACGTTGAACCTGAGCGCCTTCGCGTTAGCGTGCGGTATCACGCCGATCGCCTTGACTATGTAGGCCTCGGCCTTCTCGTAGAGGTTCCACGAGAGCGTCATCCAGCTCCTCTCGGCCGAGTCGGGGTACTTGAACTCGTACCACTGGTTCGGAGTGGTCGCCTTCGCGTTGCGGGCGTACACTATCCACGGCATGACCCTAGGGACCGTCTGGTTGAGGCCTCCTGGCAGGGCGTTGAAGTTGTCCATCGAGACCGTTATGGTCTTGTGGTAGGAGTCGGCGTCGAGCGAGAACGAGGCGTCTATCATTGAAGTGCCGAGCACCTCGACCAGCTTGCCCTCTCCCTTCACCCTAGCGCACTTGAGGACGACCCTGTAGTCCTGAGCTATGTCCTCCTCTGCTATAGTCTTGACGGTGATCCTCTTGCTCCTGGCGGCCTTGGGGCAGGTGCCCTCGAACGGCGTCGGCAACCTACCCGTTATCGGCCTCCACAGGTACGGCACTCCGAGGTCGATTGCTATCGGCATCCTGTCGGGCCTCTCGCCCGGCATCATTACCGAGTTTATGACTATGGTCTCGTAGTCCTTGTCGTCCACCCTGATCGTGACCTGCCTCAGCTTCTTCACCGTCTTCGTAGTTGCGTCAACCGGCGGGTAGACCTCTATCCTGTAGACCTCTACGGCCTCGTCGGGGGCGAGCTCGTACGGAGGGGCTATCCAGTCGGTGTCCCTTCCCTGGGTGCCCGTGTGCTTGAACTCCAGCACGAACTCGGGGTCCCAGACGGGCATTCGACCACCTCGCGAGGGATAAGTGCGACCTCCCTCTATAGCTTTAGTGGGTATCCACGGTCCACGGTGATGGGATGGGCAGGCTCAGCCCGAGCAAGAAGTGCATAGTCGTGAACTGCGAGCCCGAGCTCCACGAGAAGTTCTACAGGCTCAAGAAGAGGGCCCACGTGGTGCTGAGGAGGACGCTCACCAACAAGGAGTTCCTCGACCTGCTCCTAAGCGTCTACGCCAGGTACCTGTCGGAGGATGAGGAGAGGAGGAGGCTCAGGTCGTACTGAGGTCAGAGAGCAAGCCCCGCCAGGAAGCCGACTAGGCCCGACGCGAGCGTGGAGATGGCCCTGGGGCTCGCCTTGACGTCCGGGTGCCTCTCCAGCCAGCCGGCCAAGAAGTACGCGGCCAGAGCGGACATGGCCCCGACCCCGACGGCCTTCGCCACGTCGAGCTGGGGGTACCCATAGGCCCTGTACGACGCCCTGCACCTCGGGCACCTGACCACCTCGCCGACTGGGTACAGCGGGAAGCCGCACCTGCACTTGGACACCGGGTACGAGAGGCCTCTCCTCTTGGCCCTGACCCACGCCTCCTCGAAGAGGGATGCGAAGGCCTCGGCCTCCGGCACCGTGCACGGGACCCCGTAGTGCGAGTGTATGTGGTGGGCCATCTCGTGGGCCACGACCCTTAGCAGGGCGTCCGGAGGGAGGCCCCTGGGCAACCTAATGACTCCGTCCACGTACTCCGGGCTGGGGAAGTCTCCTACGACTATCCTCGGCAGCGGGACCCCGAACTTAGTGGCTATCTCGCTGGCTATCGAGTACGCTGTTGACAGGTGGTCGTCGCTAGTACGACGTAAGGGTGGCGACGGGCACGACAGGAGCTGGAGTCGGAGGGGGCGGTTGGTACACGACTTGGACCTGGGGCGGCTGGTAGGGGACAAGCCTGAGGCCCCCGTACGTCAATACCTCCTTTACCGTCCTCCTTATTGTGTGGAGCGCCAGCGGCATCGACGCCATCGCGAGCGACCCAGAGATCGTGTCGAGGGCCGTGCCCGGCCTGGCTATGAAGGCGTTGACCACCAAGCCGCCGAACGCGCCGGCTAGCCTCACGACGTCCTTGATCTTCGTCATGTCTCCGGTTATCTGTCCGCGCTCCTCGAGCTCTACCAACACGTTGTCCACTAGCCCGACGGCCACCGAGGTCCCTATCTCGACCAACCTCAGGGGCACGCGATCCCACCGCTACTAGGTGTTGCTGAGGAGTATAAAAGCGTTGAGTTCGGGTTCCGGATTCCCTAACCGCCTCGCCCCCCGCGTCCCCCTCCCTGCTCGATGGGGACCAGCTCGACAGGCGTTGACGAGGCCACCCTGCTGACGTACGAGCGCACCCTCGATATCACCTCGTCGAGCCACTTCAGCCCCCTCGGATGGCCGTATATGACGCCGGCGTAGAACGGGAGGTCCTCCATTAGCCACTTGAACACGTTCGAGGTGGTCAGCAGGCCCAGGTACTTGCCGAACCTCTCGACCACGGTCCTGAGCAACGCCTCGTCCCTCTTCGACAGCTTGCCGATCAGGTCCACGTCCCACCTCTCTATCGCGTCGATTATGTCGTCCGGCGATACCTCCCTTATCCGCTTGACGACGTACCCCCTGACGACCTCTAGGCCTATGGACGTGGCTACTCCCGACACGAACTTCTTTATAGCTGTCACTGCTGCACCCCCGGTGGCCCGTCGCGGACCTGCCTCAGCCGGCCTGCTCGGCCTTAGCAACCTGAGGGGCCTGCGCCTGGCCGTGTACCTGGCCGCCGGCCTTCGGCTGAACCAAGTACGTCGCGTTGCAGCTCGGACACGTCACCGCGGCTCCAGGGTAGCAACCCGGTATGTCCGCTCCGCACTTGAGGCATTTGAGCGTAGTCGCCTGCCTGACCTCGGCGAGGCCGTACGGGCTGGAGGCCTCCCTGAGGCCCTCTCCTATGGCCTCGCCGACCCTCCTCAAAGCCATCGAGAACTGCTTCGCCTTCCTCCTGCTCTCCAGCAGCTCAGCCCTGAGCTTCATAAGCTCCAAGTCGAGCTTCTTCATCTCCCTCTCGTGAGCCTGCCTCATCTCCTCTAGCTTTACGACGACGTCTGGTGGTAGCTGCCCCCCTCCTCCGAACAGCTCCTTGAACCTCCTGAACTTTGTGTCGTCCTCTAGTATCGACTCCCAAGGAGACTTGGAGCCGGCCATGGCGCTCTTTATCTCGTCCAGCTTGGAGAGGAGCTGCGACGTGTACAGGTCCTTAATGGAGTCGGCGAGCATCTTGATGGCGCCTAGCACGTCGCCCTCTCCCCTGCCCCTCCCGGCCGCTGCCAAGTCCCTCGCCCACTCGTGGACCGCCTTGTTTATCTCGACCACGTCCTTCACCGTCAGGGACTGAGGCGGGGTCCCCCTGCCCTGAGACGCTATGTACAGGAAGAGCGGGAGGTACGGGTTGTTGGAGGCGAGGGCTGACAGGGCGGCCAGGGCCTCTGGCGACAGCTTGGACAGGAACTCGTTGGCCTGCTCAGGGCTCACGCCGGACCTGACCATGTTGGCGACCAGCGATCCGACGGCCGACCCCGAGTTGCCGGCGGGCGCGAGGCCGGGCTGCCTGAGCCTGTCCAGCTCCTGCCTGAGCCTCTCTGCCTCGGCCTCCATCCGCAGGAGCTCCTTCTCCATCTTGAGCTTCTTCAGCTCCAGCCTCTTCTCCCTGAGCTCGTCCCTCATGTCCTCGTCAAACTCGTCGTCCTCGCCCTCCGCCTCTCTTGGCCCTGCTTGACCTGGCCTCATCCTCAACCCTCGCTCACCCCCTCACCCCCTTCCTACAGAGCGCGCACACCCAAGGGTGCGACCCCACGTTCCACCTCACCTTTCCTCCGGCCCCCCTGAAGAGCGTAGGGCACGACCTCCTCAGGTCCTCGTCCACGTCGTACAGCGAGTAGTAGGTGCACACGTTCCTCTCGGAGTCGAAGTAGGTGCACCCGTTCCGTATGGACTCTCCGAAGAGGTTCGCGACGCCGAGCACTATCTCGTCCATTGCCTTCTGAGGAGACAGCAGGGCCCTCATCTCGGAGTAGTCTTGGAGTATCCTCTTCATCTGATCGATTGACAGGTCGTAAGCGGCCATGACCTCGACCAGCGAGTGGCCGTCCTCAAGCATCCTGAGCACTCCTATCTCGACGCCCTCCGGATCGTTCTTTTCCCTCCTGCCCTTCTCCTTTTTCTTGCCCTTCTCTGTGCCCTCGACTTGAGCGCCGGTGGGGCCTGACATACCGATCAAAAGAAATATGTCGGCTGGCTATTTTAATTAGTCGGTGCCGGCCGTGTCGTCGAGGAAGGCGATTAGCTCGATAATCGACCTGATAGCCATGATCATAGAGAACGCCTCGCCGGAGCTCAGCGCCGAGAGGGTGGCCGAGCTGCTCGGCAGGGACTCGGTCTTAATGAAAATAGTCTCCGAGGGCTCGGCTACGACTAAGTGGGCCGGCGCGCCCGGGGCCGGGCCAACGGGCCTGAAGGAGGAGCACTGCTACGAGTGCAGCACGGTCCACTTGGGCACCGCCAAGATACTGATCAGGGAGGCGCTGGAGAGGTTTGACAGAGGAGGGCCGGCGGAGGTGATAGTCGAGAAGTTGAGGAGGGCCTACGAGGAGCTGATAGGGGCGGAGGACGACCTGAGGGGCGTCCACGACGACAGGACCCGGCAACTGCTGAACAAGGTGAAGGACGTCAGGAAGTTCATGTACGACCACGGGCTCCTAGTAGAGCCCAGGAGGGAGCTGGTCGCCCAAGCGCTGTCGAAGGTGGTCGATGTGGCCGACGAGGTGTACAAGGAGCTGGAGGTCAGGAAGGAGAGGCTGATAAAGTACCTCAGGCAGCTGAAGGAGAAGATATCTAAGGCCGAGGAGGAGCTGTCCAAGCCCAGGCGAGTCACGGAATCACCGGTGGAGGCAACAGGATCGCGGTAGCCGCCCTCAGCATCGCCGGTATGGTTGGTGTGGACCTGAGCGGCCGCCTTTTGTTCGCTCGTCAGCCGCACCCAACCACCTCCTAGCGAGCGGTCATGCGGTCATGTACTTCCTTATCATCCTGTCCACCTCATCGTCCGTGATGCCCTTCGCGATGCCCTTCTCCCTGATCAACTTGACCGCCTCGCTCATTGACACCTCTCCCCTCTTGGCCCTCCTGAGCACGTCGCGGCAATCGCCCCCTATCGCGTTGCACAGCTCGTCCAAGAGGTCGTCCAGCCCGGACCTGAGGAGCTTCTCGGCCTCGTCTATTATCCTAGACAGCTCCGACGCGGATACCCCGAGGGCCCTCGCCACCTCGTCGATTGTCCTGGAGCCGAGCGACGACATCAAGGACCTGCACAGGTCTACGTCCAAGTCCCCCTTGACCGCCTTCAGCAGCTTGCAGACGTTCTCCTCCCTTATCGCCTCGCACACAGGGCAACTCATACGAGTTGTAGTGCAACTACGGGCTAATCAGCTTATCCGCTGGTATCCGCTGGCCGACGCGCCAAGCGCTGCTAGCGCTTGAGGCGAGGGTGAGGCGAGCGGTAGAGGTGGGAGGGCGAGGGTGAGTGCTCAGAAGACCGCGGAGGACGCTCAGAGTGCCCGCGCTATGCGGTGGAGGGTACCTTTTGAAGAGTGGGGGGAGGGAGTGGCGGAGCTAAGAGATAAGTGTGGCCAGGAGGGAGAGTGATAGCGAGCAGTAGGAGAACCCGCGGAGAGAGGTGAGAGGGGCTGGCCTCTAAGTGTCCGTACTGCGGCAGGTGGTTCAAGAACCTGAGGGCGCTGGGGGCCCACCTGAGGTGGTGCAGACCGGGCGGCCGCTGCGGCCGCTGAGCCGAGGACGCGAGGACACGGGCGGCCCGGCGCCGCCGGCGCATATCGGCCGATATGCGCCGGCCGAACCCGCAACCCGCGAGAGGCTTATACTAGTGGCAGGCGGTATTTTCGTCGGTGAGCGGCGTGGCCTCCAAGATAAGAGGGGTCGGGCTGTGCAACTGCTTCCTGGAGCTAGCGGACGTGGTCGATAAGTCCCTCTCGGTGAACAGGGACAGCCAAAGGGGCATGTGGCCCGAGGCGGAGAAGAGGTTCGACGAGCTGAGGAAGACGGTGTCGGAGCTGGAGCGTTGCCTGAGCGACGTAGAGGGGTTCCCGGTGTCCTTGGAGATCGAGGAGCACTTGGAGGAGCTGAAGGCGGCGATAGGCGCTAGGGACAAGCTCGCCGTCACAGACCAGGTCAGCAACGTGCTGTTCAGGCTGATTTTGAGGGCGTGCAACCCGAGGCCGCGGGCCACTTGACGCGAGGCCGTCAGGGACCTCCTCGTAGTCGAAGGGCAACGGCTCCAGGCAGATGCCGTAGCAGTGGAGGGTGTAGAAGAGCCCTGAGTTGACGTAGCGCCCGCAATGCGGGCACAAGATCTTACTGTCCCTCACCCTCCTTGCCGCCCGCGCAACTAATAAGCGAGGCCGGCGAATCGTAAACTGTAGTTGCGCCCAGAAGGTGTGTGCATGACGGTCTACAGGAGAGGGGTGGGGGTCAAGCGCTACAGCCCCGGGCCGACCCCGCTCGGCTACGAGA
>Ga0209821_100121_pt1 | contig 13845 bp, 21 predicted proteins | sample SSWtaG_3_FD_184118 | JGI IMG/M metagenome (GOLD analysis project Ga0209821, IMG submission 184118) | Hot spring microbial communities from Sandy's Spring West, USA to study Microbial Dark Matter (Phase II) - SSWTFFsm_matched (SPAdes)... | ecosystem: Environmental > Aquatic > Thermal springs > Hot... | reverse complement strand
TCGTGGACTCAACGCCGAAGAAGGCGGGACCACCATCGATTACGACGTCTACCTCCCCATCTAAATCCTCAACCACGTGAGCCGCTGTGGTGGGGCTGGGGCGGCCCGCCTTATTTGCGCTGGGCCCCGCTATGGGAGCCTCCAGCTCCCTTATGATAGCCAGCGGTACGGGGTGTGCAGGAGCTCTTACAGCCACGGTGTCGAGGCCAGCGGTTACGCAACGGGAGATGATGCCGCGGGACCTCACCACCACTGTGATGGGCCCCGGCCACACCCACCGCAAAACGTCGACTAGCTCGTCTGGCAGGTGGCCCACGGTCTCGGCCATCTCCACGGAATCCACATGAACAATCAGCGGGTTGTCAGGCGGTCTCCCCTTTGCCCTAAACACCTTGGCGCATCCCTCATCGCTTTGGGCGTGGGTGAACAAGCCGTAGACGGTCTCGGTGGGCGCCGCCACTATGCCGCCCCGCTTCAACGTCTCGACAGCCACGCGGATGACTTCCCTGTCTGGGGCGAGGGGGTCTGTGCGTAGCAACAACACGGGGATCGGCGGGAGTAATATTATAAACCTTGCCCTGCTCCGAATCCATGGAGCACATCACAGTGGTGGGCATGGGCAACATGGGAAGAGCCTTTGCAAGACGCGCCGCCTCCCAGGGCTTCAACGTGCTTTGGTGGAACCGCACGAGGGAGAAGGTGAGAGATGTTCCAGGTACCCCCATTTCCAAGCTGGCCGATGCCAAGGGCCTCGTGGTGGTGTTTGTCGCCGACGACAAGGCGCTCTTTGACGTGTTGCCGGAGGTAGGAGGCGACTACGTGGCCCTTTCAGGTACCTACTCGGTAGACGGCGTGAGGAGGGCTGTTGAGATGCTGGCGGCCCGGGGGAGGAAGAGCTTTGCCATGCCTGTGGTGGGTAGCCCCCGCAACGTGGAGGCCGGCGATGCGATATATATCGTGGGAGCTCCGGATGATGTATACACCAAGCTGAGACCTACGCTTGAGAAATTCGGCGTACTTTTCCACGTGGGAGACAGCGTAAAGGCCGCGGCGCTGAAGCTGGCCTACAACTCGCTTCTTATATCTACGGTGGCTGTGCTGGGCGAGTCTCTCTCCCTAGCGTCTAAATACGGGGTTCAGCCCGACGTGTTTAGAGAATTGCTGTCGCATACTGTGTTTAAAGATTTTGCCGCGCGGTATATAGACAGAATGCTAGGCGGCGGAACGCCTACATTCACAATCAGGAGCGCCGCTAAAGATGTGCGTTACGCCTCGCTGGCGGCAGGCGAGGCGGAGACGGGCAACGTGGTAATCAGCGGCGTCAAGGCTCTATATGAGTTATTAACAGCGATGGGATATGGAGATGAGGACTACGTAAAGGCGGGCGTGTTGGCGGGTGGGAAATGACGATTTGGGACTACGCGTTGCTTCTTGCGGTGTCGTTAATAATGTTGGTCTTCTTTATGTATATGTTCTGGAGGGAATCGCTGACAAGAGGACGGGAGAGACCGGCCGATATATATACCGTGATCAAATGCGGCGACGGGGCTGAGAGAAAGAGGAAGTACCAAGACGGAGATTACGTGGGGAAGCAGACGGAGGAATGTGCCGGGGGTGTCATTGCCGGAATTTATAAAGAAACGCCGCAACAGTAGACGATGGAGGTCTTCAAAAAGGCGGTTTCCATATCAGAGGCTCTCAAACGGGGCGAGGGCCGCGTCACAGTTAGGGGCTGGGTCTACCGTAAGAGGGTGCTTAAGGAGAAGATCTTCCTGGTGCTGAGAGATCCCACCGGCGTACTTCAACTCGTCTTGCCGAGAGATAGATTCAAAACCGCCGAGGAGCTCAACCTGGAGTCCTCCCTTGTAGTCACGGGCATCTTGGTGAAGGAGCCGCGGGCGCCGGGAGGAGTTGAGCTCCACGTGGAGAGCATAGACTGGGCCTACGTCGGCGAGCCGTACCCAATCAACGAAGACGCCGCTGTTGCCGACAGCGAGTATCTGCTGGATGTGAGACATCTATGGCTTAGAAGCAGGAAGATGCAGGCGGTTTTGAAGATAAGACACACGGTATTTGGCGCCTTGCACGAGTACTTCAGGAAAAACGGCTTCTACGAGGTGCAGACGCCGATGTTTATAACCGCGGCCGTGGAGGGCGGCGCCACGCTTTTCAAGGTGGACTACTTCGGCCAGCCGGTTTACCTAACCCAAAGCTCCCAGTTCTACCTAGAGGCTCTCATCTTCAGCCTGGAGAAGGTGTACGTGGTGGCGCCTAGCTTCAGGGCGGAGCCGTCGAGGACCAGGAGGCACCTGACGGAGTTTTGGCACGCAGAGATGGAGATCGCTTGGGCAGACATGGAAGAGGCGGTGCGGGTTGGGGAGGAGGTGATAAGCTACGTGGTGGAGAAGGTGTTGCAGGAGAGGCAGGAGGAGCTTAAGCTCCTGGGCCGCAGAACCGAGCCGCTTGAGAGGGCGAAGCCGCCGTTTTACCGGGTGAGCTACGACGAGGCGATAGAGATTCTTCAGAAGAAGGGCGTAAAGATCAGCTGGGGCGACGACATAGGTGCGGACGAGGAGAGGGCGCTGACGCTGGAGTTCGACAAGCCAATAGTGCTCTACGGCTTCCCGGAGAGGCTCAAGGCCTTTTACCACAGGAACAACCCCAAGAGGCCTGAGGTCACGCTTAGTTTCGACGTCCTCCTCCCCGAGGGCTACGGGGAGGTCATCGGCGGCGGCGAGAGGATCTACGACGCCAAGGAACTGGTAGACAAGATCATACGCTTCGGGTTAAACCCAGAGGACTACCAGTGGTACATCGACCTCAGGAGGTACGGCTCGGTGCCTCACTCGGGCTTTGGCCTCGGCATGGACCGCCTCACCATGTGGATCACAAGCGCAGACCACATAAGAGACGTCGTGCCGTTTCCGCGTGACGTCAGGCGGACGCGGCCCTAAAGCTCTTATCACAGGGACGCCCGGCGTGGGCAAGACAACTCAGTGCAGAAAACTTGCACAGTGGCTCTCCACCCGTTGTATTACCGTGGGGGATATCTTGGCTAAAACGCCTTATGTCAGATACATACCGGAGCTGGACACCTACGAGGTGGTGGATCTCGAAACTTCGCGGGTCTTGGTGTATATGGCCGTGGCACCGGGCGACGTAGTGGATACACATGTGGTAGAGCTTTCGCCGGATCCAGAGGTTGTGGTTGTGCTCCGCAAGGCGCCCGACGTCTTATATAGAGAACTTGCCGAGAGGAGGTGGACTTCGAAGAAGATGCTAGACAACGTGTGGGCTGAGATGCTGGATGTTGTTTATGTAAAAGCGGTGAAAAGGTGGGGGGAAGTGGTTCAGATAGACGTGACCCGGAGAACGCCGGAGGAGACCTTCGAGGTTTTGAAGCTCTGCGTCGGAGAAAAGAGATGTAGGAGCGACGAGGTGGATTGGCTAGGCTACGCGGAGAAGACGGGCTTCCTAGATTTTATCGAGCGTCTGTCTCGCTAGTGGTGCTCCTCTTGACGGTCTTCTTCTCTATGTGGATTAGAAGTCTCCACCCTTGTTGCGTAAGTCTCTTAAGCACCCCCCTGAGGGTGTTTTTAGGCGACACCAAAATCATGTAATACACAACGCCCCCGGAGGTATAAAGCCTTGCGATGTAGCGCCGACCCGCCGTGTCTTCCAACACCGTGTCTAACACATACATGTCCTTCAGCTTCGGCATGGCGGCGAGGAGATCCTCCTGGATCGCCTCCAGCTCCTCTACGTACTTCACCGGCTTTGTCCCCGTCTCTCTGAGGCCGGCAATTCTGAGGTCTAGAAAAGCCACGCCGTAGTCGCGGCCGGCCCTCAGAAGAGCCACAGCTTTCATATTCACAACACTATATGGAGGTTTAAAATCTTATCTCGTAAGCACGCCCATAGCCGTCTCTAGTATCACCGTGGTAGGGTCCTCCAACTTAGGGGCACTCCTCCGCCCCATCTTAAGCATCTCCCCGACAGCAGCTAAACAGCTATCGAGGTCTCTGCATCTGAAAAACGGAGCGCCTACCTTCTGGAGATACATATCTATGTAGTAATCGCCAGGGAAGTAGGAGAGGGCTGGCACTCCGAGGAGAGCCGCCTCGGTAGCCATCGTGGCGCCTCCTGTGACGACACCTGCGGAGAAGTAGGCAAGTTGCAGATGGTCAACGGCTTCGGTGAGGTTAATAACGCCGTTGATGATCTGGTCCGGGTACCGAGGCACGTTGACCACCACGTAGCTCCTCCTCCGAAACTCCTCCACAAGCCTAAGCCTCAATTTGGCGAGGTCCCATCTGTAGTAAGAGGCGTGGGCCTCCTCCGGCCTAAACACAACATACTCTCCTCTTCTCAGCCCAAGCCGCCTTATCGCATTTTCGTCTGGGACAAATCTGGAGATCCACATGTATTCAAACACGCTGTTGAACTCCACGATGCGTTTCGGGCAGTACGGGGCCCACGCCTCCCGAGGTATGGCGGAAGGCGCAACAAGCGCCTCCGACAGAGGCAACGTCAGCCTATTCACGTGCGTGGCATGTGGCGTGTCGTTAAGAATTACGATAGGTTCCCCCAGGCCAAACACGACACGCGCGGCGTCGGGCGACGGAAAGCTTAACATGCCGTCAACCTCCTTGGCCACCTCGGCGAGTTGCCTCTGCCTCTCAATTCCAAACACCAGCTTCTCATAAGGCGTCATGCCGTATTTCCCAAAGCAGTTGTGCGGAACGCCGTATATACGCAACATGTCGGCTAGGTGCATGTAATCGCGACACGTGATAACTATCTCAACACCGCGTCTCGCGCCCTCTTGGAAGAGTACGGCGGCAATTCTTGCCTGCTTAGGCGTAAGCGCGTCGAATAGAAACCTAGTCATGTACGTAAACAAAGGTGGAGGGCCCCAACTTCTTCAAAAAGCCGTATCGCATAAACTGAACATAGGCCCCAGCCTCAACCTTCTCGAGGAGCCTCTCCCCCAGGCCTGTTTCCCCCTCCTTCTTGCCCACCGCCACGGGCTTGATGACCCGCACCTCGATGGGGTCCACCACCCACTGGATAATAGGCGCACCGACTTTCCTCGCCTCTTCAACACCGAGGCTGTAGATGCGTGCATAAGCCACGTCTCCCTCAAGTGAAGTCACCTCGACGTTGGCAAGTTCCATAAGTCTCACCACGGCTCCCTGCCTGATGTCTCGACGTGGCACGTAAACCTCAACGCGGCCCGGCCCCACTTTGTACGTCCTCTCCCCTCTCTCTCTGAAGCTTGGGTGCAGAGGTATCTTGGCCACAAGTTCCTTCTCGGTTTCGAAGACGAGTTTCACGGGATCTGGCACATACATGTACCGGTTGGCGATTGGCTCTATCCGCTTCCTGTTGAGGGCAAACAAGTTAGAGAGAGCCACCGTTGAGTCGGAGGGCTTTACGCCCACTATGAGTATGAGCTCCCAGATGGCTTCTGGCAGAATACCCCTGTTCCTAAGCCCCGCAAGAGTCGGGAGGGTCAAGTCGTCGTATCTCACCTTAAGCGCCTTGAGCTTAGACTTGCTCAGGGTCGCACCCTCGATCTTCAGCCTCCCAAAATGGATCGTAACCGGCTGTTCCCAGCCGAAGTGTCTGAATATGTACGACTGCTTCATGGTGTTTACGCTGTGTTCCTGCGCTCTCATCACGTGGGTCACGCCCATGAGGTGGTCATCTATAGAAACCGCGAAGTTATACGTCGGCCACACGATGTATTTGCTCCCAACGATGGGATGCGGCGTTTTCTCGGTGTCGATAATCCTAAACGCAACCCAGTCCCTCACGCTGGGGTCCGGGTGGCTGAGGTCCGTCTTAATCCGCACCACAGCCTCCCCCTCGTGGAAGTCCCCCCTAAGCATCCTCTCCCAAAGCTCAAGGTTTTCCTCAGGGCTCTGGTTTCTGTGGGGACATGCCCTTCCCCCGTTTCTAAGCCTCCTCCACTCCTCGGGCTTGCACAAGTCGACGTATGCGGCGCCCATCCCCAGTAGCATCTTAACGTGGTCGTAGTATATCTCCATCCTAAGCGACTGGATGTACTCCTCGTCCCACGACACCCCAAGCCACCGCAGATCCTCGCGGATCGCCTCGTAGGCGTTTACCTCCTCAGTGACCAACGGCCGCTTGGTACGCGGATCCGTGTCCTCGAACCTCAGGATGAACTTACCTCCGTATTTCAGCTTGTAGGCGTAGTTTAAAATAGCAGGCCTGGCGCTACCTAGGTGAAGCACGAAGTCCGGATTGGGGGCGAACCGCACCACGACGCCGCCCCTCACGTTGGGTAGCTCAGGTAGGCTCTCTATGCCGGGGCGCTTCTGCTCAACCCTCCTCTCCCCCAGCATCTCGGGCCACCTCTCTCTAAGAATTCGCAGTTGCTCCTCCTGCGACATGGCGTTGACCTGCACCACTACCCTCTCCACCACCTGCTTCACCTCCTTGGCGCGTTGCCTCAGCTCAGGCACCTCCGCCATCAACTTAGACATGACGGCCTTCACGTCGGCTTTACCGCCGTATTTAACGGCGTTGGCCAGCGCGTACTTCAATACGAGCTCTTCAATGTTCATTGTTGGCGCCAAAGAACCGATCCACCTCCTCTAGATCTTTCAAGCTGTCTACAGACTTCCAGAAGACGTCTCTATACACTACCGCCTTGAGGCGGCGTTGTTGTGCGAGTCGGGGGAAGAGGGTCTCCTCGATGTTGCCGCGGTCCGGCAGCTCCGACAGCACCTTCCTCCTGAGGGCGTAAACCCCGGCGTTTATGTAGAAGCCTTCTAGGAGCGGCTTCTCACGGAAGCGCGTGATGTATCCGTCTTTGTCGAACTCCACTATGCCGTAGGGGCTTCTCAGAGGGACCAGCGCTATAGCGCCGTCTGCGTCGCCCAGCGTCTCCACCAGCTTGTTTAGGTCTAGGTTGGTTAAGACGTCGCCGTTGAGAACGATGAAGACTTCGTCTGTGATGAAAGGCTCCGCGTTTTTGACAGCGCCGCCCGTGCCCAAGGGCTCCTCCTCCACGCTGTAGAAGATCCTCACGCCAAGTCTCCTCCCGTCTCCCAGCGCTTCGAAGATCTTATGTCGGAGGTAGCCCACCGCAAGCACCACGTCGGTAACCCCAAACCTTCTCAACCACTCAATCTGTCTCACCAAAATCGGCTTGCCCCCCACCGGAAGCAAAGGCTTAGGAACCTCAGAAGTCAAAGGCGCCAACCGCTTGCCAAACCCACCGGCCAAAATAACCGCTTGCATCAACCGTGGCGGAAACCACGTTAATAAATATCTTCAATGCCTAAAGCAAAGTATATAAACGGCTTATATGGGGAGGTCATGATTATATATACGTCACAGATACACCTAATAGAAGACGTCGAGTCCATGCTGGAGAAGTACAAGGTGAAGCCTGTCGCCGTGAAGGGCGCGAGGCTAAACTTCTACTGGCCCCCGCAACCCACAGGCGTTCCGATAAACCTGTTGAAGTACTTCCCGCCGGATATGTACGTTGTGTCTAGAGGAAAAAACAACCTGATAGTTGTGCCGTGAGAACTCTCCAGAAGAAAAGGGTGGCGGAGCTCCCGGTCAGCCAGCAGATAAAAGATGTGTTGATCAAAGTGCTGGGCCCCGACGATGAGGTATATGTGGAGATTGTGGGCGGAAGGATCAGGGTGATCCTATGATGGTGGTTAGGTCAACCAGCATAGAGAAGGTCATCTGGCACGTGAGGTCCCTGTTGCCGCAGCTGGAGTCCACGCCGATTACTTTGGCCCGCCGGCAGGTGGGCAACTACGTCATAGGCCTGGGCACTTTGGGATACCTCTACACGGCTCTGTCTTCGGTGCTCGAGACGCTTGTCGAAGCGGGGAAGATGGCAAATGACCTCAAACTCAAGGACTACACAGTCGTGATAGGGCCGGAGGAGAGCTACATAACCACAACCCCACTGCCGGAGGTGATACCGCCCCTACCACCTCCTAGGGAGGCGCCGCCGCCCCCTAAGGAGTCTGTTGAGCTCAACACTTTCGGTTGCCCTAACCTGACGCCGGGTATGGTTAAGTTCTGCGTCGGCAACGTGGAAATAGCCTACTATCTGTCACGATGATACTCCTCTCTCTTTCTGAGCTTGAGTCGCTGTTGACGATGCTTAGGGAATACGCCGAGAAGTACAGAACAAGCAGACCGGCGCTGGAGGCGCTGGAGGAGAGGTGGGTTAAATTTCAGGAGCTCGCCTTCGCCTTCGGCATAGAGCTTAAGCCAGCTGAAGGCGTTGAATTTTACGCCGGCGGTCCGTTGCCGGACAACGTAGAGTTCCTGAAAAAACTTGACCGGATGATTGCCACTGTGAAGAAGCTAAAGGAGACCTATGGAGACATCAAAGTCATCGTAGACCTAGACCTATCCATAAGAAAAACGATGATAAAGATATAAATTTAAATAACTGAGAAAGTTTAATTGTATGCCTCTGGTGAAACGTAGAGAGCTCCCGTTGAGAGTTGCAGACATAATGGTTAAGGAAGTAGTGACGGCCAAGGAAAACGACAAGGTCAGAGATATAGCAATACGTATGTACGAGAAGAAGATCGGTAGCGTAGTAATCGTAGACGACGAGGGGAAGCCGATAGGGATAGTCACCGAAAGAGACATGGTCTACGTGGTGGCCAGGGCGCTTACCCCCGACACCCCCGCGTGGATGGTGATGACGGAAAACCCTATCGTGATAAACGAAAACGCCCTAGTTACAGAGGCCATGGAGAAGATGCGCGAACTAAACATAAGACACCTGCCCGTCGTGGACGCCTCAGGGAAGTTAGTTGGCATGGTCTCCTTCAGAGACATAATAGACTTCACCGCAGTATTGCTATCCCTCGGTAAATGAGATACCTCCTCATAGCGGAAAACCCAGGTTTTTCCGTCTCCCACCGGGAGGACCTCCTACGTAGGCTAAGGTTGGTGTTGCCCGTAATCGCCGTAAGGATAGCCTCAGATCACGTGGAGGTGGATGTCAAAACTGACGACTTGAAAAAGGCCGTGGCCGAGGTGGAAAAGGCCGTGGGGAGGGTCCTGGAGGTTGTTGACATAACATTTGAAGACGTAGGCGGCGGGGTGGAGAGATACGTCGATCTGTTTAATAGAGAGAGGTTTTGGGAGGCTCACAACGCCTTGGAGGGTCTCTGGAGGAAGACGAGAAATGCCACGTTGCAAGGTCTCATAATGTTGGCCGCCGCGTTTGTGAAGCTACAGGAGGGTCGGCCGGATAAGTTTGAAAGAATGCTGAAGGAGGCTCTCTACCTGTTGAAAGAAGATGTGGGGTGTATAAAGATTAAGCAACTCCTGGAGAAGGCGGAGAAGGCGTTGCTGGAGAAGAGGCCTTTCAAAATAGAATGTCTCTAACCCTAGCCACCAGCGCGGGCAATACCTCCTCCACCCTCCCCCTAAGTATATAGTCCGCGAAGAAGTCGTAAAAAGTCTCGTCGGCGTTTACAATTACAAGCTTCGCCCCGCGCTTCTTGGCGGTGATCGGTAGCTGGTTGGCGGGATACACAGCCAGGGAGGTTCCCACCGCGAGGAAAACCTCGGCCATCTCGGCGAGCATGAAAGCCTCCTTAAGCGCCTGCTGTGGGAGAGGCTCCCCGAAGAAAACTACGTCGGGCTTCAACACGCCGCCGCACTTGGGGCACCTAGGCGCTCCGGCTCTCCGATGTTTCAACGCCTCGGCTAGGGGGTACCTCGCGCCGCAGTTAATACACACGGCGTCTCTCAGCGCGCCGTGTAGCTCAATCACGTTTTTACTACCCGCCGCTTGGTGTAACATGTCCACATTCTGCGTAATTACGGCGCAGAGCTTGCCGAGCCTCTCAAGCTCGACGAGGGCGTAATGGGCGGGGTTCGGCCTCACGTCAAAAGCCGGCAGTAGATACTGCACGAAAAGGTCCCAAACCTCGTCTGGGTTCTTATAGAAGTACTCTATCTCGAACTTCTCGGGGTCGACGACTCTCCAAATGCCCTGGGGGCCTCTGAAGTCGGGGATTCCGCTTGCCGTGGAAATCCCCGCCCCCGTGAGAGCTACTGTACAACTGGACCTTGCGATGAGGGAGGCAACCTCGTCGAGGTCTTCAGTTGAGAAATCCACCCCCATACTGAGTAGAGCCAGTAGAAGTATAAAAACCCTACCGTAACAAGACTTATAATTATGTAAAACGTTGCGCTGAAAGGCCTAAAACTGCCTGTCTCTGCGGCGACTCTCACGAGATAAAGGTCGCGGGTAAACACGTCGATGAGATATACCCACGCCGCAAACCAAACCAGCACCAGCGTAAACACTCCCAGAGCCAAAGCCCCGATGCCCAAGAACCTCCCGATCTCCTCAGGGCTTGTAATCTGCACCTCTCCAGGCATAACTGCGGGAACAATAGACGTGAGCTGATGCCAGAGAAACGCCGAGAGTAACTGCGAGCCTACCCCCGTCAGCACGAAGAGCCAGATGGCGGCTGTGTACTCCGCGCTGAGCCAGACGCCGGCAAGCTTGTCCCAATAGGCGTTTTTCAGGTCTTCCAACTCCCGGTATGCACGCGTAAGCACGATGCCGATCAACACTATGGAGGCTATGCCAGCCGCCGCGGAGGCTGTTGCTTGCCCGGCGATTCCAAGCCCCAGCGAGGTGGCGTAGAGGATCAACGCGGTGTATATATACGGGGTCATGCTTATTAACGCAGTCTCCACTATATAAGAATGACGAGGATGAACCCCACCGACTAGTGACGAGGTCGTTGCTCGCCGATTATGCTCACTCTCCTCGGCACGGCGACGTCTGGCCTGAGCTCCAGCACCTTGTCGCCATATCCACACACAGGTCTTTCATCCAGCGGCTGTCCCTGGACCCACCCCGTCACAGTCTCGCCGCTTATCCACACAATGGTCAAAGGGATCTTTGTGTTTTTCATCCAGAAGCAGTACGTCCCGTTGTTAGCGAAGAGGAATATCATGCCGACTGACCCAACTCCTCTGGGGTCGTAGGACGACACGTTCATGTAGCCCAGCGTCCACCTGACCCAGTTATCAGCTACGTATACCGAGTAAGTTATGCCGTCTAGAGAGACCGTAAAGACGGAGGAAAAAGGGGATATTAACAGGAGGAGAGGAGGCAGTATCAACTGTAGAGCCATTTCTCAATCCAGCTACTTATCAGCCGCTCCATCTCGCCCGTCTGTAACATGTCGTATATAACGGTATCAACCTCTATTTTTAGGTCGTAGGCACACAGCGGCATAGCGACTGCGCTGTAGCGGACGCCGAGGCTGTATACAGGCTCAAACTCGGGGAACCTACTCACTATCGCCTTCCCCACCACGCCGCCCACCACTATGGCGTCTAGGTCGCCCTTACGCAGAGCCTCCACCATGTAGGGATACACCCTGTCGTATTTCACACTTGGAGTAGTTGCCCAGAGTTTTTTCAGCCCAGTCCTCCTGCACGGTGCCCACCTGCACGCCTATGGCCCTGCCCTTGAGGTCCTCCACGCTCTTGATCTGCAAGCCCCTCCTGGCGATAACAACGGAGGAGTCCGCCTGGTAGGGTATGGAGAAGAGTACTTGTTTCTCCCTATTGGGCGTTATGGACATGTCAGCTATCACGATGTCGACATCGCCTCTCTTAACGGCCTCTATAAGCGCCGAAAACTTCATATCGCGTACCCCAAGGCCGACGCCTAGCCTCTCGGCAATCTTCCCAGCGATATCGATATCTATGCCTACTACCTTCCCGTTATCCACATACTCATAGGGGGGCCAATCAGCCGACGTCCCCACCACCAGCTTGCCCCTCTTCTTAATGGCGTCTACGGAGGTGGGACAGGTTTGTAGCGTAGTGGTGGTCTGATGTTGTTGCGTGGCGGCGGGTTGCTGGGGTGCGGAAAGAGCCATCAACAAGGCGCCGATGGCTACCCCGACGAGGAGACCTACTACAAATTTATAATCCATGACAGTTCTTCAACAGTTAATTAAATGTTGAGGCTCGGTCGGCTCGACCGGTGAAGAGGCTAGACGACACTGAAACTTCGAATAAACTGGCCGGCTTTGATTTTAACTAAAGGGCTTATAGTTACCTGCGTTGAGAAAGACGTGAAAGCCTATCTGGTGACTAGGGAGCCCTCTAGATGGCCTGGAGACGTGAAGGTGCTCTACATCCCGTTTGCGGACGAAGATGTGTTATATATCTTTGATGAGAAAAGAGGGTTTATGGAGATCAGAGGCCGCGACAGGATTACAGAATTCATCACAAGGCTGAAAAACGGGATGTAAATTTCTCAAGCTGTTGGAAGAAGTTGCCCAGGTCTTCCTCCACGGTACCCACGCCGGGGTCGAAGGGCGAGTCCATCCCGGGCACTCTATCTTCGGGAGGCCAGTAGATGAAAAGTCTCTTATGTGCCGTGTTTGTAGCGTACATAATCTCGCTGAAGACCCCCCGGTGGAAGAGCCTCCTCATGAATGGACGGTACACCGCCACGGCGTCTGACTGGAGTATGTAGCGGAAGTCCTTGAACTTAATCAAGTTGTCTATGTCTGCCAGAACCTCCTCCACCTGGTCAGCCGGGATCTCCATGGGGTAGAGCTCGGCCTCGTCCTCCACAGCCGGCCTCATGTCCTCTGGCAGAAGCCACCTATCCACAGCCTCCACAACTCTCACCTCCCCGCGTCTCCTTGCCGTTCTCAACACTCTTTCGTCCATTGTGAGGGGGTCAAAGGCGTAGAACTTCCTGTGCATGGCGGCGCGGAACTTGTCTATCTCACGCCGAGCCTCGGGGTCGTCTCTCACAAAGGTAATGGGGAAGGAGAGGTAAAACCTGGGCCTGGCCACCTGCAAGGCGATCCCGTAGATGGTCCTCACCGGGTGCTTCACGGCAATTACCACGTTGGAGACGCCGAGAGCCTTCGCGATGGTGTCGCCTATGAGGATAGAGGCTGTACGCCAGGCAAAGACGTCTTTTAGCCTGAGCTTGGCGCCCGTCTTCTCCCGCTCCTCTCGTATCTGTATCCTCCGCCAAATCACGTGTGCCTCCTCTATCAACGTCAGCAACATGCCCGGCTTAAACGCCCGGAGAACGGCGACGTCAACAGCTGGGAAAAAGCGACTTTTCCGGAAGTAGGGGAGGTTCATGAAGAGAAGGGCATGCTCTGCCGCCTCTTCCTCAGCCTTGCCAATGGCTCTGGCCACGGCCTCCTGCCATACACGCTCTTGCCAGAAATAATCGTCGCTATCGAGGAAAGTAACCCAGTCCACCTCCCTCCTCAATTCGTCCTCCACGAAGTAGAGCCCCAGCCTTCCGCGGCCCTGCTCCTTGTGGAAGCTATCTAGAGACGCCGCGAGGGCCCTCATGTTGACGCCGGTGGTTCCGATGACAACGACGCGCACGGGTAGGCGGTATAATGTATATATATACGATACGCGACCTACAACTGTGAAGATGTGCGAAATACTGGCGAAGTATCTTGTGGAGATAGTTGCCGGGGCACGGGGCAACATAGTGAGCTTTGTAGTTGGCGATGTGGCACGGTGGGCCGAGACTAAGATGAGGCCGAGCAGATCAGTGGTGTTTAAGGTGGCCAACATGGCGGAGGCTCTACTGGCCTCTGGCTACCTGGAGAAGATAGGCAAGAAGTATATCCTGCGGAGAGACACGCCGCTGTGGGTCAAGGCACAAGCCGGCGATGTGGAGGGACTCTGCGACATAATCGAAAGCGCGTTGTTTAACTACACCAAGGTGGTCAAGTAGCCAAAGCGCAGGCAGGGCATTCTGACTGAAACAGATAAATAAACGAGTAGGGAGAT
>Ga0209821_100120_pt1 | contig 13985 bp, 17 predicted proteins | sample SSWtaG_3_FD_184118 | JGI IMG/M metagenome (GOLD analysis project Ga0209821, IMG submission 184118) | Hot spring microbial communities from Sandy's Spring West, USA to study Microbial Dark Matter (Phase II) - SSWTFFsm_matched (SPAdes)... | ecosystem: Environmental > Aquatic > Thermal springs > Hot... | reverse complement strand
TATCATTGTTTAATCCAAGAAGTCGTTTAAAATCCTCGTATCTTCTATTACAGATCTCATTAGCATAAATTACTTTAGACATAGAGATAACATTCGTCCTGTTCAAAGTTTCATTCAACAATCCTATTCTTTTAACATTGTCTAAATTCCAATTAGCCGGGTTGCCTGCGTCGTTTACCAAAAGCTCCGAAATTTGATAGGCTTCAGAAAATAAGATTTGCCTTCTAACCTCATTAACGTAAGAAGGGTAGTAGGACAATAGCTGATATATTAAAAAAGATACAGAGGAAACGAATAAGAAGAGAGCAGCAAACTGTTCAAAGCTGACCTGACATTTCACCTTAAACACCTATAAGACCAAACCTAAAAAGCAACATATATGATGCAATGACAATAGCTGTTAATATGACTGAATGCTTTATTCCAGCCTTCACAGAACCTTCAGCGATTTGTCCAGCAACAATGCCAGAAAAAATTGCTTGAATCATCGAAAGCAGAAAGAAAATTGAGACATAGTAGTAGGGTTTATCTTGCTGCAAACCAAGAAAGTTGTAAGCTAAGAAAGCAAAAGATTCACAAACGTTACATCCAATTCCGCTACAAACTAAGCAAGGATCTATTATTCCTATGCCCGCTCCCATTCCTCCAAAACCGGCTCCAGTAAATTGTGGGTTGGCAAAAATTGGTAGCAACAACTTATTTATCATAACAACAACTCCAAGAAAAATGAATGAAATTACATATATCATTAAAGTATATTGGCTCAAAATAGACCTTCTATCTTTTTCAATTTGTTGAAGCATTTCTAAAGACTCGGAAAGACTCGTTAGAACAGCAATCGTGTTTCCTCCGGATATGCAAGTCTCCTTTAAAATTTTAAAAGCCGTGGAAATTTTTTTACTTCTTTTTGTTTTTTCTGAAATTCTATCTAGGGCTTTATGAATTGGGATGTTCCAACTAACTTGGTTAGATAAAAATCTTATTTCATCATTCAAACTTCCGTAGTCATTCTTGCTAACGATTTTAATCGCTTTATGCAAAGGTATGCCGCTAGCCAAAGTTTCCGTTAAATCGTGCAGAAAGATTGGGAGCTTTTCTTCTTTTTCTTTCCATTCTCTATACTTCCTATACTCAAAAAATGCAAAAGTTGAAAAGGAGGCGAAAGTTGAAAGAATTAGCAAATTTGCAAATATGCCCACATCTCTTGATATATATCCGAAGAAGAGTAAAAGGACAGAAATTAATAAAACTATTAACTTGATTTTTCTCTCATCCATTAAGTATATTTTTACCTCTAATTAAAATCTATTCCCAGGCTGGTTGAGCCTTTTTGACTAAGAACAAGAAGAGAATAGATACCATTGGAAGAAAAACAAAAATCATGAAGAGCTGTAAACCTAAAACGTTTTGAGTAGCACCACCCAACGCTGAGACAACAGAAGTTAAAATTATGAAGAAAATTGTTCCCAAAACTATCGCAACTAGATAAATTTCGGTATATATAATCATGCTATGAGAGAACTCTGAAAGTTTTCTTCTGTAGTCGATGAAGAAATCAACTGACCTTTCTTTGATATACGTAAATACATCCCCACCGCTTCTCATGGTAGCCAAAATCCCGTACAAAAATTCTCTGAATTTTCTTGAAGGCGTTCTGCTTATTGTCCTTTCCAAAGCGGAAATTATATCCAAACCGTAAAACTCTACGTCTTGAACGATTTTCCTGACTTCATCTACAATGCTTTTATGAGCGCTCAATTCAGTAAAAATCTTCATCGCCTTATATAACGGTAATCCAGAGCCTAGTATAGAGGAAAAATAAAGCGATGAAAATGGCAAATAGGCGTCTATCTTTTTCTCCCTGTCCTTAATTATAGATTTTGGATAGTTTAGATAAATTAAAAACACCACAATTGGTAGAACAAGGGTTAAAGTTACAGATGTTAAATAACTAAAAAGGAAAGATGCAGTAATAATTGAAAATGAAAGAGCAACAAATGGTAAAGTAATAATAAAAGAAAGAAAGCTGGCAAAGAGAGCATCTGCTATGTATTCTTGAGGTGAAATTTTCAAATCCGCTTTTTTAAGTTCATCTTTTAAATCTGGAAAATAGTGTTCTATTTTCCTTGCAAAATCCCCAAATAGTCTAAATGCGTATTTCGATATCATCCTATCCACTTTCTATCAAAGCCAAAACTTTATTGGGAGTTGTATAATATGCTGAAAAGATTGTGTAAACATCTTTAAAATCGATTATGTTCTTTTCTTTCATCCATCTAAGAATGGCTACCCTCCTTTGAAATTCTTCAACAACCTCTTTCTCACTAAAGCCAGTTGAGCTCGAAATCTTTTTTAAAATAACACTTTTCTCTCCTATTTCAAATGCATCTTTAAATGGGTCCCATTTGAATACGCAGTTTATTACCGGACTTCTTTCCCCTCTCGGAAAACCGACCATCTCTACTACTTCTGTAACCCTTCTCACAAATTTTTCCCTATATTTGATTCTTTGCATAAACACGATAACATCCAAACTTCCGATTAAACCCTCCGGCAAAGAAATTGGAGGAGAAGTTAGCCTATCTATTAGCTTTTGAAAGTTTTCGCTATGAATTGTTGCAAGCGAAGGATGGCCAGTAGCCATTTGTTGAAACAGCACATAAGCTTCTTGTCCCCTAACCTCACCCAAAACTATATAATCTGGCCTCTGTCTTAAACTTTCCTTGAGAAGTTGGAATAAATCAACCTCACCCTCCTTGCCCGTAGAAACTGGAGTTCTTGCGACGTGCGAAACCCAATGAGGATGTGGCAAAACAATCTCTGCTGTATCTTCAATTGAAATTATCTTTTTATCAGGTCGAATGAATAGTGAAAGCACATTTAGCATCGTAGTTTTTCCACTTGCCGCTCCACCGGCAATTAATATGTTTCTTCCATAATCAACGGCCAGCCATAAATAAGCCAAAACCCTTTCATCAACAGTTCCATATTTTATTAGATGAATTGGTGTCAATGGTTCCTCCATGAACTTTCTAATTGTAAAATTGCTGCCTCTTCTTGCTATGTCCGTTGCCAAAGTTGCTTGTAACCTCGAGCCATCTGGTAGGGTTCCGTTTACTAGTGGTTGAGAAATAGAAATCGACTTCCCAGCTAACTGAGCTAGCCTTATTATAAATGAATCTAACTCATCTGCATCTTCAAAAACTACATTCGTTGGTATTGAACCCAATCTAGGGTCTCTATGGAAAACAAAAACTGGTATATTTAACCCATCGCAACTAATATCCTCTATATTTGGATCTTTCATAAGGGCTTCGATTTTACCAAGACCAAGAAAGTCCCTTTCTATATAATACCTCACAGCCTCTATTTCTTCATTCGAAAGCCTAAACTTAAAGTATTTGATAACATCTTCTATATGAATTCTCAAATATTCCTTTGCTTTTATCAAGTTTAGTTTAGACAAATCAATATCGAGCCTTTGCTCTATCAACTCCTTTATCTTTTTTACTATTTCTTTCATCCTTTCATCCAATCTAGGCTCAACAAGCTCGTAAAAATATGTCTGTTTTCTTTTATCCCAGTAGATCTTAGCAGAAGCCAGAACTTTTTCTCCTGGCTTTGGATCCCGTGGTATTAGGGGATAAGAAAGCGAAAATTCTTCCGGCTGAATTGAAGCTGGGGGAGACGGTATTATCTTAAGTTCTTTTGGAATTTTTATTCCATCTATTTTTATCTCTTCTTTCTCTTCAAATTCTCTCCTCTCCTCTTTAGCCTCTATTGGAACTTGAATAGGTATAACAGTAGGGGAAACTATCGGAGATACTCTTATTGGTAATTTGACTTCTTCAGCATTTTTGGTAATTTCCTCTTTTCCAACTTCTCTAACAGAAGCTTTTTTCCATCCATCAACAGCCTTTTTAAAAAACTTTTTAGCTAGCTTCAATCTCTCACCCTATTTTGAATTTATTTTCGCTTTTATTAAATGAAATTGTAGCTATAGATGTTTTATTCAGACCATAAAAGCTTGGAGTGAAGCCTGTTGAAAAGAAGCCTATAAATTGAGTTGTTTGGTTCAAGTTATGCATAGACGTCGCAAAACCTTTTTGAAGTGGCACACTTCTAACATATATAACATTATTTGAAGCGTTTATTTCATGAAAATTCTCAAAAACTTGAAATGGTAGCCCATATAGCACTTTAGAATAATTACAATATTTACAGTTTGTATAGGTATTGATTATTAAGCTCGAACTATATGAAGCAACTAACTCTCGAAAGTAAGATAGCAATCTGTCTTGAGAAGATTGGGAAAAAGAAAATAGATAGGTAGAGATAAGCGAAAAAATGGATATGGAGATAATGAGAAATAATATGAATTGTATTACCTGAGTTTGTGATTTCATGATATCTCTATTTTAACTTTAGTAACTATAAGATTTTCTGATTTTTCAATACCAACCCTACTTATTCTGATAGTCTTTCCAGTACTTATAAATTTTGCACCAGTTGGAGTTAATAAATGGATGGAATAAGTTTGCTTTAAATTATCGCCTAGAGGAAGCTCCAAACTTCTCAAATACATAACATAAGTTATGTTAAATCCGTCATAAATTGGAGCACCAGCTATACAAACAACGCCATAACTATCTCTTCCTACAATCCCTTTCGTTGGTGGGCAACTTGCCCCAGGAGTAAGAGAAATGAATTGTTGTGTGTTGATATTAGTTACTCTTGAGAAGAATGAGAATAAGATAGAATTGTTTAGAGGAGAATTTTCATCAAAGGGAGTTACTACCCATATTCCTTGAGCATCAAGCGTTAGAACTTCTGTAGAGCCTGTACTCGCAACAAACTCTATTCTTCTAGGCAAGGAAGAAGGATTATGATAGTCAAAAAAACCAATTATCCTTTCGAGTGTTGACCTATCTTGAGATTTTTGAAGCAATGGTACTCCATACATATAAGCAGCTGAAATTAAGCCAATAGAAATGATTACTATCAAAACTACTGAAATTATCTCTGAAACTGCCTTTATTTTTACCACCTCTTTTTCTACTGACTAAATGGTGGTTTAGAAGGAACTGTAGGTTTTGGTAGCATTGGCGGAATTTGCCTTGTAAGCTTTTTAGATATCTCTTCAAGTAAAGAAATCAATGTCTCATTATTTTCCAAAATTTTATTGTTTATCTCAGTAAGTTTTTCTATTTTTTCTATTAAAGGTTTGTTGTCTATAGTTGGTTTTATTTCCTCCTCTCCAGCCATTTTTATAAGTTCGAGAAGCTCTTCTACTTTTTTCGTTAACTCTTCCAATTTTAAAGGAAGCTTAGATAACTCTATTCTTAAAGCATCATTAGCTTTTATTAATGCGTCAACGATCTCTTGATTCATTCTTATGATCTGAATTATTTCTCTATACAACTCTCTCTCATTTATAGAAGCTTTTCTCTCAAGCTCTTCTATTCTTTTTTCTAATCTTCTTAAAGGTGTTACCGGTATTAACTCAAATTCCTCTTGTTTCCCCTTTTCCTCGCTCTCCATAAACTTAAATTGAATCTAAGAATTTAAATATTCTAAAAAAGAAAAAGAGAAAAAAGTCTATTAAGCTTAATACTCTTCACTTGGTGCCTCTGACTTCTTACCCTTTTCTTTCTCCTCCTTTCCCAATCTACTTGCAGCTATAACATCATCTATCCTTAATATCATTTCTGCAGCCTCTGCAGCACTTTTTAAGGCTTGAGACTTAACCTTTAGCGGTTCGATGATTCCTGCCTCTAATGCATCTACAATCTTTCCAGAAAATACATCTATGCCAGCTGAGATTTTTCCATGCTCATGAGCCGCTCTTAGCTCTACTAGAATATCTATCGGATCTAAACCACCATTCTCTGCCAATGTTCTTGGAATAATTTCTAGCGCGTTGGCAAACTCTTGAATAGCTAGTTGTTCTCTTCCAGAAAATCTTTCGGCAAACTCCCTTAACCTCTTTGCTAGCTCAGCTTCTATAGCACCAGCACCAGGTACTATCTTACCGCTTTCTAGTGCAGATATTAAAGCTCCTATTCCATCCTCCACATTTCTATCAATTTCATCTACAACATGTTCTGTAGTTCCTCTAACAAAAATAGTTACCGACTTTGGATTCTTGCATCCAATTACAAAAGTCATAGATTCTCCTGCAACCTTCCTTTCCTCAACTAAATCTGCATAACCGAGATCTTTTTCTGTCAAATCTTCTAAATTACTAACTATTCTTGCTCCAGTTGCTTTAGCTAGAGCTTCTAAATCAGACCTTTTTATTCTTCTGCAGGCAGCTATTCCTTTCTTTGCCAAATAGTGTTGAGCCAAATCATCTATACCCTTTTCACAAAATACTACATTTGCTCCCACTGAAGCAATTTTATTCACCATCTCCTTCAACATTTTTTGCTCCTGCTCTAAGAAAGCCTGAAGTTGCTCTGGTGAAGTGATTCTTATTTGTGCATCTGTCTCTGTTTTCTCGATTTCAAGCGGACAATCTAACAAAGCAATTTTAGCTCCTTTTACGGTTTTTGGCATTTGTGGATGAACTATCTCTTTATCTACTATAACCCCTTTAACCAATTGAGTTTCATCTACAGAAGCACCGTGCTTTTTAACCCTCTTAATATTATCTTTATCGATCTTTATTTTTCCATCCTTAACTTCAGCCACAGTTCTAACAGCTTCTATAAGCAAATCTGCAATTTTTGGAGCAGCTTCTCTTCCAGACTTACCAGACATTGAAGTAATAACTATCTTTCTCAAAGTTTCTGTATCTTCGATTTTAATTGGAATTGCTAGCTCTTCTAAAACCTTTAGAGCCTCTTCTTTTGCTAGCTGATATCCCTTTACTATAACTGTTGGATGTATTTCCTGGTCTAGAAGCGTCTCTGCCCTCTTTAATAATTCTCCAGCAAGAATTACAGCAGTTGTTGTTCCATCGCCTACTTCCTCATTCTGCGTCTTAGCAACTTCTACCATCATTTTCGCTGCTGGATGTTCCACTTCCATTTCTTCTAGAATCGTTACTCCATCGTTTGTTATTGTTATGTCACCAATTGAATCAACAAGCATTTTGTCCATTCCTTTTGGCCCCAGCGTAGTTCTGACTATATCTGCTACTGCCTTTGCTGCAGCAATGTTAGCTTTTTGAGCGTCCTTACCTGTAGATCTTAGAGTGCCCTCTGGCAATATCAATACAGGTTGTCCGCCTATTTGAGCCAGGTAAGCTTGTTGTGGCATTACATCACCCTTTTATATATGTTGTTGATTCTAATAAGAACCCAACACTATTATTATTATGTCAAATTAAGCTTTAAAAGTTTTGGTTACAATCACCAAAATGGAGTTTTATAGGCCTAGAAAAGTAAAAACCATAGAAGATGAAGATATAAGATTTTGCTTGTTGGGAAAAGTAAAAGATGTTGGAAATGGATTTTTTATACTTTCTGATGAAACAGGTGACATAAAAATAAGTAGCAATTTCATTGTTGAAAAAGGAAGCTTAGTAAGAGTGTTTTGTAGTAGAGTTGGAGATGAAATCTTTGCTGACTTCGTTCAAAAAATGGAAGGATTAGATTGGGATTTGTGGAAAAGGGTAGAAAGTTTATATTTAAGACTCCTATAACTTTAATATGGTGATGCAATGAAAGCAATAATTAGTGAGCCAGAAGTTCTAATAACGAGTGTTGCAACAGCTGCTGAAATAATCGATGAGGGAATTTTTAGATTTGGCAAAGAAGGAATTAGCTTGACGGCTGCAGATAGGGCAATGGTTGCTGTTATAGACCTTTCGATTTCCAAAGATGCATTCGAAGAATATGAGGTAGAAGAGGAAAAAGAAATTGGATTAAATATGACAAACTTTCTCTCTCTACTAAAAAGAGCTAGAGGATCTGATAAAATAGGTTTAGAGTTGTTTGAAAATAGATTAATTCTTACTATATACAACGGGACCAAAAGAAGATTCACAGTTCCATTGCTTCAAATAACTAGAGAGGAAATTCCTCCTATAGAACAACTGGAATTTAAAGCCACGGTAGCTTTAAGGCCAGAAGTATTGGAAGATGCTATTAAAGATGCGAGCGTTATAACCGATGCCATAACTTTCCATGCAACTAAGGAATATTTTAGAATAAGTGCAGAAGGGGATGTTAGTCAAACCGAGTTGGAGCTAAGAGTTGGGGATGAGGGCTTAATAGACCTTCATGTTCAGGAAGAAAGTAAAGCAAAATATCCGCTAGAATATCTCGAAAAAATACTGAAAGCTGCTAAGATATCGGATGAAGTAACTCTTAAGTTTGCTCAAGATTATCCAATGAGGATTGACTTCAAGTATGAAGGGAAGGCAAGAATTTCAATGGTTGTTGCTCCTCGAGTTAGCGAGTAGTTTTCTGAAGTCTACATATTAAAACATGCTTTGCTAAACCAGTATACAATACACTTCCACAATACGGACAAGTTCCTTCAGGCTCTGGAAGCTTTTCCTTCGCCATCTCATCACCACTTAAATTTTTTGCAACACTCGATAAAAATCTGACTCATGCTATCATCCAATCTCTCTTAGCCCAAAACGCTTCCTCTCCATTTTTAACTTTTTCCTTATTTTCTTCAACTTTAAATTCTTCCAGACTCTCTAAAACAATATGCTTTCTAATTTCCTTACCAACTCTCTTTAGTTCCTCGACACTTATTTCAATAGGTTTATTTTCTATCAAAGGAATTTCATTTTCAAAGTATGGATAAATCCTCAAATGTAAGTGCTCTATTTGAGATGGAAGATAGGCTATGCTAATAGCTATTGGCGAAAGTCCTTTTTTTATTGCTTCAGCAACTTTTATTGTTACCAAAAACAATTTTTTAGAGATTTCTTCATTTTCTTCTAAATTTTTAACATGTCTTTTTGGAATGACTAAAGTCATTCCCCTACTTCTCGGATGAATATCCAAAAAAGCCAGAAAGTTTTCATCTTCATAAACAATTTCGCTTTCTAACTCCTTTTTAGCTATCTTACAAAAAATGCATTCCATGATACTATTTAAGTTTAACCATTAAATTTAAAAAGAAGAAGCGTAAGAAGAGCTATAGGTGATTTTGTGCCGGACATAAAAAAACCGAGGGAAGGAAGTTTAGCGTTTTATCCTAGAAAGAGGGCTGCTAGAATTTATCCAAATATAGATACCTATCCATTTATCGATAAACCAATTCCGCTTGCGTTTGCTGGATACAAAGTTGGCATGGGTCATGTTATAGCTTTGGACAATCGAAAAAATTCTCCAACTTATGGACTTCAAATCTCCATACCAGTAACAATATTAGAGACGCCCCCGCTTAAGGTAATTGGAATTAGATTTTACGAAAAGACTAAAAGAGGAATAAAAGCGATAACGGAAATATACGCAAAGGAGCTTCCTAAAGATTTAGAAAGAAAGGTAAAGATTAAGTCAAACTACTCTGAACAAAAAATAGAGGAAATTAAAAAAATGGGTGAAAAGATTTCTAACGTTAGGATAATAGTAGCTACGCAACCAAGAAAAAGTGGAATTGGTAAGAAAAGGCCTGAACTATTTGAAATAGAGATTGGTGGAAAAAATGCTATGGAGAAAGTCGAAGCTGCCTTAGGTTTACTTGGAAAAGAGATTTCGGCTAATGAAATTTTTAAGGTAGGAGAGCTCGTAGATGTTATAGCTGTTACAAAAGGTAAGGGAACACAAGGCCCTGTTAAAAGATTTGGTGTTAAGATTCAAGGCAGAAAAGCTAAAGAGAAGAGAAGGCATGTGGGAAGCCTGGGACAAGAAAGGCCTGGAAAAGTTAGGTGGACTGTTCCGATGGCAGGCCAAATGGGATTTCAAACTAGAACTGAGCTCAACAAAAGAATTTTGAAGTTTGGTGAGGGAAATGAAATAAATCCTAAAGGAGGCTTTAATAGATATGGAATTATAAAATCGAATTTCTTACTAATAGAGGGTTCGGTTCCTGGAAGCAAAAAGAGGCTGGTAATGATAAGAAAAGCTATAAGGGCAAAGGAACCACCAATGATGCCATACGATATAAAAAGGATAGAGGTTGGTTAAGATGGTGAGCGTTTTGGGAATTGACGGAAAGGAAGTAGAAAGAATTGAACTCCCTAAAGTATTCAAACAACCGGTAAGAGAAGATTTGATATTGAGGGCATTCTTGGCTATTCAAAGCCATAAAAGACAACCTTATGGTCCAAATGAGCTCTCTGGCTTAAGAACATCTGCTCATTACCATGGTAGAAGGCGATCTAGGTATACGATGATGAATAGAGAAATAGCAAGACATCAAAGATTACACGGCAATACTGTCCCGTTCATGTTTTGGAGAGCGAGAATTGCTCCGCAGACAAGAGGAGGACGCCCTGCTCATCCTCCCGTGCCAGAAAAAGATTGGTACCAAAAAATAAATAAAAAAGAAAGGATAAAAGCAATAATTTCGGCAATAGCAGCAACTTCTCTTAAAGAATTTGTAAAGGCCAGAGGACATAAAATTGATGGAGTTAAAGAGTTGCCGATAGTCGTTGATGATAGGATTGAAGAAGTTAAAAAAAGTAAAGAAATTTTGGAATTTTTGAAAAAAATTGGGTTGGAAGAGGAGTTAGAGAGAATTAAGAAGAAAAAGATTAGAGCTGGTAAAGGCAAAATGAGGGGAAGAAGATACAAGAGAAAGACTGGGATTTTATTCGTGATTAGCGAAGATAGAGGAATAAGCAAGGCTGTTAGGAACATTCCCGGATGCGAAGTGGTGAATGTTAAAGATTTATCAGTTCATCAATTGGCTCCTGGTGGAAAACCAGGCAGATTAACCATTTTTACAAAATCCGCAATATTGAAACTGGGTGAAAAATATGGATCCGTTTAAAGTACTACTATATCCTTTGGTAACTGAAAAAACGGTTGGAATGATAGAGAGAGAAAATAAAATAGTTTTTATAGTGGATAGAAAAGCGAACAAAAAGGAAATAAAGGAGGCTTTTGAAAAGCTTTTTGGGGTAAAAGTTGAAAAGATAAACACCTTAATAACTAGAGATGGTAGGAAAAAGGCTTATATAAAATTGAGAAAAGATTTTAAAGCGAGTGATGTGGCTGTTAAATTGGGTATACTATAGGGTGGGAAAATGGGAAAGCGTATAATCGCTAGAGCTAGAGGAAAGGGTGGACCTAGATATAGAGCTCCTTCTCATCGATACTTAGGAAAAGTTGAATATTACGATGGCACTGGAGAGGGAATAGTTAAGGATATCTTACATGATCCTGGAAGATCAGCTCTTGTTATGTTGGTAAAAATCGGTGGTAGAGAAATTTTGCAAATAGCTCCAGAAGGTGCGTATGTAGGTCAAGTGATAAAATACGATGGAGAAATAGCGAATGGGAACGTTGTTGAGCTAGGAAAAATACCAGAGGGAACGAAAATATTCGGAATTGAAAGTTATCCGGGCTCCGGTCCAAAATACTGCAGAGCTGCTGGGAGCTTTGCTATAGTCGTTGGAAAAAGCGAGAATAAAGTTACAATTCAATTTTCTTCTGGAAAGCAAAAAACCTTGGATGCAAGATGCAGAGCTACTATAGGGATTCCTTCTAATTCTGGAAGAACGGAGAAACCTTGGGTAAAAGCTGGTAAAAAGTACATAGCACTTCATGCAAGAGGAAAACTATTTCCTAGAACTGCAGCAGTAGTAATGAACCCTGTAGACCATCCATGGGGAGGTAAAAGAAAGAGGCCTAGACCATCTAAGTTTGTAAGCAGACATGCCCCACCTGGTGCAAAAGTTGGAAGTATTTCTCCAAAGCAGAAGAAGAAGGTTTAGCTCAGAAGAACTTTTGTAAACCAGGTTTTATTTTCTCCGTATCTATTAATACTAAGCTTTTATTTGCAGGAAAAGCAACGTTAAAAATTGGAATAGTATCTAACCAAGCAAATTTTTTTCCAAGATGAGAATGGCCATGAATTACTAAATTGGGTTTTGTTTCTAAAACAACTCTTTCCATTTCAACACTACCAAGATTCGGATAAAAAAGAGGATTCTCTCCCTCTAGTGTTTTATACGTAGGAGCATAATGAGTTACCAATATCTTGAATCCCTCATAATTTCTAAATGCAGACCTTACTTTCTCTACTCTCGATTTATAAATTTGCTTTATATTTGGCACATGAGATTTCTGCCATTTTGTAGGTTCATCCAAGCTTCCGGTAGATCCAAAAATCAATACTTTTTCTCCCCCAATTTTCAATTCTATATATTGATCATCCAAGAACCTTATCCCACTAACCTCTTTTTTTATCATCTCTCTATATTCCTCAAACTCAGTATTTCCAAAGACTGCAACAATCTGAGCAAAAATTTTTCCAAAGAATGAATTGTATATTTTTTTGTACTCCTCAATTTCCCTCTCTACCGAATCTCTCTCCACCATATCTCCAGCAAAAATAATCAAGTCAACGTTTTCGCTAAACGATTCTAGAGATCTTAGAAACTCATGATAAAAAATTGGGGAGTGAACATCAGAACAGGCCAAAATCTTCATACATTTAATTGCATTATTTTGCTAAAAATTTAAAGCAAATTAATCAACAAAGTCCAAGTTATAAACCATAAACCAAAATATCCTATTGATGTTTCTTTTATGAAACGTTCCAAATCCATTACGCTTCTAAAGGCAAGATAAGTTGAAAAGTAGATAGCAATGGAAATGGAAAGCGCAAGGAAAAAACCATCCGAGAAAAATGAAATTATGCCTGAAAAAACTCCGAGCAGAAAAGTTATGCCTATTACCAATTTCTCAGCTACCATCACTTCTCACCAATAATTTTTCTTACAAAGAAATCTTTTATTTTCTTTTGCCATGAATCTTTTTTTAGAACTTCTGTCAGAACCCATTTTTTAACCTTTTTGTTTTCCTCTAACAACTTATTTGCTATACTTTCTACGGTTTCCCAATGAATTCTTAAATATCTTGGCGGCTCTTCCTCTGTCTGCAAAATTCTTTCGATGAATTCTCTTGTTCTCTCATCATGAGAATAACCAACTCCAAAATCAAAGTTCACCATCTTTTTAATCTCCTCTATCTCCCTATCCCTAACAACTTTAGCAACTATGGAGGCGGCAGAAACAATTGGAACGCTTTCATCTAAATAGTTTTTTACAACAAGCCTAACGTTTCTTTTATCTTCGTGCAAAAACTCCCTTATCATTTTCTCAAATTTTTCACAATTTTGCTCTATAGAATCTACATATATTTTATCAGCCTCTATAACGTTTATTATTTCAGCTATCTTCATTGCCTCTAACTTATCGAGATTTATTCCTTTAGCCTTGAAAGAAGAAATTTTGCATGCGGAAACTTTAATTGCAACAACTTGCTTAGCTATAGCTTCTATTTGGTTAAACATCTCTTCTCTCTTCTTTGAAGTAAGCTCCTTCGAATCTCTAACACCAATATCCTTTAACTTTTTATAGTTCTTGCTATCTATAGAAACTCCTGCTATCACCATCGGCCCTATAACAGCCCCTCTTCCTGCCTCATCTATGCCTGCAATTATCATTTGTTCACCTTATACATATTCTTTTTGTTTCGAGTAAAATTAATATGAAGCTTGAAGAAATAGAAACTCTTGTTAGAGAAGGGAAAGATTTGGAAGATATTTTTTCCATCATTAGTTGGAAAGAGTTTGAGGAAAAAATAGAAGAAATTTTTAAAACTCACGGATTTAAAACAAGGAAAAACTTTGTATTTAAAACGAGCAAAAGATTTGAGATAGATATTTTAGCGGAAAAGAGAGATTTGGTGTTTATTGTGGATTGTAAACAGTGGGGTAAGGGCAGATACAAGATAAGTTCCCTTAAAAAAGCGGCTGAGAAAAATTTGGAAAGGATGAAAGAACTTCGGAATACTTTGCTAAGTAGGAATAAAAAGATTATACCAATAATAGTAACACTTTTAGAT
>Ga0209821_100119_pt1 | contig 14037 bp, 14 predicted proteins | sample SSWtaG_3_FD_184118 | JGI IMG/M metagenome (GOLD analysis project Ga0209821, IMG submission 184118) | Hot spring microbial communities from Sandy's Spring West, USA to study Microbial Dark Matter (Phase II) - SSWTFFsm_matched (SPAdes)... | ecosystem: Environmental > Aquatic > Thermal springs > Hot... | reverse complement strand
CTGAGGTACCTGGCGCGGGGGGGCGGCTCCAGGCCGAGGGCCTTCTCGAGGGCCAACACCGCCGGGTAGGTGATGTTCATGCTGTCCATAATGGAGGCCTTCTCCACTAGGGGTATCAAGGTCCAGTACGGTCTGTTTTCAGCCAGCTTCTCCACCCCCCTGTGTACAAAGCCCGGGTCCGGAATGACGTCCACTATGACGTCGCCGTCTAGCACAACGAAAAGCCGCATGTGGCCGGAGCCGGGATGTTGCGGCCCCACCACCAGCGTGAGCCCCCGCCTGCCGCCCCTAAGCTCCTCCTCTGACTGAACGTAGAAGGTGTTCCCAACCTCTATGTTGAAGGGCCACTCAGCCTTCTGCATGGTCTATCTGCTTCTGCACCTCTGTCACGGCTTTAAGCACCGCCTCCGGCGTAGGGGGGCAACCGGACACGTAGGCGTTCACCGGCACAAGCTTGGAGGCAGGGACCATGTGGTAGCTACCGTAAAACACGCCGCCTTTTATGGCGCAGGCCCCCATGGCAATTACGTACTTAGGCTCCGGCATCTGGTCATATACGTATTTTATAAACTTCGCCATCTTAAGGGTGATGGTCCCCTCAATTACGATGATGTTGCTCTGCCGAAGGCTCCCCATGGGCAACATGCCGAACCGCTCGGCGTCGTAGACAGAGCCAAAGACATGCCCGAACTCGACGCCGCAACAAGCAGTGACCAGGTGGGGGGGCCACAGCGACCACTTGGTGCCCCACCTGGCGATTTTAGACACAACTCTAGAAATGGGAGTTATCATCGAAGTCTTTCCTTTATGATTATATAAAGATTTCTGAAATTTTATATAATTAAGAATTCGGGGATGTAGAGATCGTATTTAGCCAGTTGCCTAACTCCACCGTCTTATATCTGCGAGTAGTTTGAAGTACCGTGCCGTCACCGCGGCCACAGCAACGAGAAGCAACCCCACCGCCAGGGCGGCTGGCGCCGATAGGAGGTCCCTCTGAGTTAAGACGGCCACTACGGCGAGCCCCACGACAGCCTCAACCACTGTCACTAAATAGACGTATCCGAAATACTGCATTAAGAGACGTTTCTGCACCGGACCGTAAGGCGGGCCGCCTGCCTCGAACCTCCTTTCCTTCACCTCAGAGGGGCGCTTGGGCGAGAAGAGGTAGCCCACCACAACTAGAAGCAGTAATGCGCCGAGGAATAAGGCGATGAAGAGAAGAACCGCTACCATATCCATGTAACTGCCAGTGACCAAAGAACTGCGGCGATGGAGAGAGCCAGTAGCTTGCCCCACCCAATCCTAAGGGCTTGGTCTATGCGGTACCGCGGGTAGATGGCTCTTACCAGCATGGCAGGGAGGAAGAAGACGCCCATCTTGGCCAGAGTTGCTAAAACGCCTAAGATGTCGTTGAACGGTTGCCAGCCGCCGAGGAATAGCACGGAGCCGAGTAGGGAGAGGACGTAGAGCTTGACGTAATTAGCGCCGAAGGCGTATATAAACAGCGTCGAGCCGTATTCGGTGTAGGGGCCCAACACGACCTCGGGCTCCGCCTCGGGGATTTCGAAGGGGAACCTCGTCGTTGCCATTAAGAGAGTAATTACGTAGACTAAGAAAGCCAAGGGGTTTAGCAAGACGCCCCACAAGCCTGACTGGGCCTCCACCACGGCGAAGGGATCAGCTGTGCCGTATAGCAGAAACATAGACAGCGCCGCTAGTAAGAGCGGCACCTCATAAGCGGCGGTTAGCAGAATCTCCCTCACGGCACCTACGTAGGTGAACTTGTCGGCCTCTACCCACGCCATAGCCACCACCAGGACGGCTACGAGAAGCACCAGCACCACCGCAATGGCGAGGCCGTAGAGGTTGTGCATCACCACGACGCCGGGCGCCACGGCGATAAAAATAACAGGCAGACCCTCTGCGAAAAACAGAAAAATCGGCGAGGCTGCGAAGAGGAGCCTGTTGGTGTGTCTCGGCAACACGAGTTCAGAAAACACAAGCTTAAATAAGTCGGCCACAGGCTGGAGGAAGCCTCCTATAAACCGCGAGACGTAGAGCGGGCCGTAGCGCCACTGAACCCGCGCCACCAGCTTCCGCTCCAGCCAGATGGCAACTACCAAAAAGCCAAATATGCCGAGGACCCCGGGGAAGATCACGGCGGCGAAGATATCCGGAGGAAGAGGCAACTCCACGGCGCTACCCATGTTCACCTTAAAATGTTTAATTTATGTCAAGAGCTGTATCCGGAAATGGGGGAAAGAGAAAACTAAAATTTTATATCACTGAAGTTCTACCCGACATATACAGGAGAAACGACGTGTCCGCCTGCCATGGCACTACGCCGATACGCCGGCGCGCGGTGGCATTACGGGAACTGCACGTGGGGCTTGGATCTCATGTAAAGTTGGGGGTTAGCTAGCTCAGGTTCAACTAGGCGTGACCAGAGATCTTGTGCCGATTAGCACCTCGGCGTCCTCTGGGTCCATTTCGCCGGGTTTACGATACACGTCTAGACTTGTCCACACAATTTCGGTGTTAGACACATGTTTAAGGCTACCGGTGGGGCAGGCATCTACGCAGTAGCCGCACAGTATGCAACGGCCCCAGTCGATGCCTGGGTACCGCCTCCCGTCGGCCTCTAGGTGGAATTTTATGGCCTTTGCCGGACACACCGCCTCGCAGAGCTGGCAACTGATGCATTTAGACCTGTCGTTTACTATGAACCCTCTTACTCTATCGCCGTAATCTCTACGCTCCTCCGGCCACCGGACTGTCAGAGGCGGATGGAGGAGTTGTTTCAGCGCCGTGGCGAAGAGCTTGAGATGTGTAGTCATTTGCGTTCTGTAAGACAAGGCAGGTTGGGATCAACGGGGCCGATGACCTCTCTACCCATGATTCTGTTGATCTCCTCCACGTCGCGGTCTACAACCTTCTGTATGTACTCAATCTCGTCGGGCTTTAGGTGCTTGAACCTGCCCTGGAGCTGTAGGAAGCACTTAACGTGCTTACGCCTAGGCACAGGGACGGTGACTCTGAACTCTCCGTTTTCGATCTCGTAGTTGACCCAGTAGCCGGTCTCCGTGGCGAGTTCAAGCACCCTAATGGCGTACCTCGGCTCGAAACGCCAGCCGGGGATGCAAGATTGGAGGACGTGTATGAAGGAGGGGCCGTCCACCTCCATCGCCTTCTTGAACTTATAAACCATGTCGTGGACGTAGGCTGGGTTGACCGTGGCGACGTAGGGGATTCCGTGTGCCGCCGCTATAGCCGCCATGGGCTTCTTGTGGGTCACGTTGCCGGGCACCTTCCTCCCAGCGGGCGAGGTGGTGGCGGAGGCGCCGAAGGGCGTGGTGCCGCTCCTCTGGATGCCCGTGTTCATGTACCCCTCGTTGTCGTACATGATGTATATCACCCTGTGCCCCCTTTCCAACATGCCGCTGAGAGCCTGGAAGCCAATATCCGCCGTGGCGCCATCGCCTGCAAACACCACCACGTTGATCTTGCGGTTTTGGTCGATGACGCCTCTCCTCTTAAGCGCCTTAATCGCCGCCTCGATGCCGGAGGCCACCGACCCGCCGTTGCCGAAGGCCACGTGGATCCACGGAACGGCCCAGTTCATGCGTGGATACACCACCGTGGACACCTCAGCGCATCCCGTGGGGTTGACCACTATGGTGTCGGGCCCAAACACCTTCAACATGTGCCGCGCGATGACGCCGATGGTGCAACTCGCGCAGAGGCCGTGGCCCGGCAGAAACAGCTCCTCCTGCGGTAGCTCGAAGTTCGCGTATTCGTACTGCCCCTCGTACTCCTTGGCCGCCTTAATGACTGTTTTGACAAGGTGGCTACCCCTTATGTAGACCGGGAGCTTGGCGAAGCGGCCGCCGCTACTCATAGCCTCCCCTCATGCCTATTGTGTAGGTCTGGTTAGGCGCCCAGAGGCCTTTCCACACCTTGAGGGCGGCCTCGTATATCATGTCGCTGTCTATCGCCCTCATGCCTATGGTGGCCAAGGCGCTGTAGATCGGCCTCTGCAACGTGGCTGCCACCTCCACTGCCATTGGCCCTTGGAGGTACCCGCCGTGGTTTATGGTGCGGTCTATCACCAACACCTTGTCTGCCCCCTCGAGGGCTTTCCTCAACAGATCGCCGGGCCAAGGCCTAATCACCCTCAGCCGCAGGGCGCCGGCCTTCACGCCCTCCTCCCTCAGCCTGTCCACCACCTTCTTGGCCAGCCCGTAGATGGAGCCGTATGCCACCATGACCATCTCGGCGTCTTCAGTTCTGTACGCGTTGAAGAGGCCGTATCTCCTGCCGAAGCGCCTCCCGTACTCCCTGTCTACCTCCTCTATCACCTTCAGAGAGCCCCTCAGCGCTTCCGCGGCCTGCCACCTGATTTCCCAGTACCACTCGGGCGTCCCCACAGCTCCTAGACCTATGGGGTGGTCCACGTCGAGCTTAACCCAAGTCCTGGTGATTGGGGCGAACTTGATCACCTCATCCTCGTCCTCGGGGACGTCCAGCGGCTGGAGGACGTGGCTCGTCCAGAACCCGTCGTAGGCCACCACCACGGGGAGGTGGACTCTGGAGTCCTCGGCCACGCGGTATGCCTGTATAACCGTGTCGAAGGCCTCCTGGGCGTTCTGCGCTATGTATATGATCCACCCCAGCTCCCTCATCGACATCACATCGCTGTAGTCGCCCCACACGTTTATAGGCGCCGAGTACGTCCTCACGGCCATGCCCATCACTATGGGTAGCCGCATCCCCACCGCTATGGGCAGATTCTCGTACATGTGGCCCAGACCCTGCGACGACGTCTCGGTGAAGGTTCGGGCCCCTGCGGCAGAGGCCCCGATCACGGCTGACATGGCGGAGTGCTCGCTTTCGACGGGTATGTACTCAGCGTCGAGTTCGCCGTTGTTTACGTACTCGGCGAGCTTCTCCACAACGGGGGTCTGCGGGGTGATGGGATAAGCCGCTATCACCTCAGGTCTACACATCTTCACCGCGAGCGCCACGGCGTGATTGCCGGTCAGCGCGATCCTCCTCTGCGCGACCTTCTTCTCCACCGGGGCTAGGGCCTGCGCCGTCATATCTCCCTCACCATCTTTATTGCGCCGGTGGGACAGACCTCGGCGCAGACTCCGCAACCCTTGCAGTACTGGTAGTCGAAGTCTATCACCTTCATCCTAAAGACGCGGCCCCTGGGGCCCTGCACCTCCTTCCACGCCTCCACCACGGCATCGTCGGGGCAGTACATCCAGCACTTCCTACACATGATGCACTTGGAGTGGTCGATCACCGGCCTCTCCAGACGCCAACCGCCCGTGGTGTAGAATAGGCTGGAGCCGGGGAACACGGCCCCCGCCTTAGACACCTCAGGCCAGCCCACGATCTCGTAGGGTCCCGTCAAGAAGGCTGAGGTGGTGGAGATCACGCCCTTTGGCTTCGCCGCCTGCTCCACCCTCTCCGGCGGGACGACGAGGGCAGTTTCGTAGGCCTCTTTAGTCGCCGCGAAGTTCTCCTCCACAGCTTTACCCAACTGCGTCTCAAACGCGGTCTTTATGGACTCAAGACGCGGGAAGCCCATCACCTTGGAGAAGGCCCCGGCCAGCGGGCCGTTGGGCACGGGTAGGCCCACGTGTTTAAGGGCGATCGCCACAGCGTCCAGCAGCACCAGATAGACGTCGTTTCTCCCTATAATCTTCTTCATCTCCTCGGGGCTCTTCGCCGTGTTCACTATCACGCGTCCTCCGGGCTTCACCGCGTCTATGGCGAACCTCATGGTGTCAATGAGCTTATCGTCAAAGATAACCACCACGTCGGGGGTCTTGACGGGCTCCTGATCTTCGATTGGGCTTTTGTCAATGGTCAGGAAGGCCTTGACAGGTGCGCCTCTCCTCTCCGCGCCGAACTCTGGGTTGGCCAGTGCGTAAAGGCCGTCTATCACCGCCGCGTTGGCCACTATGTAGGTTGCCGTGACGATCCCCTGGCCGCCGCGGCCGAGCCAGACGGTTTCAACTCGCATAGGCTCTACCCATCTTCCCTTTAAAACTCTTTACTTCTATAAAGTGTAGATCCAAAGATTGCTTAGGTTGAAATTGTCTTTTATAATAATGAACTAACGTGATAAATAAGCCACAGAGGGGCCACGACGCCGAGCGCGGCCACGGCGACGGCGGCCGCGAGGGGCACAGCTGAGCGGCCGGCCGGTAGCTGGTCCATAAGCCTGAAGTAGTAGGGCGCCACCATCACCACGTTGGCTAGGACATACAGCGCGGGGCCCCAGCCCAGCCGCTCCGCGGTGATTAAGACCAGCAACATCTTGGGCCAGAAGCCGAACAGCGGCGGGAGCCCTATTTGGTGTATAGCCAGCGTCTTGGCCGCCCAGGGGGGCGTCCCGGCGTACATGGCGTAGAAGAGGCCAAGCTTCCCGAAGGCGTCGGCGAGCACAAGCGCGAAGGCGACCTCTGGGTGGAGGGGGTAGATAAACACGGCGAACCCTGAGTGCGCCACGGTGGAGTACGCCAATATGCGGCGGAGGTCTGCGCTGGTTAACGCTCCGAGGTTCCCCACCGCCATGGACAAGGCGCCGAGGAGGAAGGCAAGCGCGGCAGGGGGAGCCGGCTTAAAGGCGAGGAGGGCAAAGGCCGCGGAGAGCTTCGGCAGGCTCGCCAATATGGCGAGCCCGGCGGGGTGCGACCTGCCGTATACATCGGGGACCCACAGAAACATGGGGGCCACCCCGAGCTCCAGCGCCACCGCCAGGAGAAGAAAGGACTCGCCCAGGGGGGATCCGCGCTGGCCGAGGCCTATGAAGAGAAAGGCGGAGGCGAAGGAGGAAATCACCAAGTATCTAAACAACCCCTCGATGCTTCCCCTGTCTCTCAACGTGGGGAGCAACGCCGCAGGCGACAATATGGCTAGGACAAAGCCCAGCGCCTTGAGGTGGGGCGCCGGCTGAAACATTAGATAAACTCCGTATATGGAAAGCGCCGAGGCAAGTCCGGCGTAGCCGCTGAATACGCCGGCTCCCACCGCGACGACGCCGAGGAAGAAGGGGAGGGCGAGGGGCAGAAGCGGCGCATCTCTCCACATGTGCGCAGAAATAAACCCGATGAACAAGGCATCTACCGCAAGCGACCACCGCCTGAAGCCCATCAGAACTCTGGCGGCGAAGTACCCCGTCAGTATGTAGTATATATAGCTCAGCTCCATATCCCCAGCGCCAGAGCCACCGCGATTATGAAAGCCGCCGCCACCCCAGCCACGTAGAGGTAGTACTCAAGCTTAAGCCCCGCCACCTGGGCGGAGGCTCTGCGCACCGCAGAGACAAGGCCGTCGTGTAGAGCCGTGTCCACGAGCCAATCCACCACGGTTACTAGGTCGACGGCCAGCCGCCACAGCGGCGCTGAGCTCTGCAGAGCTCTGTCCACGGCCCGGTCCACCGCGGCCGCCAGGCGCCACGCGGCCCTAAAGGCAGAGGTCACAACCCGGTCATATAGCACCGGCAGGTAGAGCCGCCTCCGCAACACCTCCGCCTCCCCTGCGAATGCCAAGACGCCGCCGGCCAGCGACAGGAGGACCACAGGCGGAGGCGCCGCGATAAACACGAAGTTGGGCACCACCACAAGCGCCGTGTAGGGGATCCACATGGGCCCCCAGTCGTTGGTGGCCGGCAGCCGCAGGAGCTTGCCGAGGTACCCCACGGTGAGGGCCGACACCGCGACGGTCCAGAGAGGCGCCTCGCTCTTCGCCAAGGCCCCCACCGGCAGAACCCCCACCAGTATCAACATGCCCAGGAGTATTGTAATTTTGGCGATGTGCGGGTACGACTGCGGGAACCTGCTGTGGCTCGCGTGGATGCCGTGGCCCACGGCCATGAAGAGAGCCGCCTTGGCGAAGCCGTGGGCGTAGATCAGAAGAGCCGCCTCCTTGGGGTTCTCCAGTGCCACAGCCGTAATCATGCCCAGGTAGGAGGCGGTGGAGGCAGCCAAGACGAGCTTCGGCTCCCTCTGCCCCAGCGCGATGAGCCCCCCGGCAAACGCCGTGGCGAAGCCCACGAGAAACGCCGCCTCGGCGGCCCAGTGTGGGAGGAGATGGCCCAGCTTGAGGAGAAGTATCGGTCCGGCCTTCACCATGGTGGAGCTGTGGAGCAACGCGCTGACGGGCGTGGGGGCCGACATCGCCGTGAGGAGCCAGTCGGTAAACGGGAGCTGAGCCGCCTTGGCGAACGCCGCCACGAGGAAAAGCGCCGTTGCTACGTCATCGGCACGGCCCCAGCCGCTTATAAACGGGCTGTTGTGGTGCACCGCCATATATGCAGAGGCCACGAGGAGGGAGGCCGTGCCCACCTCCACGGACACTATCGCCCTGATCGCAGAAGAAGACGGGGGCCAGAGCCAAGTGATGCCTCCTGCCCGACTCCCGTCCCCGACGAACCCCATCTCGTAGTCGTCGCGGTAGGTCAATATGAGTCCCCAGCTCGCCAGGTCAAGCCCAGCCCACCCCAGGAGAAGGAGCACCCAGTGGTCAGCGAGGAGGAAAAGCTCCATGGAGCCGAAGAACACCCCCATCCACCCCCAGAACCAGCCGAGCCGCTCGGCGCCTCTCATGTAGAAGTGGGAATACGCGACAATCGCCAGGTAGACCCCCGCCACGAAGGCGGCGAATTCGCTGGGCTTGAGATACGGCGTCGCGGGCCCGGCGCCACCCAGCAACCCAGCCAGCATAAAGACGCCGGCGGCGACCGCGGCGTAGCCCCTAGTTGCGAAGAAGTCGAGAAGAGCCGCGGCGAAGGCTACGGCCAGCAGTAGCTCTAGGCTAGCCATAGCGGAAGCACTAGGAGGAGGAGATAGGGCGCGGCAGCGGCGGCCAAGACCGCGGCGTACATCTCCGCGGGGTACTCCACCTTGCCTTCGCCGGCTCTATACATCTGGTTGAAGAGGTAGAAGCTGTAGACGGCGGTGGAGACCAAGGCGGCGACCGCCAGCGCCGCCATGTAGAGAAGCGGAGGCACGCCAGCCGCCACATATGCCTTGCCGATGAGGTTGATGCCGAAGAGTCCCGCCAGCGCCACGAAGCCCAGCACGCTCACGGCGAGGAGGTGCCGGTCCCACCTCACCTCGCCGATGGACCTGGTGTGGAGCGCCACAATGTAGAGGCCGGCCAGCATGAAGAGGGCGGCCTTGGCGTAGGCGTGCCCCACAAACAAAAGGGCCGTCGCGGCGTAGCTAATTAACTCGTTGCGTATGGCGGCGGCCGCCACGAGGAGGCCCATGTTGGCAACTGTGGAGTCCGCCAACGCCCTCTTGAAGTCCGTCTCGCGGAACACCAGCAGAGAGCCGTAGACCGCCGTCACGAGGCCGTAGAGGAAGAGCGCGTCAAGAGGCCAGCCGGCGCCCGCCTTAAGCCTCCAGATCCAGTATGCCATAAGCCCCACGTGGACCGGCGACAGCAAGGCGCTGAGGGGCGTCGGCGCCTCTGCGTGGGCGTAGGGAAGCCAGAAGTGCACGCCCGCAGTCCCCATTTTTATCAAGAAGCCAAGCAAGACCAGCAACGAGGCAACCCCAGCCGCCCTGAATACGTCGGCAGTCGGCGTCCCCGAAATCGCCACGCCTACTAAGAAGAGTATGGAGCCCACCTGGGCCCACACGAAGTACAGCAGAGCCACGAACCGGCGATTGCCGTAGCCGAAGTACCAGATCAGCAGGAAGCTGGTGATTATGCTAAGCTCCAGCGCAAGGAAGACGAAGATGAGGTTATCGAAAAGTATTATGTAGACGAAGGAGAGGACGTAGAGGACGTGCACGCCGTAGTACCACCGGGGCGCCCCCAGGTGGCGGAGGTAAGGCGGCGAGTAGAAGGCCACCAGCAGGCCCAAGATCACTGAAGTCACCACAAACGGCAACTTGTAGAAGTCCATGGAGACGGCAACCTCCCCCACGTAGGGGAGGACGGCCAAGGTGCCTTTCCCAGGCACGAGGAAGAGCAACATGGCGGCCGTCGCCGCGAGGGCCGCCGGGAGCCCCAGCCTCAGCGCCGCCAGTGCTAAGACGCCGGAGATGGCTGTGGCCAGGAGGAAGACGTCGCTATACATGGCCCTCCCTCGCCAGCCTATACACCGCGGCCACCATAAGCACCGTCTCCGCCACGCCCACAACGGCGGCGACCGCCAGGAGGGATAAGTCGCGCGACAGCGCGGCGCCCCAGATCCCCGCCATGATGGCCACCTCGGCGCCGATTATCACCCGCACCAGCGAGTTGGCAACCGCCACAGCCGCCACGCCGCCCGCCAGCAACAACACCAGAAACACCAGCTCAGTCATGGGACAGCCTCGCCGCAACGATGAAGGAGAAGAGCAACAGAACCGCCGCAAGCGGCACCAACACGGGGTCGACGGAGGCGGTCAACGCCCCCTGACCTGCCCCGGGGAGCAGGAGGAGGGGCAACGCCCCCAGCGCCGCCAAGGCCGCAGGCCTCATCTCAACGGTGCGGTTCCCCTCGGAGAGGCTGGCCGCCGCCACAATGACCAGGGTCAAGGCCGCCACCACGTACACAAGCGTTATCAATATGAAAGCCGCCGAGAACTCAGGTTGCAGAACCCACACGGCCCCCGCCACGGCGATCCCCAGGAAGGTTAAAGAGATGGCGGCGAGTATGTTGTCTCTTGTTTTAATTATGGCTAGGACGAGTAAAACGGCTAAAACAGAGACCACCCACAGCATGGCAACGTATTAACCCTCCTATAAAAATTAACCCAACTACATCTCGATAAATAGATACCCGTGTCTTCAGAAGTAGGAAATGAAATATCATGAAAATTAAAGGCGCATAGCTACGTACCTAGCTATAGACAACAAGGCGGTGGCGAGAGCTACGGCGGAGAGAAGAAGGAGGAGAGCCGTCACGCCGCTGGGAAGGCTTGGGTAGTTTTTCAACACATTTACAGCCGCCGCGTTGCTAAGCGACTGGCCCACCACCCGCGCCTCCGCCGCCAGGGCTGAGGCGGTGCCCCTCCTAGCGGGCGGGACTGAGGAGAGAATAAGCGTGGTGTTGGGCACGATGAAGAGGGCGAATCCAACCCCCATGAGAAATAGAAGGTGCGGAGACGGGCTTGAGACGGCCGCATGTGCATATGCGAAGAGCGACGCGGCGAGGAGGGCGGCGCCCCCCGCCGACACCACAGAGGGCGACGTCTTGTCGCTCAGCCGCCCAGCCACAGGCACGAAGATCGCCATGGCAAGAGCCTGGAGTGCAATCAACATGCCGGCGTCTCGCGGCGTCATGTTGTACTCCTCCTGGAACAAAAGACTAAGCGTGGGAGTCAACGCCGCCGTAGAGAAGTAGTTAAGAAACGCGGCGAGCAACAAGGCGGAGAACACAAAGCTTCGAAACAGCCTCACGTCGACAACCGGGCTCCTCTGCCCGCTCTCGTAGAGAACTGTGAGCGTCAACGCCGCCAATCCCACGCCGGTGAAAAGCGGGGAAGCCGCCGAGACGCCCCACACCACTAGAGCCAGCGAAAGCGCCGATAAGACCGCGCCCACCCAGTCAAAATCCTCCCCGACCTGTGTCCGCTGGGCGGGAAGACCTCTAGCCAGAAAAACCGACGCCGAAAGCAGCACCAAGGCAGGTAGAAACACGGCTCTCCAGCTGACCTGGGCCAGAAAACCGCCTAGAAACGGCCCCGTGAAGAGCCCCAGATAAACAGACATAGAACTCAGGTCTATCGCTGAGGCTCTTCTATCCGGCGTGGCTGCTTGAAAAAGCAATGCGTTATTACTTCCGAAAACCGCCGCCAACCCCACCCCGCCCACGGCGAGGGTTACGCAGAGCAGGTCGAAGCCAGGCGATAGAGACGCCGAGGCTAGGCCAGCCACAGCCACCAGTAGACCTGTTCTAAACACCACGACAGGCCCCAGCACATCCGCCGACCTGCCCAGAGGAAGCACAGAGACGGCCACGGCCAAGGTGAAGGCGACGAGGCTCAACATGGTGTCAACGGCGCTGACCCCCAAGTCTCTGGCCACAAGAGGTAGAGATACGCTAAGAGTGCTGAGGGAAAACGGAGCCACGAAGGAGCTGGTCACCACAGACGCCAACGCCCGGTTCACGTAGCTACACAAGCCTGAAGTTAAATCAGTTCACATATGCGAAATTTTGAAACCAGCAGGACGACGCAAGCATCATTGCGGAGGTCTTCAAAAGCCACCACGAGGGGCTTCAGAGGTCTCGCTAGGCGTCCGAGGAGGCCCTTCGGCGCGGTTAGAAACTATGTATACAGGCTGGAGGCGCAAGTCGTGGTCCAAGTCATAAGTCTGAATCTAAAGGCATAGAGACGCGAGGGCAACACTCAAGCTAAGGTATAAACTTCGAGTTCTTCACTTACGGCTTCGGCCACGTAACCCGCTACCTGGCAGATGGCAAGGACACCATATATCCGACGGGGCTCCACGACGTCCTCTTCCCAGCTAAGGCATGAAGCCTTTAACGAAAGTCTTAAGTATAGCTAGAGACCCGGAGGGGCTTGGAGGAGCGGCTTGCAGACGTAGGCAAACGGCCTCGCCTCGGCCAATCTCTACCGAGTGGCCGCTGTGCCCTTCAAAGACCTAGACAAACAGCCGGGAATGTGGTGGAGAAAAAACTTAGCAAAGCGGGTCTTGAACCCCTCGTAGTTGCCGCCAGCCTACAGCTTCTTCGCCTTTCTCCTCTGGACGGTGAAAGAGCTCACGGGGGCATATTGGAGAGAAGCCTTCAGGAAGTCGCTTGGCACCTGGACGATACCCCAGGGACGTGGGCTGGACGCAACAAGCTGGAGGAGCTCGTGGAATGATCACAAGCGACATGAGGCGGGCGCTGTGAAGCGGGGGGCCATCGTAGGACTGCGTGAAGCAACGCCGTGGCGACATCAGGCGGAGGGAGTTCTAGCCTCCGTGAGGGACGTGGTGTCTATATACTTAGTGATCTCTCACCGACCTATCGAGCCAGGAAATAGTGGGGGTGGGGATCGGAGGAGTTAAACCCTTTTCCAACGACCACCTGCGGTAATACGCCAGCTGGCCCGAGCCCCTTGCCGTCTGCACAACGCGCGAGGAGAAGAGAAGGTCTAGGCGAGGCGCCCGCCACGTGGGACAACACACAGAACTACACAAGCCAAGTTCTACATTCACCCCCATGGCTACGTCAAGACACACGATATGGTAGAACCCAAGGATGAAGATGGTGCGGCCGCCGGGATTTGAACCCGGGACCGCCCGTTAAAGGCCCCGGGGCTATTTGGGGAGTGGTGTACCCCGGAGAGTTTGGCTACTTGGGTTGCCTGTGTCTGCGCGGCTCACCAGCTTAATATGACTACAGTTCCTTAGTTACATTTTTATCAATTTTATTCGCAGATAGAAAAGTGGGTTTTTAGTAGCTTCTCCAGAGACCCCCGCCCTCTCCGTCTGCGTTGATCAGCGCTATTATTATAGCCGATTATCATTTTGAAGAGACCCATCAGAAACACGGGTTGGAGGGGTTTAAGAGCCGCACCACTGACGGCAAAGTTGCTGAGACCCGGGTTTGAAAAACGAAAAGCGGGAGGTTTACAGATTCTTAACCCACCCACCGCCTTCGAAACGGAAGCCCAGCCTCTTACACGTCTGCACATATCGCTTGAACCGCCTGTCGTCTACGCGGCTGAGCAGTTTGACGTAAAGAAGCCCGTCCTCCACCCCCACGTAGACGGGAACTGCCAAACTCCCTCCTCCACAAAACGCCCGTAATCCACCGACGCGTCCCCCATCTCAACACCACCTCCAAACCCAGCCCACTCCGCCTCAACTCCCTCCGCCGCCGGGTGGCCAGCCTTCTCCGCCGGCTTAAGCCGCCTTCACCTCCTCCGCCGGCTGGATCCTCCCCACGTGCGGATAAGCCGCCTTAAGCTCCTCCGCCATCTTGGCATGCGGCCCGCCGCCCTCAGACAGCCTCTCCTCTGTCTCCAGCCGTCTGCCGGTCTCCTCCGCCGTATTTAAACGTCATCTCTC
>Ga0209821_100116_pt1 | contig 14374 bp, 17 predicted proteins | sample SSWtaG_3_FD_184118 | JGI IMG/M metagenome (GOLD analysis project Ga0209821, IMG submission 184118) | Hot spring microbial communities from Sandy's Spring West, USA to study Microbial Dark Matter (Phase II) - SSWTFFsm_matched (SPAdes)... | ecosystem: Environmental > Aquatic > Thermal springs > Hot... | reverse complement strand
ATAATTATACCAAACTTTCTAAAGGAGGTTTTAAGATGAAGCACTTAGTCGTTGCTGGTTTAGCAGGTCTTGCTTTATTTGCGGTTTCTTGCCAGCAAAGGCCTAAGGAAGAGGCTAAACAGCCTTCCACACCAACACAGGAACAACAGGCTAAACAAGAAGAGAAACCACAAGCTGTTGCTCAAGCACCTACCGCTGTTAATGCAGAGGCTTTGGCTAAGTCAAAGGGCTGTTTTGCTTGTCATGATATAAACGCAAAGAAGGTAGGACCTGCTTTTAAAGATGTGGCAAAGAGAGAAGCGGGAAAGGTGGATTATTTAGCTCAAAGGATAAAAAACGGTGGAGTGGGAGAGTGGGGGAACGTGCCTATGCCTCCACAGAACGTGACAGAAGAAGAGGCAAAGCTACTGGCTCAGTGGATACTCTCACTTAAATAAAGAAGATGGGGGCTTTGCCCCCGCTCTTTTAGCAAGCCTGTCCAGGTGCTCCAGAACAATCTGGGCAGAGTGTTACACCTCTAGCTCCAAAAATTATCTTTAACCCTTCCTCTTCAAACCAAGGTGCAATGTTTCCACTCTTTACCTTCCACATAAAGTATCTTTCAAAGGCAGACTTTACAAGGTGTGCCCACCTGCCCTTTGCAAACTTTACATCAGCCCTTGGTGGAAGGACTGGTTTTGCGTAGAAGAAACCTGCGTCCGCACCCATGTCCGCTATGCATATGGCAGAAAGTTCTGGTGCATACCTATCCGTGGAGTTTCTTATATCGTTTATTATGTTCTTTGCCACAGCCATTGCCATCTGTTCTATCATCATACCCGTTTTTGGTGCACCTGTAGGTATGGGTGTTTGTTCCACAGGAGGAATGGCAGTTACTACGCCCACACCGTAGATGTTTTTGTAGGTTGGGTTTTGGAAGCATTTATTGACTATGACCATTTTGTTTGCAGGGTTTGCCACCTTGTCCCCTGCGGAGGCTACCACTTCTGGACCCATAAACCTTGGCATTAGCATAGACAGCTTGCAAGGCTCTTCGTAAACCTTTCCGTTAAGGTCTTCATATATGACCTTATCTGGCTCTACTTTGGTTACCTTTACGTTGGTTATGTATCTTATGCTTCTCTCCGCAAATAGGTCTTCCATTATTCTTCTGGAGGGACCTACACCACCCAACCCAAGGTGTCCCAGATAGGGCTCAGAAGTTATGTAAGTTATGGGCACTTTGTGTCTTAGGTTTCTCTTCTTTAGCTCATAGTGTAGCATCAGCGCAAACTCGTAAGCGGGACCAAAACAGCTAACACCAGGTATGGCACCAACTACCACAGGACCTGGATTTTTGTAAAATTCTTCCAGTTTCTTCTGAAGTTCCAAGGCGTGCTCTGCGGTGCATACGGAAGTGGAGTATTGTTCCTGTCCTTCTGCTCCAAACACAAGCTTAGGACCTGTGGCAATAACCAAGTAATCGTATCCTATCTCCTTTCCAGAAGTGGTCCAAAGCTTGTTGTTGTCTGGGTCTATTCTCTCTCCGTTTTCTGGCACATAATCAATACCGTGTTTGGAAAGCAGGCTTCCAAGAGGTATAGTTATGTCCTCAAACCTTCTCCAACCTAAGGCCAAGTGTGGATAGGATGGAGTAAAACCAAAGTATGGCCTACCGGATACAACGGTGATTTTTAGGTTGCTGTCCATTCTCCTTAAGTTATAAGCTGTGGCAATGCCGCCTATTCCGCCACCAAGTATAACCACGTGCTTGCTCACGATCTTACCTCCTTAATAAGTTTATAAAAACATTATAAGAGAAAATTCTAAAAAACCCCCGCTATCTGGAAACCGCAATTTTCACACTTACCCTCTTTCAGATGAACCTTTACCTTTTCCCCTAAATAGCCACTTCTTTCTATAACTACATATCCACAGGAAGGACAGTATGTGGATGTTAAATCGGGATCTTGATAGTTTCCTACATAGACATAGTTCAAGCCTTCTTCTTTTCCTATCTGATAAGCCTTTTTGAGAGTTTCAACGGGCGTGGGCCTAACACCCATCATAAGGTATGCAGGAAAGAACCTTGAGATGTGCCAGGGAATGTCTGGAGAAATATCTCTGATGAATCTTGCTATGCTTCTTATCTCACTCTCCGAATCGTTATAACCTGGGATAAGAAGGGTTGTTATCTCTATCCATATACCGAGCTTGTATGCTTTTTCTATGGTTTTAAGCACTGGCTTTAGCCTTGCATCGCATATGTTTTTATAAAACTCATCCGAGAAGGCTTTGAGATCTATGTTCATGGCTGAAAGAAAGGGCACAGAGGCTTCTAGGACCTCTTCGGTTTCATAACCGCTGGTGACAAAGATATTCTTTATACCTTTTTCGTAAGCCAGCTTCATTGTATCGTAAGCAAACTCAAAGAAAATGACCGGTTCATTGTAGGTGTATGATATGGAGGGTATTTGAAACTTGTTGGCAATCTGAATTAGGTCTTCCGGCGAATAGCTATCACCAAAAACTCTGTAATTGTTCAACTTCGGATACTGGGATATTTCCCAATTTTGGCAAAACTTACATGAGAAGTTGCAGCCTACAGTGCCAATAGACAAGGTTTTTGTGCCGGGTAAAAAGTGATAGAGGGGCTTTTTCTCTACAGGATCTAGGTGAATGGCAGATACTAAGCCATAGACAGTTAGGTATAGCTTTCCTCCTTCATTTACGCGCACCCCACATTTTCCATACTCTCTATCATCCAGTATGCATCTTTGTTTGCAGGCTTTACATAGAACTTTGCCGTTTTTCTTGTCAGACATCCAGGCTAAAGCCTTCATAGGTTTTAAATTTATCTTTGTGAGGATAAGAAAACCGGCAGTTGCAGGAAGTTTTTATCCAAAGGATCCAGCAAAGCTGAGAGAAGTGGTAAATAGACTGCTTGGAAATCCTACATCAAAAGTGCCACTGGGAGTAATTTCTCCCCATGCTGGTTATGCCTACAGTGGAAAGGTAGCAGGTAGGATCTATGGGCTTTTTAAAGGTTTTAAAGGTCTGAGTTTTCTGCTTATAGGTCCATCCCACTTTGTGGATTTTGTAGGTATATCCTTTGGAGACTACGAGTTTTTTGAAACCCCCTTAGGGTTGGTAAGAGTTGATAGGGATAGGATAGAGGAATTCCTTAAGAAATTTAACTTTACTCACGCCTTAGATAACCTACCACACCTAATGGAGCATTCCATAGAAGTTCAGTTACCTTTCTTGCAGGTGGCTGTGGAAGAATTTTCCATAATACCAGTCCTTTACGGAAGAGCCGAGCCTGACATTTTGCTAAAAGTTTTAGAATTCTTCTGTGAGGATGAAACACGGTTTATTGTGAGCTCAGACCTAAGTCACTACTATCCAGACGAAATAGCAAGGCGGATAGATACCTACTGTCATGAAGGCATTACAAAGTTAGATCAACAGATTTTTAAAGAGTGCCAAGCCTGTGGAAAGGTTGGGATTTTGAGTGCCATGATGTGGAGTAAAAGAAGAAATCTCAAACCTGAGCTTGTGGCTTATGCTACATCCGCAGAAGCCTATGGGGATAAGGATGCTGTGGTAGGATACGGTGGCTATGCTTTCTTTTCCTGAAGTAATACCACACAGAAACAAGCTATACCTTCTGCCTGGCAGAATCCTTCCCGTGTCTTTCCCTTTATGGATATTCGCGTCCGATCTATTCCCAAAAGTAAAGAAAGGTTTTGTATTATTTTGCCTTTTATAGGTGCAATTTTGGGCTCGTCTCCGATTAGAGTGCAGTCTAAGTTTATTATTTCGTACCCTTTCTTTGAAACTCTTTCAAGGGCTGACTTTAAAAACAAAGAAGAGGGAGCGGATTTCCACTGTGGATCCTTGTCTGGAAAAAGCTGTCCTATGTCCTCTTCTCCTACCGCAGAAAGAAGGGCGTCAGTCAGAGCGTGAAGTAGCACATCCCCATCAGAGTGAGCCTTAAGGCCCTTTGGAAAATCAATCAACACCCCTCCCAAAACCAAAGGTTTTCCTTCTTCAAAACTGTGCGAATCAAAGCCAAAACCTATTCTAAACATCAGAGTATCTCCTTAAGAACATCTACCGCAAAATCTACGTGTTCCTTTTGTATTATCAAAGGTGGAACAAACCTTATAACCCTCTCTGAGGTGCAATTTATGAGCAGTCCTTTTTCCAAAGCTTTTAAAACCACTTCTTGGCAGTTTTCCTCCCTTTCAAGCCCCAGCATCAAACCCCTTCCCCTCACTTTTCCAAAAGATCTCAACCTCTCTTTGAAATAAAATCCCACCTCCTCCACATGGTCCAAAAGCTTTGAAACCTTCTCTACCACAACTTTGGCACACGCACAGGCTAAGGCATTTCCTCCAAAGGTGGAGCCGTGACTCCCGGGTTTAAAGGCCTTTGCTACCTCCTCCTTTGCCAACACGCAACCTATGGGAAAACCGCCCCCAAGCCCCTTTGCCAAGGTTATTATGTCTGGTTTTATTCCAAAGTGCTGATAGCCATAGAATTTTCCCGTCCTTCCCAAACCTGTTTGCACTTCATCTATGATCAGGAGTAACCCGTCCCTCCTGCAAAGCTCCTGCACTTTTATCAAAAATTCACCATCCGCCTCCTTTATACCACCCTCCCCTTGGATCACCTCAAGCATTATGCCCGCAGTTTCCCTTTTGAGAGCCCTTTCAACGGACTTTATATCGTTTAGCTCAGCGTAGTCAAAGCCCTCAAGCAACGGCTCAAAACCCTTCTGAATTTTCTCCTGAGCGGTGGCGGACATAGCCCCAAAGGTCCTTCCGTGAAAGGAGTTTTTAAAGGTTATAATCCTGTATCTTTTCTCACCTTTTTCCCAAAAGTATCTTCTTGCCAACTTTATGGCACCCTCGTTGGCTTCCGCACCGCTGTTGCAGAAAAAGACCTTTGCAGGCTCCCGAAACTGTTCCACTAAAAGCTTTGCTACCTCCTCCTGCCAAGGGTTTTGGTAGAGGTTAGAAATGTGCCAGAGTCTGTTTGCTTGCTCGCACAGCGCCCTTACCAGGTCCTGGTCTGAGTGTCCCAGCACATTTACCGCCACCCCACCCACAAGGTCCAAGTATCTCTTACCCTCCTCATCGTAGAGGAAAACACCATCTCCGCGCACAAAGGAAACAGGAAGCCTTTTGTAGGTATCCATCAAAAAACTCATGAGAGATACTCCTTCAGTCTTTCTATGGCAAGCCTTAGCTCCCCTTCCCTTCTGGTGTATGCAAGCCTAATAAACTTGTGCGTGTTGTTTCTTCCAAAATCCACGCCAGGGGTAAGGGCCACTTTTGCTTCCTTGAGCAACTTAAGCGCAAACTGATATGAGTCTTGGGTGTATTTGGAAACATCCGCCCAAAGGTAAAAGGCACCCTCTGGTTTTGCGTCTATCCTGAATATGTCCCTTACTCCTTCGTAAAGTAGATCCCTTCTTATTTTGAAAGTCTGTCTGATCTGTGATAAATACTCATAATCAAAAGCCCCGAGGGCAGCATACTGACTAAGCGTTGGAGCACTTATGAATACATTTTGAATAACAATCTCAGCGAACCTTACAAGCTCCTCTGGAAGCACCATCCAACCAAGCCTAAATCCCGGCATGCAAAAGAACTTAGAAAACCCATTTATTACAATAGCTTTGTCCCAAAATTCAAGAACAGTTTTCTCCTTTTTTTCATAGACCAGCCCGTGGTAAATTTCGTCCGAAATAAGGTATATTCCTTTATCTTTACAGTATTCGCAAAGTTCTTTTAAGTTTTTCTCATCGTACACAGTACCGGTAGGGTTAGAAGGAGAGGAAATATGCACTGCTTTTACGTCCAAGCCTTTCAAATGTTCCGGTGTTATCTGATAATTGGTGCTTGCATCCACGTTTATAAATGCTGGCTCAATGCTTAATAAATTGGCAAAGTTTTTGTAGCAAGGATAGGATGGGTCCGCAAGGGCTATTCTGTCGTATGGCTTAAGAAGTATGGAATAAACGACCAGAAAGGCTCCAGAGGTGCCGGTGGTGATAACTATCCTGTTGGGTGGGATTTCCACACGGTAGTAATCCCAATAATGCTTGGCTATTCTTTCTCTGAGTTCCCAAAGGCCCAAGGCAGGTGTGTAGTTAAAAAAATTGTTCTTTATTGCAAAGTTCAGCCTGTCTATTGCCTCCGGCGGAGGCTTTAGGTCCGGTTCTCCTATCTCCAAATGGATCACGTCGGGAATGTTTTGGGCTTCCCTAAGAAGGTCCATTACTATGAAGGGGCTTATGTCTCTGCCGAACACAATAAATTATTTTAAATTCGATGGAGGATGTCAACTTTTAGAGGAAATCCAAATCGTTTCTTACGTGCCTATAGGGGATTGAGATATGATAGAATTTTTTCATGCAAATTAGAATGGCGGAGTCTCCCACAGAAGGTCATCCGGACAAAGTAGCAGACCTAATTGCGGATGCCCTTTTGGATGAGTTTATAAAAAAAGACCCTTACAGTAGAGTTTCCTTAGAGGTTATGGTAATTTCAGGCATGACCTTTGTGGCGGGCCATGTATCAACGGAAGGTTATGTAGATATTCCGGGAGTGGTAAGGTCTATCATAAAAGAGGTTGGATATAACAGGCCTGAGCTTGGTTTTGATGCGGATGCTTCGGCAGTGATAATTTCCATAGAAGAGCAGAGCCCAGACATAGTCTTAGGCCTATCTCAGGAAGGGGCAGGAGATACCGCTACGGTAGTTGGTTATGCTTGCAATGAAACAGAAAACTACATGCCTCTTCCTATAACCGTTGCCCATGCACTATCCAAAAAAATAGCAGAACTAAGAAAGTTAGGAAAAGCTCCGTTTATAAGACCAGACGGAAAGGCTTTGGTAACGGTAGCATACGAAGGCAATTTTCCTATCTTCGTAAAAGATATCATTCTTTTTGTTCAGCACGATCCAGACGTGTCCCTTGAAAAGCTGAGAGATTTCCTTGTAGAAGAAGTGGTAAAAAAAGTAGTGCCAAGTAGATGCATTAGCAAAGAAACAAGGATATTGGTAAATCCTTCCGGAAGGTTTGTGCTTGGTGGTCCAGTTGCAGACGTGGGGCAAACAGGTAGGAAAATAGTATCCGACGCATACGGAGATACCGCCTACTCTGGAGGAAGTGCCTTCTCCGGAAAGGATCCTACAAAGACTGACAGAAGTGCTTCTTATTTGGCAAGGATGATGGCAAAACACGTGGTAGCCGGTGGCTATGCAGACAGGTGTTTGGTTCAGATTGCTTATGCTTTTGGTGTTAGCGAGCCTATAGCCTTTGACATAGAAACTTATGGAACTGAAAGGATGGAAAAGGAAAGAATAAAAAAAGCCCTTCTTGAGACCTTTCCACTTAACCCAAGGAGAATGATAGAGTTTTTGGATCTGAGAAAACCCATATACAAAAAGACCGCATGTTATGGACACTTTGGCAAAGAAGAACTACCTTGGGAAAAGCTTACCAAGTTAGAGGAGTTAGCAGAAAAGTTAGGAGGAAGCATAAACTCATGAAAACTGGACTTATATACGATGACATATACTTAGAACATAACGAAAGGGGCCATCCGGAGAACAAAGACAGGCTCATAAGCATAGTGCAGGAGTTAGAAGCAAGAGGCTTATTCAAACACGTAATAAAGATAAAACCAAGAAGGGCTGTTGTAGAAGAGGTTAGCTTAAACCACGACATAGGTTACATCCAGGAAATTCACGATTTTTGTTTGGCTGGAGGTGGATACTTAGACCCAGACACATACGCATACAGCATGTCTTACGAAACTGCACTATATGCGGTTGGGGCAGTTTTGGAAGGCATAGATGGACTGCTTTCAAAGGAGGTGGAAGCAGTTTTTTGTGCCATAAGACCACCTGGGCATCACGCCGAAAGGTCAAAGGCTATGGGATTTTGCCTATTCAACAACATAGCAATCGGGGCTCACTACCTTTTAAAAAAGGGACTAAGCAGGGTCTTTATCATAGACTTTGATGCCCACCATGGAAACGGCACGCAAAGAAGTTTTTACGAAGAGGATAGAGTTTTTTACTTTTCTTCCCACGAGTATCCCTTCTATCCAGGCACAGGTTCAGCAGAAGAAAGGGGAGTAGGCAAAGGCTATGGTTATACCTACAACGTTCCTCTTAGTGCAGGAGCAGGAGACAAGGAGTTTGAAGAGATATACTCAAAGCTCGTCCCAAAGCTCATAAGAGAGTACTCACCGGAGTTCCTCTTAGTTTCCGCAGGGTATGACATACACAAAGATGATCCACTAACCTTTTTGAACGTAAGCACAGAAGGTATAGGAAAGATCGTGGAAAACATCTTAAAAACCGCAAAGGATTTAAACATTCCAATTCTCTTTGCCCTTGAGGGAGGGTACAATCTGAAAGCCTTAGCCCAATCGGTAGCACTGACCATAGAAAAAATGCTGGAGGCGTAAATGCTAAAGCGGATAAAACATTATTTTTTTCAATTCCTTTCTTTCCTCTTAGTTGCTTACGGCTTTTATCTTCTGTTTCTTTTACTCCTTGATACGTTTCTCAGAATAAATAGGCTATTAGCCTTTCCAATAGCGGGTTTTATTACTTTAACCTTGGTCATCCTAACCTTGCTTTACTACCTTAAGCACAAAAGATTTCCTTTATGAGAATATTCTAAAAAGGTTATATAAGTTTTTTAAAAAACAGTATAAGAAAAAATTAGTGAAGCTTTTTTAGTAGGCGTGTATATTATTTTCTCATGATGAGCATTGTTATCAAACTGCTGGTTGTAGGATTGTTCTTATATGGAAATTCTCTCGCCAATGAAAAGATAAATAGGGCTATATCTGAAAACAAGTTGGTTGTATTCTACTTTAAAAGCCAGTTTTGTCCTTACTGTGCGCAGGTGGAGGACTTTGTATTTTCAGATGAGGAAGTGTTTAAAAAGCTCTCCAACTTCGTGTTTGTAGAATTAGACATAAGGTCAGACGAAGGAAGCAAGTTAGCCAGAAAGTTTGGTGTGCCCGGAACTCCCACCGTTGTGATCTATGATCCAAAGCAAGACAGAGTAGTTAGTCTAATCTTTGGTAGCAGACCAAAAGAGGACTATCTGAAAACCATAACCAAAGCTTGCAAGCTTTATAACATAAAAACCTGTTAGGAGGTCGAGTCATGAACAGAAGGAAGTTTTTACTGCTAAGTGCGGTAGCGGTAGCTGGGCTAACCTTAGCACCAGCAGTCAAGCCAGCCTTTGCCTCTTCCAAGTTAGAGGAAGACGTTAAGAAAAGGATAGGGGTGGACTTCAAAACCATCAAGGAAACTGCGGACATCAAAATCACTGCCCCAACCATCGCAGAATCTGGAGCTAACGTGCCCATAACAGTAGAATCCACCATTCCTGTGGATAAGGTAGAAAGACTCTGGATCTTTGTAGATAAAAACCCCATACCGTGGATCACGGACGTAAAATTTACCCCACAAAATGGAGTAGTTTTCCTGTCCACCAGGATAAAGATGGGAGAGACTTCCAACGTTAGAGCCATTCTCCAGCTAAAGGACGGGACTTTTGTAATGGCCACCAAAGAGGTTAAGGTTACCGCCGGGGGTTGTGGTTAATAAGTAAGTTTTTTCTAAATCAAACATAAAGGAGGTGTGGTATGGCTATAGGGACTGCCATAGTTCGTGTGCCAAAGGAAGCAAAAAAAGGTGAAATCATCAGAGTCCAAATGGTTATTACCCATCCTATGACGCCACCAAGGAGAGACCCGCAAACTGGGCAAGAAGTGCCTCCCCACAACTTAACCAAGCTCGTCCTTCTTTACAACGACAAAGTAGTTAGCGAGATGAACATGGGAGCGGGAGTGAGTGCCAATCCCTTTATAGCACTACCTCTTAAGGTGGAGGAATCCGGGATAATAAAGATAGCTTACGAAGACAACAAAGGGGGCAAGTGGGAAAAAACTGCAGATATAAAAGTGGTGTAAGGGAGGTTTAAACCATGCGTAAGAAAGCTATTCTTCTGAGTGCTGTCCTCACCAGCCTTTTTGGGGCTGGCTTTTTAGGCTACAAGCACGCAAAGGCTCAAGACCAAGAGCTTTCCCCTGAAGAGGAAATAAGGCTTGTTCAGGAGTTCAACAGGATGATGGCCGAAGGAATAAACCCAGGGGAGATATGGGCTGAAATGGGTAAGGAAGCGTTCAAGAAGTATAATCTTGACAAGTGTGATTTTGGTTTGGGACCAGGAAAGATAGAGGGAGCCCTTGCCCAACTTCCACGATACTTTCCCGATGCCAAAAAGGTAATGGACCTTGAGACAAGGATTGGTTGGTGCTTGCAGCAGTATGCTGGAATGAAACCAGAGGAAGTTAAAAAGTTTGTTAAACAATGTTGGGGCAAAAGCCAGTGCATGGGAGAGTACGACGCCATAGTTATGTATATTTCCATGGCTTCTAACGGACATAAGATAAACGTAAACCTAAAAGACCCACAAGTTAAGAAGATGTATGACATCGGAAAAAGGATCTACTACGCAAGAATTGGTCCATGGGACTTTAACTGCGCTACCTGTCATGCAGGACAAAGAGAAGCAAGAATAAGAGCAACTCTTCTTTGGAGTGCGGACAGACCAGGGGAAGCTGGAAAGGCTGTCTCCATATTCCCCAAATACTTGGTAAGATGGGCTCAGCCTATGACCATGCACTACAGGTATGCAGAATGCATAAGACAGATGAGATGGCCCACCTTTGAACCTCATTCGGACTTAGCAGTAGCCCTATCTACGTTCCTCTATGCTACAGGCAACGGCACTGAAATAAAAGTTCCAGGTATAGGGAGGTGAAAGATGAAGAAAAAAGTTTTGATTGCGAGCTTGTTATTGGCAGGCTTACCACTTGTAGCTACACCCCAGCAAAAGCAAAAAGCTAAAAAAGCAGAGGAATCTGTAAAGGAAGAAGAGGTGATTGCGGTTTTAAAAAGTGGGCTTGATCAGGATCCTAAGTTTGCGTGGAAGCTCAATCAAGACGAATCCCAGAAAATATGCTCTAAGTATCCATCCAGAGAGGCAATGCCCGCAAGGGAAATTCAAAGGGTGATGGAACTTGAAACAAAAAATATAAACTATCCACAGTGGGGTATATTCTGGGGGGATTGGAAGGAAGGTAAAAATGTTGTTGAAAGCGCAAGGGGTGGAAGGTTTGCAACTTACGGTTTTCCAGACAAACCCACAGATAAGGGCGGAAACTGCTATGCATGTCATCTTATAGAAAAGGGTGTTCCCGGTGGAACGATGGGCCCTCAGCTTACCGGCTATGGCAAAAGGTATGGTATTACCAAAGAAAATATGAACACACCCGAAGGCTTGGAAAAGCTGAAAACCGTGTATAACATCATTTACAACGCTTGGTCTGTCTATCCCTGCTCTTCTATGCCAAGGTTTGGGTATCACGGGGCTCTTACCCCAGAGGATATAATGAATATAGCAACTTTCTTACTACATCCTGACTCTCCTGTAAACAAGTAAATTACCTTTGCGGGGCCACCCCCCGCTTTTTAAACTAAAAAGAGGAGGCGGAAATGGCGATTTCGAGAAGGGAACTGCTTAAAAGCTCTGCTTTTTTGGGTTTAGTCGCTCTTGGTGGAGTGTCTTTTGCAAAAAGGAGAAAGCCCTCTTTTGAGGAACTCTTAGACTTTAAAAGTTACGGAAACCTTACGTTGATCTTTACTTCGGATATTCATGGACACTTAAAGCCAGTATATTTCCCAGAGCCTATGAATTTGTTAGCTCCCAACGAGCTAAGGGGAACGCCCGGTTTTCTAACTGGAACGGAATTTATGAAGTATTACAACATAAAGCCCGGCAGTGTGGAAGCCTACACTATGACTTGTAGTAGCTTTATAAGGCTTGCAAGAGAATACGGAAAGACGGGTGGTGCCCCACAAATAGCTACTGTGATAAAGACCATCGTGCAACAGAGGGGAAGGGACAAATGTCTCATTCTTGACGGTGGAGATACTTGGGTCACGTCTGGTATATCCCTAAAAACCGATGGTATGGCAATAGTGGATTGGCTAAACTACATAGGCTATGACTATATAGTAGCACATTGGGATGTTACCGTTGGAAAGGAGAAGTTTTTAGAAATCATCAACAAACACCTGAAGGCTAAGTTCATATCCTACAACATAACTGACGACACCTTCGGAGACCTTATATTCCCGCCATACGATGTAAAGGAGGTAAACGGTGTTAAGGTTGGAATAATAGGTAGCTCTTTCCCATTCACTCCCTTAGCTAATCCAAGGATTTACACAGAAGGCTGGAGGTTTGGAGTAAGACCAGAAGAGCTTCAAAATTACGTAAATGAGCTGAGGGAAAAGCACAAAGTAGATTTGGTCATCCTACTGTCCCACGATGGACTACCCTTAGACATAGCGCTTATGAAAATAGTAAAAGGAATAGACATAGTTATTTCTGGACATACCCACGATGTTACACCTGAACCTGTGAAGGTTGGAAACACGCTTATAGTATCTCCGGGCAGCCACGGAAAGTTTGTGGGAAGAATGGACTTGGAAGTCAGTAAAGGTAAGCTTGTAGGATACAGGTTTAAGCTAATACCTGTCCTGTCAGAGGTAATACCCGAGGACAAAGGAGCTAAGGAGCTTGTGCAAAAGTGGTATAAGCCTTACGAAAAGGAATTCAACACAGTAATAGGCACAACGCGCACGTTCCTTTACAAGAGAGATACACTTTATAGCACTTGGGACAGGTTGATAGGAGAAGCTTTGGCAGATTATTTCCACGGAGTGGATGCGGTAATGTCCTTGGACGTGGCAACTTCTCCGGGATACAGATGGGGTCCTGCAGTTCTGCCCAACAGTCCCATAAGGGTGGAAGACGTTTATAACGTGCTTGGTATAACTTACCCTGAGGTTTTCCTCCTAAGGAGAAAGGGAAGGGACCTTTTGGTGCTTTGGGAGGACGTGGCGGATAACGTATTCAACCCAAACCCACTCTATCAACAAGGTGGAGACATGTCAAGAATTTACGGAGTGGAGTACGAACTAAAAATAAATGCCAAACAAGGGGAAAGAATAAGAAACGTGAGAATAAAGAGCAAACCTCTCGAAGCGGACAAAGAATACCTTGTGGCAGTTTATGGCGGACCACCCCCACCAGGAGTGGAACCGGAAAAGGTAAATATCAGAGACATTGTGATAAACTACATAAAGAAGAAAAAAGAAATAGTAGTTGAGAGGAGACCAAACGTGAAGGTTTTAGACCATCCATACAACACAGATTGTTTCTGGAGGTAAAAATGGTAAAGGCGCTTTTAATTACTCTCTTGCTCTTCTTTTCTTCTTTTGCCAAAGACCCTATGAAAGCGATGTATCTTACCTATCTCCTAAAGGAAAAGAACTTTAAGGAAGCAGTGGATAAGCTAAAAAAAGGAATGGAAGAAGGACAGGTAAAAGTTATAAGAGTTTTAACCATCTCCGATGCTATAAGGGCGAGAGGTTCTACCGAATTTCCAAACTACTATGTTATCTTTGCTTGTGAAACGCCTAAAATGAGGGATATTCTCATAAAGGCACCCGCTTTGAGCAACGTCATTCCCTGTAGCATTGCAGTTCATCAATCAAAGGAGAATGGTAAAATATACGCTACGATAATAAACGAGAATATGTTTCTTTCTAAGTATGGACACAAGCTTACCAAACAGGAAAGGATGGAGATAAAAAGGACTTACGAAAATATTAGGTATGTCCTGACTCAGATGAGCGGTGTAAGGTTAAAGCCTGTTAGGATACCGCCTCCAAAGGAGGATCTTGTCTATGAGGAAGGGGTAAAATCCTTAAGTTATGAAGACTTTAAGATGCTGTTTAAAACCTCTTTGGATGGTGTAAACATGAACGTGCTGGATGTGTTGGAGGTTAGCAAAGAATCCCCCAAATTTTCCATATTTTTGGCTTGCAATCTATCTTATGGGGAGGCCATACTCAATGATATTCCTCAGTTCGGCACACTGGCACCTTGTCGGATCTATGTTTACGAAAAACCGGAAGGTTCTTTGGCGGTGGGATACATAAACATACCTTTTCTCCTGAAATCCTATAGCAAATACCTAAAAGAGGACAAGGCTGAGATATTCCGCAAGGCGGACAAGGATATAAAGTCTGCCATAAAGGAAGCAAAGGGTGAATAGAGGGCTTTTGCTCTTATTTCTTTCCTTCTTCTTCTCCTTTTCCGCCCCAAAGCATGTGAAGGATACTTTGAAAGAAATAGCACCAAATGTCTACGGAGTTTTTGGAGTTTATGAGCAGGTGAGCGTTAAAAACAGGGGGTTTATATCAAACGCCTA
>Ga0209821_100115_pt1 | contig 14409 bp, 21 predicted proteins | sample SSWtaG_3_FD_184118 | JGI IMG/M metagenome (GOLD analysis project Ga0209821, IMG submission 184118) | Hot spring microbial communities from Sandy's Spring West, USA to study Microbial Dark Matter (Phase II) - SSWTFFsm_matched (SPAdes)... | ecosystem: Environmental > Aquatic > Thermal springs > Hot... | reverse complement strand
GGGTTCCTCAACACTGCAGCGGGGTGATACGTCGCGCAGACCTCCGTCTCGATGCCCGCGATGCGGCCGCGGAAGCACCTCCCCCTCACCTCCCCCATCTTCTCCACCCTCCTCCCCATAAGCGAGAGGAGCGTCCTCGCGCTGACGAGACCCAGGGCGATGATCCTCCTCGGCCTCAACAAGGTAATTTGGCGGAGGAGGTAGGGGAGGCAAGCCTCCACCTCCTCCCGCGTCGGCGTTCTGTTGTCAGGCGGCCTGCACTTCACGACGTTGGTTATGTATACGTCACCCCTAGAGACGCCCAGCCGCACCAAGGTCTCCGTGAGCAGTTGCCCGGCGGCTCCGACGAAAGGCCGCCCTGCCTCGTCTTCAGCCGCACCTGGCGCCTCCCCCACAATCATAATTCCCAGCTTCGTGGAGCCCTCCCCCGGCACGGCGTTTTTCCGGTATCTGTGGAGATGGCATCTGGCGCAGGTGAAGATCTCGCGGTTCAGCTCCTCAACCATGGAAATTGTTCCGATATTAAGTATCTTAAACCATGTGGTTTTAATACGGCCCGTGGGTGAGCTGTGATTTGGAAGTTTTTCTCGGCGGTGGCTAGTCAGGAGAGGAAGGACGCCAAGCTACCCACGGTGAGGGGCAAGCCGGTGTATATCGGAGGCGTGTTGTTAATCGGCGTGGCTGAGAAGGGCGAATTCGACGTGAAGAGGAGAAAGCTCGTCTCCATCGAGATAAAAGACGCCAACGGGCAGAGCTACTACCTCGACACCTCAAACATAAGGGCCAGGATAACGAGGGAGTACGTAGACCTCGACGTGGCTGCTCTGCCCAAGTTTTTCGAGGTTAAGGTCAGGGAGGTGGGGAGGATGATAGAGGAGCTCAAGAAGTCTAGAAACGAGCTGGACAAGTCCTACCACAAGCTCGAGGAGGCCCTCCTCAAGGGCATAATAGGCATGGACGTCTACAACGAACAGGTCAAACGCCTCCAGGAGAGGGAGAAAAGGCTTAGGGCGGCCTGTATAGACATGGAAAAAAGCATCGCCTCTGTGGGGCAATCCCTCGCCCAGCTCAAGGCGGAGCTTGAGAAGAAGAGAGAGCGCCTAGAGGCCAAGCGCCTCCTAGACAAGCTTGAGGAGTCAGAGGTCGAGGAACTCGGCAAAATCCTAAACACGCTGGGTAGCATAAACGCCCTCAGCCACCTAATAACCAGTAGCATAATCCAGCTGAGGCTGTTCTGCTAAGTGGGCGTTGGGCTTCACGTAGCATTCAAGGCCGTAACACATCATTGCCTTCTCGGGGAACCGACCTGAGCCGCTTCTCCGCCACCTCTTTAACTTCCTCAAAGCACATGGCGCTTTCTAAACGGCGTCGTGTGGATTGGAGCTACTTGCCGCCGCTCTCTAGGGTGCCAGAACTCCCTCAGCCTATCAGCCGAGGCTGATCTGCTAGAGATCGGCACTACGGAGCATTTTTTAAAGTGGATATACGCTGTATACATGCCCACAATCCAGACAGTGATGGGCCCCCACGCCTATATGTTCCAGAGATACGGCGTATCCCCGTACGACGATGTAGACGCCGCGGTGGAGAAGTTGCAGCGCCGTGCGCCCCACCTGGCGCGGCTTCTGAAGGAGATTGCCTACAAAGCCCTCCCCTAATCACTCTTTTTCAATCTATAACGTCTACGCCGGCGGTGGGGCAGAGCTCCTCAGGCTCCGCGCAGCCCAGAATGACCTGCTCCCTGTTTGCCTTGCACCTCCGGCAGTACAGATACAGCTTGCCGCCAAATAGAGCAAGGTTAAATCCCGCCTCGAATTCCCGCTCCTCGCCGCACACCGCGCATTTAAGGATCCATTTGGTCACGTAGGGGGGATCGGCGGATTTTTTATATCTTTACGACGCGGTGTATATAGTCGGCAAGATACACAGCTGGGTTTATGCCTGTCGCCTGCTTGAAGCCGCGCCAGTCCGGGCTGGCGTTAACCTCAAACACCACGTACCCCTCCCTGCCCTCGCCTATATCTACGCCGGAGTATATTAGGCCGAGAGTTTCTGTTGCCTTGACAGCTATCTCCTCCAGCTCGGGGATGACCTTACAGGGGAGGCCCGTGGCGCCTTGGGCTATGTTGGTCTTCCAGCTCGTCGACACCCTATACATGCAACCGACGGGCCTCCCGTCGACCACGATGATCCTTATATCTCTGTTGGGCTTCTCCACGTATTTCTGTATGTAGAGGGGGTTCCTCGTGATTAGCAACGTCCTCATGACTTGAAAGGCTTGCTCCGGGTCTTCAAACATCATTGCGCCGAACCCTCTGCTGCCCTGTATCGGCTTAAGAACCACATTTCCCATCTCCTTCGCCGCCACGTAGCCCTGGTAGAGGTCTTCCGTGACGACAGTTGGCGGCACCGGCAGGCCGGCCCTGGCGAGGAGGTATATCATCTCCAGCTTGTTGCGGCAGTTCAGCAGGGAGTCGACGGGGTTAATCACGACCTTGCCATCTCTCTCCAGGATCCTCAGCACGGAGACTCTCCTCATCAACGTGTTGGAGTCTACGACATACCCAAGGCCCCGTATGACCACCACAGACGCCTCCAAGGGGCCCCTCCTGGTCTCCACCACAGCTCCGCCCCCCGCGATCCTAACCGAAAGTCTCTGTATTGGTATGAACCGCACGGGGAGCCCCCTCCTTTTGACCTCGAAGTAGATGTCGCGCGTGGGCTCGTCTGGGGTGGAGCTCTCCGCAACGATGGCGACGGCCATGCGTTTAGTTAATATAGCCAGTATATATACTGGTGGGTAACCTCTACACGGCGAGGGGGGTAGTCATCTGCAGGTCATGCGGCTTCGCGGCGCCTGGCCTGGACATGTGCCGAGTCACGGATACCTGCGTGGTCTGCGCCCGCGGGACGCTGGGCGATAGATGCGACGCGTGTCCAGACAAGGCGCGTTGCGACGTCGCGGCTGAGGGGCTGAGGTTTCTGAAGTCGCTTGAGCCCTGGCTGGACGTCTATGTGGACCTGGGCAAGTACGTAACTTTACAGCTGGAGCGCTACGACAGGGTGGAGCTCGGCATAGCCTTTTTGAAAAACCTCATGGGCTTGGTGAAGCTTCTTCAGAGAGAGAGGAAGGAGCGGGCTTTTCCGATTTGGGTGGCCTCGGTGTTGAGGAAGGACGTGGTGGCTAAGCTTGTGAGGGTGCCGTATGTGGTGAGGGTTGACATACTTCGCCCCCTCAGGGAGTTCTGCTCGGCGTATAAATGCGAGGGGCTTGAGGCGCCGCTTAACAACCTGCTGAGCGCGTTGGTGAGCCTCTCGCTGGTTGAGAAGAACGGGGACCCCAGCCGTTACTTCCGCCTCGGCGTGTAGTAGTTAACCACAGCTCGTAGTAGCGCCACGGCATAGAGCGACATGACGAGGGTGGCTACTATCATTGCCACGTAGAGGTAGTGGAAGGGGCTGATGACGCTAGACGCCGGCGGGAAGAGGGCCGACGCGGCAAAGGCTAGGGCGATCGCTGTCATCACTATGGCTGAGTATATCAGCTTGCTGGAGCTGGGGAACTCGCCTCTGGCTGTGGTTGCCCGCGAGAGGAAGATCAACAGGGCCGCGGCCGCGAGGACTATGAAGGAGAGCAGAACCAGCAGGCTTTGCATGAAGACCGCCACCCCGTAGCCGCTGGCCGCCGCGGCGCTCATGCTTAGGTATATCGGCAAGTTGCTGGAGGCGTAGACCACGCCGCCCACCAGCAGGGTCGTCAGGTAGAAAATCGCCGTGAGGAGGCCGTAGAAGGAGTACCGCTGCTTCGCCTCCTCAGACCGTTTATACAGAACTGCCCGACTCATGTCAGCTGAACATACTGCCTAATTTTAATGTTACACGTCTTACAAAGCAGGGTTCTTTCCAGGGTTTTTCTCCCAGCCAGCTGATCCACGCGGAGGAACTGGTTCAAAACGTCCATCTCCCTGCCGCAGGAGGGGCACTTGGCGAGATATGTAAGGTATTCGCTGTCCATGTCTCTGCTAATGTTTATATTTAACAGTAATCCGCCGGACGTGGAGAAGGTCTCTCTCCCAGGCCTCGTGGCCAGGGTTAGAAACGGCGAAAACGTGGAGGTTGTAGGCTACGAAGGCGATGCCGCGTTGGTGGAGAGACCGAGGGGCGTTGTGAAGGGCGACTTCGCCCAGGAGGAGCTGAGCGAGTTGAAAAAGAGGAGACCCAGGGGGAAGCCGACAGAGGAACAGCTGGAGCTCGCGGCCGAGGTTGCCAAACGCCTGGGGGAGGCCAAGAAGCTGTTTAAGATCATCTTCGGGCCCAAGGAGGTCACCATCAGGACTGGCAACGGTTTTATACGGGTGGTGGAAGATGGCGTGAAGCTAGCTGGCTTCAAAAGCCTCGAGGAGGACCCCATCCCCCTGGTTTTAGACGTCTTGAGGAGCTACGGCAAGATTAAGTTGCTGAAGCCTCTGAAGTGACTTTTTTCAGAATCACCACGTTGAACCTACCCCTCTTCTGTATCTCCACGTAGCCCGCCTCGGTGAGCCGCCGCAGGGATTTATGAACCGTGCTCTTGGGCAAGCACAGCTCTTTGATTATCTCGCTTTGGTACGCCACGCCCTGCCGCTCCGCCAGTAGCTTAAGTATGGCCTTATCTACCTCATGGAGGTCGTCCGACGCTATGTCTTCAGAATTGGACACGGCACCGTTCTGGGCCTCGGCTATCAGCTTCTTCAGCCTGGCCCGCCCTGCATACGCCGCCAAGGCCAGGGCGGTCACCTGCGCGAGTAGCAGGAGGAGGGCTAACATGAGGCTTGTGAAACGGCCTCCTCAAGTTCCAACGCCTCCACCAACGTGGAGACACGCCTAGTGGCCTCTAGGAAGTTTTTCGTGGCGGTGACCTCGAAGCCCAACTGTTTCAGCGCCTCGGCGAGACAGGTCTGCGTTGTGAATACTGTCATTTTTCTGGCGGTTTTGTCGTACTCCACCACGGTGAAGCCGCCCACGCCTGCCCGCCTGCTCTTTCTCATCTTCGTCACGTCTTTCGCCCCCTCGACGAGCCATCCCATGTGGAGCAACGAGTCTTTTATGTCGAGCAACACGGTGGAGGCGTCTGAGTCACAGAGGGCCTTAAGCGCCGCGGCAACCTCAGGCAACGCGGGCGACACCCGGAGCTCCCCATCGCCCAGCTCCACCCGCTCAGCCACGGCCCTCGCCGCTAGGTATCCCATGGCGAGCTCCAGCTCGGGGGCCCTAAACACCAAGGAGTCGCCTTGGGTAAAAACCTCACACACAGAGGAACCGTAATGCAAAAATTTATAAGGTTTACACAGCAGCGTGAGCAGAGAGGTGGAGCTGGGGCCCTACTTGCGCTTCAGAGAGAAATACTTAGAGAATATACTAAACGGGCGTAAGCGGGTTACCGTTAGATACGGCATTGTGAAGCCCCGCTTTAGTCTCGTCTACATCGTGTGTTGCGACGCCATATACGCCGAGGCCTTCATAACCAAGGTGTACTACACCAAGCTGGGGAAGCTTGGCAACGACGTCGTGGCTGCCGAGGGCCTCGGGTCCATGGCGGAGCTGATAAACGAGCTCAGGGAGATATACGGAAACGTGGAGGAGGACGATCCCGTCTCCGTCATATACTTCACTGTGGTGCGGAAATACGACAAGCCGGTTCCCCTTTCGCATCTCAGGCGATAGGACTTATAATACGGCCGAATCACATCCATGAACAACCTGAAAAAGCTCGTGAAGGCCTTCTCGGGGAGGTACGACTATCTAGTGCTGACCAAGGGTCCTAACTTGGCCTACGCCGTGGGCATGCCGGACGCGCTCAGCCTCGTTGTGGATCTCAAAAGTGGGCACTCCACGCTGTATGTCTCCCGTCTCGACTACTCCCGGGCGAAGGCCACGGCCTCCGTGGACAAGGTGGTTGCCGTCGCCTCGGCGGAGATACCTCCCAGGAGGCCCGGCGAGGAGCTTGTGGTGGCGCCCAGCATACTAGAGGCGGTTAAGAGCTTGGTTAGGGGAAACGTGGCCTCTGACAACAAGGAGGTGGGGGTCGACGTGTCGGGGGAGATGGCGGAGCTGAGGGCGGTCAAGGAGGAGTGGGAGGTGGAGCTCATCAAGGCGGCTCTCAGGATAACGGAGAGCGTGTACGTTAAGCTAGGCCAGATGAGGCTGGTGGGCATGAGGGAGCGCGACGTGGCTGGCCTGGTCTACAGATGGTTTATGGAGGAGGGGGCTGACGGCGTGGCTTTCGACCCCATCGTGGCGTCTGGCCCCAACGGCGCGTATCCCCACTACAGATTCGGCGACAGGAGGATAGAGTACGGGGACTACGTGGTGGTGGATACAGGAGCCAGGAAGGGGGTCTACTGCTCAGATATGACGAGGACCTTCGCGCTGGGCCGTTTCGGTGTGTTAAAAGACGCCATGTACGCCGTATATGAGGCGGTCAAGGCGGCTGAAAAGGCGGCAAGGGAGGGCGTTGCCGCGGCTGAGGTGGACAAGGCGGCGAGGGGCGTAATCGCCGAGTACGGCTTCGCGCAGTATTTCATACACTCGACGGGTCACGGCGTCGGTGTTGAGGTGCATGAGCCTCCGCGGCTCTTCGTCACGTCTAAAGACGTGTTGAAGAGGGGCCACGTGGTCACGATTGAGCCCGGCGTCTACATAGAGGGCGTCGGCGGAGTCCGCATAGAGGACATGGTGTACATAGACGGAGGTGCGGCGACGCTTAATAGGGTTCCCCACATACTCTAGCGCTTCTTCGCGTATATGCCGTAGCCCTCCTTTACCTTCTCTACGGCGAAGCCGGCGCGTCTCAGCCTCTCGGCCACGCCCCGGTAGGGGTTGAGGCCTCTATACTTGGTGCCGCTTTGGCTTACGTAGTGGAAAAGCCCTCCGCCTCTCTTCAGCAGTCTGTGGAACTCGCGATACAGCACCTCGGAGTACAGTCTCTGGGTGGCGTGGCTGAGCCGCGGCGGGTCGTGGATTACGTAATCAAAGGCCCCGTCTCTAAGCGTCTCGGCAACGGCTAGGCAGTCGCCTACAATGACGTCTACCTGTGGGGACCAGAGCCCCCTGCTGTATGGGTTGAAGGCGGCTAGGGTCAGCACGTTTATGTCTATCTCCACGGTGACCACGTGTCTCGCGCCTTTTTTCAAAGCCTCTATGGCCGTGTATCCAAGTCCGGTGCAACACTCAAACATACGGCCCCACGTCCTCTCGATTTTCCGCGCCGTGACCGCCAAGGGGTTTTCCAACACGCTGTGCATGGTTATGCCGTCTATCATAAGCGTCGGCGCCCAGCCCCTCCGAAACACACACAGCTTATAGAACCGCCCCCCCGCTATGGAAAGCTCCCGCCACTTGCCCCCAAGCAGGACGTACACCTCGCAACTCTCCTCATCCACATCGGGCAAGTCGCCGATAGACACCTCGTAAGCAACCCCGCCGTGTGAGAACCGTGCATAGCCTCCGTCGTACTCCACGGGAACCTTCGTGATCTCTAAGTCGAACGAGACCAACTTTTCACCTTTTTTCAGATCCTCCACCTGCCACCGCGACACGACAGGCGCCAAGATGGGGCCCACGGGTGTTACTATGTTTAAAATTTCAACATACCCCCTCCACCCCGTCTTTTCTAACTCATGGAATTAAATTTGGATGGCTATCTCCTCCCCATGTATGTTCAGCAGATTCGTTACACACCGGTAGGGGAGTACCTTAGGTTGCTCATTCTTAGGAGGCTGGCACGCGGCCCCGCCGAGGTCGAGGAGATAAACAGGCTGGCCGAGGAGGCCGTCAGGAGGCTACACGTGAGATACGACTGGAGGGTGTGGCCCCGGCTCCTCGCCAGGGAGGTTGAGGTGAAAGACGGCGCGGTTGAGCTGACCAACGTGGGCAGGTGGATCCTCGAGCAGACGGGCGAGGAGGTGGCCGAGTACGTGAAGAGGACGCTAGGCGTGGCCCTGGGCTAGCACCCTCCTCACTGCTAAGTCGAGCAGAGGCTCCAGCACCGCCTTCAAGCTATTGAGGGCGGCTCTTCCACACTTCTCCAGTATTTGTCTCCGGACGAAGAGAAACAGATGCGGCGCCCTCTTCCACGCCTCGTTTATGGCCTCCACAAGCGGCGAGAGTTTAGAGATGGGCATAGGCCCCGCCGCGGTGGTTATGTAGAGATCCTCGGCATATGGGTCGAAGCTAACGTAGGAGATTATAAGGTCGTCGTAGGAGAGCCGGCAAGACTCCCCGAGCTCAACGTTGAGTCTTTCAACAAGGCTCCTCTTCAGCCGGTTCATGAGGGCCCAGTGCAGAGGCCCCAGGTGGTCTATGGACGTGTTTACCTTGACGGGGTCTTTAAAGACCTCTAGAAACTCCTTCTCCCTCTTCCACAGCGGTATGTACTCCAGAGACTTCCTAGCCAGGAGGTCTCTGAACCTGGGGTCCCGTATAAACACAGAGACGAAGTGGTCGTCTGTGACCTTCCACACCTCCTCGGCTTCCGCCTTCCCCGCGACGAAGCGGGCCAGGTCGCAGAGATATTGACAAATAACCGCATCGCCTTTGTCCTCTAGGCATTTGGCTATGTTGTCGGCCAATATGGCTCTGCCCATCTCTGTGAAGAGGACTGTCTTGTGGTGTAGATAGACGTGGCGGTACAGGTTGTACCGCGTTAGCAGGTACCCCTCCAGGTTCACCCTGGCTTTTTCGTCGAATTGAATCTTGTCCTCCGCAACCTTCAAGTTCTCCACTATTCTTTCGAGGTCGATGTGTGTAAAGCTTGTACCTATGGCGGCGCCGGTGAAGTACATATCCCTCATTATGTAGTCGAGCCTGTCTGCGTCAAAGACGCCGGATATTATGTTGCTGAGAAGCCTATATTTCTCGCTCCTTCCATCGAAAAGGAGATCTTTCACGAGCTCGGGGTTGTAGCCCAGCTCGGCTAGTCTAGGCGTCAGCTTCTCCACCAGCAGTCTGGTGGTCACCTCGTGGGGTTTCGCCACGTCGAACTGCGCCAGGTCCACATCTACACATCCCCTTTTGACGGCCATGTGGAGGAGCTCGCGCGTCAAGGCCTCGAAGGAGTGTGAAAAGGGGAGGTGGCCCAGGTCGTGCAGAAGCGCCGCCACGCGCAGATGACTCAGCGCATTCTCGTCAAACACCTCCATCTGATGCAAGACGCGTTCGCCTATGAGGCTGGCAACATGCATCACCCCCAGGCTGTGGTCGAAGCGCGTGTGCACCGCGGTGGGGTACACCAAGTAGACGAACCCCAGCTGCTTCACGTATCTCAGCCGCTGTATCAGCGGCTCGCCGTCTATCAGCTGTATCTCCTCCGCAGTCAGCTTGATAAAGCCGTGTATCGGGTCACGTATCGCCTTCTTATACTCCACGGCTCAGATAACGCAGATATTTAAACGGAAAGCCACGCACCTCTGTGAAGATCGCCGTTGTGGGCGCAGGCCCGGCCGGCCTCGCATTCGCCGGGAAATACGGCGATGCGGAAGTCTTCGAGGAGCACCTAGAGGTGGGCCTCCCGAGGCACTGCACCAGTTTGGTGAGCGGCAGATCGGCACAGGTGGTGGGGATACCGGAGAGGCTTGTGCTCAACAAATTCGACGAGTTGGTGGTCACAGACTTGGAGGGACGGCGCATTTACTTCGGCGTCAAGGATAAAGTTTATTTAATCGACAGGCCGGGCCTGGAGCGCTGGCTCGCGGAGAGAGCGCCCAACATCCGGCTGGGGGAGAAGGTGACGGCCGTGAGGAGCGGCTACGTCTATACTTCAGGCGGAAGGCGGTACGGGCCATACGACTACGTGGTCGTGGCGGAGGGCTCTGCCCGCAAGCTCTCCAGCGCCTATGGACACGTGGTGAGGCTACCGGGCCTCCAGGTGGACGTGAAAAGCGACGTGGGGCTACGGAGCATAACGGTGGTGTACAACCAGAAGCTCTCCAAGGCCTACTTCTCCTGGATTGTGGAGATAGACAGGGGGCTCTACAGGCTGGGGCTCGCAGACACGTGTTGCACCGTGGACAAGCTGAGGAAACTGGTGAGACTTGTCAGGGGCACACCGGTGGGGAAGCCCTTCGGCGGCGGGGTCCTGGCGGGCCCCCCGCTCAAACGCCTCGTTGTGGGCCGCACGGTCCTCGTCGGCGACGCGGCCGGCCTTGTGAAGCCGCTCAGCGGCGGGGGCATAATCCTGGCTCTCCGCAGCGGCTATGTTGCTGCTGAGGCCCTCGCGCGGGGGCGTCCACATAGATATGAGGAGGGTACCCTCGCCGCTAGGCTCAGGCTGAGGGTTGCCTTTGCCGCGTTTAGGGCGCTCTACGGGCAGAGGCTGGTGGACCGCCTCCTCGCTGTGCTAAACGGGGGAGAATACGTCGCGGTTGACTACGACGACCACGTCAAGACGCTCCTCGTCGCCGCCTTGACGGACCCACGGGCGGCGGTCGCCCTAAAGGAGGCGTTGCGCTACCTAGCGGGTAATCGAAATGTTCTTCATCTCCTCTAGGAGCTTGGCGCCGGGCCCCTGGAAGTATCTGTAGACGGGCTCCAGCAACTGTGTCAACGCCTCAGCTGCCGCGTTTTTTAGATCGGCCGGGTGGATCTTCCCCTCTCTATACATGGCCTCCAGCTCCTCGTATCTCCAGACCTCCACGTCTCCGCCATATTGTGGAGGCCTTCTAATGACGAAGGGGGTTTTCCTCTCCTCCCTAAAGACGGCTATGTGGATCAGCTCGAGGACAGGGTTGTACTCCACCTCCCGGGGCGGGCAGTAGGCCCTTGCTATCTTCTGCCTAACCTCCTCGGGGCTGTCGTGGACAAATATGGCGCTCTGCGGGATGCTTTTGCTCATCTTCAACTCGCTGAGCTCCTCCTTGCTACCGGGCTTTGACGTTATGTTAAGCGCCGGCAGAAGCTTATGATGAAGCGCCACCGGCTTAATCCGCCTGTCGTCTACCTTCAGCGGGTAGAACCTGATCTTATGCGCCACCTCCCTCGCCAATATGTGCGCCCTCCGCTGGTCTATGCCGCCGTGTGGTATATGCGCCTCCAGCGCGAACACGTCGGCGACTTGGAGGGGCGGGTACACGAGATAGGCTAGGGGGATGGACTCCCCCATCTTCCTCCCCAATATGGTGAGGCTGTGCCTCACCTGGGAAAGAGTCAGATGGCGGGTTATGTCCATCAGGAGGAACCAGTACTCGTCGTTGTGGTGGTACAGGTCCGACCCCAGGACGAACCTTGTGGCGTCGGGGTCGCCGCCGAGCACCTCGATTATCTTCTTGAAAGTCTCCACGTAATACGTCACGGCAACTCTCCTAATTACGTCGAGGTCCCCGCCCAGCTTGTTGTTAAGCCAGGAGTGGACGTCTGCAAGCAAGATCTGGGTCCTGACCCCCGCCCTCTGCAGATCCACGACCTTAGACATGCTGACGATGCCTGTGCCGATGTGGATAAATCCGCTTATCTCAAACCCTATGTAGTGCTTCAGCCTGTACCCCACCTGAAGCAGCTCCCTCAGCTCCTCCACGGTGAGCACCTCTTCAGTGGGGTACCGCAGGACGAGCGAAATCTTCTCCTCAACGTCCATAGAGCTGGAAAAACTTGTATATATTAACCGTTGCGTCCGGACCCGTGGCGGCTGCGGACTGCCTCGACAGGGTGCTGAGAGGGGAGACGCCAAGCGACGTGTTTCTCGCCAGAGGACATGTGAACATCACCGCGGCAAACAGGCGGACGCTTGAAATATCCAAGGACCCCTACGTCACGCGCCGCGGCGACTGCATAGTGGCGTGTTGCGCCGAGAAAGCCGCGGGGGAGCTGAGCAGAGAGGTGCTACAGGCGCTTGCCTCCAGAGGCGTCGTGGTGGTGGTAATAGACGCTGGCGATGTGTGGGACGTCGTAACCGGGAAGACCCCAGGCGCCGCGCCCACCTCCAGATGGCGCATAGTGATTAGGAAAAGCAGATACGTAGACGACTCAACGGTGGCCGTATCGGCAGACAAGGCCGCTGCCGACCTAAACAAGGCCCTGATAGCCCAACTACGCCAAGGAGCCCCAGTCCGGGTTGTGGTGGGAGTCTGCATCTGATTACAAGCAACTTAGCCAGCTCTTGATGTTGCCGTACCTCATCAACCGCGCCCAAGTAGAATAATCTGTAAAACCTCGGCGGCCTCTGACGGCCACTTGAGAACACCTCCAGCCGAAGTCTTCGTTCTTCAGAGACGCGGACGACACGCAAATAATTCGATGAGCACGGCGACGCGACGTTTTACGCCACGGCGAAAAACAGGTTATTCTACGGAGAGGGAGGTTGTTGAGGAGGTTTGAAAAAGAGGGGGTTTTTTGTCTTTTGGTTTATTTAGGTTATTGTGAGCGTCGCCGTGCCGTTGTAGCGTTGGTATCCGGCTGCGCCTAGTGTCTTGACTACGGCGTAGTAGCTACCGTCGAGGTACCTAAGGATTATGAGCTCCCTGCCGGTGTAGACGGTGATGTGCAGACCTTTGGAGCCTACCTTGCCCATGACGGATTTAGCCGTGTAGGCGACGCCGCCTAGCTGTATCGTGCCCGTGCCGTATACGATCCTGCCGTACGGCTCCGTGGCGTTTCTACCAACCACGTCGACTGTAAGCGCCACGTTTATCCCATCGCCCGAGATGGTCAACTGCCTAGTGGAGGAATACAGCGTAACGTTACCAACCCCACCAACGCAACCGCCTCCAGCCGGCGACGCTCCACGGCCCCAACCTCTCTTACCCACATCTCCCAATCCCTTGCCGGCGACCTCGTTGCCGACGTTGCTCCAAGCGCCGTGTGCATACGCGAACGCCACGGAGGCTATCAACACAGCAACCACAGCCACCAACACCAGTCTTCCCACTTGCATAAGCAACACCACACCCCCCTATAAAAGAAAAACTCACCAAAGGTGAGTACCGTTGTCGAAGCAGGCCGGAGGCCCTACGTGTGTTCTGCAAGACCGTCGGCAGGCTTCCGCGGGCCGTCTGCTCCATCATATTTATAGCGGTGGCTCGGTGCTTCCATGCATAGATGGGGTGAACTGCGTAGTCTTTTTGCCAGGAAGTTCTTCCACGTGGCCTTCGTCGCGCTTTTAGCGGTGCCGCTTTTCGTGGAGATCCCCGCGGAGCTCTACATAGCCGCCCTCACCCTCGTCGGTGGGTTTATCTACTCCATACAGGTCCGGCAGCCCTCGGCCTGGGAGGAGTTTAGACAAAACTTCTTCAGATCTCTGGAGGACGCGTTCGCAAGGCTGGAGGAGCTTCTCCCCCTAGATAAGCCTCTTCTCAAGTCGCAGTACCAAGCCGCGGTTAGACAACTGGAGGAGCTGATACTGGCGGCCGAGAGAGACTACGAGAAGCGACACGGCTACCTGGGGATACTCACCGGCGCCGTGGGGTTTCTCGTGTCTGTAAGTGTCTTCGGCGAGGCCCACCTCCTGGCCTCTGTTGTTAGCATGGCGGTTTACGACGCCGTAAGCGCCGTGGCGGGGACGTTGTTTCAAGGCAGGAGAATAGCCGGGAAGCTCACCCTATGGGGCACCGGGGCCGGGGCCCTCTCTAACGTGTTGGCGTTCGTGGCGGTCGGGTATTCCATGTCCTCCGCTCTTTTGATCACGGCTTTTGTGGTGCTGGCAGATGCCCTAAGCCCCGAGGACAACTTGACGATACCGCCAGCCGCGGCAGCCGGGTCCTACCTCTCCGGCTTCCTGTAAAACACGCTCTCCACCCGTATCCCCAGCCTCCTCGCGGCGGTGGCTAACTTGCCGTCGTCAGTCACAAGGATACACCCCCTTTTAGTCGCTAAAATAAGAAGAGAGACGTCGGCAGCGGAAAGCTCCCTGAATCTCCTTCTGAGCTCCTCAATCCTTCTGGAGTCCACCTCCTCGATCTGCACGTGGAGTATCTCCAGCGCCGCCTGTGCCATGGGGTCTTTCAGCTCCTCAGCGACTTGTCTCGTGGTGTAGAGCGGCCCCGCGAAGACCCTCATGTCGCGGGCGTGGAAGAAGGCCGAGGCGTCGAGCACAAAACAGGTCATAGACTCCTAAGACGCTCCATCACTCTGTGGAGAAACCGAAACTCGCCGAAGACAGCCAGTTTAAGTCTCTTCTCGCCTCTCTTAACTAGAAAGCTCCTGCCCTGGCGCGTCTCCCTTCCGTCGCACACCAACACCGCGTCCTCCGCCGTCTCCACAGTCACCTGGCTAGACACGAGGACGAGGGGTCTGAGAAACAGAGTATACGGCGCTATGAACGAGATCACCAGGACCTCAGCCCTGTAGTCTACAACGGGGCCGAAGGTGGACACCACGTAGCCCGAGCTACCGTGAGGCGTAGAGATGATAATACCGTCGGCCCTCCCCACCACCTCCCCC
>Ga0209821_100114_pt1 | contig 14534 bp, 30 predicted proteins | sample SSWtaG_3_FD_184118 | JGI IMG/M metagenome (GOLD analysis project Ga0209821, IMG submission 184118) | Hot spring microbial communities from Sandy's Spring West, USA to study Microbial Dark Matter (Phase II) - SSWTFFsm_matched (SPAdes)... | ecosystem: Environmental > Aquatic > Thermal springs > Hot... | reverse complement strand
CGTCTATGTGGTGTGTTCTAGTGATCGGCGCTTGATCTGCGCGTTTTCTCTGATCGCCCCTTGCGTTGATCAGCTGTATATTATATGTTATGATCTCTTGTGCCCGCGCGCGTTTTCTATTTCACTTGTTAGTTCTTTGAGTTTTTCTTCGTAATTGCGCATTGCTGTAATTGTGTTTTTCATTTGATTTAGAACTATGTTTCTAATAGATTCTAGTGCCTCTATGTATGGGACAGTGGCCCCCCGAGACTTCTGCAATTCATCAATGCACTTTAATATGTCACTGTATGCTCTAATAGTGTCTTTACACTCAAATATTCTTCTCTCATAGTAGTAGATGTTTTTCTTAGTCATGATGGGCACTCATGGTGTTCTGTGTGTGCTTTGTGTGGCGCAAAAGTGTGCCCCCCATGGATATCAACACACAGAGACCTCGTAGTCCTTGGCTAGTCCAGTGCCGAACTCTGTTATTTCTACGCATATTCTGTCAGCTGTTCTCTTATCCCATATTGTTAGTAGCATTTGTGCTAGTTTCTCGCTTGGAGTAGTGAAGTATTTTGTGACCGGTGTTCTGTCTTCTTCTAGTACTGTGAACCTTAGTCTCCTAATTACCTTTGGCTTCTTAGTTATGGGGTCTTTAATTGTGACTTCCTCGATCACCGGGTCTACTAGGACCAGTCTCTTCTTAACTCCGGGGACTAATCTAACATAGTTCTGTAGAATCCTGGGCTCTACTCCCACATCTACCACCGTGTTTAGTATTCTACTATTATACTTTATATCCGTAGTCTCGGAGGATCGGGTCTAGCCAGTCCGGCTTCTCTATTTCTAATACTATTCCATTGGCTTTACACAGCGCATCTAATCCAGCATCATATCTCCAATACACTAGTTTGAGGACAATTGGCTTAGGCATGTATTTTAATATCTCGGGGTCTTGTTGAGCACATATTCTATATAATTGTAGCTGTGAGACTGCGCGGATTGGGTCGTGTACTTTGAACTCAATTAACTCTACTCTATCATTGAATACGCATACAAGGTCAACATATGGCTGATAAACTCTCAATGCTGAAACAGGTATTCCAGCCGCGTATTGCTTTAGATCGGGGGGTATTACTCCGAGGCGTTTATGAGCCCACCGCGCAATGGCGTTACTGCACTTCCTCACCATGTACTCAATAATCCATCTCCTCTCAACCATGCGGTATGGTCCACGAGTACCAGTGCTCATTGCTTTTTTCCATCCTTTATCTAAGAATTTATCATAGCCCCCTGTCTCCATAGAACACCCCGTACCGCTGAGAATATTTCACACAGTTACTAATATAATAAATTATTCTCAAAGATCATTCTGGGTGATAATATATATGCCTATTAAGTTGAGACCATTAGATAAAATAGTCACTAAGTGGAGAGAGAGGGCTTCAGCGGCCACCTCCGAGTACGTGTATGGAGTACAAAACCCGAAAATGCCATGGTCAACTGCGGCGATAGCTGCTAAAGACGCCTGGAGAGCTGGAATAACAGATGCAGCTGGAAGAGACGCCTTCGCCAAAGGAGTAGCTAAGGCCGGCGACGCAAAGTGGGCTAAGAAAGCACTCGAGATCGGTCAGAGGAGATATCCCGAGGGAGTTGGAGTAGCAGTAGAAGACTACAAGGGTGGCTGGGCTCCATACTACGACGCTTTATCTAAAATAGACCTGCCGCCTCGTGGTCCAAGAGGAGACCCGAGGAACGTTGAGAGAGTAGTAACAATTATGAAGACTCTTAGAAGCTTAAAGCTAGCAGTGTAGCTTACTCAACAATATATACGTGATAAGCAATGCCTACTTCATACTACTTAAAGAAGATTTTAAAGACTAATGTAACATATGAGATGGAGAAAGACAGATACTACGTTATTAAGAGAATTGGCACAAACGCCACAGCGCCTGTGAGTGTTAAAGTAGATGGTATTCCAGTGCTAGATCTTTTTGTAACTATTGCTCCGATAGCGAGGACGTCTACTAATCTGCTTGGACCACTCGATTTAAAAGAATACTACATTGTAGTTCCGCCCGAGAGGAAAATAGTTTTTGAATCAACAGCTACCGCTCTAGTATTTATTGAAGGAGACTTAGTAGTACTGAGTCCTGGCGAAGCGGTCCCCACTGAGCACTTAGCTAGATATAATACTTATGCTACTCGTAAAATAACATATATAGATGTAACAGCCACTGTTGGGACTTCTTGGCCGAAGGATAGAGAAGTAAAAGTAGTAGATATTACTCCGACCACGATCGAGGACTGGATCTTTGACTCATATGCTGGAGTACTAGTATCTAACTTAGCTGCTACACAGACCTATGGTCAAATAAACTTAAAGCTCTACTACGATGGCAAGCCACTAGATCTACTAGTAGTGACCGCCGGGCCACACGGCATTGAGACTTTGAAAATGCCTCTCCCGCCCACAGCGACGGCCGAGTTCGAGCCATTCACTTTCTCAGAGAAGCCTATAATAGTTACTGGCGGGCACACGTTGACAGTTACAGCTATTAACGTGAGCGGTGCAGATCTCTCTGCCGCAGCGGGGACATCTATAACAGTTAGATTTGTAGCAGTATATAAGAGAATTATTAAAGCATAGGTGAATTTCATTGCCACTTAAGAGAATAGTTGTACGAGACACAGGCAGCATTAGTGCTGGTGGATTTGTAGATATAGATTACGCTCCCGAGGTGAATTTGAGACTTAAGAGAATAATTGCTATTGAGTTAACGGCTGCTAAACTAGAGCCACTGTTAACCACGTTTTACATTGGAGACGTGCCCTATTTCTTTCCAAACGCTTCATTACAACTATTTGACCCCTTAAACCCGGCGCCAATAATCTTCGACCTCACTCACAGTGCTGGAGTAAAACTCATTATGAGGATAACTAACACAGACACAGCTGCTAGGAGAGCAATAATTCACTTCATATACGAAGAGTAGTTTAAATAAATATTTTTTTTCACTCTTTCATTTTTTGTATAATTGGTTTTGGGGTGAGGAGAGTTGTCTCTAGTTGAATTCGTGAAGCCAGATGGGACTAAGCCTGCTAGGCTTTTGAGAGATAAAGCTACTGGTAATTTAGTATTAGAGTATACTGGAGTAGATGGTAATATATATAGAGTCCCCGTCTTGCTTGTGTTTCTGCCGCAGGAGATCGGGGATTTAGCCGGTCAATTAACGCTCGCAGATTTATTCACGTTATTGAGAGTTGTAATAGTTGACTCTAAGATAATTGTGCCAGTAGATGTGCAGGCTAGGCTTAAAGAGTTCTTCGCACTGTTTAGTGGCACAGTCACAGCTGATGGTAGTACTACAGCTATAGATGTGTCTAGGTATTTAAGTATGAGATTCATGGTTAAAGTAACAGCTGTCTCAGGCACTAATCCCATATTAGACATATATATTGATGGACTCTACGATGCAACTGGGGATTGGGTCCCGCAGCTCTCGAGGACTGAGATAACTACTACTGGAGTATACGAGATTGGTCAATTAGATAATTTAACGTTCAGGAACATAAGGGCTAGGTGGGTTTTGAGAGGCACTAGTCCATCGTTCACAATTACTATTACTGCTCAGGCTGTTGTCTAAATGCCGCTAGCACCGAAGAGAGCTATTAGCACATTTAGATACGCTGTTTTCTTCGATGGAGTAGATGACTACGCAGTGATAGAGCCGTTCACAGTTTACGGCTGGGACGAGATAACTATACAGGAGTGGGTTTACTTCTATCACCCGAAGGCAAACGATTGGTGGTCTAAAACGAATATGATCGGGGATATATGGGTTGATGTTCCTTCGACATTTATTGGCATGGACAATAGATTTGACTACACACTACTCAAATCGCTATTCGCAACTCGCACAGCAATTGGCTATAGGAGAGATTACTATTATGATGTTTTTGCATATAGAAACACGTGGATAAATCTCGGGAGGCGCTTCACGTCTACACGTGAATTCTCAATATGGGTTAATGCTAGTAGAGTATATTCTGATACAGTTCCAGCCGATGAGAAGACAATACTAGAGTGGAATCCCGAGTCAGCCACGTACCCTCATAGATATCGAAGATATGTGATAGGAGCTAATGTAGAACTCTTTGAATTCATGAGACAACATCAACATAGCTTACTAATCTATAGTAGAGCACCCTCAGAAAGAGAAATAACACATAACATGTTATATCCCGAGAACCCGATCAGGAATGGGCTAGTAGTGTGGCTTCTCGCCCACCCAAATTACGTCGAAGACATAGATGGTGATAAAGTGTTAGAGTGGATTGATCTAAGCGGCTTCAATAATCACGCTAAACTCTACGGTGCGAGACTAGTAGAGCTAATTAAAACACCGAGTAGAATATTAACACCTATAAGAGCATCTCCCGTGGCGAGATAACGTGAAGCTCAAATCAAAGAAGAAACATAAGAAGCCAGATGTCTGGACTACTGAAATAAGCGTTAAAGACAAAAACGAGACTAAAGCACTCAGAGATCTAGTTAAACTAGTGTGGAAATATGAGGAGATATCTTGAATTATTTGAAATATCAGAGACGACCCCCGAGGAATTAGACTTTATTAGAATAGACATCACTGAGTGGAGTAGTAGAGATATTGAAGAAGCACTAGAACTACTAGTAGAGCACGCCGAGACCTCATACGAGCACTACACTATACAAATACACGAATGCTATCACGAAGAAGACAAACCATGCACAATAGTTGTCTTGAGTAGTAAGTAGCGTGTTAAGCGTTATGAGTGGCACAAAAATGTGCCACACACACTCTACACGTAAATCTCTAAGAGCAGCCGCAGTGTTAGTTCTATTAGTTTTGAATATTCTAGCTGTGTGGATCATGTGGGAGGCTGTTGTTAAGCCGTTGAAGAGTTGTTGTCCGAGCGCGTGGAGCAGGGATTTCCCCGCTTCATTCTACTTGTGGAGTATGCCTGTGTGGGTGTGGCATGATTTAGCAATTACAGTTGTAATTGTGTGTAGTGTTATATTAGCTTATCTTGTACTAGTGTGCTGTGAGAGGTGTGAGGTGTGTTAATTACTACTAGAGTAGTTGTGCCGCCTAATACTCCCCGTGAAAACCCCCTTAAGATCTCCCTTAAGATCCCGGCGGGGGTGTTGAAGAGGATTTGGGTTCTTATTCCACATGGTCACCGTGCTCTAGCTCACATGATCATTAAGCACGGTGAGACTCAAATTGTGCCGTTCGAGGGCGATATTAGTGGTAATGGTGAGTCAATAGTGTTCGATGAGTTCTACGAGTTTCACAGCGATGACACTATTACTCTTGAAGCCTGGAATGAGGACGAGGAATACGAGCACATGTTTATTGTTAGATTACTAGTTCAGCCAAAGCACATTGCATCTCCTGAGCTAGTGTATTTGAGCTCGCTGAAGAGGGCTTTAGAGGTGATGGGTATTGAGTAGCCCTAGTACTACTAGTAGTAGCACTCAGAGAAAAGTGGGCTATCCTGACTTCACGCTGCCAGTGGCGATTATTGCTCAGGCTATTGCTGACTTAAAAGTAGACGTTGTAGCTCAGAGCATTGGCTTTATTAAAGTAGACATCGCTGCTCAGAGCATTGGGCCAATAAGCGTTAATATTGCTGCTGCCGAAGTAGCGCTTAACGTTAACGTAGTTAACTCAGTGTTAAATGTAAATATTGCTGCTCAAAGCGTACTAATGAACGTTAATATTCAAGAATACAAGCCCACGCTGACGAACGCCACGCTACATGAGCGGGGATTGAGAGTTCTGAGGCGAGGCAACGTCTACAGCGGGGTAGGAGTACTATATGAAGTGCCAGAGGGTAAGACAGCGTATTTAGTGTATACATCGTTTGTCGCAATAAACCACGCGGCAAATGTGAAAAACGAGTGTAGAATTAAGATCGGGCCGCCGCTCGTCGAGACGCCGTTCGCGGACATCGAGCTCGGGCCGGGTGAGCGCAGATTTGACTGGATCACTGGAATAGCTATTAAGATGTTCAGCGGCGAGAGAGTCGTCTTAGAAGCAGGCTATAATGCATCACTATATGTCACAATAGTCGTGGTCGAGGTGTAATGTGTGAAAATAGTAGAAATCACTCAGAGAACGTGTAGTAAATTATTCTACACTACAGTGACAGGCAGCTTCACTGTTACATGTGTAGATAGAGAGTGCCGCGTCGAGATCGGCGGAGAGGTAATAGGCGGCTTTAAAGGCGACATAGTTGAGTATTGTTTTAAAATATCTAATTATCTAATTTGTCTTGAAAAAGAAGATATTGAGGGTGTTCTAAGTGAGTGTACAAGTCAGAGTTGACTTAAAAGAGCTCTATAAGCGCCTCTGCCCTCAGTGTAAGAGAGAACTAGTTAAATTAATTAGAGAATCACTTGATGAGCAATTAATTGAGCAAATGCTCTCATAGCAATAAGCCATTGTGGTGTTTAGAGTGACAGTGTTATTATTTATGCTTCACGGCTTACTCGGCGCACTACTAGCAGTAGTAGTGTGGTCTAAGAGCGCGCGTGACTTATACTCCTATGATGCAGTTAGATCATATATTATCGGCGCGCTAGCGGGCTACATATACTACTATCTATACTCAGAATATAGTTTCCCGAACGCGGTGATGTCAATTATAGCGGGCTATTTTGGAAAAGACTTCATTGAGGCGTTACTAGATAAATTTAAACATAAATTAATATACAAGTAAGTGGTGAGACGCGTGGCTGAAGAAGTCGTCCCCCCCGAGGAGCAAATAGCTGAAAAAGTACAATTAGTACTAAAAGAGTTCTCAGTAACAGTTACAAGGGATAGAGTAATAGTAACAGTTAGAGGAGCAAGCGGAGACTTAACTCTAAAAGAGTGGCGTGTATTAAAGACATTCGTGGACACAATAATATCTGAAATGAGGGCCAGACCTATAAGGTGATCACTATAGCTATAGCGCCGCCCAAAGAGACGAAAGCAAGTAGACTATTCATAGCACTACTACTAGCAGCTGCCCGCGGAGACAAAGAAAAAGTATTTGAAATAGCGAAGAAAATACTCTCAGAGTATGAGAGAGCACTAGAGGAGACTGAAGTTGAAAGTAAGAGTTGAAGACGTAGAATTAACATATGTCAAGCCAAAGATAACGCAGATTATTTATCAATACATAGTATTAGCCACGGATGAGTACGGCCACTCAGAAGTCTTCATACTAGATGCTGATAAAGTAGACAAGAAGAAGATCGAGGAATTAATAAGAGAGAAATACGCAGCACGCTACAGAATTTCAACTAAAGACATCGAGATTTCGTGGCTCGTGGAGTTACCGGCCGTGAAGAGAGTGGCGTAAATTTATGCCCCTCATTGACATAGACGCACTTGAGAGCACTGTAGAAGAGTTCATTAGTTTAGATCGAGTTGAGTTATCATTAAGAGAGCTTGATACTGGGTGGCCTTGGCCTCTAGATGCCGTGCAGAAGTTCTTTGAGACACTATATAATAGTATTGTTAATGTCCCAGCACGAGTGTGGGATTTCTTCTATGATAAGTTCAAAGGAGTAATTGAGTGGTTTTGGGGTAATATTGCTTGGCCTCTGGTTAGATTTGCGTGGGATGTTTATAGTTTAACTTATGAGTGGACTTCTGGGTGGAGCGAGCCATGGGCTACTATTGCACGGTTCTTTCTATTCCCAGCTGCTTTTACATATAAAGCTTTGAGAGACGTCATTATACCTCGTTTCACGGCTCTTCTTAGTGATGTTAAGAAGTATTTTGATGGAGCGGTTGGGGGTATATTTGACGCTATTAGAAATGCTTTTTCACCAATATTTGATCCTTTAAAGAGATTTGCAGATGTAGTATATGATTTCTTCACTAAGACTGTGCCCGATTTTATTAAGAGCGCTGTAGATTTCTTTGCTGCGCTGCCGAGACATGTATTAGACTTTTTCAATTTTATTCGTGAAAAGTTCTTTGCAGCAATATCTAGTATTGTCGACTTCTTCACTAAGACTGTTCCCGAGTGGGCTGGTAAAGCATGGGATTTTATATCTAAAATACCTGATACACTTAGAAAACTAGTATTAGAGGATTTACCAAAAGCTGTGTTATCTGGTATTTCGCTAGTAGTAGAGTTCTTCAATGAGAAGATTATTTCGCCGGTGCGCGAAGCAGTAGTAAATGTGTTTACAGCTATAGCAGACGCTATTAGGGGCTTTCTGCGCGGAGTAGTAGATTACTTTACAAGTATACCCGATGACTACGCGCGGGGCGGTTTTGAAGCAGTACTAGTTAAACTACTGCCGTTGATTGGGGCGGGGTTTGGAATAGCTGTAGCAGTAGACCTCGCCGGCTTGAAGATCGCTGGTAGTGGAATAGATCCAGACGCAGTGCGCAATTTCATATCTAACACAGTGTTCAAGTTCTTTGATATCTCAATATTTACGAGCGTGTTCTTCGCAATAGCTGTTCAAAAGCCACTTGAGTACGTTGTTAAAAGAGCATTCAGGACTTCTCGGCCAAGCCCAGAAGACGCATTGAAGTTCTTGTCTAAGAACATTATTAGTAGAGGAGAAGCACTAGAGTACCTGCAAATCTCTGGTTATCCTGATAGAATTGCTGAACACTACTTGAAGAGCATATTTAGAGAGCCCGATTTCACGAGCATCTTCACAGCATATCGTAGAGGTAAGATTAGTGAACAAGAGTATGGTGTTTGGCTCAGAGTATTAAATATTGATAGAGCTGAAACATTAGACGGCGTCTTATATCCATTTAGAATACTTGAAGAAGCATCTTACAAAGTCCCATCTCCATTCATTATTGTAGCTGCAATTGAATCGGGAGAGGTCTCAGAAGAGACACTATATAAGATATTAACATATGACCTCATTCACCCAGAGCTAGTAGATGAAACTGTGAAAGGACTATTGTGGCGCTCGCTGAGAGAGGAGAGATCGCTGTTGAGGAGATATGTAATTGACTTGTTTAGCGAGGGCGCGATGAATATTGTTGAGTTCGATCATTGGCTTGGAGTACTGGGAGTATCAGAAAAACTCTCTAAGAGCATAGTTGAAGTGGCAGTTTTACACAGAGAGAAAACAGTGAGAAAACGTGTATTTAGTCAATTAGAGAAAATGTTTCTCGAGGGATATATTAGTAGAGCAGAGTTCATTGAGAAAGCGAGTAGTTTAACACATGACGCAGAATTAATAGTAAAATACGCTGCTCTACTAGAATACATAAGAGACAACTACTACGTAGTCAGAGAAACAAGAGACGAGAGAAGCGCGTATAAAGCTACACTAGTGAGCAAATTCAAGCGAGGATATATAAGTGAAGAAGAACTACTAAACGAGCTGTTAAAACTAAACTTAAATGAAATAGAAATAGAATTAACACTAGCAAGAGCTAGACAAGAATACGATGCAGAGCAAAAAGAAATACTATTCAAAGATCTCATTGAGAAATTGAAAACGGGGTTAATGACTAAGACAATGTTCACAGATGAGTGCACTCGCCTGGGGATAAAGTATGAGAAGTGCTTATCGTACGCGGACTACTACTGGTCGAAGTATATTGGAGAAGAATTCTACGTTATAACTAGAGACGAGCGCAATGCACTAGCAAGCATTTACATTAAGAAATATGTCATGGGCTTTATGAGTGAAGAAGAACTACGCTCAAAACTGCGCAGACTAATGTTCACAGATCAAGAAATAGACTTGAGAGTTGAGAGAGCAATAGAAGAAGACGAGTTGAAAATACTCACAGATCTACTTGCAGAAGCAGATGCATTACTAAAGAAGAGAGAAATAACAATAGAAGAATACATAGAGCACTTAGTGTCACTTGGAATGAGACGAGAGAAAGCAGAGACAAGAGCAAGGAGAATACTAGCAGCTGCGAGAAAGACTTGATCACGTGTTTAAGTAGAGCTTTGTATGTTCAATATATATTGAATATTCTAAGACTTATAAGGATCTATTGTGAAGCATTCTCAGTGGTGAGATATATGCTAGTTGAACTTGAATTGAGAGAAGACATTGAACTAGCTAGAAGATTAGTTAGGAGATATCATGCACAAAGACTCCCCCCAGGCGGCGGCGCTGCCGGCGGTCACCGGTGGTTTGCTTGGATAGTTGATGGATATATTTGCGCAGTGGCGTGGCTACATGACTCAACGCCGTTTAGAGCACTAGCTACTAAGTTCAAGATTAGCCATAAAAACACTTATTTCATTCGCAGAATATGTAAGACTTGCCCGGGAGACTACTTAGTAGATTTCTTAAACGCAATAGCTGAGAAACTGCGAGAAGAGGGTAAAGAGTGCTTGTGGACGCTTGGACTAGACGATCACAGCAACGCGTTATATAGAAGAGCAGGCTTCACAGAGATCGGCAGAACCCCGAGGACAAACCAGCCAGTTTTCATTAAGAAACTACGTTGACGTGGAAGAGTGTCTCCGTATAATCAATATGTACTGAATATTCCCAGACACGGGGCTATTAGATCACTCACGAGGGGCATATATAAGTAGCTTTAACAATAGTAAGTAACGGGTGACATAGAGATGTCTCAAGAATCAGTCGTAAAAAGCTTGAGAGATTTAAAAGCAAAATCTCTAGTTAAGCTCTTTGAGATTAAGAGACAACTACTAGAGAAATACCCTGAGAAAGCTGAGAGAATAGAGCGCATTATCGACTTACTCGCAGCTAAAATTCACAATTTAAGAGCATTCACGCTAAGCGACTACCTATTCACACTATATCAAGCCTCAAAAGAATTCAGAGAACTAGAAGAACTAATACCGAGCCCAGAGACGATAAGCGAAATCCTGGAGAGAGAAGCCTCTTAAACCACTTATTTTTTTCCCTCTCCTCTCCTCTAATATATAAGGGGCTTTAACACATTAAATCCTCGAATACAACTAGAAGAATTGAAAGAAAAACACAAATAAACAACCCAGAGAAGACAAAGTAAACACAGAACACAATTCAAAGAACTATCCTCACTCCTCACTCTCATTATACAAAAACACTTTGCATGTTGTCTCGTGGTGGCACAATTTTGAGCCACGTTATACAAAAAGATAGGTTTATAAGGTGTTATGTACATATCTAATATACGGGTGTGAAATACATGTCTCAAGACTATGTATTCAATAAAATACATGTTCAAATCGAAGGAGATAAAGCTAAGTTTTTTACGTATACTTGGGGGCGTTGTAGAGATGTGTATGTTGATGTTGTGTATCCGCTGAGAGTTGATTTGAGAAGGCTTGCGCGCAGTAATACTAGGTATCAGTTTGAATACGCTGATTTAGTGACTGAGTGTTATGATAGTAATAAGAATATTAATAGATATATAACTGTAATTCCGAAGACCGCGGTGGTCGTGAGAGTGCACGGCTCAGTTTCGTGTAGTCACAGTGTTGATGAACTAGTACTATTAGAGCCTGGTAAGCCCCCGCGACTCATTGAAAAATTATCTGAGACTAGAGAAGTTGTTAACGGCAAATACAGAATACTGAGACAAGTAGAGTATATTGTCGTGAACAATGAGAAAATAGTTATCTCAGAGAGAGATATTGAAAAAACAAAGATAAAGCTAGAAGCAAAAATAAGTGAAAAAGACGGCAAAATCTACGTGACTGGAGACACATATGATATTAAAGAAGAACTCAAGAGCCATGGGTTCAAGTGGGATCCCGTGTTGAAGGCGTGGTGGACTGATAAACTGAGCAGAGAAGAAGTAGCCTCATTGCTAAGAGAACTAAACGTTGAAGTGACGTGAAAGGTGAGGAGTGTGGAGACATTCAAATGCCCAGAAAGCATTAGTGATTTGAATGAAGTTCTTACTGTTAAAGAACTATTATGTGTCAATGTGTGGAGAGAACTGAGTCATTCACAGAGAACACTAATAAAATTCCTGCAACACCTAAAATCAATACTGTACAGGAGAACAGTGAAGATATTTGTAGACAAAGAGGCGAAACACTTGAAGATAACAACATATAAATCAACGTTTGAAATCGGCAATGGAGTAATGCTTTTTAAGCGTGTTAATGCATTAGGGGAGACAGTGATCGATATAGCAAGAGTAGATTCAGAAAAAACTAACTTCATAATTGACTTCATAGCCGACTTCATAGAGAAAAATCTGTTGACTGATAAAGAAATAGTGATACCAAAATATGTTTTACTTGATTATTTGACGTGAATTTCTCTCCGGGGGTGAAAAATGAGTCAAACTCAAACTCAAACTCCAGCTGACATACAAGAAATCACAATATCTATAACTGATCTTGAGGAAAAACTGAAAGAGATTAACAAGTTATATCGTGAAATCAATGTTACAGTGAAAAAAATTCTCGATAATTTATATAAGTTACAGGATATACTAATCAGAGAAGAAAAGAGAACTAACATTGACGTCGACAATCACTGCGCAGTATTAGAGGAATTAGCGATAAGCACAATACATGTAGCGTATGATTTCTTTTGCGCATTTTTAGTAACAAAAATTAGGCTGTACGATAAAGAAGATATGTACGAGAGATTTGGCTTTAAAAGATCTTGTTGTAGTTGTAGGAGAAAAAGAAGGAAGGAAACAAAGGGAAAAAATGAGAGAGCTGATGTAGGTGTAGTAATATTAAAAGAAACAATGACGCCGGCAATGATATTTACTGATTCAAAAAGAGTTGGCTATTATATTAAACAATAGAATTTTTATTTTTTATTTTGCTGATGATGATGGGCAATAATGATTGATCGTGATGATAGGGCCGCTGCCGGCTGAGCCCCCATGGTAGAGATTTGCCCTCGTTGCGGTCTACCAGGCTATTTGAAAACAGCGAGAAGAGGCAATAGAGCATATTTCTACATTGAACACAGGCTTAGGCTCGGGGAAAAAATTAAATACAAGAAATGCTATATTGGCCCGACATCTCAATACAAATACGTTGAGAAATTCCACGCACTAGCACTAACTAATTTCCCAGAACAAGACTACTTAGTAGTAGCAAGAGAAGCTATTCACAGATTTGTCGAGAAGAAGACTAGAGAAGCAAGTCTACAAGTAGATAGAGAAAAAGAACTAGCAGTGCTGAGAGAAGCAGAAATACACTTAACAAGACTAGTAGAATACATATATGCTAAAATAAAAGAACTGAGAAGAGAACAAGAGGCGATGACAAAGTGACCCTCATATTCAGATTCGACAAGATAATCACGTGGTGGTGGTTTAAGAAATACGCTAGATTTGCACGTAGACACAGAGCACTCCACACAATACTATATCCACTAATAATACTAGCATACTTCACAGTCACAGGATGGCTTGGAATAATACAAATACTAGTTGATGTAGTTGAGAAGGTGTTCTCGCGGTGTGGCATAAAAGTGCGCCACAATGACTAGATATTATCAATTAAAAACTCTTTTTCACTAATCCACGTGATTCCTGCTTCGGATTTCTCTACTGCTTCTTCTTCTCTCTTCTTCTCTCTTCTCTTTCTACTAGTCTTGCTCTCAGCTCTACGTATGATAATGCGCCCTCTCCAGTCATCGAACTCAGGGTTTAATGTTGATTTACAGTTTGGACAGATGTGCCCATACATATATGCTACTTCCATGGGCGTTAATAATCCAGCGTAGTCTCCAATAGCGCTGAACTCGTATAATGTGAATCCACACTTCTTGCACTTGTATTTCACGGGCATGTTGATCAACTCGCATGTGGGGGCACAAATTTGAGCCACACCATTATGAAGATTTTGCAGAGTCACTGCTAGAAGGAAATCTTCTCTTCTTCATGAATTCCTTTGCTTCTTCATGCATTTCTCTTATTCTACGTATTGTCATTTCACGTAGAATTTCTTTTGCTTCTTTACTTAGCTCTCTTCTCCTCATTCTACATCAACTCGAGTCTATCTTAACACGCATTCGTCTCCATCACTCACTATGTAGCCGTTTCTAATTAATACTTCTAATGCGTATTCTTTAATGCCTTTTTTCATGAGTGCTGCTTGTAGCTCCTGGCATTTGTATAGTTGGCCTGGAACAAAGCCTTGTTCAATTAGTATTTGATACCACTCTTTAAAGATCTTCTGTAGTATCCCGCTGGGCGCTGAAGTAGTTGAAGGAGCAGTCGCAATAACAGGCTTGTGTATTACTAGTTCACTAGTACTCTGCTCAGGCGACTTAGCCACACTCTTCTCTTTCTCTCTGACTTCAACAGTATACTGCGATGAGAGAATTTCAACTAAAAGCTCAACAAAGCGTTTAATTTTCTCCTTATCTTCTTCGCTCAACAACACATATTTCTTATATATTTCACTTGAAACCCAAAACCCAATTACCTTCCCCACAATACTCACCCATAGATATGTCATTAATAAACCAACTAATAAATATTAAAAATGATTAAATTAAGAGAGATAAATATTAATGCTGATTAAATTAATCGCACTTAATATTAATGCCGTAAATATTAACACCATAAATA
>Ga0209821_100113_pt1 | contig 14568 bp, 12 predicted proteins | sample SSWtaG_3_FD_184118 | JGI IMG/M metagenome (GOLD analysis project Ga0209821, IMG submission 184118) | Hot spring microbial communities from Sandy's Spring West, USA to study Microbial Dark Matter (Phase II) - SSWTFFsm_matched (SPAdes)... | ecosystem: Environmental > Aquatic > Thermal springs > Hot... | reverse complement strand
TCGAGCTGACGCGTAGGCAAGCTGATCGGCTTCAAGGCGAGACGCTAGGTTCTTGACCTCCGCCCCTCGCTATTTGTCCCTTACAGACTATCTACGCACCGGAAGGGCCGGTAGATGCTTCTTCGTGTTAATCTCATTCATTTCGAGAATCCCTCCACGTGAAGCTCGTAATTAGAGGCTTGGGGTCTGACGAAAGCTAGACGGCGCTTCTAAACCCGTCGGAGGCGTTTGTGGATATAGAGCCGCCTTTGTGAAGACGCAACAAGAGCCGGTGCGGCAATCCCCCTGAGAATCACGTGGGGCCAGTTTAAAATAGCGGCGTTGCCTTACGCATCACCTCGTTGCACAATTGAGATATCGCAGACGACGTGGAACTGACGTACATGTGACTCCTCACTTTAAGGAAAACCTGCGCCTAAGAAATTGCCACAAGCTCTATAATTAAAACAAAATTATGATTAATATTAGATATCTGCTAAAAATAAAAATAGATACGCTTAAAAGCTAACGAAAAAATGCGGCAAAGATAGGAGAGACTATGCAAAGTCAAACCTGGCTCGTACTAAGCATTGCGTCGGCAACAGCGCTATTGATAAATACCATCACCGTCTGTGCCGCAGGCACCCGCGACACTGAAGACTTCTACCCAACCTACCATGTACATAGCAAGTTCAATACCATCTCTAATGGAAACGTAATTAACACTAGAGTTTCATTATATTATTGGACTAAAAAATCAAAATATTTTGCAGAAGGTTATTATTTCTCATTTGACTACTACAGAATGGTTAGTTGTAGCGATGGGACCGATAAAGATGTGTATGACTACATACGGGGAAGCCTCAACACAAACTTGCCATTGCCGGATAGGGAGGATGTGGAGGAGAATCCCATATGTTGGATTAGCCCTAGGTTGTGTAATGAGGAGGTTGAACTCGGCTTGAAAAATCCAAAAGATATACAGACCTTCAAATGGTATTACGTGCGTTCATCTTATGTAGTCAAGGCAAGAGGTGAGAGTTATGCTATGCGTATAGAGCCCGAGGTTGAGCCAGCCACAACAATAACTCCGCCGCCTTGGGAGGATTGGTGTTTGTTGGCTTGTTACGAGACAAGAGCCGGCTCAAGCGGGTGGTGACATGAGGCTCTCCATCCTGGTTTTCCTGGTGGTGCTTGGAATAGCCGCGGCGACTATTTTCTTCGCGTCTCGGCCCTTTGTTGGCGAGGGCCGAATTGTGGATGAGTTGGGGGGTCCACAAAGTGGTTTACGCAGGTCCTTGCGTCATTATAAAACACGAACCAGCCCGCCACATGGTAGAAGGTAAGGATTTTGAGAAAATGATGGCGTATGTAAAAGCACGTAGGGAGTCGTGGAGGAGGTGAAGTGCTCTTCTGGAGAAATATGGCGACGAGGTGTATGTAGGTTATGTGGTGCCGTGTAGAATACTCACCCTGGAGGAGCTTATCGAGCTGGCTAGGAGGCTTAGCCTGGAGGGGAAAATCGTCAAGGCGGTGTTTTACCGCTACTGGAAAAACGGCACTTACGAAGGTGCGGGAATTGCCGGTATTGGAGAGGATGAGGATCTAGAGAAGCGGCTGAGATGGGAGCGTATACAAAATATGGTGACCGTGGGGATATATTTGATGTTTCTACAAGGTAGGTTTGGCCTGTCTACGTTTAATGAGACGGAGGCCGCCATGCTTGGGGAGGCGCATGTCGATGTATATGTGGGCGCCTTCGTGGTTAAGGCTTCTTTAAAAGAGCTACGTGAGTTGTCGCAGAGAGAGGACATCCTCATGGTGGATACCCCCCTCGACCTAATTTGGCGGTTTAGAGAAAGAGGACTCATCGTGGAGGTAAGGAGAACATCCTACGGCGACATATACCTTGTAGAGAAGAAAAACCTCTGCACACCCAGCAAATAGTTCCAAACCTCCCCCCTTTAGCAAGCATCAATAGTGGATCTAGACTCTCCTCGCCTCTGACCCCCTAAGGGGCGAGACTTGTAAGAAGCGCGTTATGAACCTGTAAGGGTCATACGACTCTTCAGCACACGTTGCGGTCGAGGTGCAAACAGATAATAGCGATAGACAAACAGGAGATAAGAAAACGCAACAAAGCCTCAATCTCAGTGAAAGAGACGGCGGGGTTGTGAGACACGCCAGAGACGCATCATATACGTAAAATATTAAAATCAACCTCTCCATCTATATGTGAAGGCTCTCACCGAGGTTTTCAGCAAGCTCATAGAGAAGATAAGGGGGGTGGACTACATCGATGACGCCACGCTCCAAGAGCTGTCAAGGGAGATTCAGCGGGCTCTGCTCAAGGCAGATGTGCCGCTGGATTTGGTAAAGAGCTTTACCGAAAACGCAGTAAGGAGGGTCCGGGAGGAGAAACCTCCCGCCGGCATACCGCCCAGGGAATACCTCATCTACATCCTCTACGACGAGCTGGTAAAGCTCCTCGGCGGCGAGCAACCGGCGGAGTTTAAGCCCACAAAAAAGCCCTACGTGGTCCTTCTCTTGGGCGTTGAGGGTAGCGGCAAGACCACCACGGCCGCGAAGCTGGCGAAGTATCTGATAAAGCGTGGCTATCGGGTGGGTCTCGTCGAGACAGACACCATAAGACCCGCCGCCTTTGACCAGCTAAGGCAACTCGCCGAGAAGATAGGCGTGCCGTTTTACGGCGAAAGAGACAGCAAAGACGCCGTGGAGATCGCCAGGAGGGGCGTCCAGAACTTCAAAAACCTAGACGTGGTTATCGTAGACACGGCCGGGCGACACAGAAACGAGGAGTCATTGCTCCAGGAGGTAAGAGCCATATACGACGCCGTGAGGCCAGACGAGGTCGTGCTGGTGATAGACGCCACAGTGGGTAAACTAGCCGCGGCGCAGGCAGAGGCCTTTATGAAGTATCTGCCGATACATTCCGTCATTATAACCAAGATGGACAGCACGGCGAGGGGCGGCGGAGCCCTAGCCGCCGTTGCTAAGACAGGCGCCAGAGTAAAGTTCATAGGCGTCGGCGAGGACGTAGACGAGCTCGAACTGTTTAGCCCCAGGAAGTTCGTAGCGAGGGTTCTCGGCATGGGCGACCTAGACGCGTTGGTGGAGAAGATCAAGGCGGTGTTTGAGGAGGAGGAAGTCCTGCAGGAGATAGAGTCCGGGAAGCTTGATCTCCTAACCTTCAAGAAGCAGATCGACGGCCTCCTGAAGCTCGGCCCCCTCAGCAAGATCTTCCAGCTACTGCCGGGCGGGATGGCGGCTAAAATCTCTGAGGAGCAGATCGAGCTATCCCAGAAAAACCTAAAGAAGTGGAAGGCTATACTCAGCTCCATGACTATGGAGGAGCTGAGAAAACCTGAGATACTCAACGCGTCGAGGATACGCAGAATCGCCTTGGGAGCCGGCGTAACTCCTAGAGACGTGAAGGAGATGCTGACTGTTTACGAAAATCTCAAGAAGATGTCCAAGACTTTGAAGAGACAGCTAAGAATGCGGATGCCTACTAGGTGAGGCGCTTCCTCGTCATCACATCTCTACGCAGATTCAACGAAGAGCCGCACATACACGCGAAAATCCTCGTAGCCTCGCTTCTGATATCTAACGGAGTTAGGGGAGACGCAGAGGCCGTCTTCTACCTTACCGACGTAAACAAGACGGTAAAGATATTAGGAGAGAAGGTAAAGAGACTTTTCCCCGACGAAGACTCGTCTGTGGGATATCTGAAAAAGGCCCTCTCTGGACAGAGGCTACCTGGCGTCGTTGTGAAAAAAGGCGCCCACGACTTGGTTTCCGGCGTCCTCATAAGCCCCTCCGGTAAGGGGAGATGTCTCCCCTTACCGCCGTTTACCTATGTGATAAAGCTTGAGGAATACGGGCTGGAGGCTGAGTGTGGGTTAAGTATAGGGCGCCTCCCCCCACACCACCAAGTGAATGTGGTGAACATAAACGTGGATAGACTGCTCCACGGCCGGCAACCACAGATATAAACAGAGGCGAGTTGCCGCATGTGGAGCTGCTGGAGAAGTCGTTGCAGATCCTGCGGGAGTACCCACTCTGCGATTCATGCCTTGGGAGACTCTACGCCCAGATGGGGTATGCCGTTGAGAACTGGGAGAGAGGAGCCGCCATTAAGACAATGCTACATATGCAGCTCGTTACGCAGTTTAGGCAGGGGGCAGACGTGAGAAACGATCTCGTAAGTTTAGCCAATGTGCACAAGCCCACGAGACGTTTTCTTGCAAGCATAGGAACAGAGGTAGAAGGTGTACCGTGTTATATCTGCGGCGGCCTGCTTACCGACGTCGAGAAATATGCTCATGAGGCGGCGAAACACACAGGTGATATAGACTTCGAAACCTTCGCCGTAGGGACAACTATACCATCTGACGTGTTGAAAAGAGAGGCTGAAGTCGTTGCGAAGTTCCTAATAACAACCGGCGAATCTATTAAGCATGAGATCAATAGGCGCATTGGTAAAGAGATGCTGAAATTGCTTACTGGTAAACGCGTGGATAAGCTCCGGCCAAACATAGTGGTAAGGATAGATCTTCTTACCGGTAAGGTTACTGTGATAAGAAACCCCATACTCATGGAGGGTAAGTATCTAAAGCTCAGCCGCCGAGTGACACAGGCAAAACGGTTTGGTTCCGTAAAAACCACTCTCCTTGATAAGCTTCAATATGTGAGAGATTTTTATGGCGGCTTGGAACACGTCATTCACGTTTCCGGAAGAGAGGACAGCGATGTTAGAATGCTTGGACCAGGCAGACCGCTTGTTGTAGAGGTCAAACAGCCCATCCGTTACCGCGGCCAAGTACCGCCTCTCGTTGACGACGAGGTTGTTTTTAGACCGTTGAGCTTTACCACAAGGGAGGAGGTAAGGAGGCTCAAGGAAAAGGCTAAGGTAGACATCAAGCTTTACCGCGCCCTCGTCTATTCGGAGCGGCCGCTTACCGCGGAGGATCTAGGTAAAATGGCTGAGCTTTCTGGAAAGATAATTACGCAGTATACCCCCCGTAGAATAAAGAGGTTGCACCCACGCAGAAAGCGGACAAGGATGGTATACGAGGTTACGTGGCGGCTTATCTCACCTCATGTGTTTGAGCTTTATATCAGGTGCCAAGGCGGGCTCTATGTGAAGGAGTTCATCCACGGCGATGGCGGCAGAACTACCCCCAGCGCGGCCGAGGTTTTAAACGGCTACTTAGAAGTCCTCGAGCTTGACGTGCTTTCAATTGAATAGTTTTTAACCCTTAATTTAATTGTGCTGTGGAGAAGGTAATAGTAGTAAATTTCGGTGGTCAATACGCCCACCTCATCGCTCGCCGCGTCCGCGAGAGGGGGGTATACGCTGAAGTTGTTCATCCCGAGGAGGCGGAAAAGGCCGCTGAGAGTCCTGAGGTTAAGGCCATAATCCTATCGGGAGGCCCCAGCTCAGTGTATCAAGAAGGTGCACCCGACGTGTCTGACGGGATATTCCACTTGGACAAGCCCATTCTTGGGATATGCTACGGCCACCAGCTCATCGCCAAGAAGTTAGGAGGTGCAGTACAGCGCGGTAAAGGAGAATACGGCAAAACCTTAGTGAGATTGCTTGAACGCGACCTCATCTTTGACGGCTGGGGCAACGAGGAGGTTGTATGGATGAGCCACGCGGACTACGTGAAGGAGCCTCCGCCCGGCTTCGTCGTTTTGGCAGTAAGCGAAAACGGATATATCGCTGCCATGCGGAAAGGGCATATATACGGAGTCCAGTTCCACCCGGAGGTTTCTCACACGGTAAAGGGCGGTCACCTGCTGGAAAACTTCCTCAGAAAGGTGGCAGACATCGCCGCGACCTGGAGACCCGAGGAGCAGATACGCCGCTTAGTGGAAGACGTCCGCAGAAAAGCCGCCGCTGGCGACGTCATCATCGGGGTAAGCGGCGGGATAGACAGCACGGTAACAGCCCTCCTGGTGCATATGGCCGTGGGCGAGAGGGCTCACGCCATCTTTGTGGACCACGGGCTCTTCCGCGAAGACGAGCCCCAACAGGTGGTTTCACTCCTCACGTCCCTCGGTATAATGGTCCACGTGGTGGATGCGCGCGAGCGCTTCCTCAAGAGGCTGGAAGGCGTCTCAGACTGCGAGGAAAAAAGGAGGATAGTGGGGGAGACCTTCGCGGAGGTCTTCGCTGAAGTTGTGTCGAAGATGCCCAATGCGAAATACCTGGCACAGGGCACTCTTTACCCAGATGTGATTGAGAGCGGAGCGGTAAAGGGCGCAGACAGGATAAAAAGCCACCACAACGTCGGGGGGCTACCCCCTTGGTTTAAGCTGGAACTCGTCGAGCCCCTCCGCGAGTTCTACAAAGACGAGGTAAGGAGGATAGCAAAAGCGCTTGGGTTGCCAGACGAGGTGGTTTACCGCCATCCCTTCCCGGGCCCTGGACTTGCCGTGCGGATAATCGGACCCTTTACTAGGGAGAAGCTGGAAATCGTGAGAAAAGCCACAAAGATCGTGGAGGAGGAGCTGGGAAGGTCAGGCCTTTTGAGAAAGGTGTGGCAGGCCTTTGCCACAGTAGGGGACGACAAGTGGGTAGGGGTGAAGGGGGATAGGCGCTCCGTTGGATATATAGTAACGGTAAGGATTGTAGAAAGCGAAGACGCTATGACGGCAGACTGGGCAAGGCTTCCATATGACGTGTTGGAAAGAATTTCTGCAAGAATAACCTCGGAGATCCCCCAAGTCTCCATGGTCACTTACGCCGTAACCACAAAACCGCCCTCTACAATAGAGCCCTGTTAAACATCAGCGCGGCTACGTTTGACCGTCAAAAGAAGCTGGGATATGCGGTCGGCCCTACCGGCTCCGCCTTCAGCCCACGCCCGTGACTCGGGCGCGTCTGGCGGGCGGGGAACCGGGGGTTCCGATAATGTTTTAACGGGGGATTTATAAGAGTTATCATGTATCTAGGCATCAGCTTCGCCTTGGCTTCCGAAAGCTACTTAGCCACAAGAGCCGGCTACGAGGTATACAAGGCCGGGGGCAACGCCGTTGACGCGGTTGTGGCGGCCTCCGCCGTGTTGACCTACACCCTGCCGCACCTGGGGGGAGTCGGCGGCGACTTCCTCGCCCTAGTCCACGCCGGGCGGGTTGAGGCCGTTGTGGGCTTCGGCTGGGCGCCTAAAAGAGTCCCCAAGAGGCCGCCGCGTAGGGGGATCCAATCCGCCGTTGTGCCGGGGTATGTGGCTGGTCTATACGAGCTACATAAACGCCACGGATCCCTGCCTTGGGAGAAGGTTGTGGGCTTCGCCATAGCCGCCATGGAGAAGGCGACTATGCACCCCTCCCTAGTCTCCGCCATTGTGAAAAACGCCGATCTCCTGGCTGGGGACCCAGGCGGCAGGATATATCTGGAGCTACCCAAGACTCCTGGCTCTCCCTACAGAATCGAGCCGCTTCTAAAGCTGTGGAGGAGGCTGAGAGACAACCCCTTGTCTTTCTACGACGAGGTGGCACGGGACGTGGCGGAGCTTGGATATTTCGAGGTGGAGGACTTCTCCACCTACAGACCCGCGGTGGGGAACGCCTTGCGGATGGAATACGGCGAGTGGACGATATATGAGGCGCCGCCCCCCTCCCTGGGGTTCGCCGTGTTGCTCGCACTAAAGATGGCGCAACCCGCTGAGGGTCCGTTTAGCTACGCCAGGATTAAAAACGTGGTTGCGGCTTTGAAGAAGGCGCACTGGGCCCGCGACAGGTTCCTCCACGACGGGGAGGTTCCCGTCCGCGACATCTTGGAAGGGAGAGTGGAGATGGGGGAGGCCGAGTCGCCGGAGCCTACCCCCGGCACCACCTACCTTGCCGCGGCTGACGGAGAGGTCGTGGTGTCTGCCATACAGTCTCTCTATTACCCCTTCGGCTCCGGTGTCACGGTGCCTAGGTGGGGCATCACGTTTAACAACAGGGCCAGCGACTTCACGGCAGGTCTCAACGAGGCGGCGCCGCGTAAACGGCCGGCTCACACCCTATCAGCCGTGTTGATGGAGCGGGAGGGCGAGGTATATGCGCTTGGCGCAAGCGCCGGCCACTACAGACCCGCCATATACGTTCAGCTTATTCAAAACGTTGCGTGGTACGGCATGGACCCGCGTCAGGCGGTGTGGGCTCCCCGCTTCATCTGGCTCCGCGGCGACGAGGCGCAGGCGGAGGAGGGGTGGGAGCAGGGGCCCGGGGTGCGCCTGGTGAAGTACCCAAGCCGCATGGGAGTCGCGGCGCTGGTAGCCCGAAGAGGCAACGGAGCCGTGGCGGTTGCGGACATACGGGGCGACGGCCTCGCGCTCGGCGAGTAAGATTTATTTCCCCCGGCGGTGCTATATACCATGACGTATAGATGTGCCATATGTGGAAAGGAGGACACCCCCCTGCTGGAGGCCAACATAAAAGATAGAGGCCCTGCATTGGTGTGTCCCGAGTGTTGGTCTAAGCTCATGGCGGAGAACAAAATCGTCGTGGGGAGCGCCGGAGGGGGCTGTGCCTGCGGGTGATATGTATTACCTACGAAGTTAATTAAGTTGGCATGCTTTTCGGCTTGTGTATCTCTTTGTTTTACGCGGGGTCGACAGGGTTGGATTCCTCCGGGACGTAAGTGCCACATTTGCCTCCCGGGGCTTCAACATAGATTTCATATACACCACCGTCGTGGAGGGAAGGGCAACCATCGTGGCGCTGGTGACAGGCCCCGAGGAGACCCTAGGCGAGGTGGCCGAGGAGTTGCGGAGGGTGGAGGGTGTGGAGGAGGTACAGGTCGAACAGACGTGGGAAGACGCCCTTCATCGCTTGGCAGATATGTCAAAGGATATGCCGGACCTCTTTGTCGCTCTCTCCAAGAAGCTTGAGCCGAGGGATTTGGCGACTATTGCACAGATTGCTTTAGATAAAGCGTCTCTACTCCTCAAGCCTTTAAATCCCCGTGTCGTCGCCTCCATATTTGAGCATTTGGATCCCGCCGTTTCTGCGGAGATTCTGGAAGAGTTCGACGTCAAGACCGCCATATATATAGTGGAGAACATGTCGATCGAGCGGGCGGTCGACGTGTTGCAACACGCGGAGCCCTCCTTTACGCATGCGATACTCCAGAGACTCTCCCCATCCATCCGGCAACAAGTCAAAGACAACATCGCGTATGACCCAGAAAGCGTCGGCGGCATAATGAGGGTTAGGGCACCTGTGGTGAACATAGATGACATGGTGGAAACCGCGCTTGACGTGTCGCGGATCTACGACTCGGACATAGTCTACGTGGTTGACCACGAGAAGAGGCTGGTGGGGGAGCTGGAAATATACGACATACTGGGCAAGACAGGCCCCGTCTCGCAGTACATAAAGAAGCCACGGCTTACACTCTCGCCGAGGCTAGACAGAGAGAAGGCAGCCCGCCTTTTTATAAAACACGGCGTCAAAGCCGCGCCCGTGGTTTCCGACGACGGCAAACTCCTTGGTTTCCTCAGAGCCGACGACATAATAGACGTCGTCTTGAAGGAGGCCACGGAGGATATGTTGAAGCTGGAGGCCATAGTGCCCTTCGCCAACTACCTAGCCACAAAAATAACCGAGATTTACAAAAAACGCGCGACTGCCCTCATCTTCATATTTCTGGTGGAAAGCATCACAGCCACAATCATAAAGTCTTTCGAGAGCGTCATAGAGGCGGTAGCAGTCGCGGTGGCCTTCATGCCACTCATAGCACACATGTCCGGCTCAGTCGGTAGTCAAGCCGCCACAATAATAACAAGAGCGGTTTCGCTGGGAGAAATCACGCCGACTAGGTCGGGGATCGCCCGCGTCTTCGTCAAGGAGCTCCTCGTGGGTATGTTGCTAGGGATCTCCATGGCCGCCATAGGCGTGGGGTTCGCCTACGTAATATCAAGCTCCCTAAAGGTCGCCACGGCGGTTGCCGCGGCGCTTCTTCTCGTCATAATCTGGATAAACTTCGTAGGGTCAATACTCCCTCTAGTCATGGCGCGGATAGGCGTAGACCCCGCCGTCATCTCAGGCCCCCTCATAACCACGATCGGCGACATTGTAGGCATCACCACATACTTCCTCACAGTAGCCGCGTTGTTGTAACGCGGCTCCGCCCCATGTAAAATATTTAAACTTATGCATTGCTCCTTAACTAACGGGGCGGGGGTGCCCGAGCCAGGTCAAAGGGGCAGGGTTGAGGTCCCTGTGGCGTAGGCCTGCGTGGGTTCAAATCCCACCCCCCGCACCTCTCTTAGCTTCTCTACTCCAGGCGCGTTTTCAACTAGATGAAGATATTTTGCCAGTTGCTTTACATCGATGAGATGTTACACGATGGTTATTTAAGAAGTATAGGGAGCCCCTACTTGTTGAGTATATCGACATTCCCCGAGCCATGCGGAGAGGCGGTAGTCGTGAAGATAGCAAACGCCGGCGTGTGCGACGGCGATTTGCATCTGTGGAGAGGCGAGGTGGAGGGTTCCCGGCGCCTCTGCCGACAGTCTTGGGGTATGAAAATTCGGGCGTTGTTTATGCAGGAGGCGAAGAGGCGCCGGATTAGTTCAGGTTACTCCGGTACTGGTGGTAGGTGGTTCGAGAGGAGGGACGAGTTCGCGCTGGTAGGCGATGAGTAACTTGCGAGGAGTGTAACGTGGCCCCGAATTGTAAAGTACAACGGTGGCTAGTCAGAATACGCACATATGTGCCCTAGCATGTCCTTGTTCCGGCGCTGGCGTTGGGGAGCTGATGGTTGTCTCCGTGTTGACAGATGTCGGCTTAAGCCGTGTAGGGCGGTCAAGAGATTGGAGTAATATGTAGAGCCGACGATTACGTGGCGGTCGCCGGCCTCGGCGGGCTGGAGGATTTCTGGGCTTGGTACGTAAAATCTATGCTGCCGAGAGGGCCGGTATAATCGAAGTAAGAGACGGGCCGCTGGGGGCGGTCACAAAAGGGACCATGCGGATGGTTCCGGTCTGCTCACCCCGGGCCGCCGATCCGCGTATATGCATATAGTGAAAGGAGATTGCCAAGGTGAGCTCTCTATGGGGTAATAAAGAACTATACGAAGTTGTGACCTCGCCTAGAGAAATGCCGTAAAGCATCGGAATTTGTGGAAAAGATAAGGTTTGAGGAGAGCCACGCCGCCTTTAAGTGACTCGAAAGAGGAGAGGTGACATGTAGACTTGTATTAACGCCGTAATTCCTCCCTTTTTCCACGATCCAGTGGCTCTTACTTCTCATGTCCACTACGCTGGGGTTTCCAGAAGGTGGGGCTTGACCTTTTCTTTTGGTTGGTACGATAAGGCAGTCCGCCGTCCGTGAAGTAATAAATTCGCCTTTCTAGGTACGGAGATGTCGGTCCTGTGTATAGACGGCTCATTTGGCGTCCGGAGCGGGATTCTGTGTTCTTCGTACAGATCTAGTCTCTGTGGGTTCAACTATCCGAGAACCATCTTTATAGCTCTATATAGGGTAATATATTTTAACACCTACAATACACGTACCATGAATAAAACATTAGTAATAGGAATAGCCGTAGTGTTGATACTGCTTGCGCTTGCCGCTGTGTTTCTGATGCAACCACAACCCACCACCACGCAGACGCCGACGGCTGCACCCATTACTGCGACGACGCCGAGTCCAACCACTTCACCCGTCACCCCCGCCGTGACTACGTTGACTATAGGAGTCACAGATAAGGTGACCGACCTTGACCCATCTAACGCCTATGACTTCTTCACTTGGGAGGTGTTCTACAATACCATGGCTGGTCTTGTGAGGTACAAGCCGGGCACCACGGATCTGGAGCCCGACTTGGCGGAGAGCTGGACCGTGCTGGAGGGCGGGAAGGTGTGGGTCTTCAAGCTCAGGCCGAATCTCAAGTTCTGCGACGGCACGCCGCTTACGGCGGCGGACGTCAAGCGCTCTATTGAACGCGTCATGAAGATCAACGGGGACCCCGCCTGGCTTGTCACAGACTTCGTGGAGCGTGTGGAGGCGCCCAACGCCACCACCGTGGTGTTTTACCTGAATACTCCCGTGAGCTACTTCTTGGCTCTTTTAGCCACGCCGCCGTATTTCCCCGTACACCCTAAGTATGCACCTGACAAGATCGATTCGGACCAGACCGCGGGAGGCGCCGGGCCCTACTGCATAAAGACATTTGTGAGAGATCAGCAGATAGTGCTTGAGGCTAATCCGTACTACTACGGGCCCAAGCCGCAGATCTCCAGGGTCGTCATTAGGTTCTATAAAGACGCCACCACGCTGAGGCTCGCCCTTGAGAGGGGCGAGATCGACATCGCCTGGAGGACTCTGAACCCGCCCGACATAGAGGCGCTTAAGGCCTCCGGCAAGTTCAAGGTGGTGGAGGTCCCCGGCTCGTTCATTAGGTACATAGTGCTGAATCTAAACATGCCGGAGCTGAAGGATGCAAAGGTCAGGCAGGCGCTTGCCGCCGCCGTGTGCAGGAAAGACATCGCTCAGACGGTGTTCCGCGGCACCGTCACTCTGCTCTACACCTTGATACCAGAGGGCATGTGGGGCTCCTACCCGGTCTTCAAGGATAAGTACAGTGATTGCAACGTGGAGCTGGCCAAATCGCTCCTCCAGCAGGCCGGCTACGGCCCCGGCAAGAAGCTCAACATAGAGCTGTGGTACACGCCGACGCATTACGGCGATACGGAGAAGGACCTCGCCGCTGTGTTGAAGGAGCAGTGGGAAGCCACCGGCATGGTCTCCGTCACTGTGAAATCAGCCGAGTGGGCTACCTACGTCCAGCAACTTAGGAGCGGCGCCATGATGGTCTCTCTCCTCGGCTGGTACCCCGACTACCTGGACCCCGACGACTACATGTCGCCATTTCTGAAGACAAGCTCCAACAAGTGGCTGGGCAACGGCTACAGCAACCCCACAATGGACCAAATCCTCGAGAAGGCCTCCGTGGAGCTGAGCCAGTCTGCGAGGGAGCAACTCTATAGACAGGCACAGCATATCTTGGCGGAGGACGTCCCCATAATCCCGTTGATCCAGGGCAAACTATATATCGTGACTAAGCCGAACATCCAGGTGGTGGTGGACCCCACGATGATTCTGAGGTACTGGGCTATTAAGATCTCTTAAATCTCTTTTTTCCCTATCTTCTCTCCCAACCCCTCCCCCAGAAGAGAGAACCCCAGAGCCGTGATAACTATGAAGGCTCCGGGCGTCAGAAGCCACCAGCTACCGTTTACTATGTAAGACCTGGCGCTTGAGAGGTCGAGCCCCCAGTCAGGCGTAGGCGGGGTGACCGTGTAGCCGAAGAAGGCGAGGGCGGATTCGGTGAGGGCAGCGTCTGCTATGTTTATGGTGGCGACGACCACCAGCGAGGGCACCAGGTTGGGCAGGATATGTCTAAACACTATCCTCCACCGGGGTGCCCCCAGGGCGACCGCAGCCTCGACGAAGAGGCTGGACTTAACTACCATAGTCTCATTCCGCGCCATCCTGAAGTAGGTGGGGACGTAGACAACCCCTATGGCCAACGCGGCGTTCAGTGGGCTGGGCCCTAACACGCTGGCGATCGCTATAGCGAGGATGAGGCTGGGGAAGGCGTACATGCTGTCCATAGCCATGTTGAGCCCCCTGTCGATCTTGCCTCCCACGTAGCCCGAGAACATGCCAAGGGTAAATCCCGTTGCCGCCGAGAAAAGGGTGGCCAGAAGAGAGATCCCGATAATTACTTGGCCCCCGTAGAGAACTCTGCTGAACACATCGCGGCCGAGGTTGTCGGTGCCAAAGAGATGCGCCGCGCCCGGCGGGCTCAGGGGATTGCCGGCTCTCTTCGTGGGGTCATAAGGCGCTATGAGGGACGCCAGCGCCGACAGCAGCACGATGAACAGAACCAGCGTAGCTCCCACCTTCAGCATCATAGCCCCCTCCTAACTCTGGGGTCCAGCAACGCATTTATTATATCCACGGCCACGTTCATAAACACGACGATCAGCACAAAAACCACCACAGTCCCCTGAACGGTGGTGTAGTCCAGATACTGGATCCTCTCAAGCAACAGCGTGCCCAGCCCCGGCCAGGAGAAGGTGGTCTCGGTCAGCACAGCCCCCTGTAGCAACAGCGCAAGCTGTAGCCCCATCATGGTGACTGTAGGCACTATGGCTACGCGGTATGCCTTCCACAGGATGTTTCTTTCAGGAAACCCCATGGCTCTGTAGGCCGAGACGAAGTCCTCGCCAAGCGTCTTCACCATGTTGTTCCTAATGAGACGCACAAAGACGCCGGACAACACAAGCCCAAGGGTAAAAGAGGGCAACGCCAGGTGCCATAAGGCATCTGCGAAGGAGTCGAGACGGCCGGACAGTAGCGAATCCAGCAGGTACAAGCCTGTGATCCTCGGCGGCTCCAATCCCGGCGTTATCCTGCCCGCCACAGGGAAGACGCCGAGCCACACGGAGAACACCAGTTGCAGGGCGAGCCCTATGAATGGGATAAACAACACATAAGTAACCATGGCGTAGACCCGGGCCGTCAGGTCAATTCTGCCGCCGTATCTAGCGGCAAGAA
>Ga0209821_100112_pt1 | contig 14826 bp, 18 predicted proteins | sample SSWtaG_3_FD_184118 | JGI IMG/M metagenome (GOLD analysis project Ga0209821, IMG submission 184118) | Hot spring microbial communities from Sandy's Spring West, USA to study Microbial Dark Matter (Phase II) - SSWTFFsm_matched (SPAdes)... | ecosystem: Environmental > Aquatic > Thermal springs > Hot... | reverse complement strand
TACGTGGTGGGCACACCAACAGATATAAAGCTCCCATTCGGCACCTACGTGCATGACCCAGAGTTGAGGAGGAGGGAGTTGATTGACATGGGGATATCCCTAGTGGTGCTTTCTTTGGGCTTCTCTATTGCAATGGCGGGACGGGGCATCGTCGGCGGAATACGCTGGGACCTCGTGGTTGCGTATCTGCCCCTCACCGCCTTTGTCCTCTTTTTCGCATTCATAGGGCACGAGCTCGCCCATCGCCAAGTCGCCAGGAGGCTTGGGTACATAGCCATGTATCAAGCGGATTACACCCTCCTGCCGCTCGCCGTGATCTTCCCCCTGCTGTTTGGTTTTGTGTTCGCCGCGCCGGGCGCCGTGGTGATCTGGCCCTTCAGGCTCCACGGACACGGCGACGAGAGACGCGACGTGTTCCTTATATCAGCCGCTGGGCCTTTGACAAACATCGCGTTTGCCGTGGCAGGCGCGGCGTTTATGATGGCGTTCCGGTCAGAAATATGGTGGTTCTTTGCGTATATAAACGCATGGCTTGCGCTTTTTAACCTCCTCCCCATACCGTCTCTCGACGGGTCGAAGATGATACGGGCAAACCCCGCCATGTGGCTTCCGATAATAGCGGTAGCGGCACTGCTGGTTCTGTGGCTCTGGTGAAGACCTCGGCGCCTGGCAGGCTTGACTTCCTAAACACGCACCAAGACTACAAGGGCCTGCCGGTGGCGTCTGTGGCCGTCAACCTACGGACCCGCGTCGCTGTGGAGGAGGCGGTCATGTGTGACATCGTGTCGCAAAACACCGGAGAACACTGCGTTTTCAGCCCCGGCGAGCCGCCGAGAGGCCGGGCCTTCTGTGACTACGTGAAGGCCGCCGTCGTGGCGTTGAGGAGGGCTGGCGTTGAGCTCCGCGGGTTCCGAGGCGTGTTGAGCTCAGACGTGCCTATAGGAGCTGGCATGGCCAGCAGCGCTGCGCTACTTGTGGCGCTCACAGGTGCCCTGTTGCGTCTTGCAGGCCGAGACGCCGATCTCTACACTGTGGCCGAGCTGGCCTACGTGGCGGAGCGGGAGGTTTTAGGCGTCCCGTGCGGCAGGCTCGACCAGTACGGCTCCGCCTTCGGCCGCGTAGCCCTCATACACACGAGACCGCCGGTGAAGGTCGAACAGCTCCACCTGCCGGGGGGAGTCTTCGTGGTACTCGACAGTGGGATCCGCCACAGCACCGCCGAGATACACACAAAGAGACAGGAGGAGCTCGGCAAAGCCGTGGAGATGCTTAAACAGACGCTAGATATAAGATGCGAGGGGTTCTGGGACTTCCCCTGGCATCTCCTCTACGGCAGGGAAGACGCCCTGGAGCAGTTGCCGGAGCCCTTGAGGAAACGGGTGGTGTTCACCCTGGAGATGCAGAAATCCACAGAAAGAGTTCTGGAGCTTCTGCGAAGTCCCCGCGGCTCCCCGGGGGAGGTCCTCAGGGCGGTGGGGAGAGAGATGACTTTACAACACAAGTTGCTGGCCGAGCTATACGAGGTGTCTCTGCCACGGCTTGACAGACTGGTGGAGGAAGCCGTAGACGCCGGTGCATACGGCGCGAAACTCTCAGGCGCAGGCCTCGGGGGAGTCGTGATAGCCCTAGCCCCGGACAGAGAAACCGCGGAGAAGATCGGCATGAGATCAAGCGCGGAGAGGTGGTGGGTCGTCCAGGTAGACGAGGGGCTACGATATGGAGATTAGGCGGAGCCCCTTCACGGGGGAGCACATCCTAGTCTCGCCTCACCGCCTCTCGAGACCCTGGCAACCAGAGGGCTTCTGCCCCTTCTGCCCAGGCGCCCCCGAGACGGGCTACGGGTGGGATGTGTTGCTACTCCCCAACCGCTACCCAGTGGTGACGGGGAGCCCACCAAGCCCGACGCAGGAGGAGCTTTTCAAAGCGGAGGAGGCCTACGGCCAGGCGTATGTGCTTGTGGAAACTCCGCGACATGACGTAGACGACCTCAGCGACCTGCCGCTTAGCCAGATAGAAAAGGTGCTGAAGCTGCTCATAAAGACGCAGAAAGAGGCTGAGGAGGACCCCAAAGCGGTTTACCTCCTCTTTTTCAGGAACAAGGGGAGGGAAATCGGCGTCTCCCTGACGCATCCCCACTCCCAGATCTACGTGTTGCCAGTAGTGCCGACGAGAGTTGCGGTTGAGATGCAGCACTCCGAGATTTGGTACAAAGAGAGGGGGCGTTGTCTCCACTGCGATGTTGTATCCGGTGAGACGAGACGGGTGGTGCATCACAACGAACACTGGAAGAGCTTTGTCCCCTACTACGCCAGGTGGCCACACGAGGTCCACATATACCCCAAGACGCACCGCTCAACGCTTACAGAGCTCACAGACGTCGAAGTAACGACGCTGGCAGAGGCCTTGAAGCGCACGCTCTGCGGCATAAAAAACGTGTTGGGAAAGCCAATGCCGTATATAATGGTCCTCCACCAAGCGCCTCTACGCCAACGCGTCCCGCATTACCACCTTCACTTTGAGATATACGGTATGCATAGGCCAGATGGGAGGCTGAAGTATGCGGCGGGGGCCGAGCTCGGCGCCTCGTTATATACACTCGACACAACGCCCGAAGAAACTGCGGAGAGGCTGAGAAAGGCGGTCGCCAGCTGCGTTACAGCATCCGGCGGATCAGGTCGTTTATAAGCGGGCCTCGGTAGCCCAAGTCGCCGCCGACGGAGAAGTGGAGCTTGACGCTGTTTAGCCCGCCTCTAGGCGGGTGAAGTCTGAAAAACGGCTTGAGATGCGGTATACACGGAGGTCTCTGGCCCTCCTTGACCTTCACCCTCCTGCCGCAGGAGAGGCGATCAATCTCCCCCGCCACATACGCCAAAGCTACCTCCGCGAAGGACTGCCACCCCCATTTCTGGAGATACTCGAGCGTAAGCGGCTTATCGCCTGCGATTCTCCCCCTCTTCCTCAACACCTCTGCAAGTGTATCGGCGTCTATCTCGCCCCAGGTAATCCAGTCGTTCGCCCTCTCGATCATGCCCATGATGTCAGGAGTGCCGGGAACCACTACCATGGTGTACTTCCGCCTCAGCCGTAGAAGATCCAAGGTGGCAGCTATGTCCCTGGGGGTTGTGGGGATGCCCCTAATTCTTACTATGGCGTAGCGCGGGTAGATTATTTTCTGCACCGCCTCGGTCATACCCTGAAGTAGTAGGTGTTCCTCAGCGCGTTGTAGACGGCAAAGGCGAAATTCAACGTGGTTCTGGTCTCCCCCCGCGTCTTGGTCCAGACGTCTTTAACGCCGGCTAGCCGCAGAACCGCCTTGGCCACGTCCCCAGCCACCAGCCCGACGCCTTTCGGCGCAGGTATCAAGGTCACCTCCACTGTGCCTGACCTCCCCCTCACCACAAACGGCACGCTGTGTGGCTCGTCACAAGAACACTTCCAAGAGCCGCAACCGCGTCTCACCGGCACCAAATTAAGCTTAGCCTCCCTCGTCGCCTTCTCAATCGCCTGCCTCACCTGTCTCGCCTTTCCGATCCCAACACCCACGTATCCGTCCTCGTTGCCCACCGCAACAACGGCTTGGAACTGGTTACGCTCGCCTGCATGCGTCTGGCGTTGCACCAGATTCACGTTTAGAAGCTCCTGCCTCAGCCCCGGCAGAAGTATGTCGACAATCTCCGGTTCCTTTATTATGTAGTTGTTCGCAAAAACCTCGTCAATAGTCCTGATTTTCCCCTCCTTTACAAGTCGCCCCACCTCTGTCCTTGGTTCCCAAAGACTCACATCAACGACGCTCACGTAGGTGGCGGACAGGACCCCTTTAAATAATTTTATTTGGAGAAACGCGCTGTGTGCCAACTCCACCGCACGCACTCAGCCGGGATTCTGCCAGAGCGCAACGCCTCCACCGTCTTAGGATCTGAGGGATAGCCGCTTCCAAAATCCTCACCTTCTTGTTTTATTAACTTAAGGAGTCGGTCCCGCACAACCTTGGCCACTACGCTGGCCGCCGCCACCTGCGGCACCTCCTCGCCCCGGTGAAGCGCCACGAATCTGCGCCCGGTCAGAAACGACAGCGCGGCCCCGTACCGCTCCGGCTTGACGTCTGGAGAATCTACGTAGAAGAGCTCGGCGGGGCACGTCTCCACAAGTCTCGCAGTGAAGTCCAGCTCCAACGCATTCAAGCCGCCCCGTCGCACGTAGAGATCGACTATGTGCGGCTCTACCACCACGTAGTTAACGCAATCCGCCGTCTTCAACAACTTGTCGAAAAGCCGTTCCCGCGCGCTGGGGCTCAGACGCTTGGAGTCCCTCACCCCAAGCCGCCGCAGAGCCTCCCCGTCTCCTACCACAGCGGCGATGACCAGGGGCCCAACCACCGGCCCCCGCCCCGCCTCGTCGATTCCTCCAATCACAAAACACATAAACCTACCCCTAAATAAGCTCGATGGAGGTCCCGCAGGAGCTCGCCAACTATTTAGAGGTGGAGGTGGACCAGTGGGACGTGGCGCACATAGTTTGCCGGAAGTGCAAGAGGAAGTTCTTCACGGTGAAAGATGCCGCGCTTCATCTATATCACATACACGGCGTAAAAACCGCGCAGAAATACGTAGAGACTTAACGCGCTCTTCGCAACTGCGCAAGACGCGTAGACACCTTCTCCTCCAGCCTCCTGAGAAGCGTTAAAATCTCCTCCAGAAGCGCCTCGTCCCTCCCCTCTACCTCGTCAAACACCTCATCTATATACACGAGTTCATCTCTAATAGCCACCAGGAGATCGCCGACGGCGGCCCCGCTTTCTAACATCTGTGTAAGACTCCTAAACTCCTCAACCTCCATAAGTCTCTCCAGATGCTCCTCGCCCTGCGGCGTAAGCTCGTAGATCTTCTTCCTACGCCGCCCTACGTATATCTCCCGCGCCGTGATAAGCCCCTCAGACTCTAAATACGCAAGTAGGGGGTATAGGGTGCCTGGCGACGGGACAAACCTGCCTGCGGTGAGCCTGCTAAGCTCCTTCAAGATCTCGTACCCACTCATGGGCCTCTTCCTCACCACGTAGAGGACAACCCCCTTGAGGACTCCCCGCCGCTTAAACATCCCTCCTCGCCGGCGATAAATCAGGGACAGGAGGAGGCTTGAGCTTATGCGCATTAGCCCTCACCCGGTTTATCACTAGGTCCGCCACGCCGCCGAACCTGGCCCTAACCTCGTCCAGCGGCATCTTCCTATCAAACAAGGCGTAGAGGACTGCGTCGATAACCTCGTAGGGAGCCCCCAGCTCCCCCTCCGCCGTGTGTCCCCGCCACAGCCTAGGGCTGCTGGGCTTCTCAGCTATCCAACCAAAGCCAAGCCGCCTCGCCATCTCCCTGACCTGCACCTTGTAGAGACCGCCGATGGGCAGTAGGTCTACCCCGCCGTCGCCGTATTTCGTGAAGTAGCCCAGCAGAAGCTCGCTTCTGTCGCCGCTACCCAGCACCAACAGATTGCGCCTATTTGCGTAGTAGTACAGAATCGTCATCCTCACCCTCGGCAGTATGTTCCCCGCGGCGATCCTATCCTCCGGCGTATAATCCGGAAGCGCCTTGGCGAAGGCCTCAGCAATAGGCGTCACGTCCACCCGCAGAAGCTCAATGCCAAGCTGCCTCGCCACCTCGTAGGCATCCCGCTCATCTTCAGGAGGCGTGTAGACAGAAGGCATAAACACGCCTAAAACCCCCTCGCGGCCCAAGGCCTCCACAGCCAGGGCGGCCGCCACTGTGGAGTCCACACCTCCGCTCAGCCCGACCACAACCCCCCGGGCGCCGGCTCCAGCCACGTACTCCCTCATAAAGGAGGTGATAATCCCCCTGGCCTTGTCGTAATCTACAGCCTCAACCACAATGCGGCGATCCACCGCCTGGGAAAAAGGAGATAGTTAAATAAGTTCTACTGCCAGAGCTGTGGCGCCGCCGGTGCCGTGGCACAACGCCGCGATGCCCCTCCTGCCGCCCATCTTCCTCAACACGGAGATCAAGGTGGTTACTATGCGGGCGCCGGAAGCCCCCAGAGGATGCCCAAGCGCTATGGCGCCGCCGAAGACGTTAAGCCGCTCATACGGCACGCCGAGCATCTTGTGGACAAGGGCGTTCACCACAGCAAAAGCCTCGTTGGCCTCCACGTAGTCAAAGTAGTCCAGCCCCACGCCCAGCCTCCTCAGAAGCTTCTGGACGGCGTAGATGGGGGCTTCGGTGAAGCGCCAGGGCTCCGTCATGTGCCAGCTGTACCCCAATATGCGGGCAACAGGCTTCACCCCGAGCTCCTTCGCCTTCTCCTCAGACATAAGGAGAAGCGCCGCCGCCCCGTCTGACAGCTGGCTGGAGCTGCCAGCGGTCAAGACCCCGTCGGGCCTGAAGGCAGGCTTCAGCTTAGCCAGCTTCTCCAGCGAGGTGTCTGGCCTGATGCCCTCGTCTCTATCCAGCTTCACCCTCGCCCCGCCAAGCTCCTCGTCGATAGGCTCCATGTCGTCAAACCACCTATTCTCCGTGGCCCGCCAAGCCCTCATGTGGCTCTCGTAGGCGATCCAGTCCAGCTCCTCCCGCGTCAACTTATGCTCCCTAGCCACCATCTCCGCCTCCTCCCCCATGGTGAGGTCGTTGGTGGGGTCTGTCAAGCCGTCGTACACCATGAGGTCGATTAGCTCCGCCCGCCTCCCGATGAAGTGCCGCAGGCCCCACCTGGCGTCTTGAGGGAGGCATATAGGCGCCGCGGACATGGACTCGGCGCCGCCGGCTACGACCACCGACACGTCGCCCAGCGCGATCTCCCTATACGCCTCAATTATGGCCTGCATGCCAGAGGAGCAGACCCTGTTCACGGTGTAAGCGCTTACCTCCACCGGCAGACCCGCCAGCAGGGCGGCGTATCTCGACAGGTTCTGTCCCATACCTCCCTGCAGGGTGGAGCCGAACACTACCTCCTCCACGAGCTTCCCCTCCAGCCTAACCCGCTCCAGAAGCTTCTTAATGGTAAAAGCCGCCAGGTGGGGAGTCTTCACGTCTTTCAACGCGCCTCCGAACTTCCCGACGGGGGTTCGGACGTACCCAGCAATCACAACTCCCATGGCCACCCCTAGATATCTGTTTAAAACGTTGTTTTTGGCTGAGGATATATAGCCCAACGTATACAAGCCATCACGGCAATTATAATTAACAACGCTCAGCGGGGTCAGCCAACTCTAACCCCATCCCGGAACAGTTTAATCCCCTCCCTTCTCAAGAAGACCCGGGCCAGGTCGCCCTCTTTTAGCTTGGTGTACATAAGCGCCCTCAGCTCCGTCTTCTCCCACGTCACCACCGCCACTGGGGTGAAGCCGAGGTACTCCACCAGCTTTATCCTGCCCCGCGGGAGCTCTATATCCCCCGGCGAGAGGGGCGCATCGGCTATGTATATATCGGTGGGCCTGATCCCCACCTGAAGTTTACCCTCAGGCGCCGTCACGGGCAACTTGATGTCGCCCAGATCCACGTGGTCTCCCCTGCCCATGCCCTCCACTATGTTTATCGGCGGATCGCCGAAGAACTGCGCCACGAAGACGTTAGCCGGGTTGTTCAAAATCTCGTCCGTGGCGCCGATTTGTTGCACCGTGCCGTTGTTGATGATCATGATGCGGTCAGCAAGGGCATAGGCGTCGTGCTGGTCATGGGTCACCAAAATCGTCGTGATTTTCAGCCTTCTCTGCAAACTCTTCACGAATTCACGCGCCGAAACCCTCAGACGGGCGTCAAGGTTAGAAAACGGCTCGTCCATCAACAACACCTGCGGCTCCTTCACGAGAGCCCGCGCTATGGCAACCCTCTGTTGCTGGCCGCCCGACAGCTGCCGCGGGTAGCGGTCAAGCAGATGCCCGATCTCAAGCGCCTCAGCCACCTCCCTAACCCTCCTCTTTATCTCGTCTTTCGGCAACTTCCTGATCTTAAGCGGAAACGCGATGTTGTCAAACACCTTCATATGCGGGTACAAGGCCCAGTTTTGAAACACCATCCCCACGTTCCTCTTGGCAGGGGGCACATTGACGCCTTGCTCAACGTCAACCACCGGCATATCGCCGAAGAGAATCCGTCCCCTAGTCGGCGTCTCCAAACCAGCGATGCACCTAATAAACGTGGTCTTCCCAGACCCAGAGGGCCCCAGCACCACGAGGAACTCCCCCTCTCTAATCTCCACAGAGACGTCTCTCAACGCGTAAACGTTGGGAGGAAACACCTTCTCCAGGTTCGAAACAGACACAGAAACCACAATATCTACAAAAGACGAAAATTTAAATGTTAAAAACCATATAAGCCAGCTAAAACAGCAACTTGTGACTTGGCTAGACGACGTCCAGAAAGCCGCCGCCATCATCAGAGGGGGTAGATACGCCGCGGTCACACACGGCGGAGTCGCCCACATGGACGACACCCTAGCCGCCGCTCTCCTCCACCGACACGGCGCTGAAGCTATCTACCGCCACAACGCCGCCGAGGAGGTGCTGGCCGTGGAGGGATACGTGGTGGTGTTTGACATCGGCGACTCGTTCCGCGACAAACTGCCGGATAGATACGCCGTGTTAGACCACCACGGCGTGAAGGACCCGGCCGAGGAGCCGTCAAGCGTTATGCAGGTGGCGCTGGCGGTAGACGCGAAGCTAAGACCGTTGCAGGCCACTCTTATACATTATGTGGACCTCTTCGACCGCTACGGCCCCACGGCCAAGAGATGGGCAGGCCCCTACGGCAACTCCCTCAACAACGGCGTTGCCAAATACTTCGGCGACTTGGCGCCGACAGGTAGGGTAAAGGACGCGAAGTTCCTAGACCTCCTCGCCGACGCCGTATACTCCACCTTCGAGGCTGACCTCTCCGCCTTCGCCGAGGCCTTCAAACTTGCCGAGAGACTTCCTCACGCCGACCTAGCCCAGAAGTTCCCCCGCACCTTCCACACCCTCAGACTTATGCTGGAAGCCGCAAAGGACCCCGTTTCAGTCGCCATGAGCAGAGACGCGCTGGAGACGGGCTTCGGCATAGACTTCGCCTGCTACGCCGTCATGGCCGTCCCCGAGCTAGAGCACTACGCGCTTAAGGGCCTTGAGATGCACTACGCCGAGGCTAAGAAAGCCGCCGAGGTCGCGGCGGCTGGGAGATACGCCGTAATAAAGGGACCAGTAACCGCCGTCGTAGCCGAGGATCACATACCACCAGGCCCCCTCTGGAACGCCCTCCAAGACTTGGGCATCATCACAGCGGCTGAACCCGCCTTCGTCGTTGTTAAAGACAGGAGAAACCCCCACGCCTACACCCTCTGGCGCCCCGACAGACACGCCAACGCCATAGACTTCAGAAGGCTCCAAGGCCCAGAGGTGATCTTCAAACACGCCACGGGCTTTCTCGCAGTCGTGAAGGCTGAAAGCGCCGAAGCCGCCGCCAGACAAGCCCTCGCCCAGCTTCATGCATGACGAGATATTCGCCGATTTGGCTACGCTAGACCTCGGCGAAACAGTGGCCGAGATAGGCGCGGGCTACGGCACAACCACGCATTGGCTCCTAGCCCGCGGCCACAGGGTATGCGCCATAGACATAGACCCAGCCGCCGTGGCCCACCTAAAAACCACTTTCAGACGCTTCGTAGAGGCCGGGCTCCTCAAGGTGATACACGCCCCCGCCGAGGCCATCCCGCTCCCCGACAGATACTGCGACTCCGCGGTGTCCGTAGCCGCCCTCCACCACATACGCCACGTCGAGCAAGCCCTACGCGAAATGGAGCGGGTCGCCAAGAGGCTTGTGGCGATCTACGACTGGACCCCCGACTCAGCCGGAATCACAAACCCCCACAGCCCCCAAGAGCTCGAGCAGAAAATGGAGGAGGCCTTCGCCGCCGCCCGGTACCTAGGCTACCAAACCAGCCGCCGCATCCTCTGGTATAGGCTACTGAAAATCAGCCAGTGAGGGCGGGAAAAGGGAGGTTCCCGTTGAGCTGATGATAGCGTTTCAGTACGAATATAGTGGGCGTCTGTGGAGGGGCTGGGTTGACGTTCTCCTCAGCTTTCTTTATGAGAACCCAGGTCACGACTATAACAGCCGGCGGATTTAGATTATCATTTAATAAACACCCTTATTATGCATATGCGTCTTCTACTGTGGGTCCTGTTGCTGGGGTTGTTGGTGTTTGCAGTTAGCCCTATCAGGCTTGAGGTCAATTCGCTGTTGGTTTCGCCGGTGAACACCACGAAAATAGTGGACTACGTCAAGTCGGCTAAGAAAGCCGTGTATATGGAGGTGTATGTTTTCACCTACAAGCCGCTGGCGGATGCGCTTGTGGAGGCGGCTAGGCGGGGGGTAGACGTATACGTGGTTCTATCGGCCAGGGTCTACGGCGGAGTTCCCCAGCAGGCTAAAGACATAGCTAAATATCTTGAGGACAACGGGGTGAAGGTGAGGTGGAACGGGGATTTCCCCAACGTCCACACGAAGCTTTACGTCATAGACAACGAGACGGTGATTATCGGCAACATAAACCCAACCACGTCTGGATTCCGGCAGAACAAGGGCGTTATGCTTGTGATTAGAAACGCAACTCTGGCGCGCCAGCTGGCGACAATAGTGCTAAACGACTTCCACGGGCGGTACCCCCGCTACCACTTCCCCGGCGTCTTGGTATCCCCCATAAACTCCCAGGAGGGGCTGGAGTGGATCCTTACGCAGAGGGGCGACCTCTACATCGCCATGGAGCAGATCTACATGGACTCAGGCCTTGTGCCGTATATCCTTCAATACCCGCGATACTTCGCCGTGGTTGCTAGGACAGACGCAGACATACGCGCCGCCGTGGATCAAAACCTAGTTGCTAAGATAATTGTGGTGGGGCCCTACGTCTACGTGGGCTCCATCAACATCGGCTACTACTCCATCCAACGCAACAGAGAGGTAGGCCTCCTGATATACAACCCGCAACTGGCCGACCGCCTAAGAGCGCTGATCCTCCAGTGGTATGTGGCGGCAGGCGGCGAGGCGCCGACACAGACCACAGGCACATCGCCAACCCAGCCCATGACCACCACGACGGCTGGGTGGGTTACCACAGCCAAGTCGGCGGAGGGCGGGGTGTCCCTCTGGCACGTCTTGGCTTGGCTGGTGGTGATCATCCTCGCCGCATTATTCGTCATCTGGATGAACAGGAGACGGCCTTAAACACCACATATTTTTTAAGGTGGCGGGCTTCGGGTCGTGTGAAGATCGAGCATTACCTGGTGCTGGAAGCTATCGAGGCCGGCGAGGCGCCTGAGGAAATCGCGCGGCTTCTGGACCTGGAGCCCCACGACGTCTATGCCGTGATTCGGCTTCTGAAGGAGAGGGGGCTGGTGGAGAGGAGACGAACTTTCTTCGGGGAGCGATACGTCTTGACAGAGTCGGGGCGGAGGCAACTGGAGGAGTGGCGCCGGGAGGTGCTGGGGAGGGCTGAGGAAGCCGCGCGGCTCAGGAGGGAGGGGAGGGAGCTGGAGGCTCAGAGCCTCATAGACCAGCTCCTCCCCGCATTACCCATCCTAGTGGCCCTAGGCGTGTTGTCCCTCGCACTGTGGAAGCTCCTAACAAGCCACCTCCCCGTGGGGGAGGGCGAGTAAAAGCGTTGGTCTTGTTGCAACAGCGTCGGGGCGGTCAAAGCAACGCCTCTGGCGTTGAGGTGCCGAGTCTCACCTTGGCGGGGTCTTCTCTAAGCCCTATCGCCTCTATTATGGCGCGGGCCTGTTCCCTTGTTCTTATCCCGCCTGCCATCTTGACGCCCAGTTTGTAGCCCTTCTCCCTTATATATCTAGCGATGGCCGCGGCGCGCTCCGGCGTGGAGTACACGGGGTTGCCCAGCTGCTTTGCGTAGGTCTCCTCGGCGAAGCCGGTGGAGCTTTTTATGAAGTGGGCCCCCGACTCCGCCACGAGGTCGTACAGCCTGTACCGCTCCTCGTCTGTGAGGTAGGGCTCCTCCACGATGACCTTCACTACCCTGCCGCCGGAGGCCCCCACAACACTGATTAGATCCCGCCGCACCTCTGCCCACCTCCTGGACTTGACGAGACCGATGGGCGCCACTACGTCGAGCTCGTCGGCCCAGTCGGCCAGCCAGGAGGTCAGCTTTGCTCTAAGCGGCGTCGGCATGGCGCCGAAGGGGAAATCCACCACGGCGCATAGCTTGACCCGCCTTAACACATCTCTCACATAGGGGACGTGGACTGGGTTTATGCAATAGGCCGCCACGCCCAGCGCCTCTGCCCTCTCGGCGCCTTGCACAACCTCCTCAACCGTGAGATAAGGCTTCAAGAGGGCGTAGTCGACTAGGTGGAGCATGGCGATAGTGACTGATATAAAAAAGTATGTTACCACCTCCATGGAGCTTGTCAGAGCCCACATCTTCGTCAGGGGGAGGGTTCAGGGGGTGTTCTTCCGCCGTGCTATGAAAGACGTTGCGACTTACTACGGCGTGAGGGGGTGGGTTCGCAACAGATCAGACGGGAGAACGGTGGAGGCCGTCCTCGAAGGGCTCCGCGATGCCGTGGAGAAGGTGATAGAGTGGGCGAAGGTGGGACCCCCCGGCGCGAGGGTAGAGGCTGTGGAGGTCCAGTGGGAGGAGTATAGAGGCGAGTTCCAAGACTTCCGCATCCTGCCCACGGTGTAGGCCTGCCGGAGACGTGGGGTTATGTCGGTCCGGCGCAGGTCTAGAGGAGGCCGCAGGACTTCCCCGAGGCTGCTATCTCCTCTAGGTGAAGCCTGAGGACGTGAGGGGTCTCGCGGTAGTAGACGCCGGTCTCAATATTCCTCATGAGGCTTGTCCCGACAAGATTCGCGCTGGTGACGACCGCCGCGGCCCCGGCCTTTGTATGTAACTTGCCGTAGCACGGAATCTCTCCGTGTTGCGCAAACGTCCTTAAGGCCTCTCTGTGGCTTTCATTCCGCGGCGGTCTAGATACCACCACCGCACGCCCCTTCAGCAACTTCGACAGCGTCTCGGCCATGTCTCTGTCTATCCAGGGCGAAACAATGTAGACAGCGCCGCCGGAGGCCGTCGCGGCAGCTACAGCTGCCAGAATTACCGGGCTGTTGGGCCCCGTCCTTACAACTTCCACAAGCTCCTCCTCCAAGAGCTCCTCTGCCAGCTCCGTCAACACTACCGTTTTCCTATCGCCTTTTAGAAACCCCACCTCCGAGCTGAGTCGCAAGAGGACGGCCTCTAAGACGTGTCTGTTATACGGCTTCTTCACCGGCACCTGAGTCTGGGGTTCGCCAGCCTCAGCACCGGGAGAAACCTGTCAGTTGTCTCCTCCATCTTGCCGCCGAGCTCCGCCTCCACCTCCTCTACCGCCACACTGCCGCCCCTCTCGGCGAGGAAGCGCAGGAGCAGACGCATGGGGGTCCACCGGACCAGCCTAACCGCGAGGAGTGTTACATCTCCCCGCGCCACCCGCGCGAGCTGTGGGGTGGGCCTATACGTCACCTCTCCTCCCTCTATAGACGCCACGGCGAGACCGAGATGCCACAGGTGATCCGCCGTCCTCCTCTCGCGGGGGCCCAGCTTCCTGCGTCTCTCGCCCCGCTATATCGCTTGTGCGGTTTTTCTGAGGAGGGTGAGGTCGGCGTATGCTATGTTCCTCGCCTCTACGTACGCCCGCAGGAGCTCGAAATCGCTGGGCACCAACCATGCGCCGCAGGTGCTTATAAACTTCGACAGTCATCTCCTCCTACGCCGCTGAGTCCTCTTCGGCGGTGCGGATCTCCCTGCCGGCCCGCCTCTCAGATACCTTGCGACTATCTACACCGCCATGTAAGGCTCTCCGACTCCCTCAGCCTCCGCGCCGGCCTCTCCTTCCCGATGTAGCTGAGCCGCTGGACCACGTGGCTCTGCGCCAGATGATACTCGACGGCCTTGGGGCGACTACGGAGAGCTTCTCCACTTCGGCCCTCAGTTCCTACGCGTTATGCGCCACGCATGTGGTTTTATCGGTAGAACGGCTCTTCTACCTGTTACTCCACGGCCGGCCTGCGGCGGACACTAAACAGGTTTCCACATGGCGCTACGGAGCATTTTTTTAAAATAGATATACGTTACACACATGGCGGCTGTGATCCAAATCTTGGGCCTCCACGCCCACTGGCTTAAGAGATATGGGGTGGACCCACAGGAGGACGTATCCACAGCAGTGGAGAAGCTCAACGCCAAGGCGCCGCACCTAGCGGCGCTCCTCAGAGAGATAGCCCTAGTTGCCTTGCAACAGGAAGAGGCCCAGTTTTTAAGCCGGCCCCTATCTTTGGCGCAGCCGCGGCGATTAGGTGTGCCCGTAGCACCGCTTAGATCCAGTGAACACGTTGTCGCGGCTGAGGAATTTTTATAAATGCGGGAGGTGTATATATCGGGCTCGACGGCCGTGTCTGCGGCAGGATGAAAGGCCCGCCCGCGGCCGAGTCTACACCTTTTCCGTCTGTAGTTTCATTCCGCCTTCTAGCCAGCCCTCTGGGAAGTACCAGTCCTTAACCACGCGGAAGCCGCACCGCCTGAGTAAACTGCCGAGTCTGGTCTCGTGGGGCGGGACGCCGCGGCGGAGGGCGGCTAAGGTGTCTGGGTCGTCCACATACTCCACATACAGCGTGTCGCCGGACTCCATGAAGCGGTGCAAGACGCAGTATACGTGCTCCTCCCAAGGGCTCCCCACAAAGCTGGTGCTCAGGTTGAAGACCTCGGCCCAGGGCCTGTAGAAGGGAGGCCTCCCGGCGAACACCTTTATGTGGCAGAGGTGGGCGCTACCTAGCTTGACCTCTACGTTGAACTCCTCTTTAA
>Ga0209821_100110_pt1 | contig 14967 bp, 26 predicted proteins | sample SSWtaG_3_FD_184118 | JGI IMG/M metagenome (GOLD analysis project Ga0209821, IMG submission 184118) | Hot spring microbial communities from Sandy's Spring West, USA to study Microbial Dark Matter (Phase II) - SSWTFFsm_matched (SPAdes)... | ecosystem: Environmental > Aquatic > Thermal springs > Hot... | reverse complement strand
TCCTGCAAAGGACCCACAGATCCTGCAAAGGACCCACAGATCCTGCAGTAGCTCTACCACCACGACTTCTATGAGACAATCTAACCACCTCTAACAATCAAAACAGACAAAGCTATAACTATAGGCAAAGTAACATAGAACACAGGTAAAACACCATACATACTACTACATATTATAACAGTATTATACACAGCATGATAGACCACAGCACCTACCAAAGACCTTGTATATACATAGAAAGCTGTAATCAAGGACCACACAACAGTGACAATTGCCAACAAAATAAAATTAGGATACCTTGTAATAGCATGCAAAGCATAGCCAAGCACAGTAGCAGCAATAGCACCACTATATATATCCAGAGTAGTAGCACCAACATGAAATGCAAAAAGCCTACCCATAAACTCTTCAGGTATAGCCACAATAAATATCATTAAAACAAGCATAGCTACAGGATCAACAGAAGTAGTGATACCAATAATAGGAATAGTTGATTCTACAGAACAAGGGATCGCATAAGCAAACCAAGCAGTCACAATACCAAAAACCACACCTAGAGCGACATAAACACTACTAACATTTTGTAATACTACCCTATAATCCTTTGCACCAACAACAGCAATAGAAGCCAGACCCAACAACAAAAACACTATATATATAATATAGACAAACACATCACTTACAGCACCATAGCTATAGTACACAAGGAAAAACAGCAAAAACAAACCAGAAGACCATGCCAAAGACCCATAAACACTTGTCCTTTTTTCAAATCTATGAGCCAACCTAGAAGCCAAAACTGTAATACCAACACCAACAACCAAAGCAAAAACATTGGTAATATCAGGCATATATATAGACAGCATAATAGTAATAGCTGTATATAGAGCTACATAACACAAAAACTTTACAACCATACAATCCACCTTCTATAAAAATAATAAAAAAAGAGCTAAATATACTTATATTACCAAAACCTATTTAGGAATAATGCCAAGATCTTCTAAAACCGAAATAATTTTATTAATTTCAGATTCACTAAAACCCATATTACGAAGCCTTTCATCCAATTCCATAATAGCAGTATAGTTATATCCATAGCCATATTTCTCAAGAACTCTAGTAATTTCTGATTCACTAAAACCCATATCACGCAGCATCTTAACAAGCATAGATCTCATTTGTAGTTCAATAATAGCATTAATAGCCCTATAACTCTCTAGACCCCTGCTAAGATCATTCGTAACATACCTCAAAGCTCTAACATCAGATGAAAGCATCCTAATACTACTAACCAAATCATTAATATTTGAATAATAATAGAACTGGATAATCATAGATATAAACAGTATAGCCATCATCATAACAAGTATAACAGCAGTAGCAGAAACTCTTTTCTCAACTACAACATATTCACCTGAGCCTGACATACAAACACCTCACAGTGCTGTGAAACATAAATAGATATTTACACTTATATACTTTTCACACTTTTCACACGTAAATAAATCTTAATGAAAGGCTTACCAACAACATCAAGCACATCCCCAACCAAACCAGAAACATCAATATCAACACCATACTCATAATAATGACCACCACAGAGACTCAAAGGCTTTAAACCAGAAAAACGCCTATGCCCATACCTACCATGACAACCGACTACACCATCACTATAACAAATCAAATCAACAACCCTATTAATCTCCCTCTCAACATTTCTAATAAACGATTTACTATAGCCAAGCCTAACCAATGTAACCTCTAACCTCTTAACAACACACCTAAGCAATTTATAACTAAAATACAATCTCCTGAAATACTCTAACACATTTTTACCATTACCATGTATCCTAACAACCCCCTCAACCCCTCCAACCCCCCTACCATAAGATACATTGCTGCTGCTGGCGGATAGGTTTTCCTTGTCAGAAAGCAAATCAACATTGTTTAGAGAAAGAAATGAAATATCTATATCTCTTGAAAGCTCGTATATTCCTCTATCAATCTTTCTTATAAAACCCCTAGCAATTAATCTTTGTACCACATCCCATATTCTTTTGTTTTTCAATCCAAACTGTGTAGCAATATCAGAAATTGTGAACCTCTTTGAGTAGCGCAATGCATAAAAAAGCACAAGTTTTTCATTGTTTCCCAATCTAGCTAGTTGTTTCCTTGTGTTCTCATTACAGTTATGTTTTTTAGCCTTATAACATCTATCCTTCTCCGGAGGCATGGTGGTTCCCACAAACTGAAAGCAGATGATGTGACAAATTTTACTAGTTTGCAGAAAACCGTATATATATTTATATTCTACACAGGCAAATAAAAAAAATATTAGGTGTAGCACTTGAACCGCTTGGTATATAAAACAAAAATATCGAAAAATGGTATAATGTACTATATACGTGTTCCTAATATATACAATAATATAGATTACAACACCTATGTAGTTGTTAAAATAATTCTATCAGAAGATATTATAATACCAATGGTAAGAACCATAGCAAAACTTGGGAAATATAAAGTTGTTACACTACCATCAAAAATGAACAAAATATGGACTGTTTTACATGGAAAAAAAGTAACAATAGAACTAGTGCCAGTGGCTAACATATCAACAATTGAAAAAACAGTAAAAGAGGTTTTAGAAAAATTAATTAAATTATAAAAAAACATTCAACTCAAATAAACTTAGTATCTTATATCAGATATGGCTATTGTACCCGAAACACTAGTACCACTAATTTTAACAGCTATCTTAGCTATAGCTTTTCCACCATATGGATATACTAAAATCTCATTACCTTGTATCACAACACTACAATTATCTGCAGATACAACTGATAATGTTACTGTTAAATCAGAAATAACAACAAGCCTCACATTTGGATAGTTGTCTTTAACCTCACCAAGATCAATATGGATATATCCTATTGTGGTTGGTGTATCAGCAGTAAAGTTTTCAACTTTGAAAACTCTACCACTTACTGTTACTTTATCAACTACTGGCTCTAATGTAATATTATACTTTGGTGGTATAAACCAACCAACAAGCCTATTTACACCATTCTTAATCTGCTCAAGCACAGGAGCAAAACCAGTTATGTTACTGTAGCTAAGTATTGCTACAAATAACACACCTACTAATAGTAGCGTTCCTACTACTTGGATCACTTTAGTATCCATCTTTTAACACCAAAAATAGAAAACTAAAAAAAAGTTAAAAAATTATATTGTTTTCATTAAGCTATTTAAGTATTTATATTATTTGAAACATAAATGATATTATTTGTATAAACACTACAAATAATGTTACAATAGATGCTAAACCTCTATAACTAGGCAATATTCTATCTGTAGGGTCTAATGCTATAAACGTTAGAAATGGTAAGAGATAAGCTATATAGACATTAACATTTGTCAAATCTATCACAACAGCTTTATCAAACATCAAAGCTACAGGTGTTACAGCAAAGAACTTAGCAGCTTTACTACCCAAAGACTCTAAAGGTGTAAACACAATAACAGCAATTATCGCAGACATCAATATCCTTGCAATAGGGTCTATATATACAAACCATGCAAACGTAAGTGCTATTGTAAGAATCCAAAGAGCAAACCTATACACATTACCACCAATATAATGTATAACTGCCACAATAGCTACTAAACCCAGCAAAAGCAATGGAATCATCATAGGCTCTAAGATAATTGTAGCAGTAGATGTTACAAATATGATAGCTGTTTTAGGCAAATATGGTGCTACAAAGAACAACAGCAAAAGCAATGTACTAAAACCAACAACAGTACCTATACTATCACCTCTATCAACAGCTACAATAGCACCAGCAGACGATGCCAAACCCAAACTAATGAACAATATTGTTGAAAAATCCAAATTTGTAAACATTGTCAATAGTATAAACGTAGCTGCTGCTGCTATACATGATGCAACAGCTGCTGAACCTAAATGTTTATTTTTGACACCCATTTTAACACCAAAATAGAAATAATCAAAAAAAGAAAAAAATATTTTTTTGCTTTTAATAACTTACCTTATTTTGTTGAGCCTTTTACTCTAGCTACAACACCAGATACATAGTTAGGTAACCATTTGTTGAACCATAATTCAGCATCATCAGATACTTCCTTAATACAATTTTCCATGCTACCAAATTCTCTCTTAAATGTCTCAGGATCTAGCTTCTGAAGGAAATCACATATTCTATATGCATATGTATTTACATAGTCTTTCTTTATAGCCTCAAAGAGCTCTTTACCAGTTATCTCAGGCATATTTCACACCTACAATCTATGAATTATGAAAAAAAGATATATAAATTTATTCAATGCAATTAACTATTTATGTTTTACACCATTATAGCAAAGAAAGATAATATAGCAAATGTACCTATTAACAATATTCCATCATATCTATCTATATCACCATCAATAACAGTGCCCATTAACACAACCATAGTTATAGATACAACAACAGCAGTTAGAATAGGATTTGAATCTACTATCTCTTTACCATACAAGCCAGCAATTATAGCAGCAGTAGCCATATTTTCAGCAAAATCATGGGTAATACAACCTAAAATCTCAGCTTGTGATTGTGAAATATCATACACAGCAGCAGTTATGAGATCGGGCAAAGATGTTAGACATGCTGATACAATACCAGCTATCTTTTGATTTATCAAATCAGATAAAGCCATAACATAGTAGCTAAACACTACAGCAGTTATAGCTATACCAATCAAACCTAGAATATGTCTAACCCAATTCTTTCTATGAACATTAAATCCATATAGAGCTATAGCAATAATAATTACAGCAATCAAATATATATATAATATAAACCCATCAAATGCAGAAAGACTACTATCTGCAGCTAACAAAGACGAAAACATTAAACCACCTATAACAGTAGGGACCAGCAAACCAATCGGTCTAAACACAACAGGTTTCTTAGATAAAAGACCCGATACACCAAAAACAGCAGCAGCATCAAATGTAGCACTAAACACACTATTCCAAATAGATGTAACAGGATAACCAGAAACAGCAGTAATAGAACTAACAAGTGTTTCAGGAAATGTGACTATGAAAGGATATACTGTATATGCATATCCAATATTACCCTTTATCTCAGAAAATCTAGCTAAATAATACATAACAGCAGCTAAAGACACCAATATAAAAGATACAGATACAATATTATCTGCAAATGGTAAAACAGGTTTCACACTCTCACCATATGCACTACTTCATAAACTACTAAATAAACGTATATACTACTTCATAAACTACTAAATAAACGTATATACTACTTCATAAACTACGTTCTCAAAATAGCCAATGCAACCAGTACATGTTGATACAGCTCATTAAGCAATTTCTTAAGTGTTGAACGGGTCAAATAGCTACTATCTTCTGATATAGACCTTTGAATAAACGCTACAAGCTTTGCCAAACCAACAACTGTTCTAGTATAACCTTTTGACACCAAAGAATTCATCAAATATTCAGCAAAAACAAGAATCTCATTTATAAAACTAACACATTCCTTACCAATATAATACTCTACTGTTATAGATTTCCTAATACTCAAAATCTCAGGCAGAAAAATAGGTCTATAAGGCTCTTCGATCTTTCTAACAATACCAGCAATAATAGCATATCTATGATGTGCAAAAGCCAAATTCAAAACCTCTTGAACATAATCCAACCAAACAATGTATTCTTTATCAATACAACTAAAGGCAGCATCAAACATAGCCTTAACATCATTTATCATAGACTGCTTAACTTCTATTTTATCTCCACTTTCATCCACTTTCAACCGCCCCTTGAACTTTTCTTCTGCCAAACAAGGAAACTATTTTTTCCTTTATCCTCTCAAACAAACTCTTTTTTGGTGCTGATGGAGTTACAGCAGTAGGAGTGGTAATTTGCTGTGGCGCAGCCATAGGTGTAACCATAGATAAAGCAGCTTCAGCAGCCATAACAGCTTCAGGTTTAGCAATAAACCCCAACATTTTGTTTGTATTTTCAACAGTAGAAATAGCAATTTGTTTAACGTGTTTAATTGCATCAGATAAATTTTTCAAAACAGCTTCTACAGTATCCTTACATTTTCCTTCCAAATCCGATAGCTGTGCTAAAGCAATGTAAAACATATTCCTAAAGATATGTTCATCACCAGAATTAATTTTTTTAATCAAATCACCGTATCTAAGACCGTGAACAAAAACCATTTTGCCCTCAAATGGTCTTAAACCACCTGAAACAACCCTAATAACACTACTACCAACACGAAAATACATAATTGTATAATAATCAACATCAACAGCATCAACCCTAACAACCCCCCCAACCATTTTATCACAAACAGCAGAAGGAAAACAAGAAACCAAAACACCTACAAATTCCTCATATGTAATATAATTAGATCTACCAGTAACTTGTAAAACCCAATAACTGCCATCAATATCAAAAAACACATAATACGTATAACCCTTTCTAAGAACCAATCTTAGACACCTATCATATCTATTGTTTCCTCTTACCAAAGAAATAGACTATATCTTTACAAATCTTAACAATAGAACCATATATACACTTATACATCTTAGATGCCACCTTAGACAACCAAACACCAGCAAACTCTAAAACAAACAGATCATTATTAAACCCCTCAAACTCAGAATATACAACTCTATGCAAACTATAAACAACCCTATAATACATTAAAATCTCATTTCTATCCAATTCAAAAATAGGCTTGTTAAGATCATGTTTAATTGCATGATATATAGCTGCCTTTCTCAATGCTTTATCATCATATAGACCATTTAGCCTATACTTAGACATACACTAGTACCTTAAATAGCTATTTACAAAAACCAGTTAATAAACTATATTGCTAAAAACTGATTCCCCCCTACTGCCCTGATAATATAGTGTATAATTCAATAGCTATTTATAAATACTGTTAAACTATTTATAACATACATACCACTATTTATATCTAGGTGCAAACATGAGTTTGCTAAAATACATAATAAGAGGAGAAGAGAAGAAAATTCGTAAAAGATATACAAAAAGAACATACATAATAGACAAAGAGCTAGCAGACAAACTAAGACAAATAGCTATAGAAATGGGAGTGTCTACATCATATATAGTAAGAGAGCTTGTTAAGGCATTCATATCAGAATATGAAAAAGAGCAGCTACAAAACAGTATTGGATAATATAAGTATAGTATTATTCACAACAACATAACACATTATTAGTATACAAATATACTCAAATCTATAAACAACATTTAATCTATACCTAACCAACCGTAACACAACAGCTGCAAAATACACACACAGCAGTTCAACAGGATACCACAACAGCAAACCATAAAGACCAAACAAATTGACAATATTAACAACATTTTGATTCCTTTCACAAAGCCCAACATGTAACCCAATATATGTAGTAATTATATCCAATGATACTACAACAAAAGCAGGTAAAAAAATATCTTTACCTACTCTACTCAAAAGCAATTTTAGGTACTGAAGCCATAACATTAGGTAACACCACATAATAGCCAACAACAAAAGCTATACCGATAAACAGCATAGCCATCGACACTTCTATCAATCTCCACAAAACATAGTATTTTATGAACTTTCTACCAGTTATATCTACATATTTTTCATATTCTTCAGGTTTCATATTTGCTCCCAAACAAAACAGGTATTTAAAAAGTGTATCATTTTTCAGCATCTATATTGCAATAGTTAGTAGAAACAACAAAACCACCAGTAATAACAGAATACTTAATTATTTTTTGCTGCAGAACCAGTTCCGCAGTAATGATACAACCATCAACAACAAACCGATATACAACAGTATTTTTATCACTAATAAACTTAGAGACAACGCTTGGGTTAGATACATATAGACCACAACCCCTAAGCAGATCCATAATAAACTCGATTTCATCTTTGTTCTTTAAATTAACACTACTAACAATACTCATTAAAGTCTCTGCATTATTCCCAGACTTCATACAAAACACCTAAGTAACTGGCTCTACTATACCAAAAGGCAATTTCTCAAAACCTCTACTTTTCAAAAACTCCATCATCTTTTCCAACTCTGTTTCATCACTTATCTCAACAAGAATAACATGAAGATGTTTTGTAGCCATAACAGGCAATAACTCTACTCCCCTAGGAGTCACAACAGCTGTATAGATTTTTGGCACTAATTTCCTTTTCAAAGTATCGCTTTGATTTATCCACTCATGAAAATCTTGAAACCTTCTAAATATGATTCTCATTTTCCCACCTCAAATCTAGTAAAACTCTAAGGCAGAAAATAAATATAACACTCTACCGAAACTATACACAAGTCAAGAAAAATAAAAAAAAGAATTAACAATCAATCAACTTACTAGCTGATTTCAAATAAAAAAGAATCTCATACAACCTTAACACAATATCCCTTAGCTGCAGCAATATACACGTTTTAACATATTCATCAACATAATAATTTTCAAACAAATCATTTGATGTGTATTCCATTAAATCCTCTAGCTTTTCAACAAGCTCACTAGATACTATAAACGCATCCCTGATATTCTTTTCAAACATATATAGATCATCGACATGTATTTTCAAACACACCACCAAAATATCTAGCTATTTAAAAAATGTTTTAAGATATGACCCTATTTCTTTTTAAGAATAAACACAATAGCTGCTACAATCAACAGCAAAGCAAAAAACAAAGCAATAGCTATAGGTGCTTCAGGTTGAAACGCATAAGTAGTAGTAGTAACAGTAACAGTTTTTGTTACATACACAGGTAAAGCAATAGTAGTAGTAGTAGTTACTACTACTAAAGCTATATCATTAGGACTTTCAACAATATATACAACACCTAATGAATCATTATATACAACACCTAGATCGACTCTATACAAATAAGATCCAACCATACTAAAATACGTCAAACCATCTACATCAACAGGATACACATAACCAGTAGGAGACACACAATAAACATTGAAACCACTATCATATCCATAGAAATGATATTTTGTAGACTCTATCCTAACAAAACCACGTGAAACATTTCTAATAACATTAAGATGTCTATCATATACAATAGTATACCCATCAAAAAGAACAACAACAGCTAAATCATTAACAGCAAAAGCAGAATACCTAGTAAGAGTAGTATTACTAGCCAAAGGTTTATCTATAGTAATGTTTCTAACAACCCTAGAAAAATCCTTGGTATATGAAACCAACCACCAATTAACTGCATTATACTGTATAGTGTAGTAGTAGTCAGCATTAGCACCAAACCCATAGATAAACCAATTCAAAAACCCATAATTTCTAGCCTCACGCCTCAAAACATCAACAACAAACACATCCGTACCAAAACCAGCATTGATAAATGCAATCAACACATTGCTATAATGATCAAAAAACACAAAGTAAGGCATACTGTAAAAGCTATAGATCTTAACAAGATCAGGTATTCTATAAAGATCCTTATTACAGACAGCATAAGCATATCCATCACCACCAACAACATAACCAGCTTTATCACATGTAAAAACAACACTACTACTAGATGTATTCAGATTATACAACACCAATTTATATGGAGTAGATGAAACATCCCAACCAACCAAATACATATTATTATTATGACCCCTAAACACAACAACACTCCTAAGACCAGGTACAACATTATATGAAACTAAAACCCTTTGAGCGTAAACATCCGCAGTCAGCACTACCATCACCAACAAAACAGTAGCCACTACACACATCCTATTCATAAAACCACCACACAAACATTACCCTAAACAAAAATAAATACTTTATAAAAACATCAAAAATAAAAAAAGAGTTGAACTAATATTTTAGAGGAGAGGGACTCTGAGCTTTTAAATCTACAGCTTGTAAACTAGGTGGTGGGTTGTAGAGATGAGTGAAGATGTAGATATGCCCAATGAAGACTATTACATTGATCAGCACATTGAAGAGTATTGTATTGAACTGTGTTACCATGAACGTCTTTGTGAGCTTGACCCAGATTGTATTGACTATGATTGCTATCATGAATGCTGTAAAAAAATGTTTATGTATATTTAATTTTTTTCAAAACATTCCTAACTAGATCCTTCTAAATATATACACCAAAGCCAAAACCAAAATAACCAATGCTACTACTATCAAACCAATAGTAAAGTAATCAACAGATGGTGCAATCTCAGTAGTAACAGTAACAGTTTTTGTTACATACACAGGTAAAGCAATAGTAGTAGTAGTAGTAACTGTAGACTCAATAGCAGTAGTAGCAGTATTTGTGACAGTATTTACAACAGTATTTGTGACAGTATTTACAACAGTATTTGTGACAGTAGTAGTGACAGTTGATAGAGTAACAACGCCAAAGAATGTAAGATACCAGTAAGAAGATTCCTTAGCTAAACCAGTAATATAATTATTTAGATATCCATAAGAATCAATTAAACCTAGTCTCATAATATAAGGCTTATTAGATGACCCCAAAAAAAGTTCCGTCACCATGTCAGCAGGTCTTACACCAAATTCACCAACATCTGCAATATACACAACAGATACCTTACCCCTATTATCTGTAGTAGTATTCAAAAGTATCAAATGATAGTTTTTAGTAGTAACAACACTATGTACATAATTCATAAACAATTCAACATTATATCTAGTTAAATCCAAATTATGAAGATATATATATGTATAGTATCCATGCATCGTTTGCATTATTTCACCAATAACAATTATAGCTTGTTCATTAACAGCAAACGTGCCAGGAGAACCACTTATACTTACATAAGGTGAATAATTCAACCTAACACTTCTAATCAACTCAAATCTATCATTAAATTTACCTATATACCAATAGTTATCTGTAAGATTCAAATAAAGCAGATAATAGTAACCACCAGCAAAACCAGCACCATATACATTAATATCATAAATAGTATATTCATTCTTACCAACAACATCTATCACAGTTCTATCTGTGACCCTGAAAATCACAACCAAATTATTTGTAAAATGATTAAATATAGCAAAAGATGGAATAAGCATATAACTCTTAACAGATTCATAGCCATAAGGGGTAATCCTATAGAGATAGCTACCACAAATAGCATAAGCAGACCTATTAGCAGCTACAACAGTAACAGGTGCAGCACAAGACATTAAAGTGTTTACAGTAAGATTATCATAAATTAAAACCAATTTATAAGTATCTGTAGTATTTACACCAACAATATAAGGCTTACCATTATCAACAAAGACCGCATGATACATAAGATCATTTAAATTTACATAATACTGTTTCCAAACATATCCAGTATACCTCCATGGATATACTGCAGCAGTAACAACACCAAAAACCATAACAATTATAGCCACTACTACAACAACACCTAAATAACTTACTAACTTTACATCTTTCATAGTATATCACCTTCTAATTAACTATAGGATACTAAAAGAAATATAACTCTTTATTAATACATTCATAATACCGCCTTAGAAGTAGATTTCATGAAAGCCTTAACTGTGAGATCTGGGGCAAACAGAAATTTCACCATCAAATTCTAAGATAAAATCACGGACTTCTAAAGCCACACCTTAGAACTGAGAATTTTCGCATGAAACTTTAAAACTAAGAGAGGTCTAAGATTTTATCTTAGTGATCCAAATGCAGAAAACCGCAGGAATCATAATATTATCATACTTTATAAAATCAAAATCACAATGCACAGACTATGAAACATTGGCAAAACAACTAAAAACAGAAAACTTTAACCCAAACGGAGTATATAGCTACGTAAGATACTATGTAAACAAAGGCTACCTAGAAACAAAACAATTTGGCAGAAAGAAAATAGTATGCATGAAAGATGATGTTAGGAAAGATCTACAAATGATGCTAAAAATATATGAAAAAGAAACAAGGTAAAACAATGAAAAACTATAATTTTTAAAAATTATTCTGTTTTTTCAATATCCAACTATTTATAATGCAAAACCTTTAAATCAAAATCTTTTCTCTTACATATCAATCTACCATAATTAACTGGAACACCACCAGCACATTCACAGTAAAACTTAAATCTGTCATTTGATAATCCCCAATTATATGCAAACCCTTTTGATGCCAATAACTCCATAAGAGTCTTTATGATTTCAATCTTTGCATCCCTTCTACTTAATTTATTTATTTTTTTCCTCCTAGCCATTCATATCACTATATATAAATAGGCTTCTTACACCTATTTATATTTTTCTTACACCAATATAGTCAATAACATCATCATAGTGTTTCTTAACAATATGAAAAACAAGACCAGATTTTCTAAATCTTTTTCCACAAAATGGGCATGTCTTACCATCTATAAAAAGACTATATACCTTAGCACAATATCTTCTATACTTGGTAAAGTACCTAGAACGTAGACCAGCAGCAAACCTAGCAATACTATGAACAAGCTTATCCCTTTCATAAAGAATTGCCAAAAACTACACCTCTACACAAACATCATTGACACAATTAGATGATGCCTTCTTAATCTCCTTCTTAAGCTTCTTTCTAGCTACAAACTCGCTTCTACTACCTGATCTACTACTAGACCTTTTTCTACCTTTTTCCTCACTTTGATCTTCACTTTTCCTAGGTCTATAATACCTAGGCATTTTCTTTAAAAATGACACAAAATTATTCACCGTAAAATCGCCGATAGCTGAAATATCAAAACTATCCAAATCCAAAACACTAGGAGTCTCATAGCCAATCCTGTTAAAGTAGATGTTCTTGTCAGTGTAGTCAAATCCATATATATAACTCTCATCACCAATAGCAATAACACCATCATCTTTCAGCAATTCAGAAACAAATTGTCTAAACAAACTATTATCCAACAACTCCCTACACTTACTACAATTAGGAGAGAGTAAAACAATTTTCATCAAATAACACCTAACACATACCTTAATACAATAAGCAGACCACCAACAAAAACAATAATTATAGCAATATACTTAACAAATTTCAATACAACATATGCAATAATCAAACAAGTCAAAATTATGAAAATGTTAAATATAGCATCCATCAAATCATTTCCCAAAATAAACAAAAACAAATCTCTCAAAGACCTTTTAATGCCATCAATATTGATACCATTAATATCAACATAATCAGACAAACTAGGTGTATAAGCAGCAGAATTAGAAGCCGTGACAGAATTAGAAGCCGTGTTAGTAATAGTAGTAGTAATAGTAGTAGTAACAGTAGTAGTGACAGTGACACCACTATTGCTACTACCAAAACTTATACTACCAATTATAGCTGGTACTGTTGAACCAAAGTAGTAGAGATAACCAGCAAAAACAATAAAACCCAACACAACAGCTAACCAAATCCAAGACCTTGACCTTCTATTCACTTACCACCACCTTCAACCCTCTTTATATATGAATCCAAAATCCTGATTATCTTATCATACAACTCAGCATTTGCCAACCCTAAAACAGCATAAACTCTACTACGCCACCAAATATTACGCCTAACTAGCTTCATATTATAAGACATAACAACACCAAATAATATCTTTACAAACAGAAAAATAAACTGATATAAACATCAAAATTATGCAAAAAGCCAATAAAAGATATCATGTATAAGCTTCCAAACCGCACTAGTATAGTATTTCGTAAAATCATTAATACATGTACTAACAACATCAACACTATGAGTATAGCCAATCATGAGAGCAGTCACAACCATAGCTATTGCAAACAAACCCATTTGAATAACCCTTCTAACAACCCTCCATGACAAACCAGTTTTTGACAATGACAATGGTGTAACAACAAATGTGCCCCAAGTGCCAAGTGCTGCCACGACCATTGTAATCATATACAAAGCAGTATAATATCTATAGTAAGCAGCGACCAAACCAGAAAAAGCAGCAATCAAAGCATACACCAAAAACATATACATCTGATTTCTCATAGTTCTATCCAACTCTGCAGGTTCATAGTAAACACCATAGAAATCAAGTATAGATGACCCCAAAACAGAAGCAGCATTAGTGAAAAGCCTAGGCAAAAGCCATGAACCAGTAAACACAAATAACATCAACTCAACAACAGCTACAACAGCCATCATAGCAGTAGCCAACTTAGCAAACCAAAAAGCTGCTACAACAGCAGTTAATACAATAATCAAAAAGCTATACACAAAAGTATATATATAGATAACATAAAATGGATACATCACAACAATACCCAGAAACAGCAAAATATCAGGATACCTATACAAAGACAAAACACCACTAACAAAAATACTGGTTGTAATAGAATGCATAGCATAAACCAAAGCATACAAAGTAGCACCAATCAAACCAATCAAAAGGGCAGTAGCAGCATAATCCTTAGGACTAACAGCAAAAACAATAACCCTAGAAACATTTATACCAACCCATGTAAGAAAATCAAACATCCACTTAACAACACTTGAACCAAAATAACCTGCAATAATACCCAGACCAACACCAAGCAAATAAACAAACTTATTACTATACATAATATAAACACTAACAACATCAACAAGAACAAGACCAATCAAACCAATAAAGCTATACACACCAATATACCTATATGAATAGAAGCTAAAAGCAGACATAGCCAAAGCAGCTAAAAACCCCGATAAAAACACCAGGCTAAGATTCTCACCAAGATTCCCAGGTCCTGCAGTAGCTCTACCACCACGACTTCTATGAGACAATCTAACCACCTCTAACTAACCACCTCTAACAACCAAGACAGACAGAACGCAGGATCCACAGGTCCTGCAAAGGACCCACAGATCCTGC
>Ga0209821_100109_pt1 | contig 14997 bp, 9 predicted proteins | sample SSWtaG_3_FD_184118 | JGI IMG/M metagenome (GOLD analysis project Ga0209821, IMG submission 184118) | Hot spring microbial communities from Sandy's Spring West, USA to study Microbial Dark Matter (Phase II) - SSWTFFsm_matched (SPAdes)... | ecosystem: Environmental > Aquatic > Thermal springs > Hot... | reverse complement strand
GGTGATTCGCCCAATGCCACGCTTGGAGGAGAGACATAGTCCGTGCGTTCCCAGACATTAACCACTGCCTTCCAGATTGCCTTGTCACCCTGCGGCGCAACGAGCCGAGGGATGCGTGCGAGGAGTGGAAAGTCTTGAGGATGCATCCTCGCAGGCACGGGCAGAACGAATGGGAAGAATGGAAGGTGCGGCGCTTGCGAAAGGGAAATGGTGAAGTCCGCCTTTGCGAGGCGCTCGCCCTTCTTCAACGCCTCCTTCTCGGCTTCCCTAGCATCCTTTACTGCGCCGTAGCCACCCAGAATTTCTGCGAAGATACCGTCCAACGCCTTGCGCAAGCGGTTCTTGTCTTCTGGAGACAATTTGGAGAACTCCCCGTAGAGACCTGAGGCCTTGAGTGATTCCTCAATCTGTGCCTTCAGTTCTTGATGCATCTTCCCCATGTTCATTCTCAGATTCTACCCACGCTTCCTTCTACATCTACTCCCTACCTCTTTTAGTAGGGCTCACGCAGTTGGCTGCGTGTTCCTGCCGTGGACTTGAGCCTTTAGCCCAAGTCCAGAGGGCAGGCTACGGGGGTCGCCCACCGACCCCTGCCTCGGCAGCATTAAGCCACCGAGGATTTCTACTCCTCATCACCGACCTAGCGGGAGGAGACACGCCCCCTTAGCCATCAGCCGCTTACCGAGCGTGCCTCCATCCCGTTCCAACCTCAGCACCATTCTCTATATTAGCCTGATTCACTCTCACCGTTATCCCCACTATCTCCCCCTTGCAGCGCCGTCAGATTCCCTTCTCTGTTCATGTATTCCAACAGAAACATGAGCGTAACTGCCTTAGCGAGAAGGTTAAGAGGAGAGTTCTCCCACTCCTCTACCTTCTCCTCTAAAGACTTGCGCAGGGACGCAACCAGATGTTGACGAGTTTCCTCTCCAACATCCATGGGGTGGCATCACTCCTTCTCCTCTTTCATTTCCTCCAACTTGATATTGCCTGCAGCATCAATGATGACCTTATGGCGCTTTACTAACATGTCCGCAATGGCTTTTGTCGCTTTAACGAACTCCATCCCTTCGGCGCTGCGCATGAACTCCTCAGTAGCACGCAGGTAGGGAAGACCTTCCTGCTCATCCTCCTTCTTCTTCCGCCCCTCGCCAAACCTTTCCTCCCACTCCGTTGTCAGCCATGCGCTTACTGCCTTGGCGAGAGTTGCGGGAGGTGCTGCAGGTGCAGCAGCGGCTGCGGGCACGCCTGCAGGAGCGGCAGCCCTCCTTTCCTCTTCCTCGGTGGGCGTTGGAGAAGGCACTTGCTCTCCTTCAGCGGGCGGGGCGGGGGGCAAAGCCTCAACGCCTATGCCCTCCTCTGGTGTAGGAATTTCCTCTTCTCCTTCCTCAGTGACCTCTTCGCCTTTCACTTCCTTAATGAAATCCTTCAGGGCATCGGCGAGGTCGCTGGTTGCGTCCGCAAGTGCCTCAGCATACTTCTTGAAGTTCTCTTCCACCAACTCCTCTACCTTCTCGAACAACTCGCCGAAGAATTTCTCCAACGCCTTGACCAGAGTCTCCAAGAGTTGGTCGAAGAAGTTGGAGACAGTTTCCTCAGCGAGGGAGGGAACCTCTTCTGGGGAGGAAGCAACAGCGCCCCGTGGAGCAAGAGTGACGATGTGGGAAGTGTTGTTATAAAGTTGCTTCACCAGCCAACTCTTGCTCATGCGTGCCCACTTGCGCTTTGCCTCCTCTCGCTTTTCTTCAGTGTCCTGGTCAGCATACTTCTCATACCCTTCCATCCAGCGCTTCAAGTCGTCAGGAACCAGCCAGTCGCCTGGCCAGTCTGGGTTAAAGTGGCGCTTAATGCCGAATTTCTTGAGGGCTCGCAAAATGCGTGTGTAGATGAAAATCTTGGCATTCACATCCTTGTAGGCACCATGGTGGCGGATGAAGTAGGCTAATGCGGCACGAGCCCGCTTCGGAGTATCCACGGGGTAGTTGTAGCCTACGGGGTCGGCGAACTGGCTTTCAGGAATATCCCGATACTCCTTAGGCTTGATGAGGTGCGCATTCTCGCCAGGCTCGTAGCCATACTTCTTGCTTCGCCGCTCCAATTCCTTCCTGCCTTTCTCCCTCTCTTCCCCCGTGAGGGCTTTTTGGAGTTGAGAAGTTTCCCTTACCCTACTTTCCTCCGTCGGAATCTCTACAATGATGTCACCAATCTTAACCGTTCCCATGGCTCATCTTCATCCTACCTTCCTCTTCACTTACTTTACTCTTCTTCCTCTTCTTCTACTTCCTGAGCAGCAAGGGCAAGCCTGAGAAGGGGGGACAAAAGGCGCTCCCCACCTCCTTCTTTCTTAGCCTCGGAATCTGAAGCGTCTCCTCCTGCACGCAGTCTTATTCCCTCGTCTTCCATTACCTCAATCTCGCCTTCCCACTCTTCTTCCCAAGTTTTCTCCTCAGGAGGAAATTCCTCGACTAATTCTTCTTCCGTTTCACCTCCCCATGCATCCGTATCCCCCTCAATAGTTGCGAAGGGTTCCTTGGCGAATTCCTCTTCTTCCCCTTCCTCTCCAACCTCCGTAATCTCCTCCACCTCTTCCGCAGGGGGAACCTCCTCTTCCTCCACTTCTACCTCCTCTACTTCCTCCACTGGAACAACCTCAACGAACTGGGACACCCATTGCTCCCACTCCTCGCTAGCGCCAGCCCGTCGGAGGGCACGCACATGGAGGGAGAAGAGTTCTGCCTCAGAACCTTCCCCTTCAGGGGTGTAATGACATGCAGCACGCACCTTAACTGGCTCCACAACTATCTTGCCGTCTTCAATCCTGTAGGGGCTTATGTAGAGGCAGGGGCTATGACACCCTTCTTTAGCCTCCATAGCGCTCCACACTATTGTTGCAACGCCAATGGCTTCTACTATAGGATTCTCTACATTGAAGGTTTCGGCGAGCAACTTTTGTAGGTGCAGGCGCAAATCAAGTAAGGGAGTGTCATCTTTCTTGAGAGGGATGAGCATAGAGGTTGGCAGAAGAGGAAGGTTATATACAGCGGCGACGGTGCCATCGTTGAATACTATCCACTCTGCGAGAACCTTACCTTTCTTGATGGCTTGGACTCCGCCCCACACGGTGAACCCGACGGCGGGGTTCTTCACATCCCCGACATCTTCCACTTTGCGCTTTCCGTCCAGAACCACCACTGGGGTAGCGACGCCTTTAGGCCCTACCCAGCGCAGTTTGACCTCTCCGCTCTTAATCTCAGGAACTTCGTTGAGCCCAAAGCGTTTTACAATCTCTCTGAGGGTGAGAACCTCTTGCGGGAGGGTTTTCCCTTCCTTCTCTCCACTCTCAAACTTAATAAGGTTGGGGAAAACTGTAACAAGTTTATCTTTATCCCCCCGCCGCCTGCGAAGGGTGGATGTGGGCGGAATCACGAAGGGGAACATCGGAGCATCTTGCACAGTAACCGTGTAGTCGGACTTCTCCAGTTTTTCCTCCTTCTCTTCCTCCTCCTCCGCTTTCCTCTCCGCTTCTATAAACAGTTCCACCAAGTCCCTCAGCCCTCGTTTTTCAATTTCCTCTTCTAACGAGGCTTTGGCGAAACCTGTGGTTGCGGCAGGTGCAGGTTGCCCCCACAAAATAGCGCTGAGCGTGGTATATTGTGTGGAGGTAAACTCCCAGCGCTCGCTGATAGACTTCTTCATTTCCTCCACATCGTCAAGATACTCATCGGCTCCAACGAAAACTGGGGAGTCGGCGAAATACCAGTTGAGTTCAAAGGATGGGTCAAAGACCACCAGTGCTCCAATCCTCTCCAGCCCTTTGAGAATGCGCTCGTAAACGAATTTCTTCCCCGTCGGCGTGTAGAACTCTCGGACGGGGGTATTGATAAATGCCTTATAGGAGAAGAGCACCCACTCAGGTGTGATAGGGAAGAGATAGCCTACGGGGTCGGCGAACTTGCGAGGCGACCACCCCTCAAACATTGGGTGGGGTTTAGCCTTTGCGAGGGGAATAGGCAGGTAACCATACTTTTCTGCCCTCTGGAGCAATTCCTCTCGCAACCTTTCTGAATCTGAAGCGTCAATTACTTCATCCCACAACCCCGCAGCAATTTTGATGTAATAGTCTTCCAAGTTTTCTACCCAACTTTTGAGCACCCTGTAGATATCTGGGCGATAACCTGGCAACTGGCTCGCCAGGTCTTCGTCAAGGAGCGCATCTACGGGGGAGCCTGTGAACTCTACAGGAACTCCCATCTCCAGGGCACTCTTTACCAACCTAGAGTAAACGATTTTTGCTGAAGGGGTATCGTAGATAGCGAGGAAGGTAGTGCTCATAGTCTTTGCGAAGTCAATGGCGTCTGCCACATAATCTTTTTGCAGGGGGAAGAGGAAGTTTACTGGGTCTGCGAACTCTTCTGGGCGGAAGTCAATGTAGATATCTGGCTTCACGATGTTGCCCATAGGCGAGGGGTTAATGCCCCAGCGGGCAACCCTCTCCTTCAGGGCATCAATGTCGTAGCGGGTATAGGCAATCCTGCGCCGCTCTATACCGCACTTCTCCAAATCCTGCAAAATCCTTTCCTTACCTCGCAAGGTAGGTTTCGTGGTTTCTACAATAGTAGGCTCTTGTAGCATCGCAATCCCTCCTTGTCTTTCGAAAGTATCAATGGCTTCCACGAGACTCTTTACTAAAATGTCTTTCACAAATGTGCGAGGGTTCACCGCCCCTTCAAGGGGGGTGAGTGCAACATGGTCTACAATAGCATCTTCGATAATGCGTATGGGGCGTCCTTTAAGGATGGTGGTAGAGTATTTGGTAATCCAGCCTCCAACAGAGGCTTGGATAGGAATCTGTCCTTTTTCTTTATGCATCTGGATAATGTGGAGCACTTCTGGGTAGTAGGTGTCTCCCAACTTAACTGCTTTAAAGGTGATGTAAAGTTGCGCCAAGTTATTGGGGGATGTGCGAACCTCCCCGTCTACAGACTCCGCAATGTAGAAACTGTCCGAGTGGTGGCGGCGGAGGGTTATCTTCCCACGCTTTGCATCCTCCGCCACCTTATAGAGAACCCTGTAGTCCATTCTGTCCCCTTGATAATCTACCTCCGTGTCGGACGCAAGGAGGGTAATGTAGACATCTCGTGTCTCTCCTACTCCTCCCTTTTCCAAGACTTCGGTGACTACCAGTGGCAGATTTGCCTGGAAAGGAATTCTAAGCCCTAAGGTGTTGGCTCCTTCCATCTGACATCACCTGACATTAATTTAGCCAAGAATTTGTTCCTCTACTATCTTGCTCCCCTACCCGTCCATACCCAGTTGGACAAGGAGAAACAAAATCTATGAGCCTATGTTGTAGACAATAAAGTGTAAGAGAACTTGGTAAGTGCCTATCGCATCCCCAGGATGTGCCCCTACCCGCAGTTTGACGGGGATGACATCGCCAGAAGATATCTGTCGCCCAGGGACGGAAACGGTCACGAACCTCTCGTAGCAAGGTAACCACTCTCCAGAGGTGTCGCTTATAGGGGAGAATGCCTCAAACCCATTGAGAATGCTGAGCGGGGGGTTACCTGGAGAAACAGGTTCCGCTTTAACCTTCAAATCCAATGCCTTCTCCCCCGCATCGCTCGTAATCTTCACATAGAGGGTTATGCCATACTCATCTGGGGCGTAATTGACACCACTTGCAGGCACTACCGCCACGCTGAAGTAAGCGGGGTTGGTCATTGCCCCATTATACGAAACCTCGTCCTCCAAAGTTCCATCTGGCAGTCTTCTCTTATAGACACGGATGGTTATTGCCATTTCTTACCCCCCTCAGTCTTAGCGCAACCTAAAGGACTTCAGGGCTTTCTCTATCGCCTTTACGAAGAGTTTGCGCAACTTAGGCAAAACGACCTGCGCTGGGAAGGCTGCTACATCTATGCCTACAGCCCTCCCACATTCAACTACCTCTTTCTTAATCTCGTTGAGGCGCCGCACCAATTCATCTGCATCCTCCTCTTCCTCAATTTCCCACCTGCTATCCTCTAATGCTTGCACCATCCCTCGCAAGACGCTTTCTAGGAAGACACGAGGAACCTTTTCTACAGCAAGAGACCTTTCCTCCTCCGTAGCCTCCTCGACTTCACTTTCCCCCTCCACCTCTTCGGGAGTTTCCTCCACTGCTTCAGGTGTGGGGGGCTGTGTAGCAACATCTTCCTCCTCCTCTGCTCCCCCTTCCGCTCGCAATTCCTTTGTCCTGTGCAGGCGCTTCAGCCACAGTTTGAGCCCCTCCGCAAACTTTCTCACCCTATCCTCTTCTTCCTCAACAGAGCCCCTGAGCCCCCTGAAGACTCCTTTCACGAGAAGATAAGCGTAAGCGCTAAACAGTCCCTCCTTAATTTCCTCCTTCATCTCCTCGTCAGTCATTTCCTCTTCGCTCTCCATCTTCTCCGCCATTGCAGTCAGGAGGCGTCGGATAGGAACGAACTCAATTTTCACATTTACATCTTCGTTGTTGAGCAAGTAAGATATAAGTCTTCGCATTTTCCCCCTTACCTTTTCTACGAGATTTTCGTCCACTGCTACAACCTCGCTGGGGGGAGTGTATTTCTCCAGGGTCTTCTCCAACCACTGAGCGAACTCTGCTCCATTCATGCCAGGAAGGTCTAAGACATATTCGGAAATTTCTCGTGGGAGGAACTCTGTGCTAACTCTTTGGACAACATCTTCTACGAGGGCTGTATCCTCTACAGGTTGTAGCAATGAGCGGACGAATTCCTCCACCCTATCCTCGTCGATTGTGCCCTCCTCCATGGCAGCGTTAGTCAAGTGAGCGACAAAGCCGTAGAGGGTATTCTCCAAATGTTTTTCCGACCAGCCTACATCTTTCCCTCGCTCTCCTGTGGCAACGGCAATAATTCTCTCCACTACCTTTCGCCCGACCTCCGCTAATCTTTCGGCGTCGGTTATATCCCTAGCCAGAAGGGTGCCAAGAACGGAGACATTAGCCTTCACTTCGTGGGGGACTAACTCTTCCATCTCTCCTTCTAGCGCATCGAATTCATCGTTGGACACTAACTGGAACCATTCTTCAAATTTGGGAATTTCTTCCTCTCCCTCCTCTTCCTCTCTTCCCTCTATCCACTCCTCCTCCCACTCATCTTCATCTCCCCACACTAATGACTCTTCGTCTTCCCATTCTTCGATGTCCCTATTCCTTTCCCTGAGCAAGTCGTCTTTAGGCACGGTAAATCCCCCCAGGCTGTGAAGGTTTCCTTACCTTCCTTCCAACATAAGTTTAGCCATCTTTCCGCAAGGGCGACATAATTGTAGGTTGGTGGCTAAATTTGGTAAGGTGGAGAGTATATCTTGTGCCTCCTCAGGGAGGATGAAGATGGATGGGACAAATTTACTCAGTGGTCAGCGACTTCCTTGCCACCAAGTGGGCGGAGTTTGAAAATAAACTCAGTAACCCTGCGGAGTTTCAAAGAAGCGTGGAAACGCTGGTTGCAGAAACAGGGAAATGGCGCAAGAGTGTAGAGGAGATGGAAATTGCTGACAATGCAGACATATACGCTAAGTTAGCCTGTCGCCAGTTAGATGCTTTCGTGCGACTTTGCTACAGAGACGGTTACGCCCCCCTGCTCTCCTCCCTCTTCTACACGGTGGAGGGGCAGGTATACGACCTGCTAGTAGAGAAAAACTTGGGCGCTAAGCGTGGGGAGTTGCAGTTGCAGCGAGAGAGCGTCTTAGATATCCTCTCCCTGCTGGCGCAGGACTTTCCTTGGATAGTATATTTGCACACGCTAGTGACATTGCAACGGCTAAAGCGTGCTGTGCGCAGGTTGCGGGACGAGGGTGGGCAGTGGGGCAGGTGGGGAAAAGAGGTAGAAACTTTAATAGACAAAGGGTTGACTAACATCCATGCAGTTTTGCCTTTTCAGATTTCTATTAAGTGGTTACTGGAAGGTCTTATTCCTGTAACTTTTAGTGAGAGTGAGATGGCGGAGATTGGCAGGCTTTTGCGACTACTGTGGGGATTTTTGCAGAAGGAGATGAAACTTCGGTGGTCTGCTGTTGTCCCCCCCAGCGAGGACGAGGAGATAGGGAGGTTCTTCATAGACTTCATCGTTGGAGTCCTTTCCGTCATCCAATCTAAACTGACGACTAAACTCTCGTTGCCCCCAATTGAGAAACCCATCAAGGTTGTCGTAGCGTGGGGGGATGATGCAAAATATACGCAGAGTGTTGCCTTTTTCCGAGATGAGGGAAGTGTTTTAGGTGTTTATGTTTTCAAGCCCCCTGGCTCTACCTTCTATGTGCCAGAGGAAATTCACCTGCTGCTCCATGAAGGCATTCCTGGGCACGCCTACGCTATCTTTCTACAGCAGCGCATGGAGACAGGTGTCACACCTGTAGACGCTGCTTTCAGGCTCTCACGGCTGGGGGGTCTCTCTTTCATAGACAGCGTATCAGTCTTTCACGAGGGCTGGGCAGTATTCGCCCAGTATCTTGGCTCCATCCTCTTAGAAAACGAAACCGTTCAGGATTTCTTTTGGAGAGAACTAGTCTCCTACTTAGAGAGGTTTTTGGTCTTACAGCATATCGTCCCCCTCTACACGGTGAAGCCTCACATCCCAAGGTTTGCAGAACCTTACCAATTTGCATCCTACTTCGTTGGGTTCCTGCTTTGGTTCATTCTCTACCAAAAGGAGGGGAATGTGTGGACGCCCCTCATGCGGGGGGAATACCCTTACCTCCCATCTACCCAAGAAGTGAAGGAAACCTTGCAGAAGTTAGTTGAAATAGCCCAGCAAAGGGTGACGAAGAAAAAGGAGGTAGCATAAGATGAAGGTAGCAACCTTTACTTCCCAACTTCCTTTAACACTGAGTGCGACAACCTGCAACCCAGTTATTCCTTCTACCAGATACATCTTGGCGGAGAAAATGGGCACTGTATGGGTCATAGGGGAAGTGCGTGGTGGGGTAGGGCTTGGCGGGGCTGGGGTAGCGAAGATTTTCGTGGGGAAGGCTAAGAGGTTTCTCGCATCCCCTTGCATCCTCGCCAACTATGCCCAAGTTGTGGTGGAGCAGGTAGCGGAGTTGGACAGCACCCCCGCTGGGCTGGGCGAGGGGGTCACCATCCCCCGAACATCCTCCCTCCAAATCCGCAACAGTTACTTCTCCGACGGCAGCGGGGGGAAAATCTTCATCCCCATCTTCATGGCTAATAGCACAGGCTATATCTACACCGAAGAAACACCTGTCTCCTTCTTAGGGGAAACTTGGAACAAAACTACCGTTAAGTGCAGAAATACCCCCCTCTCTTTGCCCTTTGAATCCAACAAGAAGTATTTTGGGGCAGGAATGGTCTCAGGCTCCTACCCCCTCGTCTTCGCAGGCAAAACTGGCATGCCGCTGGAGGCAGGGCGTTGGGCAATAGCGGAAACCTCGGCAGTGGGGGGTGTAATTAAATCCTACGCCCCCAGCGGCACCACCTGGACTCTCGCAAACTTTAAGGTATGGGACGAGGAAGAACCTCCAGTCTTCTGCAAGGTAGTCTCAGATGAATCCTCAGGCGAAATCTACAGGTTTGTCCTCCCCACCACCCCCCAGCCAGAACTTGTCTATAAGATAACGCTACGCAAAACTGAAAGAGTGAGAGTCCTAAGATACAGAAGCACTGCCACCTTGCCCACTGTGGTAGAGGATGGGGGGATAACCCCAGTCACCCTCCCCTCCACGCCCAACAACAATTGGCAATGGGTGGGTTATACCCCCCTCTCCCACTCAATTACCTTTCGCTTCGGCGCTAATGGGATAATAGACATAGACATGGAAGTGCTGAAAAGGTCTTTCTTCCCCAACTGGGAGCGGGTGGAATCCCTCGCAAGGTCTCTACCCGCCTTCGTGTCTTTGCAACCTGATTTCACCTACCTGCCCACCAGTGAGGGATATTTCATCTATCTGAACGGAAACCTTTCCGACCTGCAGGCGTCCATCTCCAAGGGACAATTCTTGCGCAAGACCCTGCAGAGGGAAGGCATCTCAGTGGAGTTGCGCCTTTCGCCATCCTGCATTCCCTCCGCCTTTATCCGCAAGGCGCTGGCGGAGATTGCAGGGGGGCTTACGCCCATCTCGGTTTTCCAGTCGGGGAATGTAATATGGGTAGTGCTGGCGTGCGCAATGTCTGCCAACGAAGCCTTGGTTCTTGCCCACCTCCACGCCCTGAAGGATACCATTTTAGGCGTGTGTAAAGCCTTAATTCCTGAATGGGCGGAGGGGGGTGTAAACATTAATGTCGCAATTCTCCACAGGGGGTCGCACATTGTCACTTAGGACTTAGTTGTGTTAAAATAAAGGAAGGAGGGGATAGAGTTGGAGCCACAGTTTTTTGGAGACAGCATGCAGAATGGAGCAACACCTACGGAAGGAGAATTCTTAGTGGAGAGTTTGAGCGAGGAGGATGCGTTTAGGATTTGGTCGGCGGGTCGGGAGGCGATGGGGCCTCTGCCTACGGAGGGGGAACCTTCTAGTGCGTCGTTGACCCCCCCTGCCGAGGGCGGGGGGGAACCTCTCCGCAAACAATTACTCCCCCTCGTGGACGATGTTTTCCTCTCATTATTCCTCGGAGGGCGAGACCCCAAGAAAGATGTAGCAGCAATCCTGTGGCGACACCTAATGATGGGGAGAAGCGGGCGCATCCGCAGACCCTTCCATGTCGCATGGGCTATGCTGCGCCGTATCGCCCAAGTTAACCCCATCTTAGGTATGTGCATCAGGTTCTTCGTGCAGGAATTTAGAACCCTCAACTGGACAGTGGAGGCAAGAAGAAGCGAGTATCAGAAGATGGCAGATATCGCCAAGTTGCTGCTGAGATTCCCCAACCCTGTGGACACATGGACTACCTTCTTGGACAAGATAGTTATAGACCTCCTCACGCTGGACGCCGCTCCCGTCGAGGTCTGGTATGGAAAGTTTATCCCCTTCCAGATTGCATGGGAGAAAACCCGCCTGCAGAAGTTAGAGAAGGCATTAGAGCAACTTCCTGCAGACGACACTGACCCCTACAGGATGGAGATAAAGCGCAATATGCAGATTTCCGCCCTGCGGCTGGGAATGCTGCACAGTATCATGAGAGAAAGAATTCCCCTCATGTTGAGTTACTCTCAGCATTATAGTGAGGATGTGCGGGCTTTTGAAAAACTGGTGGAGGCAAGTGAGAAGTTGGAGAAGGGGTTGAGAGATAGCCCCCTCTCGCCGCTGGAGATGTGCGAGTCCGAGATTTGGGACGAGAAGTTAATGGACTACGCACAGGAGGGGGTGCTGGCGAAAGCCGAAGAGGGGGACGCCACAAAGAGTCCCCTCCACCTGCCCATCGCCTTCGTCCCCATCCCTGGAGACCAAATAGAATGTTGGGGAGACATAGAACTAGGGCTTTTGGACTTTGAGTTCCCTTATAGGCGAGTCCTCTTTGAGAGAGTGATAGGGAAATACACGCAGGAGCAACTTATTTACTTGCGGGAATTCAACAGGACGGACAGTTTCTATGGAATTTCTCCCGTAGAGGCGGTTCTCTTAGTTGCTTACACCTTCCTCATCGCCCACGATGTCCAGTTTAGATACTTCACAAGGTCTAACATTCCTGCGGGAATTCTCGCCATCAGCGGGGCGACTAACATTAACCAAATTAGACAGAAGTTGCGGGAAATGCTGGTCTCCCCCGAAAGGATTGCCGTCATCGCCGCCCCGCCAGGGCCGCAAGGAGGGCTCCAATGGATTCCCCTCGCTAACATCAACAGGGAAATACAGTTTACGGAGATTATCAACTGGTATGTGAAACTTATGGTTCTCGCCTTTGGGTTGCAGACTTGGGAAATAGGGTTGGAGTCAGGGAATGTCAATAAGAGGCAACTCCGTATCCGCCCTGGCGTTATGGGAAGAATGAGATTCTTAGAAAGCGCCATTAACGACCTCTTCCTGATTAAGACTTTCAAACTAGACCCCTCCGCCCTCCAGTTCTACTTCCATGGCATAGATGTGGGAGACTTTGCGGAGGAAGCCAATGTTGTTAACAACCTTGTCTACAAATTGATGTCTATAGATGAGGCGAGGGCTAGGTTGGGACTTCCCCCCCTGCAGAACGGACTCTCGGATTACCTCTTCGCTCCTTCAGGTTCAGGAGTGTTCCTAATGGGCAAGATAAGGAGGTTTGTTGACGAGGAAATAGACTACGATGTCCCAGAGAAGAGTGTGGGGATGTGGACGGCGATTGCGGGGGGCATGCCCAAAGGTCTTGAGACTGGTGGGGGAATGTTTCCTGCAGGGCCTGCACTCCTAAAAGCAAGAGAACTGGTGCAGAATATACCGCAGCAGAATAGCGACAACTGGTTGCGAAAGTTTAGCGAGAAGCAGCGGGGCGCAGTAAAGAATTTCGCCAAGGCAATGGCTGCGCTGGAGGTAGTCTCCGACCCACTGGAGGGGGTAAGGTTCGCCTATTACCTTTACCAAGACCTTGCAAAGTGGCTAAAGAGGGAACCCAAGTGGGCAGAATACAGTGCCTACTTGGGACATTTTATCTACGAGGCATATAACAAGAAGTTGAGTGAGGATATAGAAAAGTTTAAGGAAGGCATTGAACCCCTGGAAGCAATTCTGTGAGGAAGAATCTACGATTCTGACATTGCCTGCCGCCAGTGCTTGGTAACTTTCTCCGTGACAACGAACTCTGTGAGGATAGTTTTTATCCGCCGCAGGGAGTGCTGGCGGGGGATACCTCCTGCGTCAATGAATTCCACTACACGCACCTCCTCCTTGCCCTTAGGGTGCAAGCCTCTCCCTATGCGCTGCACGAGGGCAACTCTGCTCTTCTGCCCTGCAGCATTGATAAGAGTTTTCATCCTTCCTAAGGACAACCCCTCTTTCCCAACATCTGAGAGGATTAAAATGTCTATCTCACCTTTTTCGTAAGCCTGCAACGCTGCATTCCTTTCTGCTCCTGACAACTCGCCATGCACGAAAGCCACTTTTACATCAATCCCCCTCTCCGCAGCATACTTTTCTATCAGGTTCTTTAATAATTCCCCGTGCGCAATCCTCTGTATAAGTATAACCGCTGGGCGATGCTTAATCGCTTCATCTGCGATTATACGATTTCTTGCGGGGTTATTAACTACCAGTGCCTCATACTGTCGCTGGTAGTCTACCGAGGGCATGCCAGTGGCGGGGGGGACTTTCACAGAGCCATACATCTCATATACCGTTAACTTAATAGGGACAGGGGAGATGCCAATAGTAACCACTTTAGGTGTTAGTGCCCCAATGAGGAAGTAGTTTTCTTTAGTGATTTCACGGTAAGGTGTTGCTGACAGCCCCCAGCGCAAGTAAGCCCTCGTAAATCCCTGCGTCACCCTAAAGAAAGTAGTTGCTGCAGTGTGGTGGAACTCATCTATGATTAGAACATCCACTGACTCCAAGAAGGATTTAATAGCAGGGTCGTTCTCTTTCATTTTCCTGTGCAAAGATTGAAACATCGCCACCGTTAACCTCGCCCTCAGGTTGTAGTCCCCCTCACCAATTAGTCCTATAGGTTCATTGAAGGCTATACGCAACCTGCTTGCGGTTTGCTGGAGTAGGGCATTTGTGTGGGTTAGCCAGCACACCCGCAAGTGAGGGGCGAGGGATGACAAAAGCCCAATGGCGACCCAAGTCTTACCCGCTCCAGGAATGCCCCTGATAATGCAACGCCACTCCTGCAATGCTTTTTTTATCGCCTCAACATGCTCCGCCCGAAGTTTCACGGTAGGGGGAACACTTCTCACCTCTGGGTCTATAACAGCCTCCTTCCTTCTTTGCTCCATTTCATTCAAGACTATGAGGATGTGGTTATAGATAGGCTGTGGAAGAGGGTAGTTTCTTGTCACAAGGTGTGGAAGAAGCCCAAGGGGAATGACTAGCAGGTAGGGTTCCCCCGCCCGCTGGGGGAACTTCAGGAAAAAAGGGCGTATCTTTTTTCTCTCCGTAAAAACCTGCCGACAGTCGGGACAGCGGAGGTTAAAGTTCGGGTGCAGGCTGCACCCTACCTCAATGTCCTCCTCTATCATTCCCATTTCCCCTAGTTTAAAAGTCATGGCTTTCTCCATTGCCCCGACGAGGGGGGAAACAAAATCTGCCTCATCATCACTGAACCTATAGAATGCGAAAGATGCATTATACCTGCTATCCATTACCACCTACCTCCTCCTTTAAGAAGCCCTTGCTGGGGTGTTGCCCTCTCAGCGACCCGTTGGCGGAATGCCCACCCTACCCGCACCTTAGTTTCGTCGAGAAATTCGTCGAAGAAGAGAAGCCAGAGCCTTGACCTGCACCACTCTGGGGATTCCGAAGAGGGGAGACTAATCTGCGTTTCGTGCCTTTCCTGCAAGAGAAGTTGTTCCTGCTGCTCAGTTACTTCATACACTTCTATCATTCCTGACATTACTACTTGCATAACCTGTTCCGTCAGGGGGGTGACTTTAAAATGTATATTGCTCACTTTGGCGAGGAATGTCGCCTCCACTACAGTGCCCGCCCTTACACCTACCCACACTGTTCTTAGTTCTCCCCCATTAAAGTTCACTTCCTTCAGCCTCACTTTCCGCTTTTCTTTATCGTCCAGTTCCAACTCTGCGTAGAGGGGAGTATCTAGGATGCGGGGCTCTATTGTAGGGAACAGTTTCTCATATATGATGCGGGGGTTAGCCACATTCATGGTTCGCCAAAGCAGTCGGAACGCCAGTATGTCCTGCATGTGCTTTGGAGACTTCATCATTTCTACCACTATTCTCTCTACAGTTGCGTTCACTTCATCCCAGAATTTCTGCCCTTGCCTCAGGAATTCCTCGATGGGAAGTTGAGGAAACTCATGAGTAACCTTCTCCTCCTTCGCCCTCGCCGTCGCCATTTGTTCAATTGTAATACCAATGTTGGTCTTCTTTTCAATGTCTTTTATACGCCCCCTAATTTTGCTTTCTGTCT
>Ga0209821_100108_pt1 | contig 15145 bp, 24 predicted proteins | sample SSWtaG_3_FD_184118 | JGI IMG/M metagenome (GOLD analysis project Ga0209821, IMG submission 184118) | Hot spring microbial communities from Sandy's Spring West, USA to study Microbial Dark Matter (Phase II) - SSWTFFsm_matched (SPAdes)... | ecosystem: Environmental > Aquatic > Thermal springs > Hot... | reverse complement strand
TGCCCAGCGGGGCGCCGCCCCGCCGGCACCCCCTCCCGCGGCCGCGACCGGCGGCTGCTGCGGCGGGGCGGCGCCCCGCTGGGCAGCCGCCAGCGCCGCCGCCTGCTCCTCGAGGGGGCGCACCGCAAGCGCGGGAGCCTCCGCGCCGCCGGCCACCCACCGCCTGCCAACCCACCTGCCGTCCTCGGCTTGCTGGGCGGCGCTGGGCTTCTCCTCGAAGAGGTGCGCCGTGCCCATGACGTACTCCTCGACGGCCATGTCCATCACTGGCAGGTTGCGCTTGGCCCGCGCACCGCCAGCAGCATCTACTGCGTGCACGTGGTGTGGGGGGCGCGCTCGGTTTATATGCATTCACGTTAGACCTCCTGGATGGTGGTGGTACTTACCTCCGCGGCCAGGCGGAGCGCCGAGACCACTGCCGACGCGATGCCCACGACGAGAGGGATGTAGTAGAGCGCCGCGTAGGGGTTCTCGCTGTAAACCACGGACACCACCTCCTCATCGGGCGTCACCACCCTCTTGTACCCAACAGGGGCGAGCTGGAGCGATAGCATCAGCACCGCCGTGCAGACGACCAGCACGAGGGATAGCGCGAGGCCGCGCAGCGCATCCACCTCGCCGGTGGCGACGCGGGTGAGCAGGAGGGCCCCGGCTGCGAACAGCGCCAAGGCCGTGGACACCGTGAACAGCACGGCTCCCAGCTCGGGGGGCACACCGGATGGAGCGCGCCGCGGTTAATAAAGCCACCGCGCTGGGGGAGGGCGCGCTACCCAGCTGAGGGGAAAAAAACTACCTTTTTCCGGGGTTAGGCGCGCGCCCCGCGGCTACCGCGCCATGTACTCCTTGATGCACTGGCGGTACGCTTGCAGCTTCGCGCCCTTCGGCAGGTGCGCGACCTTGGCCTTGCAGTGCCTGGCGGCGTCCGCGAACTTCCGCCTGGAGGGTGTCAGGGCCTTTACCCTCACTGCCACCGCGCCGCCACCTATCCGGTGACCTCCCTCGGCACGCCGGCGAGCTTCTTGATGATGAGCACGGCTGCGATGACGATCAGGGTGATGCCGAGTATGCTGAAGACAGGGGGCAGCAGCGCGGCGAGCTGCTGGGTGGCGCCAAGGGTTGTGGCCCTGCTCTGGTTCGTGCCTAAGGCGTTGATGATGAAGTTCCCTATGGCGTAGGCCACGTCGCCCGTGACCGCGCCGATTATGACTAGCAGGATTCCTGCGATCACTGCTGTCAGCTCGCTCTTTACGTCGCTCAGTGACATGCTCACTCTTCTCTCACCGGTGGTGGCTGCGCATAGCACGTATTTAAGTGTTCGCACCCTAACCCTCCCGAGGCCACTCCGCAAACGCTTAAATAAGGGGTACTCGTGCGGCGCGTGTGGCACGGCCCCCGGTGTTCACTGCAGCAATCGTCGTCGAGGAGCGTGGCGCCGAGGACGCCGAGGGCGCCGAGCTCGCCGAGCACCTGCTGGGCGCGGTGGAGTGGAGCAGGGTGGAGGCTGTGGAGCCGTGGGCGGAGCCGCGCGCCTACGCTCAGGCGGTGCTGCCGCACCTCGCCTGGCTGCCCAACCCCATCCTCCGCCTCGCGGTGAGGCTTCACGCCGCGCTCGCAGGCTGCACCGGTGCTGCTGTGCTGGAGGCCAGCGGCGCGGCCGTGCTCCTTCTAGCCTTCAGGCCCTGGAGGCTGGAGCTGCGCGCGCAGAGGGGGCGCGTCCGCCTGGTGGTGGACGAGTTACGCGCAGTCGCCCTCGTGGAGCAGCAGCATCCATGAACTTATAAATACGGGCCAGCACCCATCATCACCGTGAGCGTGAAAAGCTTAGGAGGAGGGCGCGAAGGGACGAGGCGGGAGGGGGCTCGGCCGACGCATCAGCAACTGGGAGCTGCGCACGGCCTAGAAGGCCTAGAGGGAATAGAGAGCATACTAAGGAGAAGCACATTCAAGGAGAATAAGCTCAGTGAGGAGGAGATTGCGGATGAGATACTTCACAGAGTGATCCCGCGCATCTTCATCGCGGAGCCGCTGATCGGCTCCGTCCTCATCCGCGCGCTCGGTATAAAGCTTACGAGGTCAGTCCCCACCGCAGCGACAGACGGTGCATGGGTGCTCATCAACCCTGACTTCTACAATATCCTCAGCGAGGCGGAGAAGGATGCTGTGCTGATGCACGAGGCGTACCACATCCTACTGGAGCACCCCGAGAGGGGGAAGGCGATGATCAGGATGTGGGGCGCGCCGCCCAGCCTCGTCAACGAGGTCGCAGACGCGTACATCAACGCCATCATCACCTCGTCGCTCAGGCTGCCCCGAGGCTTTCTCGCCAGCGCTCTCATCACACCGGAAACCATCGTGGCGAAATACCCCGAGGCTGTAAAAGACAGAGAGGAGTTTCTGCAAGAAAGCTTGGAAAACAACGTGTGGAAGATCCTGAAAAAATACCCACCACCGCCGCAACCACCGGGCCCTGCCTACGTTGACGACTGGGGTTCCAGGCGGCGCCGCGGCGACAGCGGCAGTGGAAAGAATCCCCTTGAAAACGACATCTTCGCGGCTGACGAGAAGAAGGAGAGGGGCGATAAAGAGGGTAAGGGGAAGGACGAGGGCAAGGAGAGGGGCGAGAAGGAGGGCAAGGGGAAGGGCGAGAAGAAGGACAAGGGCGAGAAGGAGGGAGAGGGCAGTGGGGACGAGGGCAAGGAGAGGGGCGAGAAGGAGGGCAAGGGTGAGGAGGGTGATTTCGTGGTGAAGGAGCCGGACGAGGCGCTCAAGGACGGTAAACTCAGGGATGAGGACGGTAAGCTCAAGTCTCCCATCGAGAAAGCCATCATTGAGGGGAGCGCGATAGCACATACGGCAAAGGCTGGCACCGTGGCTGGCCTCGTGCAGCGCCTGGTGAGGGAGGTGCTGAGGCCGCGGCTCGACTGGCGCCGGCTCCTGCGCAACGCGCTGGCGACAGCGCTCTCCGGCTCCATGATCAGGAGGACGTGGGGAAGGGTGCACAGGAAGCAGCCCGACGTCTACCCGGGCATCACCTCCGTGGGCGGCAAGGTGGTTGTCGCCGTGGACACCTCCGGCTCGATCGACGAATCCACGCTCAGGGACTTCCTCAGCGAGGTCTACGGCATGGCCTCCGTGCGCGGGTTCGAGGTCATCCTCTTCCCCTGGGACGTTAAGGTCTACGACAGGATAGTGCTCAGGAGCCCGCAGGACGTGGAGAAGGTTGTGCGCGAGGGCCTCATCAAAGGAGGAGGGGGCACGAAGATAAGGAGGGCGCTGGAGGAGGTGCTCAAAGAGCGCAACGTTGGCGCGGTCGTGATCCTGAGCGACTGGTACATCTTCGACATCGATGAGAAGGAGGTGCGCGACATGCTGCGCAAGATCGCCCGCAAGACCATCGCGGTGACCAGCGCTGCGCCACCGCCGGAGGACGTGGGCTTTCTGAGCACCATCGCGCTGCCACCGCGCGCGCGCGACTAGGGCGGGCGGCCGGGCTGCCCGAGGAGCTGCAGCACGACCGCGTCCCCGAGCGGGCTGCCCCCGACCTTCACCCAAACCCTGTTTTTCGCGTCCCTTACCTCGCGCACTGCGTGGAAGAAGCACCTGACGGCAACTGCCACGCGCTGCGCCGAGGCCTCGGCGACCACCCTGCTCCTGTCCACCCTCCTGACCTCCCTGGAGACAGTCTTCACCCTCAGGGTGACCCGCCTGCTCTCGACCGCGGCCAGCACGCTCGCCACGGCTTTCTCCACGGCTGGCAGCAGGGGCTCCACGTACCTCTTGTCGAACCACCAGCCGCCGCCGTAGGACGGCCTCTTCTGCCACTCCGCCTGCACGCCGAGCGCCGCGAGCACCTCCCCTGTGAGCTGCAGCACAGTGTCGCCGTGCACCAGGTAGATGTGCCGCGGCAGGCTGCCGGGCGGGGGCTCCTCGCCGCAGACCGCGCAGACACCCCGGGCGGTGGGCGGGAAACGCGCGCGGACAATCGCGGCAGCAGCCTCCAAGACCTCCGCCAACCCCCTCCCGCACTCCGCCGCGCTCTCGGCGTGCGCGAGCACGCTCTTCAGGATGGACTTCGCCCTCTTGTAGCTGAGGTTGTACCTCCGCGACACCTCCCTGAGCGTCGCGCCGCCGATTATGTCCAACGCGCAGAAGACATCATCCACCTCGCCGGAGAGGGCCTTAACCACGCAGAACTGCGCGGCCTTCCCAAGCGTCTCCGCGCAGCTGCTCATACGTCCGCACGGAGCTGGCAGCCCCTTATATGTATAGCGTCCCGGGCGCTGCGCGCGCCCGAGCGCCGCGCATATAAACCACCTTACCCATGCTCCACGCGTGGCGGAGGAGAGGGTTGCGCGTGGCGCGGGGGCCGGCCCGCTGCCTGCCACTAGGGCGGATGTCTTCGTGCTCAACCTGAGCCCGGAGTACGTCAAGGAGGAGCTCGAGGCGTTCAAGCAGAAGCTGGAGGCGGCACCCCTCCCGCCCGAGCTGAGCGACTTTCTGGGGAAGCTGAGGGAGGTGGTCTCCTCCCTCTCCGAGCTCTCCAGCCTCGTGCTGAACCAGTTCACCACCCACGGCGCGATGTCTGTGCCGCCGGTGGCCATCGCGCGGGCGTACGCGACGTACCTCACCACAACAGCGCTAGAGCTCCGCGACGTGCTCAAGAGGACGAGCGAGGCCGTCAGGCGCAAGTGCGCGCCCGGGGTCTGGGCGCGGATGACCGCCGAGGAGAGGGCCAAGCTTGTCAACGAAGTGCTGAGCGTGGTCGGCCTGACCAAGGTCACCCTGGTGGTCATGTTGTACTCCGCGCAGTTCCTCAGTAATGTGGTCTCCCGCGCGGTGCCGAACCTCGCGCTCCGCAGCGCGCCAACCGTGGAGCCGCTGGGGAGGGGTATCCTCAGGAGGTGAGCCGCGTGCAGGTGGATGCGCTCGCCGCCGCCGGCATGGCGCTCACCGCCGCCCTGGTAGGCGCCCTCGTCGGCGCGCTCGTGCTCGGCAGGGGGCGCGGGCTGGAGGCGGCGCTGCGGAGGGCGGACGCCGTGGGTATATTCTACGACGCGCTGTCATCGTCCTGGCAGCTCGTCCCGCTGACGAACGTGGCGCAGAACATCTACAAGACGCCGGCGGGCACCCTGGTCGCCGTCCCGGAGACAGTCTCCGCGCGGCCGCTGAGGCCGCTCGGCAAGCCGGCGCTCTTCGCCCTCCCGGTTGCAAAGGTGGGGGCGAAGGCGGTCTCTCCGGAGAACCTCGCCGCGATGGGGGTCGTCTCGCTGGCACTGCTGGACAGCGAGGGGAGGCAGGTGGGCGACGCCGCGGACTTCTTCCTCAAGCTCGTCTCCAAGGAGGCGGAGGAGACGGGCAAGGTGGTCATCACCCCGGACATGCAGGTCGCCCTCGCGGTGAACGTCCCCCACATCTTCTCCTCCCTCACGGATGAGTTGCTCTCCTACGCTGACGCCGTGATGCAGGCGGTGACGCTCACCGCCAGGATGACCAAGGAGCTGGAGAGGCTCTACGTGGAGAGGGAGAGGCTTGCAGCGCAGCGCACCGCGACGTGGCTCTACTGGCTCCTCGCGCTGCTCCTCGCCGGAGGCGTCGTGGCCTTCCTTCTGACGGCTGGAAGGGGGTGAGGGCGGTGCCGCTCCTCCCAAGGAGGGAGAGGCTGGGCTTCACGGCGAGGCAGGACGCACTCCTGCGGCCCGTCGAGCCCTCGCTGGTAAGCGCGGTCGCCAAGGTGAACACCCTCGTCTTCAACCACCCCCTCGGCTTCTTCACGCCCGCCCTGCGCAGGCAGCTCTCCAGGCTGCGCGCAGACAGGCTGGCCGTGGTGAGGGACTACAGGCTGCTCGACGGCGAGCCCATCGCGACCGCCCAGCTCTACTACTACGTCGACAGGCCCCCCACGGTGACCGTGAGCAGCAGCGTCGCCCGCGAGGCAGCGGAGGAGCTCCTCCGCGTACTGGGCTTCGCCCGCGCGGCGCGCCGCAGGCTCCTCCTCTACTCCGAGGTCGTCGCCGTGAACCTCGACGAGCCGAAGCTCTACCCGGTGCCCCTCCACAGCCTCTTCCTCAGCGGTGTCGACGTGCTGGAGGAGAGGTGGTTCGTGCCAGGCCTCCGCGCGCTCGAGATCCTCATGCACGCCCAGAGGCAGGGCAGGAGCTCTGCCCTCATCGTGGACTGGAAGGAGTACGAGGTAGTCGAGCCCGGGAGGGAGCCCTCCGCGAGCAGGATGATGATGCTCGTGAAGAAGGTGAACGACAGGGTCGTCTACGCGCTCGCCGTCAACGTGCAGCATTTCCTGCTCTAGGGCAGGATGTCCGCTTTCCTCAGCACGCGCACGCGGCCATGCTCGTCCTGCACCGTGACCGTGAGCTCGTCAACCGCGAGCACCCTGGCGACGCGGACAGCGGAGCCATTCCTGAGCCTGAAGACCAGGTAGTCGCCCTCCTCGACGTAGACACCGCCCCCCCTCCCGCCGAGCCTCCTCAGCGCCTCCGCGGCACGCCTAGCGAGCACCGACACGCGCGACCACCCGCGGCGCCACGGGAACCACACCCATCCTCGCGAGCTCCTCCAGCACCGCGCCGGCGCGAGGCCCCCCGAGCGTTACGAGGTGCGCGTACTCGGGCGGCACCCGCCTGGTGAGGTACACCTTCTCCGCGAGCTGGGCGACTCTTTCGCACCTGGAGCCGCCGTGCTTTATGCAGAGCGGGTAGAGGTACCAGAGCCTCCTCCTCGCCAGCTCGGCCGTCATCGGCACGCGCGCACCGCTGCGGTCGTAAGTCCAGCCGCGCCTCCAGTCCCTGAGGATGAGCGCGGCTATCGGAACCGCCGTCTCCAAGCTGACGCCCCTCCCCGGCGCGTACACCCCTTCAAACCTCGCGTACGCGCTCCCGCTACCCTGGTAGATGTTCAACCTGCACCACCGCTCAGCCGCCCGCGGCACTAGTATTTAAGCAGTCAAACCCGCCGCCAGGCCCCGCTACCTCCTCCTCTCGTGCGCCACCCAGGCGAAGACCAGGAGGGCGGCGATCAGGAGGGCGGCGGGTGCCAGCCAGGAGGCGATGAAGTCGTCGAGCTGCCTCCCCACCCTCTGAAACCTGTGAGGTGGCTCGGCCGGGAATAGGGACTCGATCTGCTCCGCCAGCCACCTGAGCTGGGATACGACCATGTCCGCGTAGCCGGCAAGCACCACCACGCTCAGGAGGCCGGCGAGCACAGCCAGCAGGGCTGCCACCTTCTCCACGCCGGCACCACCTGGCACCACTGTCGCAGAGCAGTATTTATGGTTGCGCAGGTGGCCGTCCACCTATCGGGGTTTTCCCGCCAGTGCGGGTAGGTAAGGGCCCGCGCGGGGGCGGTAGCGCATCGGGCCTGCCCGCGGCCAGCGCGGTAGAGCCACTCGAAGCACAGCGATTGATAATTACAAAAATAAGAATAATAGTAATCGGTGTGCTTGGTGTGCATGGGGGCGCTGGCCAACCTCCCCCTGGCCCTGCCGGGAGCTAGGCTGGCCGTGGCCCCGGCCGCCGCCCCAACAGGGGTGTCATGCGTCCTTGGCCTTCTTCAGCGCCTCTGAGAGGAGGTACCCGAAGACAACGTACCGGCTGTCGTCCGCCTCTTTCAAGTGTTTGAAAACACGGAGAATCGCCCCTGCAACTTCCCTGATATCCTTTTCCAGCCCGGCGCTGAGCTCCTCGTTGCTTTTCAGGGGGAAACCGCGATTTACCACGGCGAAGTCCTCTCCGATGTACTCGAATCTGGCGGGCAGGGGAAGCGCTGGCTCTAGGAGTATAACCTCTGCTCCGTGGGGGTGGCTCAGGGATACCTTATATAGCTTCAGGTACTCCCCCCTGTACACGTCCGACGAGTCTTTTTTGGAGTAGTTCTCCCATACGAGTTTGCTCAAGCACCTCTCGACCTCCTCCTTCAGCTCCATTATCACGCGGAGCGCTCTTGCGAGATCCCTGTCGATGCGGATCAGCCTGAGATCCCCGTCGGCCTGCCAGCTCTCACCGTGGCCGCGCACGAGCGACGCCCACACATGCACCGCGTACTCCCTGCCGCCGGGGCTCACCCTGAAGTAGGGGAGGACGTAGCTCTTGCCGTACTCTACACTGTACGCCCTTGCGAAGCCCGCCGCCTCCACCTTGAACGGGATTTTGGCCAGCTCGGCCAGCGTGTTCGCGGCCCACTTGGCCAACCAGAGCGCGGCGCCCATCTCCTCCCAGGAGAGAGCGCAGCCCTCGCCGCGGGCGCAGTCGCTGGCGTAGTTCTTCAACCCCTCGCAGTTCACCAAGATGAAATAGGGCTCGCGGCCGTAGCTTTCAGGAGCGAGTTTCACCACGCAGAGGGAATCGCGATTGCCGCGCTCGAGCACCACGAACACAACTCCGCCGAGCTCCTCGAAGATCTCGACGGCGAGCCTCCCGAGCTTAACCGCAACCATGTCCGGCAGCCGGTAGCTCCTCATCATCTCGTACGTCCTTTTCAGCGCTCTCCCCAGCTTGCCGAGAAGCCTCTCGCTGATGATTCCGGCAGCGCTCCCGCTGGGGCTCGCGGGGCCACCCCCATCTCTCTGCCTCGCGGACATCGCCGGCATCAATGGCGCGGAGTTACTTTAACGCTCGCGCCGCGCGCCGGCCAGCCCCCTGCTCTGCCCTCCCAGAGACCCCAGGATCCCGACCACAACCTCCTCCAGCTTTTCCGCCAGCTCCTTCAGGCCGCCTGCGCCCGCGGGCGCCGAGAAGCGGCAGTGGAGCTCCACCTCCACCAGCTGGCCCCCCTCAGCTTCGCGCCCCGCCTCCTCCTCGCCAGCCCCTCCGCCCCCCTCCTCCGGCTTCCCCGCCCTCTCCAGCTCCTCGAGCACTGCGGTGAGCAGGCTCGGCGGCTGCCTCTGCTCGCGCCGCACCCGGCCGCCCTCTGTATCCGGCTTGAACCTCACCGACATAGCGCGCCTCACTCCGCGCGGTGCCTGGACGGGATATAAGCTTTCGCGCCCTTGACGAGGTGAGGTAGTGATATAGCCCGGCCCGGGCGCTGGTCTGGGTGGCGGTGATCGTGCGCAGCGCCAGGGTTAGGGCTTGGTGCTTCTTCGCGGTCTTCGCAGCGCTCGCCCTGCTCTCCATCGTGTTGGGGCAACCACTCCTCTACGCGGCCTCGCTCGCCTTCTTCGCCAGGGCGTGGCGGGAGTTAGAGGGGGGAGGGCCGCCGGAGGAGGTAGAGGAAGGTGGCCGGCGGGGGTTGGTGCGCACAGCTGTGCGAGGCGCTAGGCGAGGCAGGCCCGCCCGAACGCTAAAATACACCCTCTCCGCCGAGAGCAGCGATGTCGACGAAGCAGAGGGGAGCGGGGTCAGGGCCGGCGGGCGGGACGCGGGTGCTTTCACCGGAGGAGAGGCTCAAGAGGAGGTTGGCGCTTCTAGGGGCTGCCATCGAGAGGGCACTCAGGGAGGGTGCTGCTACCGAGGAGGACAGAGAGCTGCTGGAGCGCGTGGACGCCCTCCCTCGGGGGCTCGGCAAGGTGCAGCTCCTGGAGATCACGTACAAGCTGCTTGGCCCGAGGCGGGGAGGCAGGAGGGGTGAGGAGGAGCTCGAGTCACTCACTGCCTACTGCACTATCATCGATGGTCAGCCGCGCCTGGAGTCCCTCCGGATCGATACGCAGAGTCTTTCCTTCAGGGTGAGCGAGTGCCTGAGGAAGGGGGGCGCCGGCTGCCTGCAGCGCTTTCTACCCGTCGCCGACAGGCTGGCGGAGGCCGCGACGGCTATGCTCAGGTTCTTCGGGCTACCCCTAGAGGTCGAGCGCGCGGCGATCGCGCAGCTCTGGGACAACTACGGATACCGGAGCACCGCCATCGCCCTCTCCGTGAGGGGGCCGGGTGGGCAGGTGACGAGCGACGACATCCACATCAAGGCCGCGCTAGGCGCGCCGCTGGTCGCCGCCAGCTCCAGGCTGCTGCCGGTGCCCAAGGAGGTGCAGTGGATGCTTTACTTCCTCAACGTGCTAAGAGAGAAGGTCAAGCATTACATTGACGAAGAGACGCGGGGCGGCGGCACCGCAACCCTGACTGGTACCATCGAGCTAGGCCCCATCAGGGTAGAGGTCACGGAGGTGCAGTCTGGGACGGGTGTGCCCCAGCTCGTCCTGGTACCGGTGCTGCGGCTCGATATATACGACGGCTACGAGCACGTGTGCGTCAGCGCGGACGGCTCGCTCAGGTACATGCCGGACGACGTAATACTTCGCATCCTTGAGCACGCGTGCAGGAGCGCCACCGCGCTCGCAGTGTCTGCGGCGAAGGTCGCAGCGCGCGGGGAGGACGCGCGGCTGCACGCCTTCTCGTACTTAGTGCACGAGGCGATCAGGGCGGTTAAGTCGAGGTAGCCAGCCTTAGGTAGCCAGCCGCCCCCCTCTCTCAGCCGCCGGCCACCGTCTGGATGAGGTAGACGTAGACGGTGGCTTGGATGAGCGCGCCGGCGAAGGCGGCTGGCGCGGCCAGGGTGGGGTCTAGCGCGGTCGCGAGCCGCATGAGGACTGCCGGGTAGCCGATGGCGATGCTGGCGAAGACGTTTAGGAGCGCCGCGCCGAGGAGGCCGAAGGTCAGGAAGGCGCCGAAGAGCGGTGTGCCCGCGTACGCGTTCACGGCGCTGACTATCGCCCCTGGGTCTACGAAGGAGATCTTGAGGATGTCGGGCACCGGGTAGCCGTTCGCCACGAGGGCGACGGAGACCAGGCTGGAGACCACGCCGTAGACGAGGGCGAACCTGAACGCCCTCTCGCCGATGCTGTAGAGCAGGGTGGTGAGCCTGCCCCACCCAGTGGGGACTACCACCGGTATCGACACCGCGGCTCACCTGACCAGGTAGATGGCGCCACCGCCCTCCTCCCGCTCCCCGCGGAGGGAGGTCGCGAGGGTGAGGATGACGACCGCGATGAGGCCGACTGCGACCAGCGCGAGGGCGGCGAAGGGGTAGTTGCCCACGCGCTCGGAGAGCAGGGGCGTCACGCGCACCTGGCCGCTGGACGCGTGGGAGAGGGCGCTGTCCACCATGGCGAGGACGAGCTCCCCCGCGCCCAGCACCACGTCGATGGCGTAGCCGACCACCACGATGACGATGACGAGGGCGACCGCGGTCAGAGTCCTCACGCCACCCCACCTCAGGCTGGCTCGCGCTGCACCTTAAAGGCCATGAGCACCAGGGAGAGGCTGAGGAGCACCGCGAGGCCGAGCCTGTCCGTCAGCAGCCCGCGCAGCAGGCCGTAGACCTGCAGGAAAGCGTCCTGGACAACCCTGAGCGTGGCGCTGCCCGAGGCAGGCAGCACCGCGAGCTCCACGGGGACGAGCAGCGCGTCGAGCAGCCTGGCGAGGTACTCGGAGAAGTAGGCGAGCGCGATGAACGCCACCACCAGGCTGGCGAGAGTCCACCTCCTGCTCCCGTCGGCACGGCCCCAGCTCACGGAGGCACCACCAGGCGGACTGCGCGCCAGCCCGATTTAAAGCTTCACCCCTTGCCGCCGCCTTTATATCGGCGGCGCGCACCCCAGGGAGCGTGGCAGAGGGAGAGGGGGGAGAGAGGGAGAGGGTCAGGGGCCTCCTGTACTTCGCGATGGCCATGAGGCTCGGCGCGCTCGCGGAACTCCTGCTGCTCAGGGCCGCAGACCTCCTCGGCGGGCCCAGCGCCGCCCGCAGCGCCCTGAGCGCCGTCGAGGACGTGGAGAAGCTCTTCGGCCGCGGCGCGGCAGCCACGGTGAAGCACCTACTCCACGAGATCGGCAGCACGGCCTCCGGCGGCGAGAGGCCCAGGGGCGAGCACGCGCGCGCCCTGCTCAAGCGCGCCCGCGCAGCCAAGCAGCTCACGCGCATCCTGGAGGAGCTCCTCGCCGAGGAGGGCGGCGGGGCGTGGCCAGGGTAGAGGTCTACGTCTCAAGGCACGACCGCGCAGCCCTCGCGGCAGCCGAGCGGCTGCAGAGAGAGCTACCGGGGATTGTGACCATCCACGTGCTCGGCTGCAAGAACGAGGACTTCCCCTACCACCTGCAGGCCGCGCTGGAGGCCGCCCCCAGCCTGGCCGCGCACTACCTCTCATGCGGCATCACAGCGCTCCCCGCCGTGGTCGTCGAGGGTAAAGCGGTGGCCAAGGGCAGCATACCCACCCCGGAGGAGGTCAAGCTCGCCCTCATGGAGCACGTGGGCTGGCTGGAGGTGGAGTGGCTGCCCGGCAGCGACCGGCCGCGGGTCACAGCCTTCCCACACCCCACAGCTGCGCGGACGCGCCCCCCGCAATCACCACCCCCACCACCCTCACTACCGCCGCCGTCACCACCGCAGCAGCCGCCAGCAGCCCCGCAGGCAAGCAGTAGGAAAAAGACGGAGAGGAAAAGAGGGAGGAGTGGCGCGAGGAGGGCGAGGGCAGCAGAGGAGGGCGCCGAGGCTGGAAACCCGGAGGCAGCGCAGCCGCCCAGCGGCGCAGCCGAAGACCGGCTGAGCCAGGCGGGCGTGGTGGTCGTGGAGGACGCAGTCAAGACGATGTAGGCTGGCTAGGCGCGCCTGTGCCCTCGCGCTCGTGCCGCGCACCGCGCCCACAGCTGTGGGGATAGGGGAGGGGCCTTTGGTGCGCGAGGGGGCGCACGGCAGTTTGCCCAGCGCCACCCCCCATAGGAGAAAAAGGTTTTTCGCCGCTCCTAGCTAGACGGGCTGGTGCCTGTACCTGGAGCCACTCCCACTCGGACTCCCGCTCGGGCCCCCGCCTGGGCCCTGCTCCTCAGCGGCCTTGGGCGTGCCGAGCTTACGCTCCAGCCTGGAGAGGAACTCATTGGCGTGCTGCTCTCTTTCTTTCAGCTTCACCGCCTCGCCCTCGAGGCGCCTGAGCTCCTCCAAGAGCTTCTCTTTCTCAGCTCTGCGCACGGCGGTCAGCCTTCTCAGCGCCGCAAGCTCCCGGGCGAGCCTGCTGGCCTCGCGGACTAGCGGGAGCGCGGCGGAGAGGTCGCTGACGGCCTCCCTCACGCGCTGCGCCTTGTCAGCAACCTCGGCGCCCCTCTTCCGGAGCTCCTCCACCCTGACCGACACGCGCACCACCCCCCTCTCAGATCATCACCTCGAATCCCCCTCTCCGCTGCGATGCTCCTCCGGAGGGGCTGCTGCTGGTTGCCGCTTGCTGGCTGGCAGCTGGTGGCGGCGCGCCTGTCTGCGGCGGTGGCTGGCTGGCCGTGGAGGGGCTGCTGGTGGTTGCCGCTTGCTGGCTGGTCGTAGAGGGCCTTCTGACCACCGCTTGCTGGCTGGCAGCTGGTCGACTGCTGGCCGCCGCGGCCTGCTTCTTCAGCTCCTCGAGCAATGCTCGCACCCTCCCGAGCAGGTCGTTGACCTCCCTCTCGAGCTGCTCGACCTGCCTCGCGAGCTCGTCCCTCCGCTTACTCAGCTCGTCCCTGGTTTGCCTCGCCCTCTCCGCCACCCTGGCGCTCATACACCACCCCACCCGCCGGGCGTGCTTATAAACATGCATGCCCAGGCGCGCTAGTTATTTACCGCTCAGGCCCCCTATCGCAGCGGTGATGGGGGTGAGAGCGGCAGCAACCCTGGTGGTGCTGGTAGTGCTGGCAGCGGCGCTCCCAGCGGCTGCGCAGCCGTTCACCTACTCCTTCGCGACACCCCTCGGCCTGGAGCCCGGCGCACCACTCATAGTGGAGGCGGAGCTGAGAGTGGTCTCTAGCGAGAAGCCCAGCTACCTCTTCGTCTACCTCTTCTCGATCCCCGTCTCCTTCACCGACGACACGGAGTCCACGCAGTACGTGCGCCTGTACATGCTCACGGAGATCAAGAACTCCCTCGAGCTCATCGCGAGCTTGCTCGAAGAGAGGGTTTTCTCCGGCGCCTGGGACGAGTACGGCTACGCCCTCTCGATCAAACGCAGGGAGCCCGGCGTGCACAGGGGCAGCATGGGGCTGAGAGTGCCCGAGCACGCGGAGTGCGGCAACGTGCTCTTCGCGTTTCTCTACTACGCCACAGGCGCCGAGTACGGCGCGCTCGCGGTGCCCGTGGGCGTGGTGTGCGAGAGCAAGCTCAGGAGGGGTGTGTACTACGAGAGCTACGTGGCCGAGCTGAGAGGCGAGCTCGAGTCCCTGAGGCTGCGGAGCGAGCAGCTCAGGGGCCAGCTCGATGCAGCGGTGAGCGATAGGGACAGGCTGAGAGCCGCGGTGGAGCGGCTGCAGGGCGAGGTCAAGGAGCTGCAGGGGGAGAACGCGCAGCTGAGGGAGCAGCTCGGGCGGGCGCAGACCGAGAGTGCGGAGCTGAGGGCGCGGCTGGCCCAGCTCCAGGAGCATGTCGAGGAGCTGCAGGGGGAGAGCGCGCAGCTGAAGGTGAGGGAGCAGCTCCTCCTCGCACTCCTGGCTGCCCTGCTCGCCGCGCTGGTCGCGCTGGTCGTGCTCGCGCTCAGGAGGCGTTCCCGCTGAGCCACTGAGGGGCTCCCGCTGAAGGACGGGATGCATCCTTAAATATACGTTTTTTTTCCCTTAGGAGCGGTGGTGGAACTGTGAGTACGGCCGTGAAACTGGCGCCTAGGGCGCAGCAGATACGCGACCAGCTCACGCAGAGGAAGGCCGAGCTGGAGAGGCAGCTCAAGGAGCTGGAAAACGAAATGAAAATGTTGCAGGCGGAAGCAGAGAGGCTTCGCAAGACCGTCGAGGAGATGCGCGGGGACGTCGAGGGGGCGGAGAAGCTCCTCCCGGAGCTCGAGAAGTTGTGGAGCGAGATTAACACATTGCAAGCGCGCATCGGCCAGCTCATGACGCAGAGGGGGGACATCAGCAAGCAGCTCGACGAGCTCCAGAAGAGCAAGGCGTCCATCGAGCAGAGGCTGAAGAGAGCAGAGGAGGTGCTCGCGAAGTACGGCGGCGTTGTCACGACCACCACGAGCGGCAGCGCCACCACGACCACCACGACCACTACGGCCACGGCGCCGGCGAAGCACACCTCTGCCTAAGCTGGTAGGAAGCAGGTAGAAGAGAAGAAAAAGAGTTTTTTTCGAAGCTTGGGTCTCCCGGTTTCGGCTTACTGTGCTTGCTGCTCCAGCTGCTGCGCCTGCTGCTCCAGCTGGTGAACCTGCTGCTCCAGCTGCTGAAGCAGCTGGGCGAGCTCCGGCGGCACCGGCTGGG
>Ga0209821_100107_pt1 | contig 15149 bp, 20 predicted proteins | sample SSWtaG_3_FD_184118 | JGI IMG/M metagenome (GOLD analysis project Ga0209821, IMG submission 184118) | Hot spring microbial communities from Sandy's Spring West, USA to study Microbial Dark Matter (Phase II) - SSWTFFsm_matched (SPAdes)... | ecosystem: Environmental > Aquatic > Thermal springs > Hot... | reverse complement strand
GTGATCTAGAAGTATGGCTATGCTGCTTGCGCCGTTCATCGCCCTAACAGCTGTGTCCATTGATGATGCCAGTTCATCCCTGTATCCTAGGTTGAAGGCATCATTGAAGAGTTTTGCCGACAACAGGTCCAGCATGAACTTCGCACTTGATGCAAATAGCTCCGGCAGGTTTATGCCTCTGACTGCGTAGTACCAGAAGCTCATGTTACAGCACCTCCATTATCTGTACTATTACCACGTATGGGAAGCTTTTTAAGCTTCCCGCAGTCTGGGTTAGCGTTACTTTGAACCTTCCATTGTATGGCAGGGTTGCGGCCGGTATCCTTATAACTGGGTATAGTTGGGGGCCTGAAAAAGAGGCTTCGTCAGCCCTGTCTTGATTTACCCCATCAACCGCTATATAGGTTCTTATGATTACTGCATCCCCTGACTGCATGTTTCTCAGGCTTATGTATCCTTCGACTATGTAGTCGTCCGCCTGGTCTGCGAGGTCCACGACTGTCGTCTCCTGGTTCAGGTTTCCGGGGGTTATGGTCCCCTGGTATCTTATTTTCTGCTTTATCCTTACGGGCATTTTGTATCGCCTCCAGCTATGCTCTTAGTATTTGTACGTAGTATCGGATGAGTATGGAGTCTCCTAGGTCGAAGTTTAGCGTTACTGCTGGGAACGTTTTCCTAGCAAGCATTATCCCCCCGGTTGATGCGTTGAATATGCCCGTCTCTGCGATAGTCTTAGTTCCCGATAGGCCGTCTGCGGACGAGAACTCCGCCTCAAGCTTGGCCGTGTCCCCCTCTATAGTCGTGGTTATTTGGGTTATTGACGCCGGCTTTCTTGCAAGCTCTGATCCTAGGGCAGTATCCGCCGGCGTCTCGGTTGCCGTGCCGCTCCCTATTGCCAGGTATCCGAACTTGTTTTCGGTGAGTTGTGCGAATATGAGCCTGATTATTGCGGCTAGGCCGGTGTTTACTATGATGTTCTTCCTCCAGTAGAAGTCCGCCATTTTGCCGGGTAGGGATGAGAAGGGGCAATCATGCTCCTCGTTCTCGGCGGTTTTTGGGAATCGGTATTTTATGTTGCCGTCCTTATCCTTGACTATTACCTCAACCCATCCGGAGGTGCTGAGCGTGTCTGCTTCTCCCTCTACAGGTCCTCTCCTGTGGTTTTCCCCCATCGTGGATACTCTTATTAGCTCCGGCTTTTATCTTTTTTGCCCGTAGGGGGTGGATGGGGCATTCATGGTAATCAGCTGCATGCCCGCCAAGATCCTTGATTATGGGGTTTTTCCATCAACATACGAGGTTGAGCTGGCTGACTCAGCGGTGGTTGGTGATGCCGCTGCCAGGAGCCTGAGCTTGACGAGGGAATTCGCCGATGCGTTTGGCGGGTCGGATGTGATGAGCAGGGCCATCTCGTTCAAGAGGATGGTTTACGATTACGTTGCCTCAGGCGATTATCTCGGCAGGGCTGTATCACTACACGTGTCTGATGGGCTGGTTGCGGGGGATGCTGTTCGTAAGGGTAGGGGGGTTAGGGTTCTGGATTCGGCATCCTGGAGCGATCGGGTTTCAAGGGGCATTACCGTGTCATGTGGTGATGCCTTCTTGGGGGAATTCCACACGAGTAGGGGTTTTGGAATTAACAGGACTGATGGCTTAACCGGCGCTGAGGCGCTTGTCAAGGGTGCTGTCAAGAACGTTTATGATTCTTGGGTGGCTGGGGATCTGGTGGCCAAGCATGGTCTGAAGATACTTGAGGATTTAGCCGGTGTCGAGGACTATTTCATGAAGTCCGCTATTAAGCGCATGTCTGAGGAGGTTAGGTTCAAGGAGGTGGTCGCAAAGGTGGGCTACACATTAACCAAGGAGGTTGAGACCCCGGCCGGCAAGGCGCTAGTGCCTATCATGACTAGGCGTGTATACTTCCTCCCCGAGGAGTACGAGTATCTATGGGATAAGATATTGCCCGAGGATCATAATGTTAAGGTTGATGCGTGCAGGACTATATACAGCCTCCTGGCATGGGCTGAGAGGATATTGCTGGGGTTGCGTTATCCCGGGCCATTGCGTGATTGCGTTGCGGTCTCAGACTATGTTGCCAAGAGAGTTACGATAGCCCGCCGTGATAGGATTGATTGGAAGCTTAGGTTTGAAGGGCCTACGGAGGCGTCGGAGGGATGAGGCTTATAGGGTCCCATCTAGAGGAGCTTAGAAAGCTGCTTGATGAGATGTCGTACGTCAGGGAGGGGGACATGGTCCTGGCCCAGCATACAAACACGGTGCTCAAGTTTTGTAGCATTGCACTTGACGCACTAAAGATACTGTATGAGGACTATAAGGTGAAGCATGACAGGGAGATTGACATTGTCAGCTTCTGCATACAGTTGTCCGAGAGCAGGCTGAAGGCGATGACGGAGGTCAAGCACGGGGACGTCGTGGCCACGAGGGATCACAACGTCCTGATTGACGTGTTGAAGGCGATTCAGGTCTGTCTCCTGCTCATTGGGGGTAGGCCATACCCCTGATCGTTGATGCGCTATTCTGATCGTGTTGATGGGGTCTTGACCGCCATCCACCAGATCCTAACGTCTATTCCGGATGGCGGGGGTGTTTTGAATCTCACGTATATGTTTGTCGCATCTGCGGTGCAGTAGTCTATGTCGGGCAGCTCAGGAGCTCCCTTTACTGCGATGACCGCCATCGGTGTCTCACCCAGTCCATGCGGTATCTCGAATGTAGTGGTTGAGCCGTCTCCCCTGAAGATCGCCTGTCCCCCTGTGATCCTCTGGTCTAGCTCGTTTAGCGCATCCACGACCGAGTTCCACTCCTCGGGCGTCAGGATCTCGGCTCCCTTATAGTATACCCCCCATCTTGACATCTTCCCTCACCCCTTAGTAGCCTATCGGTATCTTTAGCTTTCTGGCCTTCATCAGTGCGGCCCTGGCCTTGTAGAACATTATCTCGTTGTCCGAGAATCCCCATTGCTTCATTGCGTTAAGCTCCCTGTCGAAGTCCGTGTCGCTTATCAGTCCCTCGGCGTATGCGTTGCTCAGCTGGGTGATGTATAGCTTTGCCTCTGACTTGACCGGCCTATTCCGTATGTATTCCTCCCACATTGCCTTGAGTTCCTGCCTATCCGCCTGTGGGAGGGGTAGCGAGTCTATCATCTCGTAGACCTTTCCGAGGGCGTATTTGGCCGCTTTCGGGCTGTATTCGCTCAGGCTGACCAACCTATCAACTGACCCTATCAGCTCGGTCCATGCGTTCCTCCACCTCTCGATTTCTGTTATCTTCACGAGCAGGTCCTGCTCATCCTTGGTGTATCCGAGCCTTGCTATTGCGTCTGTGATCATTTTAATGAAGTCATCTCTCTTGATCATGAATCTCACGTATAGCTGTTCGGCCCTTGAGATGAATCGCTTCAAGTCATCCACGATTGGCCTTAAGTCTATGTATTTGGCCCATAGCTCCTGCCATTTCTGCGGAATCCTCCTGGACTTAACCACGTCGTCGAAGAACTCCCTAGCTTCGGGCAGTATCTCTACGATTGCTGCCAGCTGTGATGGCGTCGGCACGTATTCTCTTGAGTTGTAGATCATTTCCTCCAGCATGGCCCTGGCCTGTAGCAGGCTCATCTCGTCCGGCCCGTATCCTATCCTAGCCGCCCATGACATCACCAGCCCCTGCATGGCCTTCGCCTCGGCAGTATATTCTAGTGCCCTCATGTATGTCCTTATGAGTTCTCTGACGTCATCCGCCAGCGGCCTGACGTCTATGTAGTTCTTCCATATCACCCTCCACTCCTCTGGGACGTTTCTTATCTCGAATGAGGCTGTTATCATGGAGTCCGGTAGCTTCACGTATTCTGCTAGTGTTGCGAGCTGTGATGGCGTCGGCACGTATTCCCTCATCTCAGCTATCATCTCCTCCATCCTGATCCTCATGTCAAGTATGGCCATCTCCTCGGGGCCGAATCCTATTCGTGCTGCATACGACTTGACCGCATTCTGTATGTCAGCCGGTATCCTCTCGAGCTTCTTAGTGGCCCTCAGCAGCCTTAAGAACGACGTTATGAGCGCTTTGACGTCGTCGGCTATCGGCCTTACCTGTATGTATCTCATCCACGTCTCCCTCCACTCCTCCGGGACCCCCCTCTGCTCAAACGCCTTCAGTATTGTTGCTGTATCTATCTTGACGTATTCTGCCAGGGTTGCGAGCTGTGGCGGCGTCGGTATGTACTCCCTTAGCGACAGCTCCTGCATGAACTCCATCACCTTCATGATGTAGTCGTATTCTAACTTTGGTATCCTGCAGGTCTTGGCCATGTAGTCCACCAGCTTCTGGACCTCCTCCTTCTTGACGACCCCGTACGCTATCCTGTAGATCAGCCAGCCCATCCACCTCTGTGTCAGCATCCTGATCCTCCGTATGGTCCATATCTCCCTCCATATGCTGAGGGATTCGACGTATGGCTTGTAGTACTCTTCTATGAACCTGATCGTCAGCTCTGGTGGTGGGTTTTCTCCCGTGATTGCCTTGTAGTCTGATGCGTAGACTGCGTTTATCCTATCTATTACCTCGGCGAACTTCTGCTTGAACTCGTCATAGGTCTCTATGATGTATTCCTGGTATCCTGTTAGCACGTCCCTCTGTATGTCCTTGAGTATGTCCAGGGCCCTGTCCATTATTGCTCTTAGCCCTATGAGCTTGGCCTCCATCTCCAGGTATCTTAGCGGGACGTTTATGTAGCCCGTCTTCCAGTCGCCTGTCGCTGGGTCGAAGTAGGCTACGTTGAAGCTCACCTTCAGCACCCCGGATAGCATCCTCATTATTGATGTCGTGTTGAAGAATCCCTCCTTGAACATGTTGATTACCCCTGTTCTCAGAAGCGTCCTCTCATCAACTATCGTGTTTATTGTCTCCGCTACTGCGGTTATCGGCACGTAGTATGGGTGGAGCCCTGTGGCCTGCAGCGTCCTGCAGAAGTTCCTCAAGTCCAGCTGTATCCTGCTCGTGGCCACGTTCTCGACAGCCTTCCTGCAGAACTCGATTACCTGGTCTTTGAGGCCCACACCCTTCTCGCTCAGGAACTCGTATAGCCCGAACCTGACCATCCACCTCTGGTCTATCTTCGTTGGTATGTCCGCCAGAGTGTCTATGGCTATTATGTTATCTGACGGCCATCCCTGCCTGTATGCGAACCTGGCGTAGTCGTGCCACTTCATGTATGTCTTGAGCATGTTTTCTAGGACTCTTGAGTTGAAGTTCAGCTCCTGTGCCTTTGCCGGCTTGAATGCGCCTACTAGGCTCGCCTCCCTCTGGAGGTCCGCCTCCTCATCCGGGGATGGTTCGGCCCATAGCAGCCCGCTTATGCCCCTAGTGTAGTATGTCCAGAGCCTCTCGGGCGGCGGGTATCTGAAGTGCAGCAGGTAGTACATTATTGCTATGTCCTCGCTCATGCCCCTTGCGGCGAATAGCTTCTTGATCATCTGTGGGTCTATTATTATGTCCCTGACGACCATCCTGGCCACGTCCGAGGCTGATGGCAGGGTGTACATCATGCTTAGCGGTATCTTCCTCTCCTTCTCGAACCTGTCCTTTATGGTTACGTGGAGTTCGTCCACCCTCATGTAGAGTGCCTTGAACATCGTGTCCGGGTATCCTAGCAGGGCCGTGTATAGCTTCATCATCTTGTACATCCTCTCGAAGTCCTGTTGCTTGTTCTCGTACACGAGCGGCATGTGCCTCCTTATGATTTCAAGCATTTGTTCGACTGTGGGCAGCTCCGCTGGAACGACGTTTCTCAGGTAGAAGTTGAGCATCCTTACTACGGGCTGTGATACCCATATGCCTACTCCGTAGGCGAGCGCCCTCCCAATGGTGTCCACGTATCTCTTCAGCTCCCTGGAGAAGTGGCTCATCGTGGCGCCGAATGCCTTGGCTATGTCGAATTTGATGCCCAGGCCTATCCCAATGGGCTTGAGGCTTATGCTTATTGGCAGGGTCTTGTTCATCAAGAAGTTGCCCGCAGTATGTAGTATCTTGGCCACGAGCCTTACCGGCAGGCTCGCCCATAGTGGTAGCAGCAGGATGCCCATAGTTGATAGGCTCCACGTCCTGAAGGTCTTCTCCGGATCAACATCACGTAGGACTTCGTCCACCCTTAATCCCAGGGCGCTCAGCACCGTCGTGATCTCCGGGACCATTAATGATGAAACGACGCTCTCGAACTCCTTTCTAACCAAGTCATACTGCCTCTCGTAGAATCCCTTTAGGACGTTGTATACTGGTGATGATGGGGGTGATGAGACCCCGCCCAGCGCCTCGTATAGAGACCTGCACGTCTCAAGCAGTAGGCCCGTTAATTGGCTGACTAGCCCTCCTAATGTATCCATTACTGTCCTTGTGAAGTCGCCCAGCATTTTCACGACTCTTGAGGCTATCCACGAGAAGCCCTCTCTGAGGTTATCCCATAGCTGCTCCAGCGCCGGCAGGATGTATCTTGAGTATGCGCTTAACAGCGGGTTGAACAGGCCCGATGGTAGTGATATTATTGTCGGGTACTCTCCGGTAACCTTACCTACTATGTATGATACTGGGTCCGGTGGGCCGGGCGCCGGTACGGCTGCTCCTATCTGGGGTGGGTCTCCTATCTCGAGGTATCCATATGGATGAACCTTAGTCAATGCTATGAGTAGGCTCATCAGGGCCTCGAATGGCGATTTCGCCGATGCTTTCTGGAAGAACCTGGGCAACTCTCTCCATACAACCTCCATTTGGGGTATCTCCTCATGCAGTAGCACCTCCCAGATGGCTTTTGCGTGCTTCTTTAGCGTTGGTTCAAGCCTTTCAGGCAGCTGTAGTAGTGCGTTTACGAACCCCTCCCAGTCTCTTGCCAATTGCATCAGGGTTTCTTGCAGGCTTTCCAGCGTCTTGTTTAGCTTGTCCATGAAGTCCTCTAGGTTCTTTAGTAGTGTGTCTGTTATCTTTTCTGATGACTCCCTGATGAAGTCTATGGTCTTCTCGCCCGTCTTCAGCACCGCATCTACGGCCTTTTGGTATTGGTCTCTTAGTGCGTCAGATAATTTCGAGAACTGGTCTCTTAGCGTGTCCATGAAGTCCCTATATGCCTCCCTTATGGCCCTTGATGCGTTCTCGAAGCTCGCTATGATTGCGCCTGTTATCTCATTGTGTATTTGGGCTAGGGCTGATGCAAGCCTCTCGCCCGTTTGGGCTATTGCCTCAATTGTTTTGACCATGTTCCCTATGAGGGTCTCGGTAGTCCTCTTTGAGATGTCGAGTATGGTTGTGGCGATCTTGCTCATGCTGTCCGACAGCGTGTTTATGAATGCATTTAAGTTGGCGTTTAGGGTATCTGAGATCGTCCTGGACATTTCTGCAATCGCCGCAGCCGTCTTCACGCCCGACTCGTTTACTGCCGTTATCATCCTATCCAAGTTTGTAACCATCATGTCCGTGAACTTGGGGAAGTAGTCCTGCATTATCGCTATGGCCACCTCAACCCTGCCCTGTATGAGTGCCACGGATGCGGCCAGCGTCGCCATCAATCCCCCTAGGACGTTTATTATTGATATGCCGACCTGTGTTATTGCGGCTGATAGTGCGGTTGATACTGATACTATGGCTCCGGCTATTGAGGTCGCCACCTGGGTTATTGCTGTTGCCAGCGATGTTCCTAGGGCGACGATGGATGCGGAGATGGCTGTTGATACGTTTAGTATTGCAGTTGATATGGAGGTGGCTACTTGGTTCAGGGCTACTGCGAATGATGTTGATAGCTGGACTATGGCCCCCGATATTGCTGTTGAGATTGAGACTATGGCCCCCGATATCGAGGTGGCTACTTGGCTTATGGCAACTGATAGGGATGTGGACACAGATAGTATCGTTTGAGCTATAGATGTCCCTAAAGACGCTATTGCGGCTGACAGCGCTGTGCTGACGCTGAGTATTGTCTGCGATATGGAGTACCCTACGCTCAGTATTGCATTTGAAAGTGATGTGCCGATCATTGTTATGGCGGCGGATAGGGATGTGGCTACCTGGTTGATCGCCACAGCCAGCGATGTTCCTATGGAGGTGATGGCCGCAGACAGGGAGGCTGCAACCATGCTAATTGATGTTGCTACTGCCGAGGAGATTGCTACGACTGCCGAGGATATCGCAGCACCTATCCTAGTTATGACGTCTGCTATTGCGTATCCTAGTTGGACGAACTTTGGCCCCATGTAATCAATTAACTTTGTTATGACCCTGGCTGTGAAGTCCGCTATGGCCCATAATATTGTATTTCCAACGCTATTGATGACTCCTACTATTGCATTTTTTACTGATGATATGAACCCATTTATTGCTGATATCGCACCGTTGATTATGCTCTGGAAGAAGCCGGCTATCTGTCCCAGTATGTCGGATATCCCGTGCTCCGATGATGCTAGGAGGTCCAGGTTTATTGTTGAGGTGATCAATTGTTCTGGGATTATGACGTATACACGTGTTGGGTCTTCCTGGGTGTTTTGTGGAAGGTGCTCTAGGAGTACTGATGCCATTGCCTTTGCCATCTGTTCTATCTCTTCCCTGCCCAGGTTTAGCTCGGGCTGGATCATGTTATTATCCGCCTCACCTCGTCCAACCCATACATATAGTCAATGAACTTAATTTTTGTTATCTCGACCTTCAGCTTGTTTAAAAGGTCCCTTTGATCCCTAACGAATAGGGGGAAGGTGCGGCTTGCTATCCCCTTGTATATAATCTTTACTGAGGCTATGTAGTACGGCTCCCCCCATACCGGCTCCTGTTTCGAGAGCTCGATGAGCATTACTGGCACCCCATCAACCTCCAAAAAAATTGGGAGGAGTTGTATCCGTTCGATTGACACGGGGGATCACCTAGCCTGCGCCGGGAGGCTGGACCATCTTCCTCACGTATTCGTTAATCTTCTTGGTTATCTTGAACAGCTCCTTGCATTTCTGTGCTAGCGGGCATTCTCTTATGTCCTCGCACTCGAGGGTTGAGTATTCGAATGATAGCTCCTGCGTCTTGACGAATAGCTCCTGAAAGAGGAGCGACAGCTGGTCCCTTATCTCGGGCGCTATCATCTGGACCTGCTGGGGTTGCTGTGTCAGGACCGAGCCTGCTGGAGCTGGGCCAACCTCCGGCGAGTCTCCGAGAGCCTCCTTCCTAAGTCTAGTTTTCTTCGCCTCAGGGTTTGTAGCCATGACCTCAGCCCCTCGTAAAGCTTAATAAGTGTTGCCTCATTTAAGCCTTGCTGCTTCCAGTTATCCAGCCACCAGTTCTTGAACTGCTCCTCCGTCATGGCCTCCCAGCCCTCGTATCCCCACCTATGGCGTTTCGCAGGCCATGAGATCAGCTGCAGGACTGCGTTCTCGTACTGCCTGATCCTGACCGGGTTTGACTCCTCCGGGGGTATCTGTTTTCTCACCCATTCCTCTATGAGCCTCCTGTCGCTCATAAGCTGGTCGTATTGGGCCGTCCTCTCGCTCCTGTGCCAGTCAAGCATTTCATCCGGCTTGTTGTAGTTTGCGTATGCCCACGGCGTAAGGCCTATGCTTCTCGATATCGTCCTAGCCTTCCACGTGATCACGTCTATTATCGGCGGGTTCTTCTTCCCCTCGGGCAGCTTGTATATTCCGTCTCTCGGGAGCAGGTATCCGTGCCCCAGCGGCGCTACTCCCAATATGAGGCCCATCTGGAGGTGGTCTAGTGTCCTGAACTTCACGTCGTACACCCTGTCGTCGGATGTCTTGGTTGGGATTACGGCCCACCCGTTCTCGGTGCGTGTCAGCCTGCTCCTGCCCAGAACCCCTAGCCCGAGGACGAATGAGAACATTTGGGCGGACGCTACCAGCGTGATCCTGTTGAATGTGTGGTCCTTGGCCACGTCCACTATCCCGGCATGCCTTGAGGCGGACTGCATGGATGATATGTATGATTTGTCCGTCTTCCTCAGCAGCCTCAAGCGGTGGAATGTTGATCTCATGAACTCCCTCCCGACTATTGGGTCGTATAGCGATCGCCCGTAGTAGCTTATGCCGTAGTATGCCTTCGGGTACAGCTTGAACATCACCTCCTTCTGGAATACCTCCTTGAAGTTTGCGATCACGTACTCGTTTAGGTCCGTCATGAATGCGTATAGCAGGCTGAAGTCTATTTTGGTGAATGAGGCCCATATGCCCTGGAGCATCTCCTCAGCGCTCGGCATCATGGCCCGGTATGCTGTTGTGAGCGGCTGCAGCTCTGCGGGGGTTATGGCATTCACCAGCCCCAGCCCCACCACGGCCGCATCCATGCCGGTTACGTCAAGCCATACATTGCTTGCAAAGAGGGGCGCAACGCTGAGCGATACCGTCATGTTGTTGGCTACCGCAGGGTCTGAGAGGGTCTTCTGGAAGTACTTCATCTTCTGGAGTATCCTGTCCGAGTAGCTCATCCCGCCGCCTCGCCCCCGTTATCTCTGGCATGGGCTTATTTGAGCGCTCCTATGATATTGGGCCCATCATGGCTGGGGGGCGGGCACGATAGGCTGGCCTCACCGGGCTTTGACAAGAAAAAAATGGGGGGAGTGGTTTGGTAAGCTTATTGGGTTTTATGTCGCTGGCGATACCCTGACGATTATGGCATCGGCGATGTCTGTCAGGAGCGTCTCGTCCAAGTCGAAGGCGACCTTGTACTTCTGGATCAGCCCGTTGGCGATCTTCTCGCTTGCGGCGCCTCCCTGCCTCTGGGTCATCCTCCAGAGCTCGGAGGCGAAGGCCAGGTATGTGGCCCTGGCGCCCCCGGTTACGCCCTTCTGGTCTAGGTAGTCTCTGACAAGCGCCCTGATGGTGTCAATTGCCGTGAGCCCTGCCTGCGCCCTGGCCAGCGCCACCTCCTGTACGTCCGTGAACCTCTGGCCTATGACTGTCGGGTTGTACTTCGCCCGGTATTTCTGGAACATCATTAAGCCGTCCTTATAGAGTGGCATCCCTCTATCTCACCTCTCGTCCTGCACATGTAGCGCTGTAATACCGGTTTTTAAATGTTTTCAAGCTGGGCGATTGGGTCGAAATTTGTGGAAAGAACTATATATAGGGGTATATTACTCTCTATAATTGAGGAGCGATTTCAGAGATGGTTGATGAGGGACGTGAAGATGGGAAAGGGGCTGAAGGGTCGGCTGGCAGCGGAGGTGGGGGAGGTTCCAGCAAGGCAAGTTTGGGCAGTCTTAAGGTTGAGCAATTGAAAATTCCTGTTAGGTTTTTTTATGCTAAGAGGCCTTTTACACGTTATAATGATATTGTCAGGCTTGCTGATGAGCCGCTTACGTTTCAGTCCATGACTAATAGGACGCTGTATTATCAGATAGTTTTGGCTGAGAACCCTGCGCAGATACTTGAGATGGCTAAGCGTCGGTGGAAGAAGTGGTTCGTGAAGGTTGGCAAGAACTTGCTTGAGGAGTCCCAGGCGTCCTCGCTTGACTGGTGGTATATCAGGGAGAGCCTGAACGTGATAGTTCAGTATACCTCTGACGCCTTCGGCCTGACAGGCGATATGAGGCTCAACGTCTCAAGATTCGTCCTGCACCTGTTCAAGGTTCTGAGGAAGGAGAGGGTCATGAACTGGGTGGACGTTACCAAGAGGGAGCTGATGATATGGGAGCTGAAGCCGAATGTGAACCCGAAGGCGCTTAGGGCTGCGGCACATCTCGTGCTAAAGTTCATGTCAGACCTCTACCAGATTTAGGGGAGGTGATTGGGGTTGGCTGTCAGGAAGCTTGAGATCATGATACCGGGACGGCTCTGGGAAAAGCTTGAGGATCTCGAGAGGAAGGCGAACATAAGGAAGGAGGACATATTCCTGCGTGCGGTTATCAACCTGCTCGACGGGGTTAGGTGCCCCGGTTGCGGAAAGATTATTAAGGAGTTCGAGTAGCCTATCGCTCGGAATGGCCCTGTGGGCTAAGGTCAATGCGCTGATCTCCGGCATACCCGATAACAGGGTTAGGCTGGATGTTGCGACCACGATAAACTTCCTGTACAGCGTGTACTGTGATGGGGGGATAAATGAGGATCAGCTCAGGGGCGAGCTCGTCAGCATATGCATGGATGTCATAGGGATGTCGAACCCGATGCTGTCCCCCGAGGACATCAGGGATAGGGCCGAGATGGCTGCGGACGACCTGGTCAAGGCCATGAAGATCGAGGCGCTTGTGCGCAGGGTTAGGGCCAGGTACGGCCCGATGATCCGCTAGAAGTATTGCTCGCACGAGCGGGCTAGGGCGGCTATCAGGGCCGCCAAGGTCAGCACCCATCCCGGGATCAGCATGATCAGTATTGTCAGGTTGTTCAGCGCCTCCCTGGCCTTCACGTGTATGCCCGGGAGGGCCGTGATGCTGGCCTCCGGCGCTATGCAGTTGATTATGTAGCTTAGGCCCAGGATTATGACTGTTATGATCGAGTACACGATTATGGCTTTCACGATTTTCCCCATCATCTCACCCCGGCCCGGTGTGAAAAAAATGGTGTGGGTGGTGTGTTATGCCGGTGTCTCCGAGCACCAGAACCAGTCAATGTATAGCACGTGTTTGCCCGCCTCGTCATAGATCACCTTGATCGCCGGGTGTCTTCCCCAGAACACGCCGCTGTCCCTGAGGCTGTAGCCGGGTGCGTGGGTGTCAACCTCGTGTAGGGCGGGGCCTCCTCCGAGGTACAGCGTCCTGGTCTCGTTTCTATAGTAGTTTGCGACCTGAGTGGTTATGCCCGTGTATCCTTCACGTGGGACTACGAGCAGCTTCATCCTGTCGCCCGTCGGGGTGATCTTTATCTCGGGCCATAGGACTCCCCTTCCGCCGTTGATCTCCACGATCCTCCAGTCCGCCCTGCCAAGGTACTCGGCGGTCTCCGCCCTTATGGTTGCCTTGGATTCTATTGTGATGATGAGCGGCTTGCCCCGGCTCCATTCTATCGTTATCGTGCCGTTATCGTCCACGAAGTAGAATCCCTCGAATTCTAGTACCCCGTCGAACTTGTAGACTATCTTGGCGTATGTTGGTTTAACCGTCCCTGCGACGATGATGAAGCCGAGGTCCTTGAACAGGTTTATCAGGGCCTTGTTAAGCGCATCTATCCTCTCTCTTGCAACCTCGTTCGGTAGGGTGTATATGAAGACCGCCCCGCCCTGCCACCACTCTATGTCATCGCCCCCGAACAGGTAGAATGATGCGTGCATTGTCTCGGAGCCGATCTCATGGCTGAAGTACCTGTGGTGGGTCTGAAGGGATATCGTTATCTGCCGTGATGCGGCCACGGCCGGGATTGATAGGGCCAATGCGATCGCCAGCATTATGGCCGGTATGACCCTTCTGTCCATGGTGATCATGTGCATATGGGCTTGCGCATCTTATAAATGTTCCCCTAGGCGTGTGGGTGGACGGGGCACGCTCGCATCACAGCCGTCCGCTCAGCCGATGCTCGTCGGCAGGCCCGGCATGAAGAGCCTAGCCCACTCGCTCGGGGTCTTGGCCTCAGCCGTCTGCCTCTTGTACTCGTCGCAGTTCTTGTACGCATCAATATTCAGGTTGCTACACATGTTGAAGAACTTCTCCGCATCAACCTTTACCCTGCATCTTCCGATTAGCGGGCAGATCATGTCTATCGTAACCTGGATTTGGGGTCTAATATAAGTGTTTAGAGGGCGGCGTCATGGGTGGTTACACGTGTGGCCTCCGATCGGCCGCTACTGTATGTATGCTGATCGGTGTTCATCCGTGTCCTCCTGGATCGCCCCGGTTGATGATAGCAGCATCATTATCAGGTCTCCTTCCGAGATGTTTAGCCTGCTCGCAACCGTCTCGATCTCCTTCCAGAGCGCCCTCCTCACCCTGAGCCTGACATCAACGAATCCCGAGTGCTTTACTATCTCGACCCTCTCGTCTGGTGCTATCCACGTGTCGTGGCCCAGGTGGTTTCTGGTGATGTGCGCTTTCAGGCCCTTGGAGGTCTTGTATGATTTTCCGCAGTATTTGCACTTGAATGGCTTGTCCGGCTTTTCCTCGAACTCGTCTAGCGTGAGTTGAGCCATCTGTCCACCACCTGCTCCGCTAGGCGTACTGCCGTCCTGCATAGCTCGAAGTACTCCTGGTTTTTAAGGAATGTGTTCAGCCTTGCGAGCCTTGTTACGAGCCTCGGGACCACACGCTTGGCCATGTTTATGCGCACGTCCATGCGTGTGTAGGGCGCAGAGATCGTGGATATCGCCTCCTTGAGCTCTGTTGCTATTGTTGCGGCCTCGATTGCCTGGGCCTGTCTTATCACCTGCACCTCCTCGGGCTCGCTGCTGAGTATCTCCGGCGACTTCTTCTCGACATACTCGCATATCGCCTCTATGATCTTGTCGTTGATTGGGACTCCCTCCATGAGCGCCATCTGCCTCAGCTTCTCGTATACCGGCAGCATCTCTTCCGGGATGTAAAATGATGTGATGCGGTAGCCCCTCCACCTCTTAGGCCTCCCCCTCCTCATAGCATAATTTGTTTAGTAACAAATGGGATATAAGGCTTGATGGAAAAAAATGGGGGTTTAGGAGATTGGGACGATCTTCCCATCCTTGATGGTGAAGTCGCCAGACTCGACCGCAAGCCGCAGGTATTCCTCGGCCTTCCTGCGGGTCAGCCCCATCTCAACCTGAATCCACAGCAGCATCCTCTCGATTGAGATCCCCTCGGGCATGTGCTTGGCAATCTCCTCCCTTATCTGCCTGATCCGCATCCTGCGCCAGTAGGTGCCATCCCGCCTCTCGCTCATACGTAAAATGATGAGCTGACGCAGTATATAGTGATTATGGGATTATAAGTGATATAGTATGGGGAAGGGGGGCGTAAGACTTTTATTTTGGATATTTTCTTATTTACTTATTAATTAAATAAATGAAAAAATACCAAGAAATAAACCTCTCCTCAGCAACATATACTATACCCCATGATATACCAATTACACGCTCATTTAAAAAGGGTTTAAAAAGGGGGGCGCACATGCACACGCCCCTCACGAAACATTTTTATACAAGCACCTCAAAAAACCCCAAATTTACTTAATAACTTACTAAATAAACTGCTTAGTAAGAAAATCGGGGAC
>Ga0209821_100106_pt1 | contig 15212 bp, 16 predicted proteins | sample SSWtaG_3_FD_184118 | JGI IMG/M metagenome (GOLD analysis project Ga0209821, IMG submission 184118) | Hot spring microbial communities from Sandy's Spring West, USA to study Microbial Dark Matter (Phase II) - SSWTFFsm_matched (SPAdes)... | ecosystem: Environmental > Aquatic > Thermal springs > Hot... | reverse complement strand
CATTCGAGTCGATCGCATATCGTTTTGCGAAGTGAGCTAAGTTCTATTATCGTGTGCGAATCTAAACATCAGCAGAAGATCGACGCCAGCGACCGCAGCAACTACAACATCGTCTCGTTTTTCGAAGCTGATGTAGAATGTTATATCTGCGATAGGCATACTATAATTATTCATCAGTGTGTAACTATCTACGAGGACCGGCGGCTTTGTCGGGCGGATGTAGTAGCCCGCGAGCCCCGCGTGTAGGTTCATCATCTCCGCGATCTTCTGCACGCGCTCGAGACACTCAGCGCGCACCTGATCCAAGCTCACGTTCACGTAGACCGCGGGCTTGATCAGCTCGTTGAGCGCTTCTCTAATTTTTTCAAAATGCACGTCAATCAATTACATCAACCTCGGAATGATGAACTTGCCTCCTCCGCCCGACCCAAACGGGCCACGAGGAGGGACTGCGAACCACGTGACGAGCAGCACAGCGAGCAGCGCGATCGCGAAACCGAACGCCCATTCCTTGAGCTCGTGATAGAGCTCGTCTTTCACCTTCGTCTCTTCGAAGTACTCGTATAGAAAGAACTGCAGAAATAGAAATAGCGAGACGCGCCAGTCAAGCCACCACAGAAAACCGGCGAGAGCGCCGTGCGCGATGTGCGCGAGTTGCGTCAGTCTCACACTCTCACCTTCGCGCTCCTGATCGACTTGTGATCGTCGCTCGCGAGGCCGAGCCACTTCGCAATGTTCGCAGCCTTGATCGCGAAGCCGAACTTGCTGTCGTTAGTGCCCGCGAAGATCAAGCCGACGACGCCCTCATCCGAAACGACGAGTGAGCCCGAGTCGCCTGGCCGCGTCGGCATTTCGATCATTATACAATCAGTGAAAATTGCATATTTTCTGTCGTGCGGCCAGGGCAGCATGAGCGTCACGTTCACGTCCTTGATCACGCCCTCACGCTCGCCGCTCGTCCGTCCGCGGCTGTAGACGCGCATTCCGGGCCGCGGTTCTGCGATGCGTGCGGGATAGTCGCGGAAGGGCTTGTAGCGAACCCCGCGCGCAGGCTCGATTGCGGCGACGTCAACGAGGTTCTCAGGGAGCTTGATGTTCAGCAGAGCGTTTAGCAGAAGTTCTAATTGCGAGACTGTTTTGATATCTGCGACGCGCTTGACTACGCCGAGTCGTCTATTGTGTTGCGTGAGATATACGATCTCGCCGCGCGTCGGACACACGTGCGCGTTAGTCAGCAGAAGCCCGCCCTTTTCGTAGCCGAGCGACCCGATCCAGGCTCGCTCGTCGGGTCTGATCTCGTCGCCGCTCATGACCTCGATGATCGCGCTCTGATCGTCACTTTGAGCCTCGCTGACGACGATGTAGCCGAAGCCATCGGCGTTCACGACGCTGATCTCAGCGCGGTGCCTCGCAGGTACGCGGAATTTTATCTCATCGTTCGCAGCAAGATAATAGCGCTTGTGAGCATGCCAGTGCGGTCCGACGAACTCGACGACGCTGACCTCGCACTTGCTTTCTGAGACGTTCACGAGTACGAGCTCGCGGTCCTCATTGCTCGCTTCGATGTCGAGCGCGCGCGGATGAGTGCGCACTTGCGTGCTCAGTGACGTCGTGTAAGCGATCACGTAGCCGCGAGGAAGTGCTAGCGCGTATTCTTCAATCTTGTAGTCAATAGACGCAGGCGTGTCGCGAAAAGCGATCAAGTTGATCAGCAGTTCGTAATGAGCGAAATGCTTGCCCTCGCGATACGGAAACGGAATGTAAATCACTTGTGTCGGTTTTTTGTAATTGAGCACAAAATCAAAATGCCAGATCGGAATCGATCGCGGCTCGCTCTCATCGCTTTTTCTATTGATGCGATTGACAACGACTATGACTCGCGTACCCCATTTTCGCGCTTCGCCGAGCCAGCGCTCATTCAGCGCGACTGTGACTCGCCAGATCCTACCCGAGCCAGCGCTGTACGTGACCTCGGCTCCCGAGTTCTCGGGACCGCTGAAATCACGAACTTCGTCGATCAACTGCCAGCTGTTCATACGAACCTCACCCCGCCGTGAACGCGATACTCGAGCTCGAGTCCGAGGCGCTTCGCATATTTTCGCATCAGTTTGTCAAATGAGCGAGGTATGCTATCACGCGCACAGTAGACGACGATTTTGTCGCCCTCGCGGGCGATCACAGGCTCGAGCGAGCGTCCGACTCGTAGAGCTCTCGCGAGAATCCGACCGGGGTTGTTCGCTCCAACGCGGCCGCCCAGCACGATCGAGAGTCCGACGCTGATGAGCGCTATCATCGACTCTGTTGTGATCAGCTGTAGCGAGTTCAACACGATAGCGACTGCAATCAGCATGATGCCGAGCACGAGGCTGAGCGTTTCGCGGTCGAGCATTTCGTCAACAATACTCACGAGTGATATAATATTCATTTACGCAGTGAAAAATGAGAGCGGCGGACGCTGCTCATCTATAGTTCGCAAGCATCAAATTGATTTTCTTGTAGTCTTGAGTTTCTCAACTTCGCGTTCCAACATCCTGACTCTCAGCACCAGAAGCGCCACCAGAGCCTTCAGGTCTATCCCCTCCCCGGCCTTGACGACGTCAGGCGCCGTCTCGAGGTCGAAGCCGATCTCCTCCCTCTGCCGGCCGGCCTTTCTGCTGTAACGAATCACGGCAGGCAGGTCCACATTCTTCGCCTCGTCCTCCGGAACCGGCCTGACGTCTACTTTGTCTTCGCGCCTCGACGGGACTGTGATGTTCGCTGCGACTATCTCGTGAACGTAGCTCTCTTGTGTTCCAATTCTGAGGATGTTAGGCTCAACCGATTTCAGTTCACCTTCCGCCGTTACCTCGACCACGGGCTCTTCTGCCGGGACGATCTGGACCCTGGCTCCCTCTTCGTCCGCGATCTTCCTGACTCCCGTCCACGCGGTAACCTTCTCGCCTAAGGCGACAAGCTTTTCTTCTTCTATTCCTGTTCGCGAATCTATAACTTTCATTTGCGCCGTCATCACTCAAACACCAGCGCCTTCAGCCTCACCCTCCCAGAGAGAACCTGTGCCTTCCACCAGAGCACAGGAGGGTCAAAAGTGACCGATGTGCCTCCTGCTCCGCGGAACTCCTGCTCGTAGCTGTCGTTGAGTCTCACCGCGTTCGTTGTTGTAGTGTCAAGAAATTCTATCGACTGGAGGTAGGCCTCGCTCGCGTAGAACATATCGACCGTCACCGGGTTGATGTCGTATCGCCATTTGAATGAGGCGACATCAGTTTGCGTGAAGCCCGACACGTTTGCTGTTGTATAAAATCTCAGAGCATGGGAGTAAGAGTCTGTCAAAGGAATCTCCGCGCCGGTTGTCAGATTCGAGACACTGTTGATGCTTTCCTGCAAAATTGTAAATCCGGTAGGCAGACTTGTTCTACTAACCCAGCCGTTAAAATAACTCCTGAATGCCTCACTCGATTTCGCTACAGGAATTATTGCATCAGTCGACTCATAATAGAATGCGTAAGCAATAGTTGTAGAGTTGAAGCGCGAACTATACCACTCCCTTCCATCCCACAGAGTCCAAGTCGCCCCGCTGTCAGTCGAATACCCGATCCGGCTCATGACCAGTGGATCTCCTCCTGGCGGGACTATGTAGGTCGTGGCTTTGTTCGACGCATTGGCTGTGACGGGTCTGAAGACGATTGAGTAAAGCGTGTTCCAGTCAAGCTCGTAGCCGGCAGAAAATGCCGACGGTGGGTTTCCCAAATCAACGTAGAGTGATCGGTTACCATAGCCTTCGTCAACAACCACAGGCGTAAAGCTCGTGATGTATTGCCCCGGCGTCCCGTTTGGGTTCGCGTAGTGCAGGTCTATCATGAACTGCGGGTTCCCTATCCGGTCGATAAGGGTAATCGCGATCTTATGCAGGCGCGGCTTGCTAACGCTCCTCACACCGCTAACTGTCGGCGGGGGAGGCGTCCCGAATGCGCGGAAGATCCTTTTTGATGTCGAATCGATCGTGGGCCCGGATCCGCCAACGATTTCTGCCACCCTCGCCAATGTAGATTTCGGGATATTCACGTAATTTCTAGTAAACGTTAGATTGAATGTTATCTCTCTGTTGTACTCCCATACCAGAGGCACGGCGCGGCTCAGGCTCAGTATCAGATATTCTGTCATTTCCTTGTCACCTCCTCATATGTTATGATGACACTCGATATTTTTGGCGATGGATTGCTTGCCGAGGCTCTCGACATTTCAAAGCGCACGATGAGCGCGCCGTGGTGGTATTGGTGTAGCAGGTAATCGACGTCAAAGAGGAGGGGCCCGTCAGAGGCGATGCCGAGCCTTGCCACATTGCTAAGGCTCGGGTTGCCGACCGTGCTGAAGGTCGGGACGGAGAGGACGTATTCCTTCCAGATGCCGGAGTCCGTTACGTTAACTGTCCCCTCGTAATAGTTACCAGGGTCATTATAGAGCCTCAGCTTCACGGTCGTGCTAGGTGAGAAGGCGTAGAGGAAGCACGTCGCGAACCTCGCCCAGCTGAAATCTGCGGGCTGCGGCAACGGATAGACGATTTCACCGAAGCCGCTTCCGGTGGGCCTCATGCCGATACATGAGCCCGAGACAATTCCTCCGGTTGAGGCGAAGACCTCGGCGTTGATTCCGATCCAAAATCTGTTCGCGGGTCTTCGAGTGATCTCTTGCGCTCGCCGGGGCCAGCGCTTGAGGTGGAGGCGTTTTGTTAAGTGCCAACCTGCATAATTTGGATCGTCCTTCTGAACTAGAACATTGCCGCCAGCATCCATCACTTTCACTGTTATCTGTCCGCTTTCTCTATAACTGATCCACTCAACATAATTCCAGCGCCTGAAGGTCTCCGTCGGAGGGAGGAAGCGGATCTCAGCATAGCCTGACGTGGAGCCCGGAGCGAGCTCGACCATGCCGGTCGCGGGATTAAGCGTAACGTTCTGCGACGCGTGAAGCGTGAGCGGTCGCCTGTTCCAATAAGTGACGTAACGATAAGACGAAGCTGAGAGCAACTTCTGCGTAAAGAAGAGAGTGCTCCGCAGGTCAGCTATCTCGCCCACGACGGATGGGCGCGGACCGAAGCGGGCTGCCGTATCCCCTCCGAGAGCCTCGCTCAGGTAGTCCTCGAGGAGCTCAAGTCGTCCACCAAGCATGAGCGTGTAAATTCTCTGACGCGGATCATATTCAATTTGTACGACGAACATATTTTCGCTTATGCCAAGCGACGGTAGATCAACAGCGACTGTGCTGAAGAGATCGATGCCGCTCGCCTCGAACGTTTTCTCATGCATCACGACCCTGAGCTCGCGACCGAACTCGCGATTGAGAGCGAGCCTGATGCGCGCGCGTCGAACAGCCTCGTTTTGATTGATCAAAGACGGATCGTGAACGACGACCGGCATGTCGCCCGGCGGCTCCGAGACGTCCGCGAGGACCCTTCCGTTTGCGCCGATGTAAATCACGCGATTCTTCAAGCGCCAGCGGTCTTCTGAGTACTCGGCTTCAATTATCTTATCCGCGGTGATTGTGTAAATTGCTGAGCTGACGTCTTTCGGTTTGAAGAACAAAACGCGGCCAGGTCGCATGCGCAAGTAATAGTTCGTGCCGCGCGCGACCGAGGTCATAATCTGCAATGCGTCCTCATTTTGAATTTCCCACGTCGACGAGAGTGCGGGGCCATCATCGACGTTCGTCACGTCTACATCACTCATGAGCGAGGCGAGATCGCGGATTATTGCGCCGGCGGTCGTTCTTGTGCTATACATTCTGTAGACGATGTAGCGATCGTATGCGATCAGCTCCGAGTACGCAGTCGCCTCGACCTCGAGAACGCCGTGCCTCTGGCGCCTGCGGCGCTCGTATATTATGCCTTCGAAAATTATACTTGCACCACGTTTGACGCGCACTCTCTGCCCGACGCGGACGTCCGCGTTCACGAGCTCGAAGTCAACTGCTTCGAGCTGACGACTCGCGATCTTATGACGTAGTGATGTTAGCTTATCACTGAAGTCAATCCACGCAGCGCCGTCGAAAACCTCGAGCGCGATCATATCGCCCTCAGCCTCCGCGCAATCTCGCGACTAACGACCTCGGCGATCTCCTCAGCCGAAGCCGCAGGGCTTGTTATGTTAACAGCCACATTAATAGAAATCGGTCCGCGAATCGTCGGATTGAACCCGAAGCCGACCTCGCTCATCAGCTTGTTCACCTCATTGACGCCCCACTCCGTCCACGCGCGAATATCCTTCCACATTTCCGGTATGATCGATCCGCCTACGAGCTCATGGCTGACCCACGCCATATCTGCGACGAGACTTTTACTAAGACTGTTGATAGCGTTCAGGATCCAGCCGATGGTGCGCTCGATGATGTCTTTTATCGCATTGAAAATAGAAGTTATCTGATCGCGAGCCCAAATGAATCCTGCAATCCAGGTGCGGATGTAGTTGATGAAAACGTTAGCAATGAACGTGCCAAACTGCACGAGGAGGTCTTGAATCCAGCCGATCGTGCTCTCGAAGATGTCTTTTATCGCGTTGAAAATAGAAGTTATCTGATCATGAGCCCACGCGAGTCCCGCGATCCAAACGTTGATGTAGTTGATGAAAGTGTTAGCGATGAACGCGGCGAACGGCATGAGGACCTGGTTCCAGATCCAGCCGATTGTGATCTCGATGATGTCTTTTATCGCGTTGAAAATAGAAGTTATCTGATCATGAGCCCACGCGAGTCCCGCGATCCAAACGTTGATGTAGTTGATGAAAGTGTTAGCGATGAACGCGGCGAACGGCATGAGGATATTGTCTCGAATCCAGCCGAAAGTGCTCTCGAAGATGTCTTTTATCGCGTTGAAAATAGAAGTTATCTGATTGTAAGCCCAAGTGAATGCCGCAATCCAATCCTTGATGTTATTGATGATAATGATGGAAACGAACATGGCGAACGGCGCAAGGATATGGTCCCGAAGCCAGACGAAAGCTTCAGCTAAAGCTTTGATGTAGATTGTGTAAATCTTTGCAATGACCTCACCGAGCGGCACGAGGACCTGGTCTCGAAGCCAGATGAATCCTGCCGCCCAAGCGTTGATGTAATTGATGAAAACGTTAGCAATGAACGAGGCGAAAGGCACGAGGACCTGGTCTCGAATCCAGACGAATCCTGCCGCCCAAGCGTTGATGTAGTTGATAAAAGATCTGGCAATGAAATTACCGAGCGGCACCAAGATCGTTTTCCAGAACCATTCGAAACCCTTCGCGAGCCAGAGGACTGCGTCGCCGACTGCAATGAAGAACTTCCGCGCAGTCTCAATATTTGATATGAGCGATTTGATTAGAAATTCTACAAACGGCTTCAGAATATTCTTCCAGAGCCACTCGAGTGCGGGGCCGACGACGCTCCAAATCGCATCTGCAACAGGCTTCAGCGCGGCCTCGATCTGCTCCCAATGCGCCGCGATGAGGGGCAGAACGACGGTGAGGGCCACGAGGGCCAAACCGAACGGGCCTAGCAGCGCGTAAAGGGTGCTGATTGAGTTTGCGACTTGCATAAAAGCCGGGACCAAGCCGATGGCCATCAGGCTGACGGCGAACATCTGTTGTGCCATGTGCGCTTTCGCATCAGCTACCGCCTGCGCCGCCTTCGCAACGTCTCGCTCGCTTTTCTCTAACATTTCTAGCGCTTTGGTGAGTTCTTTGCGGTATCTGATCATCGATGGCGTGGGGTCTTCAGCATCTGCTAGCACTTCTAGTTTTCCTAGAATTTCTTGTCGTAGCTCTTCTAATGTAAAACCAGATAAGCCCAGCTCTGCTGCAAGTTCTCTGACGAGTTCGCGTTGTTCTTCAAGTGCTTCATTGTACGCGATCTGAGCTGTGTTCAGTCGAGTCATCATGCTGTTAATAGAATTGTAAATGTTGTTCACCTTCGCGCCGAAGTTCGCGATCGTGTTCAGCTGTTTCCCCACAAACTCCAGGCGGTCGCTGAAGACTTTCGCTGACTCTGATAACGCCTTGAAAGTCTGATTCGATGCGCGCGATTTCTTCAGAAGCTCGTCGACAGCCTCGGCGCTCTCAAGCGCGCTGATCTTGTTTTCTTTCAGCGCTTCATTCAATAACTCAAGACGGTCTCGAGCCTTGTCGCTCGCCTCGCCTACTTCTTGGACGCCTTCTTTCGCTGCGTCGCTCATTGACTTAATGTGTTCCTGAGCTGAGCCGCCAGCCCTCGCTAATCTCTCGATGTTTTCTATCATCGTCGCGCTCATTGATTGAACGCGCTCCTGAGCCGCGCTGCTCGCGTCGGCTATTCCTTCGACGCTTTCTTTCGCTGACTCTGTCATCGACTGAATGCTCTCCTGAGCTGCGCCGCTGGCTTTCGCCACGTCTGCAACTGAGATGCCGAGCGACTTGAGCTTCTCAGCGACAGTTTGAAGCTCGTCGCTCGCCTCGTCGATGCCGCGCAGCTCGATCTCGATCGTGAAACGCTCGGTCATTTCATACCCAGCACTTCTTTCACAGCTCTTTGTATTAATTTCAAGCGTACTAGACTATCGCGGAGAACGTCGATTGAGCGCGCGAAGACGCGTCGAGGCTTCGTTCCCGGATGCTCGACGCGTTTTGCGAAGACGAGCATATGATCGACGACGAAACGCAGCGCGCGTGCTCGTCGGGGCAGGATCACATGCGGCCTCGTCCCGAACTCGACGAACGGCGCGTATTCTACAGGCGTACCGATTACATAATGTGCCCAGCCGCGGCGCAACATAAAAATGCGGCGCGCGAAGCGGCCTGTTCGGTACGGCGCGAGGCGAGCAGTCTCAACCCAGATCTCCTCCGCCGCGTGCGCGACGAAGCGATCGATGATGCGCTTAGCGACGCGCGGGTTGAGGAATTCGAGCGCTTGCGAGAGATCGGTGACTTTGAGTTTAACCGGCACGCCTTCTCATCCTCCTCAACTCTTTTGCGTCTTCACGCGAGAGAACTTCTACTACTTTCGCGTCGAATAGAAGATGCTCGAGATCGCCCTCGAGCAGGTCGCTGGGCCTCACGCCAAACCGCTCCGCGACTCTACCGAGCAGCACGAGGAAGCGTCGATCGAAAGCTGCCGAACTCGGAGCCGACTACGCGCGCAAAGTGTGCGAGGATCTTCAGTAGAAGCTCGTCAGCGTCGTCTGCATGAACGTCGCCTTCGACGCAGAGCTTCAACACCTTCTCCTCCGCGAGCTTGAGCTTCTCCTCGTCGACAGTCTCGTCTGTAAACGCGCTTGATAATAGACGAAGATGCGGCCACGCGGCAGCCCTGAGCCTGACCTGGTACTCGCGGCCGTTCACGTTCACGATCATATCTCGCTCACCTTATTCACGAGCGTGACCTTGACCACGCCGCCCGCCGAGGGCTTGATCGCCTGAAAATCGACGTCTTCGACGAGAAGCTCGCTGCCTGAGACATCGCTCTCCCAAGCTTCGTATATTATTCGCGGTATTTCTATAACAAGCTTGTAATTATGCGTCCCCCCCGCGGTAGGACCCGTGAGCGTCACGGCGAGCGACGTTTCGCTCTCGTTGAGGAAGCGATTCAGGTGAGCGCTCGACTTGAAGCGCGCCGAGAACGAGCCTGAGACCTCGAGCTTCGTCAAGTCGATCGCCTTGAGCGCGGCAGTGAGGTCGTGATAGCGCTCGAGGTTGTTATTCAGCTCGATAGTGAGCTCCTGAAGCTCGACAGCAGCGCCTCCGATCCTCACTTCAATGTCCTGATTCACAAACTGCCTGATAGTAGAATACGTCGGCGTGGCGAGCGCCGCAGTCGTCGGGAATCCGCCGACTGCAGACGCGGAGAGCGTCGGAGGCTCTTCGGACGTGAAGGTAAACGTTAAACTGTTTACGACGACGTTAGGAATGCGGAGAGCAGTGACTGTATCATAGCCGATTTCCCACGTGTAGTAAGTCGCCGCGGAGCCGAGCGGCGCTGGAGTGAATTCATGCTGATAGACTTCATTCGTCTCATCAAGAGTCGTCGTTGTTACTTTCTGAAAGAATGAGTAGAAAATGTCTTCGACGCCCTCAGGCCAGATGTGAGTCTCGACCTCAGGCTCCGCATACTTCAAGCCAGGTAGCCACGATGTCGCCTCTCGCGCGCCGAGCGACTGCGTGAAGATCAGCTCGTCGGAGGGAGCCGGGTTCGCGCTTAGAACGTCGATGAACTTGGTCGGAGCGGCTGGCGAGTTGAAGCTTGTCTGCTTCGCGAGACCGAAGTAACGCACCATCAGCTCATCGTTTTAGCACGCAGTATTTTAGAGAAATTATAGCTGATAGTTCATCCATAGACATTCCGATCGACGACCTCTCTTTCTGCCGCCGCGGACGCGTCGAGCCCAAACGGGTCGCGTCACGCGAACGCGTCGCCAGCCAGCCTCTTCGAGCGGACGATAGATTGCATGAGGATAACCACTCAGCAACGCTTTGCCTTTGATATACAATAACGCGTTTACTAGACGTTCATGATCCTCTTCGCTCATCGAATATCTGTATCCTTTCTTGTCGCTTGCCTCGGTGAGATAAGGTGGATCAAGATAGAAGAACGTTTCAACGCTATCGTAGCGACGGATCACTTTCTCAAAATCGTCGTTTTCGATGTAGACGAAGCGGAAGCGAGCTGCAATTTCATAGAGTCGCAAAATTCTATTGAAGAACGATTTTGCTAAAGAGCGCTCAATAGAAAAACTCCAGCTTGCAGCGAAGACTCCATCGAATGATTGTTCTATTGCGACGAAAAAACGCCGCGCTTGCTCAACATCTGACACGTTTTCATCATCGTGCGACTTCACGCAAAAGTCATGCTCAGCGCGCGAGTAAGGCGTGAACAATAAAGCATGCAAAAGCATAGTGAATTTCTCTGTATCGCGCAGAACTCTGAAAAAGTTCACAAGAGCCGAGTCGATATCGTTGTAAACTTCGATTTCGCTCGGCGGTTTTGCTAACAGCAAATTTGCAGCTCCTCCGAACACTTCGACATAGACGCGGTGCGGCGGGATGTATTTTAGCAGGTGTTTTACTAGAAAATGTTTCCCGCCGTAGTAACGAAAAGGTGGCAACATGCGCGCTGTCTCTTACAGCGACGCGACGCGTACTAGAACATGCATTGTCCACCTGAAACCAAAACGTTGATCGTCTGTTCTGCCGCCCTCGAGCGTTGAGTCGACTGCAGGAGTCACGAAGACGTCATTCCCGACGCCGAGCGTGCGATTCGACATGATCGCGTCGTAAACTGCCCAGAACAAACGCTTAATCTCATCATACGCTTCATGCTCGCTTCCGCGCGCAGCCCAGATCTCAACAGCGAAGCGCCAGGTGTGCTCGAGCCATCGGGATCCGAGCGCGACATCGCGCGCTGAAACGGATTCTGCGTAAACTATCGCGCGGGGGAATTGCGGCGTCGGAGAGTAAAGCCCGATGGAGACGCGGCCGGGGCCGAGAACGCTCTCAACGATGTTCTTCAACGCTTGCTCGACTTGATTGAATTTAGTGAGCGCGCTCATTGTCAAAAATAGTACGAGTCCTCGCAGTATAATTGTGAAAACGCGACGAATTACGATCAAGCGTGACGGTACTGAGATCGTGATCACGACGGAGGACATCTACGCCTGGTTCGTCGGTCTCGTGATGCTCGTCCTGGCTGGAACGATCGCGATCCTCTTTCTGCTCGGAAGGTCGCATGAGGCGATGATGGCGCTCACGTTCTTTAGCGGCGTGGGCGCCACGGAGGGCGCGCGCAGGCTACTACATCCTCGACAATCGCAACGCAAAATGAAAAAGCGCAAAAGATAGCGAGCTACTCACGCGCGTCGTTGTTCAATTTCGCGAAGACGAAATATGCGTAGACAGCGAGGTCGCGCAGGTCGTCGATGATTTTGCTGACGTCGCCGTCGACTTTCAGCATCGCTTCAACGCGTGAGACTTTCAATCGAAGTCCTGCGACGAGGTCCTCGAGGCTCATCTCTTTCCACGCGTCGCGATAGACTCCGCGACGTGCGGCATACGACAGCGCGCAATCCGCGAAGAACTCGCCTATCGTCGCGCGCTCACTCAATTATACTGACCTCCGCGTCAACATAACGCAGCGGAGGGCGCGGTGAGAAGTCTGCGAGCAGACTATTGCAGAGCACGCAACGCGATCGCGGATAGCTGTAAGGATGCGCTAACTCGCATTTTCTACAGTACTTCAGATAAGCGCGAGCAGGGAGTCTGCGCGCGAAGAAAAAGCCTTGACCGAGCTGCCGCTCGATCGCAAGCAACTCCTCGGGAACACTACGCCGTTGCGCTCGTGGCCCGCGCGGCGACGATCGCAGCGGCGCGCTGCATTGTGCGCACGTTGAGTGCGTATAAAACTGCGAGTAGACGAGTCGACATTTGTCGCAGAACTTCTCGCCGTACGCGAAGTATGCTTTCTTACGATTCGTGATAATGAACTTCGCTGCGTCACTCATCATCATCCACCTCGCTTTTGGAGGCCATTGAGGCCAATTCTACAAAATGCGTCGCGAACATACAATCGCTCATACGCTCACCTCCGACTTCAGCGCTCGGGGCTTGTAGCCGTGCACTAGATGCGCGCGAACTTCGATATCGCCGGGCGTCAATATAACTTCGACAGCGCCGATGGACGGGTTAGCGCCGAACACGCTCTTCTTGCGCATGTACGGTGTAGGAAGTTGCCAGCACGGCGTCGTGAACACAGTCAGCATGTCTTCGATACGCAAAAGCAAATGATAATGTACGTGCGCACGCGCGATTAGATCCACTTTGCCGAAGTAATCGTCAAATAATTTCGCGAGCCACGCCTCGCGCGCGAGAGGCGTCGCGCGGTAGTGCGGCACTTGACTGACGCTAACGTGATGCGCTGCGTGAATTCGTCTGCCGTTCACCTCGAGGAGCAGGTCATGCGCTGAATATTTGCTGCTGTCAAGCTTCCGAGCGCCGATCAGACGCGCGATCAATTCTTCTGCATGAAAGCCTCGCACTGTCACGTGATAGTCGGTGCCGCGCACAACGTAGACTTCTTTTGCTTTCCCGCTCCACGTTAAATTATACAAATGAACGAATGCATCAACTTGATGCGCGACGTTGCTCAGCGTGAGCGTTTCGTACTTCTCTTTCGTTTGCGGACCCTCGACCAGATCGCCCATGAGGACCAGGACGTCCGCAGGCGCTAATTTCTCGCACAGGCGCTCGAAATCGCGGAAGAGCGATCTCTGCCACACATTTTGCTCGATCAGCGCGCCGGTTTCGGGATTTTTGAAGTCGCTCGGGAAGACAGCGTAGTTAGAGCCGACGTGGATGTCGCCGAGGAAAACGAGGCGGACTTCTTTCGTTTCAGTACTCATCGTGTCGCGCTCGCTAATGCTCGAGTTAAGCGAGTGATATCAGAAGTTCGAGTGATTGATATTACATGAAAATTATTGTTCGCGATCGCGTGACGATGATGATGAAAAAGCCGCTTTTGCCGATCCCGGAGCCTCACGTCCCGTTTCTTCGCGACGGCGTGCTTTTCGTGCGCGAGCTTCTGCAACTTCCGCTCTCTCAGCGACCGACTACGAGCGAATTTTTCGAGTACCTCGCACCTCCTCATCGACCGATCCGACACGTCGTTCTCGACGGCGTTGAATCGCAGAACACGTTAACGCCAGCGCAAATCGATGCGCGCGAGGTCGTCGTGCTCAACGCGCGCATCTTATCTTGCAAAAAGGTTTGGAGAATAAGATCGAAGACAGAATATGTTTACGTCGGGAAATTAGAAGTCGGCGACGACGAGTTCGTGTTTGAGACGAGGTGGCCCGTCCCGCTTGGGCGTCGACGAGTCGTCGTGATCCCAGAGGTCCGCGATGATGAGAAGAAAAAGCAGATCGTGCTCAACTTGATCGGCTTCGAGAATGACGCGGTGATCTCGAGCGACAGCTGGGCGCCGCATGACCTGAGCGATATCCGCGCTCTCTTTCCTTTGCTCGCCGGCGAGGACGTGAACGTCGCGCTCGCTATTCTATCAATTGCGTCACGATTGAACATGAACCGCGACTTCTGGGTCATGGGACTCATCGTGCAAGGCGAGAGCTCGAGCGGCAAAAGCTACCTCGTCAGTCAAGTCATCAAGCCTTTTCAATTGTTGAATCGCGTCGAGGAGTTCACGCGTTTCACAGGACCGTACCTCGAGAGAAAATTCCGCGGACGGAACATGGACGAGGTCATTCTCGTAATCTATGAACTTGCAGATAACACACCACAGCAATTACACCTCTCGCTCAGTGAAGGTCGTCTTCGCGTCGGTCTCGTCGATCGCGAGACGGGACAGGCGGTCGAGTATGAATTTGAGGGTATGCCGTTCTTGATCAGCACGACGCCGCTCGAGTCCCTCAGGCCGGATCTGCGAAATCGAGTGATCATCACGTCAATAGACGAAAGCGAGGAGCAGACGAGGCGTATTCTGCAGTTCGAGACGATGATGGCGCGCGACGGCGTTCATGCGAAGAAACTGCGCGACGATGCAGAGACGTTCGCGCGGCGATTTGCGGGCTATTTCCGCGAGCTGAAGCCAGCGTACGTCGTCGTGACGTTCGCGGACAAATTATACGAGCGTCTCAGTTTTCATACTACAAAATTGCGCCGAGACTGGAAGAAGCTACTCGCGCTGCTTCAAGCGTCTGCACTCCTCTTTCAACACGAGCGCCGAGTCGAAGAGGTCGACGGAGTCAGAGTCGTCTACGCAGATCATCGCGACCTGAGAAACTTGATCGCTGTCATGCCCGCGTTCACGCAAACGCTACAGAACCTGACAGAGCCTCAACGTCGTCTATTATCTTTGCTCTCAGTAGAATTTGCTGTGACGACGCGTCAGATTGCGCGAACTGCGCTCGAAAACGGCTGGTCGATTAGCGCGCGCAGAATTCGTCAGATTCTCGAAGAGCTCGAAACGCTCGGCTACGTCGTTGTTGATCGCGAGAGTCGTGAACACAAATATCTCAAGTTGCGAGACGCGCCTCGGCTCGATTTTGAAACACTTATAAACGAGCTCGAAGAGCAAGAGAAAGCTCGCGATATATCTGGAAATGCGGAAGCATGCGGAAATCGCGACATTTCCGCGTCGAATTCTGCGTCTGAAAGCTTCGAGACTAGAAATTCTTCAGAATCGTCTGAAACGGAAATTCGCTCTCGCGCCAC
>Ga0209821_100105_pt1 | contig 15382 bp, 10 predicted proteins | sample SSWtaG_3_FD_184118 | JGI IMG/M metagenome (GOLD analysis project Ga0209821, IMG submission 184118) | Hot spring microbial communities from Sandy's Spring West, USA to study Microbial Dark Matter (Phase II) - SSWTFFsm_matched (SPAdes)... | ecosystem: Environmental > Aquatic > Thermal springs > Hot... | reverse complement strand
CGAACGAGAGCGTTGGAATTGAAATCTTTCGGTATCCGAAAGAGCCTTTGTTGGGCGATACACCGGAATTTCAGCAAGTGCTCACGCAGGCTGGCAGTTTCATGCTTTCTTGGACGCCACCTGATGTAGGGATATGGGTGACCAGAATTCGTGCCGATCTCTATCAGACGAGCAACCCGATTACAATCGCTAACCTTCAAGTGATGAGCTTCGGTGGCGGTGGAGGCGGTGGTGGCGGCAGCGTGAACATCGAAGTTCAAGACCAGATAAATGTTTCGGCAGCCGAAACAGTTACAAACCAACTTGCTATCCAACAATCCCTGAATGCTGTTATCTCTGGCGTTGAGCAAGTCAACCCGAATATACTTGTGACCGTCGGTGAAATTTCGCCATTGCAATCAGCCGACGCGGTGGTCGCGCAAATTAGCTTGCTTGGAAACGATTTAGTTCAAGTATCAGCCAACGAATCAGTCCAACCATCACTGCAGATGTCAGTTTCCGACATCTCGCAGGTATCAGCTCAAGATAGCGCAATTGCACAAGTTCTCGCATTTCAATCTGAGAACATTCCAATTCTTGCAGCTGAGATAATTACTCCGAGCGTTGCAGTTACCGCTTCAGACGTTACGCAAGTTCAGACGTCTGAATCTCCGATGACCCAGATTGCAGCGAACTCTGTGGAAATCGCCCAACTACTTGCGACTGAACAGATCGCTCCGATACTTGGTCTCACAGTCGTCCAGAACGAACAAGTCATCACGAACGAGAGTGTCAATATGTTCAGCGGAATCCAATTCATGGTCGATGACTCGATACAAGTTACCACATCCGAATCATATGTTGCTAATTTCGCAGCGAATATAGCACAGCAAGAGTTGATCCAAACAACCGAATCGCCTTTCATACAAGTTGGTATCTCAATCCTTGAAGAAATTAAGACGACTGCCGTTGAATCGGTTGCTCCGACGGTTCTCCCGCAAGTTTCGGAAACTTTGAGAGTTTCAGCGTCAGAACAACCTACTGTTTCGTTACAGGTCACAGCACAAACGCAAACTGAAGTTAGGTCAACCGAATCAGTGTCGTCAGCTGTGCAGGTGTTCGCAGCTGACGAAGAAGCAGTCTCGATCGCAGAAGCAAGTTCAGTATCTATTGCTGGGTCTATCAGTGAGGTTGTTCGGGTTTCAACTACTGAAGGGACAGTTACCCAAGTACAGCTGAGTGCTGTCGAGTCAGTAACGCAAGTCGAAGCGGAAACCGCTCCCTTTGTTGGTCTTATCCAACGATTGATGATCCCAGTCTCTATTGACGTTCTCAGAAGTGTTGAATTGAACATATCGATCACTTATGTCAGCCTAAGTGCTGGCATCGATTGAAGTTGGAAGGAGAGTTGGTGAAAATGTCGTGGCAGCCTGATTTGGAGTTCATCGAGTTTTTAAAAAGTTTCAAATTGCCGAAGGGCAGACCTTTCGTGTTCAAGCCGCACCTTCTCGCCCTCTATTCCTACCCGCTGCGGCAGCGGAAATTTCTCGTTGTCCAGAAAGCATCGCAGCTTGGAATCTCAACATACGCTATCGCCCGTGCGATCTATGAGTGCATGCATAGGAAACTCGATGTCATGTATGTTCTGTCATCGTGGCCGGTAGTCAAGAAGTTCGTACTGAGCAAGGTCGATCCTATCCTTACTGCAATGGGAATCCAACCGCGACCGGATAGTGTGGACACAAAGGGCATCGTTAACGGGATAATCCACTTCACTGGTGGTCAGAAAGTGACGCAGGCGATTTCAATCACTGCAGACTTTCTTATCTTAGATGAATTCTCTTTCCTTGACCCTGCAACACGGGACACTTTCGAAGACCGACTTCTCGCATCGGAAGAGGGTATGATCCTGCAGCTTTCCATTCCGTCTGGGACTGAAAGCGGCATAGAATCTGTTGTCGCAGCAACGAAGATTTTCGTTTGGCACGTTAAATGTCGTTCGTGTGGTCGGACAGTCCCACTTGATCCTCGAGAATATGAACGGCTCATAACTCTCGACGAAGCTGGAAGGCGCTGGACTTTCAGGTGCTTGGTTTGTGGTGGACAACTTGACCCTGACGATCCTGATGCAGTTTCGGTCAGGCGTTCCGGTTTCTATGCAGCACTAAACCCGTCAGCTGACAGGGACGGGTTCATCATCTCGACGCTCTATGATAGTGAGCGCTCCGCCGAATGGTTCAAGCAAATGGAGCAGAAGCGAGATGCTTCCCGATTCTATCCCGGCGTTATTGGCATCCCGTATGTTGTTTCGATCCGGATTCAGTTTTCCGATCTGGTGCGAATGATCCTACCAGAAAACGAGTGGCAAGAGCCAAAAGCAGTCCCAACAGTTGCTGGCGTGGATTACGGTAAGGTCTTTCACATCGCTTATGTAGCCCTCACTGACCCACCACAGGTCGTTCGGCTTTCAGTCCAATCCGACTGGCAATCAGCGTTGGATGAACTCTTGGTGTTCAAGCCGAGGCTTATTCTGATCGATGAACTCCCGCCGGGAGATAATTACATGCTGCGTGACGAACTAGTAGTAAGAGGCGCCGATGCTCGGCTTGCCTTAGCCCGCGCACCGCATAACCTCACTGGCGATATTCAGGTCGATAGGCGGCGAGTCGTCTACAATAACGTCCAAGCTTTCAACCAGCTTTTCGGTGCAATCCAGAACAATGGTGTCAGGTTTCTGCGCAGCAGGCGGTTGGAAGAACTTTTCGGGCATATACTGCGTGCCAGAAAGGCATTTGCATCGTTGAGAGGGAAAATGTACCATACTTGGGTCATTGGCGAAACCGCTCACTTTCTCGATGCGCTCAAAATGGCTTGGCTCGCAAAGACAATCGTTGACCTTCATCCGTCCAGTGGCTTCGTTGACAACGAAAGCGACAAGGAAAGGCGGGTCTTCGAAACTGAAGACGAATTTCTCGACTACATTATTTCGCGTATCGCAGGGATAGACTTCCACTCAGAGATTTGACGGAAGTGTTATACTTTCATGATGGCATAATTCGACCGGCGGAGCGTGGTGATGTGATGCCTAACGTCTCAGACTTGATAATCGTGACGCATATCTACTCAAAATCGCACTTGGAGGCATTGTCCGAGACCCTTCCTGAATGGCGAAAGTTAGCGCCGTCCGCTCGAATTCTCGTTGGTTACTACGCAAATCGATTTCAAGCATCAGAATTTGGCACTCTGTTGGCCGAAAACGTTGAGCTCGTGCCTGTCCATAATTCTTCCTACGGCGCCGCTTATGACACATTGCTTGAGAGAACAATCGGTCAACCAATTCTCATACTGGCGCCGTATGCGATACCAAAAGAATGGTTTATCGGAGCGCATGGTTCGCTTTTCAGTTGGTTCGAATCATATGCGATAATTGGTCGATACAAGCAGCCCAGAATTCTTGTTTCCGATGCGATACTTATGCCGCTGGTTGCGCCAGTAATTGTTGAACTTGGTCGGTTGCAGATGGACTGCATCGCTGTTAGGGAAGATGTTCCGCGTTCAGTCGGTTATCACGAATGGTGGTTTGGAACGATCCTTGTTCGGGCTCGTCCGGGAGCTTACCTGCTCTACAACGCGTTGGCAGCTGGCTACCCAGTCATGACTTTGGCTCGAAATTGCAACCCAGTCCGTTACGTCAAGAGGGCTGATAAGAAAGCGGAAAAGTGGTGATGAACGATGTTAATTACGGACCAGATTAGTAGTGGGCTCAGGCAGCCAGTGCCCGGTTCTCGCGGCTTTAGGCGGTTTCTGACTTCTATAATGCGCAGGATTGTTCAGGCAGCTACGACCGGGCGCCCAATAACTTCTCCGTCTGTGAAACGTTCGCTGTTCGCCCTAATCCCTGAGTTCGCTGTCGCTGCCTTAGATGCCGCTTCGTTTGCGTCGCGATCTAAAGTCATTGTGTCGCTTCCCAACGATACTTTCGTTCTGGACCCAACGCTCCTTGAAATGCTGTACCTTGACATGTTGGTCTTCGGGTTTGCTACATTCGAAGTTGTGGATTCGAGTGTCCTTTACGCTGACCCAGCACAGTTTACAATTTCGCTTAAAGAAGACGGTCTACCGAAAATTGTGCTTCCAGATGGGACTGAGGTTGCTGACAGGATCGGATGCATTTCGTTCTGTCCAAATCCGATCTTGTATGGCATCAGCGTCCCAGAAGTGATCCCGCAAACTTTCGTGTTTTTCCTTCTGTTCTATGGGCGCGTCCACTATGAACTTTCGCCGTTCAAAAAGCCCGATATCTTGATAATTACGCAAGAAACGATTTCAACCGACGAACTGCTTCAGAGACGAAGGCAGATCATCGAACAAGCGGAAGACGATTACGACAGCCTCATCATCTACTCTCACGGCGCTGAGGAGAAGCCTGTAGTCGAAGACCTGTCAAAGTCGGAGAGTGTGTCGGTTAACCTTGCGCAGAGATTGTATGAAACTCATGTTGCAATTCTCAGGAGAATCTGTGGCTGCGTTGACGGTTCTGGGACTCTACCACATGCGTTGGTGTCGTTCTTCTCCCAGCTGTCATCGGAATTAGAGCGATTATTACCGGATGGAGCGGTGATTTCGGTCTCCTTGCCCGAGCGAGGTGACCAACTATGAGCATTGTCTTGGCACGTGCTGCGTTTCCGATAGAGTTAGATATTTCCGAACAGGCGCTTCCGAACAAGCGTCCAATCAAAGCAGTGCTTTTCCGGGCGAATGTTTGCTCGGTTGCACCTCCCAGCGGCGCTGATAAGCCAGTTGTGATCGATAGGGCTGCATTGGATAGGCTCGACCTCGATAGTCTTATTGGTCTCCCGCTTCACGCTACCGAAGACTTAACTGCGCATTGGGAATCGGACGGGCGCGGCGGAAGGATCGTCTACTCGATCGGGACGATTACCTCAGCGGTCAAGCAGAACGGGATGGTCATTGGTAGTGGGTATCTTTGGGACATTGATTTTGCAGATTTGGTTGATCGTGTCAGGCAAGCAGCAGCCGATGGAGAACTCGCAGTTTCTTGGGAAATGACCGATGTAGTCTTGAAAGACGAAGGTGACCACTACCGCATCCTCGGTTTCAAACCCACCGGTTGGGCGCTTCTAAGAGCACAGTTCGCAGCCTACCGGAATTTAATGCCCGCACTCGCTGCAATTGCCGACAAGCGCACTTACGACCCGAAAGTTGTTGACCTCAAAGTTCTGCTCGATGACCACAGGATCATGCACGCTTACTATGCGACACTCATGCGTGGCGGGACAATAAGCAACTGGACAGTGGCGGAAGTTGTCCAGATACACGCGCGTATTGCAGACGAGATGCTTGCCCGACACGTCCAACACAGGCGCGGAGACGGGTTCGCGAGAGCACTGAACGAAGAGAGCCTGTCCAAGCAGGCCTTTAAATTCTTTTCCGACGAAGTTGCCAATAGTTTCGTGGACGTCTGGGTTCACGACGATGAAGGAGAAGTCAAATCGTGGCTGAAGCGTGCGGAGCAACATGAGAAAATTGAACTGCAAGAGACACCACACATCCCGCAAGGGCTTCCAGTTGCCCTTCAGTGCAAAGACAAGATAGTTGCAATCGTTGCAGTTGCTAAGGTCGATGGCAAGGTCTTGCTTTCGGTCCCGAAAGTCTTTTCAGAACCGTTGCCAGCTTCGCTTGCATCCGAGGCTAAATCCAAGTTCACGCTTGCAAACGAAGTGCTGAGCGGACTGCCAGATGTCATAGTCGTGCCGGGCTACATAGCGGTCACTGGATCTTCCCTGCTGACACCGTTCAGCAGGGACCTTGACTTACTCATTTGCGACAACGGCAAGTTGGAAAAAGTGGCAAGGGAAATTAGCGTAGAGAAAGAAGTCCATATCACCATTACCGACAAACCAGCAGGGTTGTCGTTTCCCGTTTACGACCTCGTTCTCGTTAAGAGACCTCGCCGCCCTATCATCCCGGTCAACGAGCCTGAGAAACTGGCGGAGCACTTTACTGTGAAGGTAGATAGTGACCTTGGTTCGTTCTTGTCGGCTCGCATGCGCTCTCTTGGAGACCTCGAAGTTTACCCGTCCTGTGTCTATTGCACCGAAATAATTCCGCAACGGCGCGGTCTATTGAGGGCTGATAGCAATTCAGCCGAGATCATCACTGACGAAGACGAGATTTTGACTTTCGCTGCCGATATTGCAGCGCGGCAGCCATCTTGCCTTACTCTTACTGCTGAGGTTTGGTGGGTTGATGGGACTTGGATGGTTGCCGATTGTTTGTGGTGGAATGCAACCAAAGTTGCAGAACTTCCGTTCCCTTGGCGTCTGAGTTTCGCCCAGAAAGTCGCCGATGCCCTCGTGATGCCGTTAGTTAAGTGGCAGGTTATATGGTCTCCGAAAGATGCTCCTAAACCACCATTCATCTTACAAGACCTGCAAGCAGTTTACAATGCTGGCAGAATTGTCGTGATCACGAATAAAGCAAAAAGAACGATAAAGGAGGTAGAAGCGCATGGAAGCTGTCCCTGCTAAGACCGAGAAGACAAGGGCAGCCCGCAAAGAAGATTTAGTTTTCTTTGCGCCATCTGTCAGAGAGAACCCTGACAAGCTGAAGGCTATTCGCACTTTCCTCGGTTGGCGTTACGGACTGACCCAGACGACTACCTCGCTTCAGCACGCATCGGTTGTCGTCGGGAATGTGGGTGTAGAAATCGACGCAATTGTCCTTCCGGACACTAACCTGAGAGAGCTCAAAATCGTTGCCGATGAGAAACTGAGGGTGCAAAACAGAAAGCCGGTGATTTTCGCACCGCTCTTCGAGCCATTCGTGCGGAAACAACTTGAATCTATGGCAATCGTCGCAGATGACCGGATGATTGAGCAGTATCTCAGTGAATACATGCATGCAGCTTCTGTCATCCAGAGGCGCCAAGCTGAGCTTAACCTTCGTGAAGCGGTGCTTGCTTGCATTGACTTTTCGCACTATGTTGTCGTCGATGAGACTGCCGGTCCGTTGCACGTTGCTGTTGCAGCGCTGGCTTCGTCCAAGGGCAAGTATGTGGTTGCAGTTTGTCAGTCGCCTGTGATGGCAGCGTTCACGGACTATGCTGTTGCAAGGAGAGGAGACATTGTTGCTGCGGTAGCTGCCGTGATCGCTCATGAGTGATCAGTTATGTCTATCAGACCGGGAAAAGCAGTTAAGCCTCTGAAACCTGCTGAAGGCTACGGTCGCTACGAATTCGACGACTTAGATCAGGTCATTGAAGAATTCATCAAGCCAATTTTAGACGAAGGCAGCTATGTCATCGTGGAGCCCAAGTGGGATGGCATCCGACTTGTAGTGCATTACGATGGCGAAAGGGTTTTAGCCTTCACTGAAGATAGGCAGCGTGATAGGGCTGAAATACTACCAGAGTTAGTTAACGCCGCGAAGAAATCTCTCGGAGAGCGACAAGCAATCGTTGACGGAGAATTGTTGCTTGGTCGGGTAGTTGACGGGCAATTCAAGCCAGTCATGCGCCCTGACATGATGAAAGTTGTGGTTGGCAAAGAGCCAATCACTGACCCAATTAGGTTCTGCGCGTTTGACTTACTGTACCTTGATGGCGAAGACTTAACAGACCTCCCATTACACGAACGACGAATGAGGCTTGAGCAACTCCTTTCAGGCGCACCGACAACGATTTCGTTAACGCCTCAGAAGGTCGTGCGCAGCCTCGATGAAGCAGCTAAAGCAATCGAGTGGGCAGCTTCGTATGAGGGTTCGGAAGGTGCAATGATAAAGGATGCCAATTCCACCTATGAACTTGACGGTCGGTCGACAAGTTGGGCTAAATACAAGCGATGGAAAGCGATAAAGTGCGCTATCATAGGCATAAGCAAGGTCTTCCCACCGAATACCGACCCTGACAACTGGAAACAAGCTTTCAAAGAGTCGCAAACCTACGTCTTCCGATGTGCAGTGCTCGGTCCGGATGGAAAGACGCTCATTCCGATTGAGTCTAAAAGAACACTCACTCCAAGTGACCTGGAACTCAGATACGTTAGGGCGGGTGAAGAAGACCCTGTCACTGGTAAGGTGGCATCAAAGAGCGAGTGGCGTGGCAGGGACGATCATCGGCTTTGGACTATGGACGATCGGTTTCCCAACAGGGATGTCGGCGAGTTTGCTTACGGTCAGACCTATGCAATCAAACTTGAACAAGAGCCGAAGCTTGGAGATGTGGTTGAAGTCGCTCCAATAGGCCTGAACTGGTTCGCCGACGATGACGGTTTTGTGCATCTAACTTGGATGCATCCGCGAGCCTTGCGAGCAGGCGTTGATGACCCATCAGAGGTCGCAACTTGGAATCGAGTCACAGAACTCATTCTTGCGTCAGGGCAAGATATCCCGAATGTCGCAGTCGTTTCTGGTAAACTCAAACTTCTGGAAAGCAACGCAATGCAAAGCCGAGCCTTTGTAGTATCTGGCAAGGATAGCGAAATAGATGGCGAAGACGACGAAGGTGTCCCGAACTGGGATCGAGAGATGCTTCCAAGACTTTTCAAAATTTTCGGGCTCGGCTTCGCCAAGATCGTCGTTCGTGCGTGTGTTGCGCTCATTCCCGACGACTATGACACTTACGTTGACCTATTCTCCGGAGTGAACTGCGGTCTTCTGAGGCTGAAAGAGCGCAAGCCAGGCGAGAAAGAAATTTTGGTCGACATCGACCCGTATGTGGTGAATTTCCTGAAAGTTGTGAAGCGTGGCGATTGGGTGAAGTTACGCAGATACAGGTGGAATCCAGACAAAGAGCGCTGGGCTGACCTTCGTCAAGCCCTAATTGATGGCGATTTCGACGATGCAGACAGCATAAAGAAAGCCTACGTGTTCGGTTACACGACCTTTTACTGCGGAGCGGGCTATGGCTACTTACAGAAATACAACTCCACGAAAAAGATGCGCTACCACTGGCGTAGGGAACTTGAAAGGTTTTGGGAAAGGTGCGCTCGTTGGGAGCAACGGCTTAAGGGCGTCTCGATTTACTGCATGGATGCCTTTGATGCGATGCAGAAATTTGACAGCAAAAGAACTTTCTTCTTCGCAGACCCGCCTTGGGTGTCTGAAGAGACGGAGAAAGGAAAGGCACTTTATCAGTTCGGTTGGACAATTGAGGACTTCGAGCGTTTCGTTGAGGCTTGTGATCAGTTAAATGGCAGGATTCTGCTGCTAAACGAAGGCTTTGCACCAAAGTTCCAGTCGGTTTCCGATAAGTGGCGTTACAGAAAATTGGACTATGTTGTCCCTTCAGTCCCATGGCTAACGATGCCAGGGAAAGACATCTACGTGAAAGGCAGCAAACTGCCGTATCATAGGTTACGGATTTACCTGATTGGGAACTATGACCTTCCGGACATTCCTAAGAGCATTCGGGAAAGAGCCCTCGCGCCACTTACAGCTGCTGAAATCAATGAAGAGGAGGAACTGACCCATGAAGAGCAAAGGCTGGAAGAGGAGCGACGACTTGGAGACCCAATGAAAGTTATTCACGATGTCAGGAATTTTGAACACGGCTATGAGTTCGTCTACATGCGCCATTACAGAGGCTTATGGAGTGACGGCGAGCGCAAGGAAATTATTTCGATGCTAAGGAAGTTCAAGAGCGCTGGTGCAGACGAACGCAAATCGATCTGGCAGGAATTAGTCAAAACCTTTGGCGTGTATTGGCTGACAATTGACTTTGACAGGCTCGTTAAACTCGCGCAGAAAGCATCCGACGAACGGGAAGATGTTTCACGCGTTTTGTTGGACTATCTCAGCCAAGACATGCCACCTGATGACATCGTTGAAGAGTTTGAAGATTGGGTTGTCAATGTCGCAAGCGTTCACGGTGACCTGCGGATAGTGAACCCGTCTGCTCCGACACGGCAACTTATCGGCTGGACGCTGTTTACTCCTGCAGTTGCGCTTCAGTTTCTTAATGGCGTAATCGCACCAGTCTTGCGTGACAAATTCATTTACAACGAAGATGGCGACAGGATAGTAGCCACCAAGAAAGCGCGGCAGCCGTTTGTCTGGCTGACGGTTGTCACCGAGAAAGAGCCGTTATTGTGGTCTCCGCCGGGCGCAGCTGGGTCAACGAAAGCGACATGGTCATTGTTCGAGTGGAAGGCTAACGGCGTCGTATGGTTCGGCGTTCAGAGACCCGACTATCATGAGTTTTGGATGAAGTTTGAAGCGTGGGATGACGACGTTGAGCCGAGAGATGGCAAGTGGGTTGTCAGGTTGCTTGAAGGTCAAGGACCGAAAATCGGTGGCGAGGGACCATACTGGCAGTTTTGGTATCCTGAAGGCGATGGGCAACTGCCCTATGTTCTGACGCACACGCCTGATCAAGCAAAGCGGGAATGGAAAAGCCGGAAGTATGAATATGTCATTCTGAACCTGCAAGTCGTCCCAATTGTCCTTGAACAGTTCGAACACATTGCTGAACTGGCTGAAAGCAAGCGCAAAGTTCAGGAACGATTAAGGTCCATTGAAGAATTCCTTGACGAATGGCGTAGACTTGAGCATTATTGACGCATTAGCATAGCGGTTGTTATAATATTCGTGAATGTAGCATTTCAGTTTCCATACAGGATATTTGCTTAGCAAGACAAGGAGGTAAATTCTGATGGCTGCGTTGCCAGATGAAGTCATGAAGACCATTGCTGCAGCGCAGGCTGCATCGTGCGCTGCGAGTGAACCAGACAGAAATGACAACATCGTCAAGCGGGTTTTCAGTAAGTTAGCGAAACTCTTGGCGCAGGCAACGGATTTCGAGGAAGGAAAAGCCCAAGCTTCTGATGACAGCGAAGAGGCTGAATGCAACGATGCTGCAAGTAGTTGTGGAACGGCTTACGGCTATCCGCCCGCTTACGGCTACCCGCCCGCTTATGGCGTCCCTGCCAATGTCGCAGTCCAGCTTCTGTCGGAGACATTCCAGCTCTTGAAGAAGGTTTTGGACGAAGTTGAGGACGAATCGCTCGTCGCTGCAATTAAGGATTTGAGAGAGAAGATCGGGCAGGCTATCGGGATGAACGCGCAGGTAGCCTTTCCGTTCGACTTCATCAAGGAGATGCGATTTGCTGTCACGGTTTCACTTGGGACTCAACCCGTTCTACCTCCTGCGGAGGCTGCCGAACGACTCAAGAGTGCTTGGAGCAAATTCGCCGGTGTAGTTTCACAGGATGAATTTGCGATTGCCAGTGGCCAACTGTTCGATGCGACATTCGCTCTTCGTGCAGCCGTCGAAGCAGCAATTAGGTCTCTCGGTGCTATTTCTGTGACATCGTCAATGCAGGACCAACAACCTGACGCTGCCGAAGTGACCAACGCCGAGGCTACGCAAGCTAACTCTTCGGCCGAAGAAAGTGAGCAGCTGGTGGAAAGCATGGCACAGGCGTCCGATGCCAACGCAATTACAGAGTCGGGTAACAATGACAGTGAACAAGAAGCAGCTGAGCAGCAAGGTTCCATCGATAAGCAGATCGTCGCATCTTCAGTCCAAGATGCACCGAACGCTCAAATTGACGCTGATGAACGGCTCGCGAGCCTGATTAAAGAGGCAATTGCGCCAATCGTCGGAAGAATTGAAGAGCTAATGCAACGCCTTGAAGCAGTCGAGAGTTCCGTTCGTGCACGACGACGCGTTTCGTCTTTTGTAGCATCAAGCAATGGTAATAAGAATGAAGATGATCTCTGGCGCAGGTGGCTTTCTGCGTCTGAAGCAGAGCGCAAAGCGTTGATCCGTGAAGCTCAGAAGCTTTTGGCTGCTCCGATGCCTCTTGAACGGGATTAATCGTGTCTTTGTGCTTGCGCACAATGAACGATGATGGTCAGCGGAAGCCAGATAGCCCTGCGGGATAGCTGGAAAATAAACAAAACTCCGACTAAGTCCGGAGGTGCAAGACATGAGTGAGCGACTCGAACAAAAGGTTGCCGAGAGCTTGCAAGCAGCCGGGATCACTTCGACAACTGAATTTCTTTGGACGCCGGTCACTTCCGTCGTCTTGGTCTTGCTTGATGGCATGACCGAACCGTTGTTACTCAAGCGAGTTGACCGCGTTCGCGGTGACGGCGGAGAGTTCGTCAGTTTCTATGCCGCTAAGGCGAGGTATGGCAGGACGCAAGCGTTGAACTGGCGCTCTGCGACATCGTTCCCTACCTTCCAATGGCAGTCCGGTGAGCGCGTTGACGTGCCTTATGGTGTCTACGCCATCAAGGCTGAAACGAACCGCGCACTTGAACTGTTTGGTAAGAACCTCGGTAGCGAGCATGAGCGCCGTGTCAATGCCGCATTGCGCGACATGCTGATTACTGTCGAGTACGATGCCTTCTTCGGCGAACACGATCCAGACAATTCGCGATTCAATATGGATGGACTTAAGACGCTTATCCCAAGCAGCAACGTCGTGTCACTGAACGAGCGTGCGCTCACCTACGATGCCGTCGTTGAAGCAGCTCGCATCGTCAGGACTGCCGGAGGAATTCCGCGAGAACTCTATGCGTCTAGCATCGACATCGAGAATGTCGTTCGTGAACTTGCGAAAACTTACGGCGTCGGTCCAGATGGTCAAGCCAAATGGCTGACTGGCGAGCTGCCGATCCCAACTCCTTACGGTAACATTAAGCCAATCGTCCACCCATTGTTCCCTGCAACTGGGCAACGGATGGCTTTCGTTCTCGACCCTGATACTCCAACTGACGATGGTCCATCTGTGCACTTGCGCTATCTTGGCGACGAAATGCCTATCAGGATTGACCTACCGGGCGCCGATCTGACTATCGCACAAGGTTTCCTGTGGATTGTCGCCCTCGCAGTGCCGGGCCGTTATTGGCAAGCTGCAATTTCTATCGTTCCGCCTGCCGGTTAGTCGGTCAAAGATTGAGGCGACCGCAGTTCTCACTTAGCTGAGACTGTGGTCGCCTCCACCTTAACATTCAGGAGAGGAAAATTGGAGTTTCCTGGTTTGCGTTCGCGAAGGGAGGCTTAGCGAAATGGTCTATTTCGGCAGCACTGCTATTCCTGTTTGGGTAAGTGTCCCGCCAGTGTCGTCGCCAGTATTTATTGGAACGCGCGCTGAAGACCCTTACGGTCATTCGTTCTACCAATATTTCACCGGCACAGACATTTCGAGCCTGCAACCGCTTGAAGTTTCCGATGACGACGAAAGTATGTTAGCAAACCTAACTTCCGAAAGGATTCTCACCTTCGTTTCTCCATACAAATTAATGCCATTTGTCAAAACAGCGAAATTACAAGCTCTGCAATTTGGGCTAGCGCACCGAGAACATGTAATACTGACCTATGATGACCCGACAGGTCGTTGGTGGCTCCATCAACCAATTGCAGAAGTGAACAAGCTTGTCATCGATGGAGAAGAATACGATGCGAGGGTTATTGACTCACAAATCTATGTCGGGAATGAACAATTAACTGTTCCAGACAGCAATAATAGGGCGGTCTTTACCATTTCAGCTCGCATGATTGAAATCCACTATGCTGTGATGGCAGCTTCACCGATAGTCTATGAAGCACTCCCTTATTTAATTGCAGCAGCTTACTTGAAAGCCGCTTCGAACGAGCAAAGCAGCATCTACGATTCAATTCGCGTCGGTGCGGTTTCGTTTAGCTTCAAGTCTGCGAAAGACTTGCGTGCCAAATCGCGTGAGTTGGAGCAGATCGCTTTCAAGATGCTTAGGGTTGGTGGTCGCGTATGATTTCGCTGCCAGCGATCATTGATAGGCACGAATTCATAGTTTACAGGGACGGAGTTGAGAAAGGTCGGTTTCGAGGTTGGTTTCAGTCAGTGAGGACTATGGCTCGACCGTTCTACTTAGTCCCGTCGGATGCGGATTATGTCTTGTATGCCCGCAAAGAGGCGATCGGGTCGTTTAGATTTGAACCCGGCGACAGGATCGTTCGAGTTGACACTGGCGATGAGTTTCAGGTGACTGCTTTGCCAGAAGACCCAAGCGGAGAAGGTTGGCTTTACGAGATCTACCTGCAGTATGTTCGGCTCAGAACTTAAACGAGGTGGGTTCAAATTTGCCTCGAAGATCTTCGAGGAAGCTGACAGCCAAAAAAGTTCAGATTCAATGGCCGATCTTCTACAAGTATTGGGCTGGTTACCTTTCGTCTGCATCTCACAAGCTCCGAACTACCTATTCCAAGAAATTCAGGAGCGTTGCTACTCCGATGCTTCCGATACTTCGGCATTTCTATGCCAGAACAGGAGACTTCGGCAGGCTCCCGCCAGGTCAAACAATCGGCTACTATCGCCCGATGATCACTCAACTTACAAGAGGCAGCCTTGAAGAAATCCTCGAGTTGAGGGAAATTTCTCCAGAGACGATTACGAGTGCGTTACGAGCATCGTTGCCGAGGATAGAAGCGTTCAGGCGGTTGTTCTCGCTTGTCGGTGCTGATGTAGATGACATCCAACGGGCGGCTGATAGGCTAATTCACCTTGCAGCAGACCACGCATACAAACTTAGGCGCGCCATTGAAACGCAGCGTGCGAGGTTCGCTTATCGTGGAATGGAATTCAAGCTCCCGACATTCATGAAACTTATTCAGCCTGCTGCGTTGAGCCTCCCTGATCCTCCGAACTTTTCGATCGTTGTCGATTTCTCAACTGCTGGTCCAGTTGGGACATTTCTCAAATCGGTCTTTGCGGGTCTTGCGAACGATAGAACTTACGGTCAAGCAGTGCTGAACCAATTGAAGGGGCTTTTCGGAGAGACAATTGAGATTTCTGCGAAAGGAGTAATCAGGCGTCGTAGTGAACGCGGGAGGATGAGGGCGTTGCGGTTTGACGAACTCGAACGAGCTGCTGCCAGAATACTCCCTCAGTATGTCAGCCGGAAATTGGCAATGTTGTTCAAGCAGGCTGTCCGTGACATCTTCTTTATCGAACCTACATCAGTGAGCCGTTATTTTCCTGCACGACCGATGGCACGGAAATCACTCAACTCCGATAAAGGTTTAGCACAGATGCTTTACACCGTTCAGGTAGTTTTTCAACCGGTGACCGGCAGGAAAGGGTTTGCAGGTGCTTTCACAGGCTTTGACACGCAGAAGGCACCATATTGGCATGTCGTCCAGTACGGCTTTCACGGTTCGATTGAGCCGACCACATCTCCGTTTCTGACGCTTAAAGATCCGGATCCTGAATGGTGGTCGAAAGTGCAATGGCTGTTTGGTGCTCGGACGAGACCAGATATTCTCAAAGAGCGATTCATTACAACGAGCCGAACTGGCGGAACGAAATACCATCCATATTTTACCGTCACAAAGCAAGGCAGGCTTCGATACAGACGTAAGCCAGTTGAGTTCGGTTCAGTGCGAATTCCAGTAATG
>Ga0209821_100104_pt1 | contig 15465 bp, 15 predicted proteins | sample SSWtaG_3_FD_184118 | JGI IMG/M metagenome (GOLD analysis project Ga0209821, IMG submission 184118) | Hot spring microbial communities from Sandy's Spring West, USA to study Microbial Dark Matter (Phase II) - SSWTFFsm_matched (SPAdes)... | ecosystem: Environmental > Aquatic > Thermal springs > Hot... | reverse complement strand
TTGTCGGCGACGGGGCCCGGCGCCTCGGCGACCATCCGCAGAGCCCGTAGGTAATACGGCGTGGCCATGGCGCTGTTCATCACGATCCACAACACCAGAAACGCCGCGATCGAGGCCGGGTACGACAAGGCGAGGAGAACCAGAAAGAGCTTAGGCCAGAAGCCCAGAAGCGGCGGAAGCCCAAGCAACGAGAGAATATTAAGCACGTTCAGCACGCTCCTCCTTGGCGGAAGCAGGTCGGAAAACGCCGTGGATAAGTAGCCGAAAACCCCCGCCTTGGCAAGGCCGGAAGTCAAGGCCTCCAAAACCACCACCAGAGTAGCCAGGTCGGCCGCGGAGATGCGCATGCCGAAGAGCTGCGGGGCTGCCGCCGGCTCGCCGAGCCACCACACCAGGGCAACTGCCGCCAGCGCGTAGGACATGTGTGCGATGGAGGACCATGCCATAACCCTGCCGAGGGTCTTCGCCGTGAGACCTGCCACGTTGGCCACAAGCATCGACGCCAAGGCCACCACCAACGCCACTAGGCCGACGGCGCCATCCCCCGGCAGAGATCTAAACAGCGTAAGCAACACAAAGAGGGCCGTCACCTTGCTAAACGCCGCGAGGGCCGCCGCACCCCTCGGCGAGCCTAGGGCGTAGGCATCTACAACCCAGGCGTGAAACGGCGCAATCCCCAGCTCAAACATGAAGCCCAGCACCGCCAAGTAGAGACCCTGGACCCAGCCATGCGCCGCCAAGGCGTAGCCCAGTACGATGAGTACCTTCCCCACGCCTGAGAAAACAAGATACTTCATAGCCCCCTCCACGTTTTCCCGGGTCCTCTCCATGGCGAGGAGGCCGTACACGGCGGCTGTGGCAAGCGCCAGCGCTACCAGCCCATACACAGGAGGTGCCCCGCCGTAGTAGACATACGCCGCCAAGACCGCCGCCGAGGCGGAAAACGCCAATGCAAAACTGAAGGACCCCATGCGCCAGTCCAGAGACAGAGCCAGCGCCGCGACGGCGATCACCACGCCTATTGACAGGCCGAGATATGCCGAGATTGCGAGCAAAACCACTGACGTCGCCACGGCCAAGCGTCCCTCCAACCTGCCCGCAGCCACCGCGGCGACAGACAGCGCGAGGACTAGGTAGGCGAATAGCTCAATCATAGCACCACCAACAGAAGTAGTGTTACTAATATGCCTACCACGCCGTATAGCACGTAGAGGCTGATGTTGCCCGTGATCAGCCTCCTAGCCCAGTTAGACAACGTCTCGAAAACCCCCGGAATCACGTGGTGGTACAAGCCGTCGAACAGCCCCCTGTCGAACACCACGTAGATAAACCTGGAGAACCAGAGATACAGCAACGGAAACACGCCGTCGTAGAGAATGGGCAGGTAGAACCTGCGATACGCCACTTCCCACAGAGGTCTCAACGTCTCAGACCTCACGCCGGGGAGCCAGATATACAACACAAGGCCGGTCAGAAAGCCCAGCAACACCGCTATCAAGGCCTCTGTAAGCGGGAACTTCACAAAGACGGCGAAGTAGCCGCCCAACACCAGCGTGGCCACCGCAAGCGCCGTGTAGGGAAGCCACATGAGAAGTGGCGCCTCGTGGACCTCCTCAGGCTCCCTCCCGTGCACAAAGGTGAGGCCGATCAGTCTCAGGCCGTAAATCGGCGTTATAAACAGAAGCAGATAAAGCGCCGGAGCGAGCCAATCCATGTGGTATACGTGGCCCGCTTCAAAGACGTTTTCCAGCGCGAGGTCCTTGGTTATGTAGCCTACAAACGGAGGGATGCCCACCAGGCTCAACATGGAGAGGACCATGGCGACAGCCGTGATCTTCATGTGGCGCCACAGCCTGCCCACCTCGCCTATGAAGCGTGTGCCAGCCTCGTGGATCACGGCGCCGAACCCCATAAACAGAGACGCCTTAGAAACGGCGTGACCCACTATGTGCAGAAAGGCAAAAAACAGCAGACCCTGCAACAGCTCGTGTTCATACAGACCCACCAGACCTGCGGCGCCTGCCGCCGCCGCAATTATGCCGAGGTTCGCCGCAGTCGAGCCAGCAAGCACAAGCTTAAACTCCATAGACGTCAAGGCGATTATGGTAGCCGCCAGCGCCGTCGCAACCCCTACCACTGCCACAAGCCAGAAGTATAGCTCCGCCCCAGGCACATGCAGAAAAATAGGCGTTGTAATGATCAACACGTAGACACCGGCCTTGACCATCGTCGCCGCGTGGATCAGCGCCGAGACGCTTGTCGGACCCGTCATCGCCGTTAACAACCACTCATGAAACGGAAACTGCGCGCTCTTCGTAAATGGTCCAAGAGCGAAGAGGATCAACGGAACAACTCCCAACGCCTTCAGAGCCTCTGCCTTCTCCAAACCGGTAAGCGAAACAGTATTAGCGACCACGTAAATCAGCGCGATGGCAACTAGGAAGAAGGCGTCTCCAAAACGCACAGTCAATATGGCGCGGAGGCCGGCCTTACTCGGCGTCCACCAATACGGCACGCCAAATACCTTTTCCTCCCTGCCTACCCACTTGTCGTACTCGTCTCTGTACCAATGGCCAATAAGAGCCCAGGAGGCCAGCCCGACGCCCTCCCAGCCCGCGAGGAGGAACCAGAGGTTGTCAGCGTATACAATTATCAACATAGAGGTGGCGAAGAAGCCAAAGAAGAACCAGTACCACCCAGGCCTGTAGTCTCCCTCCATGTACTTCACCGAGTAGAGCGAAATCGCCGCTATCAGCCACGCCACGAGCACGCCCATGGGGAGACTGAAGTGATCCAGCCGCACGCCTATCTCGGCGCCTATAGAACCTATCCAGGCGACGCTGTAGACGCCCGGCTGAAGAGACGTGTAGACATAAGTCGCCAGCAACGCGGAGACGAAGGTCCCTAGGGTGACTGACCACGCCTTGAACTTCTCGGCTCCGCTAAACAACGAGATGACGGAGGCGACAAGCGGCGCGAAAATAGTGAGAAGCACTACTTCCATAGCCCCGCCGCAACTATAGTCTTATATATATTGTCCGCCAACACGCTGGAAAACGGCGGCAGAAACAGAAGCACAGAGAGGAAAGCCACTACCACGATAGACACGAGCGCTATGTCCACGGGCCCCCTATCCTCCCGCTTGTGCGGCCCGAAGAACACAACGCGGATTGTGTTGAAGGCGTAGACGCCGGTGATCAATAGCACAACGGCGTATGGGATGTAGTACATGTAGTCCTGTACGAAATACTTCGCATAAGCCACGGTGAGGACGATTTCAGATATCATGCCCACGGTCAAGATGCCGGCGAGGTTGAGGAAGCCCACGACTGCCGCGCCGGCCAGTTCGGGCCTCCAGCCGTAGAGCCCGCCCATCTTCTCTATGTCGCGGGTGTGGAGATACGTTATGAAGTAGCCCGCCGTCATGAAGAGGACAGCCTTGCCGAGGCCGTGGCTGAGATAGAAAAGGGCTGCGGCCGCGTAGCCGTGTGGGTTAAACAGCGCCACGCCGAGCAACAAGTAACCCATCTGCGACACGGTGGAGTAGGCGAAAAGCCTCTTGATGTCTTTCTGCAGAAACGCCATCAACCCTCCGTAGATGGCTGTGGCGATGGCGTAGTAGACAAGCCAACGGACCCACTCGGCGCTGGGAACCACGTACATGGCCACGGCGGCGATCAAATAACCGCCGATGCCCACAAGAACAGGAGACAAAAGGGCAGAAAGCGGAGTGGGCGCCTCCGCGTGGACGTAGGGCAACCACATGTGTACGCCTAGCGTAGCCATCTTGATGAGGGAGCCTACCAGGATGAGGAGGAAGGCCGTCTGGTCCGCGCCTAGGTATCTGAGGTCGGCTAGAAGCGGCACGTAGTAGACGCCTTTTAAATATAGGAGCAGGAAGCCGGCTAGGGCGAGCAATGCGCCTACGTGGGACCAGACTAGGTACATGATGGTTATCCGGACTCTGTCGCCGTAGCCGTAGTAGAGCACTTGAAACAGCGAGGCTATCAGGGCTATTTCGATAAAGACGTAGACCATTATGAGGTTTGCCGCCACGAAGGCGCCGGCGAGCCCGCCGAGGAAAAAGCCGTAAGTGAGATAGAATATCGACGTGTCGCGGCCGAGCTCGTGGCTTCTGTGTTCCATATACGGCGGACTATACAGCGCGACGAAGATGCCCACAAGCGCCACGGTGAATGCAAATACGCCGTTGAAGGGCGTTATCCTAAACGCCGTGACGTCGAACCCCTGGAAGGTGCCCTCCCTAAACTCCACACCTCCGAAGACAGAATACGCCGAGATCACGAGGAGGGGCAACAACGCAACGGCCGAGATGTAGCCGGCGAGGTAGGGCGACCTCTTCGCCGCCGCGTAGGCCACAAGCGACAACACCATCGGTATGAGGACTGAGAACAGGATTATCACGGCTCCCTACCCCCGGTAACCGTCGAGACGTCTGTGCTCTTTGTGAGGGCGTAGGTGCGGAATATCAACGCGGCCAATATGGAGGCCTCCGAGACGCTTATCATGACGAGGATGAGGACTCCGTAGAAGAAAAGACTGGGGTTGACCGACGCCAATGGGGCCAGCGCCGCGAAGGCTCCTACGGTTACGAGCTCGAGGGCGATTAGAACTCTTACGAGGTTTCTAGTAGTCGCTATGCTGTAGAGACCTAGTAATATGAGTATAAACCCGACCACAACCGCGGGGCTCATACCCTTCTCGCCACCTCGATCCCTACTACCAGGGAGACGGCGGCGACGCCTATCAGCAACATCACCGCCGGTAGGAGGTCGCCCAGCTGTACCGGCGTCGGCTTGGCCGGCGGAATCCCCCACAATAACACCCCCAGAGCTGCCGCGGCAAGGAAGACCAGTGTTGTGGCGAGGAAGTATCTGCCGCCCCACCTCTGGACGCCGCCGTACATCGCGGCCGTGATGATGACCAACAACATCACCGCGCCTATGTAAATTACGAAGATCAGGAAGGCGGCGGCGAACTGCGTCAAGTAGGCGTAGTACGCGCCGACAGCGCCAGCGGCTGAGGCGAGGCTCACCGCCGAGTAGACGTTGTCTCTGGAGTACACAGTTAGCAGGCCGAAAAACAGGGCCGCCAACAGGAGTAGGACATCTATCATGGTGTTTAAGTAAGTAAAGCCTTTAAAGTATTACCCATGTAGCCTCACCTTTTTCGGAACTCCGCCGACGTATTTAATGGTGACCTTCACAGACTTGTAGGGCTCCTGTATCTTGGGGGGCTCCCTCTCCACATCTGGCGTGTAGATCATCTCCTTGTAGTCGTACCAGGCGAGCTCCTTTAGGTCCGTGCCGTATAGCGCATCTGTGGGGCACACGTCTATGCAGAAGTGACACATGATACAACGGCCGTAATCTATGCCGGGGTACCGCTTCCCGTTTGGGGCTGGGTACATCTTTATGGCGTTTGTGGGACATATCCTGGCACACATCATGCAGGAGGTGCATTTCTCGGTCCACAGGCCGATCCAGCCGCGCATCTTGCCGTACTCCAACTTCTCGTAGGGGTAATAGATAGTTATCCTCTCAGGCTTCACGAAGTTTCTGGCCGCAACTGCCAACGCGTCGATGGTCGCCTTTACCGCGGCCCCCAGGGTCGTCTTCTCGGCGCTCATGGCGCCACCCCCGCGAGACGCAGCGCCGCAGACCACACCACCGCCAAGAAGCCCAGCGTCAGCAGACCGCGCCAGCCGAGGACCAGCGTGTGGTCGAGACGCAACACCGGCATGGCCGCGCGTAGGAAGGCAAAGAAGAGCATAAGCGCCGTGGTTTTGAGGAAGACCCATATGGCCAGCGTTAGGTGTCCCGTTATGTCCTGCGGCCACGGCCCTGGGGCATAGCCGGGGAACGCCCAGCCGCCGAGGAAGAGGAGTGTGGCGAGGAAAGAGTAGGAGAACGTGGCATAGTAAGTGCCGCCTGCGAAGGATAGGACTAGGAATATGCCGCCGTAGTCGCTGTAGGGTCCCGTCGCCACGTCGCCCTCGTAGTCGGCGATTTCAAACGGAAAACGGGCTGTGGCCATTGCCGTTGTTATGATGAAGACGAGGAAGGCGAGGGGGTTGAGGATTGCGCCGACGAGGAAGGTCTGCTTCTGAACTATCTCTATGGGGTTCAGCGTGCCGTAGAGGATGGCCATGGCTAGGAAGGAGAGTATCAGGGGCAGCTCATATGCCGCCACGAGCAACGCCTCTCGGGCAGCGCCGATGTAGGCGAACTTGTTATTTACAGACCAGCCGATTATGACGACCGATATTGACACCAGGAGGAGTATCACGAGCGAAAAGACAAGGCCGTAGGGGAGGAGGGAGGGGTCTTTTATCAGCCTGAGCTCGGGGGTCAGCGGGAGGAGGAGGGAGGCGCCGAAGGCCAGCGTGACGAATATGGCGGGGCCCCAGACGAAGAGGATCTTGTGGGCGCCCCTCGGCACGATGGGTTCGCTTATGATAAACTTGAAGGCGTCTGCCAGCAGCTGTAGGTATCCGCCGAGCCACGGCGACACGTGGTACGGCCCGACGCGCATCTGCACCCTCGCGGCCGCCTTGCGCTCAAACCACACCACGGTGAGTAGCACCACCCCCGACACGGCGAACATAAGTATGAAAAACCAGAGGCGGGCGGAGAGAAGGAGACTCCAGAGGTCCATGGACATGTCCAACATTATCCATTAATTTATTATCTGTCTTGCTCAGGCGGGAAGTAGCCGAAGGAGCCGTAGATGGCCGGTAGGTCCATGAGCCTTGCGCCTATGAAGGCTTTTATCATGGCGCGTAGGTTCTGCCAAGAGGGCGTGGATATCCTAACCCTATATGGCCTTTCTGTGCCGTCGCCGTAAACGTGGAAGAAGTAGCGACCGCGGCCGCCTTCTGTGATGCCCAGGCCCTCGCCTTCTGGCAACCTGGTGGCGAAGAGGGACCCCAGTCTTATGATCTGGTTTACTGTCTCTTTTTGTTTTGGGGGCATTCTGTGGAGCACCGCCTCTCCCACCAGTGGGCCGTCTCTGGGCACGCGGTCGAGGGTCTGTCTGATGATCTTGGCGCTTTGTCTTATCTCACATATCCTCACCATGGCTCTTGCCAAGGAGTCGCCGCCGTCTTCTACACATACCTCCCACTCCAGCTCGTCGTAGACGCCGTATTTGTACACCCGGCGGGCGTCCCAGTCTATGCCGGAGCCGCGGGCGGCGGGGCCGGTGGCCATAAGCCTCGCCGCGTCTTCCTTGCTTAGGTAGCCCACGTCTTTAAGCCTGTAGTAGCCGACGGGGTTCTTTATGACTAGGCGGACGAACTCATCTATCTTTTTCTCTAGGTAGTCTAGGAAGCCCTTCGTCTGTTCATAGAAGGCGTCTGGCGGCGCTGTGCGGACGCCGCCGGGGAGGACCCAGCTGGGAGTGGTCCTCGAGCCGGAAACCATGGCCCAGAGTTGCACCACCAGCTCTCTGAGGCCGAAGCCCCACATGAAGCCTGTGGAGGAGCCTATCATTATGGCGTGCAGGCCTAGGTCGTAGAGGTGTGTGGAGATGCGGCTGAGCTCCGCCATTATCACCCTGAGGTACTGGGCTCTGGGCGAGACGTCTATCTTGGCTAGGCGTTCGATGGCCATGGCGTATGCCCAGGTGACGTTTATGGCGTCTGGCAGGGAGAGCCTCTCGAAGAGCGGTATGTTCTGGATCCAGTGCCTCGTTTCGCCGAGCTTCTCCATGGTGCGGTGGACGTAGCCCGGGTCAGGCGTGACGTTGACCACGATGTCGCCGTCTAGCTCCACGATGAAGCGCGTGTGGCCTGAGGAGGGGTGTTGCGGGCCCCAGAAAAGGTCGAGAACGCGGCGGCCTCCCTCTAGCTTCTCCTCCTTTAAAACCAAGCCGTATTCCTCTGTCCTAATCATATCTATAATATATGGATTAGCTATTTATCTATACCTCTCCCCGAGCCGCGGTGTGGATACTTGCCGTGTTGGCGTATGAGCTTTTGCATCTGGCCGCTGAGTTTTCTCTGCGCGTAGCCGAGGGCGGCGGCTGTAAGGCGGTGGTGGTTCTGCCCGTCAGAAGACCCCGCGACCTCCGGAGGTTTGCCGGGTCCGTGGATTACGTGGTTGTGGACGACTTGGAGGATGCCAAGGTCGCCGAGGCGGCGGGGCTTCGGTGGGTTTTGAACAGATACAGCGGCAAGTCGGGGGCGCTGGCCACGGCCCTGGAGACGGTCGACGCGGATTTGTACGTCTTCATTGACGACGACGCATACCCGGGGCGTTGGCTGGAGGCGCTTAGGGGGGCCTGCGGGAGGTTCGCCACGGCGTATCGCTGGGTGTTGGACAAGTTCCAGAACCTCTTCTCGCTGGGGGGTTTCGACTGGATGGTTTGGAGGCAGACCCGGTTTCTCTACGGCGGGGCCATGACGGTGCCTGCGGCTAGAAGGCGGGAGGCGGCGGAGGCGCTTAAGAAGTGTCCCGTGGACGACATGGCCCTCACGGCGGTGGCCGGCGACATAGAGGTTCTGCCCGTGTTGGTCCCGATGGAGGGAGCGGAGGATGCGTGGGGGTTCTTCTTGAGGCAAGCCACGGCGGCTAAGCTGGCGAATTTCAGGCTGTGGCTCGTGGAGACCTTCTACTACGTCTTGTGGACGGCGGCGGCCGTTTTCTTTCCGCCTCTCTTCCTCATACACGCGGCGAGGACGGCCCTAAGGTCGCGGAGGGCCTTGGGGAGGGTGGACTGGGCGCATGTGGTTCTTTCGCCTCTGGAGAGACCGTTGCAGGCGGCGGTGTTTCTCGCGTCTGCGTTTAGGCGGTGTTTCGAGTGGCGGGGCCGTGTTGTTTGTGGCAAATGTTAAAATAGTGGTTTCGAGTCTGTGCTGTGATCACCGAGAGGGAGCAGAGGCTTAGGTCTGAAAAGGTCGTGGAGGTTTTGTTGAGGCATCTGGGCGAGGATTTGTCCAGGCCCGGCCTCGCCGATACGCCGAAGAGGTTTGTGAAGGCTATGGAAGAGCTGACTAGGGGGCTGAGGGAGCCGCCTCCTGAGGTGGTGTTTTTCCCGCTTGAGTACGACGCTGAGGTGGGGCCCGTGGTTATTGAGAACATAGGCGCCGTGGCTGTCTGCGAGCACCATCTGTTGCCGATCTTGCTCCGGGTCTCAGTTGCCTACGTCCCGGGCGATGGGGTCCCAGGGCTGAGCAAGGTGATTAAGCTGGTGAAGTGGGCCGCGGCGAGGCCCGTCATGCAGGAGCGGTTCACGGAGTGGCTGGCGGATCTGCTCATGGAGAAGCTGAGGGCCCGCGCCGTCAAGGTGAAGGTGTGTGGGGTCCACATGTGCTCCTTTGTCAGAGGGGCGCGGGATGAGCACCATAACATGGTAACCGAGGCCAAAAGAGGCGACATAGACGTCCAGCTGGACTGCAGGCGACCGCTTATCTGTAGATGAAAATTATAGTTACAGGGGTAAGCGGAGGCATTGGCAGGGCCTTGGTCAGGCTGGCGAGAAGCCGCGGCGATTACGTGGTTGGGATTTCGCGTAGGCGCTCCGACGCAGACGTTCACTACAGTTGCGACGTGCTAGATTTGCAGTGTCTCAGAAACGTAGCTAAGGAGGTCGGTGTGGTGGACGGCGTGGCGCTGTTACACGGTCACGGCAACCCCAAGCTATGGGCGAGGAGTGTGGAGGAGCTAGAGGCGCAGGACCTCCTGGAGGTTTTCAACGTCGACGTCGTGGGGAGTTTTAATGTTGTTAAGGCATTTCTGCCCAGCCTAACGCCCAGCTCCTCCATAGTCTTCGTCGCGTCGACGCCTGGCCTAATCGGCGATGTCTACGGCATACCCTACGCAACGGCTAAGGGGGCCCTCGTGGCACTCACTAGAAGCCTTGCGAAGGCACTGGCGCCGGTCAGAGTTAACGCAGTGGCGTTCGGCCCCATCGAGACCGGGTGGACCGGGTGGGTCTCTCCGCAGGAGCTCGCCACTTTTAGAGACAGGACCGTGCTCAGGCGGCTGGGCACCCCGGAGGAGGCCGCTGAGGCCGTGTACTGGCTTCTGTCGCCGGCGTCTAGCTACGTGACTGGGCATGTGCTTGTGGTGGACGGCGGCGAGTCGCTTTAAGCGCGAGAAGCGCGGCCGCGGCGATGATCACAGCTATGACGCCTACGAAGACGTAGGTTGTGTCTGTGCCTTGCGGCGGCGCGGCAGTAGCAGTGGTGGCCGTGGCTGGGGGCTCCACCGTCAGTTGCGTCACCTGTCCTGGCTTGAGCGTCACCGTATATGTCACGTTTCTGCCCCCCATGTCGGCCACTACCGTATAATGCCCGGGCGGTAGCTCCACGCGACGCGGCATGCGGTCTATAACGCTGTAGTTACCCAGTATGTACACCTTGGTGGGGGGCTGGCGGTAGTTGAGGACAAGGTATGCGTTTTCGATACTTATGATGAGCGTTTCGGAGGGGTATTTCGTGGCGATAGGCGCCTCCCTCTTGGCGAAACCTGCGTCTACCTCCACCGTGTAGACCTCGCCGGGTAGGATCCAGAGCCCAGCCTGGCCTCTGTAGGTGTTGCCAGCTATCTTGATGGCCCAGTCGTTTCTCACGGCTCCGAAGGAATCCACCGCGCGTATGGTCAGCCTCGTTGCGTTTACCACGTAGAGGCGGCCGCAGTGGTTCTGGGGCTGGAAGACGGTTCTGTATCTCGTGCCGTTGGGGAGAAGTATCTCTGTGTCGGCAACCGCGCGGTAGTTCAGCCCAGTTATGAGATAAAGCGTAAGGTTCCTCGAGCCCCTCGCCGCGACGCGGCCGTCTGCGTATATGGCCGCCGTGGCGACGGGCGGCGCTAGCATTATCTGGCATGTCTTAACCAGACCCGCCGCCTCTAGGTCAACGGCGGGATTCCACAGATCTGTCTTGATCAGCGTTGTGTTTAGAAGTTTGTAGTCTCCCACCTCTGTTATGTATATTTCCAGCTGGTAGTTTATACCGCCTACAGGTAGGGGCTCTGAAAGGTTGTTTTTTCTAAGTTCTATCTTGATGTCTCTGTATGTCCCGTTGATTAGCTTAGCCATCTTGACAACTATGTACCCGCTCGCCTCAACCGGCTGGATAGGGAGGGTCTCCAGATAATGCACCGTAACTACGTCGTGGCCGGTGGTGTACGTCCTCCAGACCAGCATGTCTCTGACGTAGATCTCCACAGCAACGCCGAGCGGGGTCTCCGCTATGCCGGTAGTGTTTGTCTGGACGCATCCGTTGGGGGCGCACACCGTGGCGTTTGGAATGGGGAAACCTAGGCCGTCTCGGACCTCCACCACGGCGCCTAGGGTCATTATTGACGTTAGTAGAAGCAGCGTCACCAGCCTCATATATGCGGCTGATTCTGCCTCCTAAATAAATCTATAGCCATGTAAAGACGCCTCACGTGGGCTTTACAGGTTGTGAGAAAAGTTTATATATTTACAACCAACGGCGGCATGTCGTTCCTTGCCGCGTATTCTACGTCGTTTTTCTTAACTAAAAAAATACAGAGCCCCCATGCTTTCAATTTAGCGATACATTTAAATATCTAAAATTCTGTAGATTACTATGACCGAGGAGACCAAGTTAACAGACCGCCAGTACCAGCTGTTGAACCACCTGCTACAGAGGGCCCAGCCCATGAGGGTATATACCGTATATGGTGATCAGGACGAAATCGCTAGGGAGCTGGGGATGACCAGGCAAGCCTTGGCTATACACCTCAAGAGGCTTAAGGAGCTCGGCCTTGTCAGGACCGGCCGCGAGTTTGTAGACATCACCGAGAAGGCTGTGAAACTTCTGAAGGGCCAGTCTAGCGATGTTATTATACTGGTGAAGATCGAGCCGAAGTACCGAGACAAGGTATACGACGCTACTAAGAAACTTCCTATTGAGAAGGCGCTTAGGCTTGCTGGTGATTACGACCTGGCCATCATAACGCAGGAGACCGTGCTGGATAAGGTGTTGGACTCCATAAATAACATGGAGGGCGTGAAGGAAACAAAAACCTTCATTTCCATAGGCGCTATTAAAGAATAACTTCTTTACTTCTTTTTCTCCGCTAAATAAGCCCTGTCGAGGTGTTTAAGACGGCGTAGAAGGTCGGGGTCACGTATCTAAACGTCTTCAGTCTCTCGACGTCTGGAGGTATCCACACGTCGGCCGCGATGGCTTCTTCCTCGTCTGTCAACCTGTAGCGCTCGCCGTCTTTCGTCACGTATCCTCGTTTCTCCATCTCAGTCAATATAGCGCCGAGTATCACGTTGTCTCTTACTGTCTCAAGCGGCGGCAAAAATCTGCTTCTACTTGCCACTATCTGCCAAACCGCGGCGAGGAGCTCGGGCGACGCCTCGCCGACCGCCTTCAAGAGCCCCGCCACCGTGGGGATTATGCGCTCTAGGTCTACCTTGCCCGTGAGTATTCCGAGCTCAGCCGGCATTACGCCCTTCTCCACGTAGCTCCTAACCGTCGTGAGGGCGGCGTCGCCGCGCTCGACGTCGTATAGCGCGAGGGATAGTATGAGGGAGGTCTCGCCGGGGCGCAGATATTTAGCTATGTCGTAGTTGTAGAGCTTGTAGAAGGCGAGCTCGCAGAATCTCCTGTCTTTCTTGTCGCACCACTTAAGCCGCCATGGCCCTTGCATATAGCTGTTTTATGTCCGGCAACTTCGCGATGTTCCTGATCCCCAGCACATAGAGTAGCCATGCTATGTTGTACGCTATTTTTGCCTCGAGCTCCCTTGTCATCATACCCTCCGCCCAGGGGTCCATGTGTCTCGGGATTAAAGTTTTGCGGTTTCTGAGCAACACTTTTAAACCGCATCCCCTAGGGGGCTATGAAGCACCTTGTGGGGAGAGATTTCGCGTTCCCGGAATACCTGCCCCGGTACCCCAGGTCGTATGACTTCGACGTGGTGCATATGCGGCTGGACGTAGACATAGACGTTGAGGGCGGCGCCGTTGAGGGGGCGGTGAGGTACCGGGTGAAGGCCAAGAAAGATGGCGCAAAGGTCTTGCTCGACGCTGTGGAGATGGAGGTTCTTGACGTAAGCCATGACTATTACTACGACGGTGAGAAGATAGAGGTAAGGCCCCAGTGGAGGGCCGGGGAAGAGGCGGAGGTGGTGGTTAGGTACCGGGCCAGGCCTAGGACCGGCATGTACTTTGTGAAGCCTGATATGCGGCAGAGGAGAGCCGTATATGTGTGGACCCAGGGCGAGAGCGAGTACAACCGCTACTGGGTGCCTATTCCGGACTCCCCCAACATAAAGTTCCCCTGGACTGTCGCCGTGACTGTGCCCAAGCCGTTTGTGGCGGGTAGCAACGGCGTGTTGGTTGAGGTGCGGGACAGGGGAGAGAGACAGACGTATGTGTGGGACATGAGGCATCCCATGTCACCATACCTTCTCGCTATCGCAGTAGGCGATTTCGAGGTTCATAGGGAGAAATGCGGCGAGGTTCTCCTTGAGTACTACGTGCCTAAATACGTGGGCGACTCCTGGCGTTTCTCCTTCTACAACACCTGTAGAATCATGGAGTTCTTCTCCGAGCACCTCGGCGTGCCGTATCCCTACGAGCGGTACGCCCAGGTGGTGGTGCCGGAGTTTATCTATGGTGGTATGGAGAATACTACTTTCACCATCTTGACGGATTGGACTATCCACGATAAACATGCCCATTGTCCATATGTTGGGTTCCCCTGCCCGGAGCACGAGGACTTCAGCTCCGACCCTCTGGTTGCCCACGAGATGGCTCATATGTGGTTCGGCGACTTGGTAACGGCCAAGGACTGGGGTCACATCGCCATCAACGAGTCTTTCGCCACGTTTGTGGAGGCCTTATGGACTGAGAGGTTTAAAGGCCGTGATGATTACCTCTATGAGATCTACACAAACTTCAAGACGTATCTCGGCGAGTACTCCAGGCGATACTCCAGGCCTATAGTTACCAACCTCTACAAGATCCCCGACGAGGTGTTTGACCGCCACTCCTACGAGAAGGGCTCCGTCGTGCTTCACATGTTGCGTAGCCTCCTAGGCGAGGAGGCGTTTAGGAAGGGGCTCAAGCTCTTTCTGGAGAGGTATAGGTACAAGGCAGTGGACATAGAGGATCTGCGGAAGACCATGGAGGAGGCCTCGGGGCAGGACTTGGAGTGGTTCTGGAAGCAGTTCTTCTATTCCGCCGGACACCCCGTGTTGAAGGTGTCGTGGAGCTACTCAGACGGCGTCTTGAAGCTTCAGATAAAACAAGCGCAGGGCGAGGACAGCTACCCTGTGTATACGCTACCGCTTGAGGTCAAGGTTGTGTATGAAGACGGACGGAGGGAGCGGAGGGAGATCGCGCTTAATGAGAAGGAGATGACTCTGCATCTGTCGGGTGGAAAGCCTAGATACGTCTGCATAGACCCGGCTTTTAGGGTGATGAAGGCGCTTGACCTCCAGTACCCGTTGGAATCCGCCGTCGCGATGTTGGAAGATGAGGATATGTACTGCCGCCTCCAGGCAATCGACGTGCTTAAGAGAAACGGCAGCTCCAGGGCGGTCGACGCCCTTGCGAAGGCGCTTCAGGACAAGTTCTGGGGTGTGGCCGCTGAGGCGGCCAGGGCATTGGGGGAGATAGGTACCGCCGAGGCCGTGTCAAAGCTCATCGAGGCGTACGGCAGGGCGATGCATCCACGGGTGAGGAGGGCGATCGTGGAGGCGCTGGGCACCGCAAGGAGGAGGGAGGCGGCGGAGTTCCTAGACCAGATCCTCCACGATCCAAATGAGAGCTACTACGTGAGGGCTGAGGCAGGTAGGTCCCTCGGGAAGATTAAGTGGGAATTCGCAGAACACAGCCTCAGAAAGGCCCTTGACTACCCCAGCCACCTCGACGTGATTAAGAGGGGGGCGTTGGAGGGTCTGGCAGAGCTGGGCACCGAGGACGCCTTGAAGATCGTGCTCCGCCACACGGAGCCCGACGTATCTACGCCTGTCAGGATGACGGCAGTCCAAGCGTTGGCCAAGTTCGGACCTCGTAAGGAGGTGTTGGAGACAGTTAAGAGAGCTATGAGGGATGAGAACTTCAGGGTGAGATACGCCGCGGTGGTTGCGGCGCTTGAGTTGCTGGATCCGCGGCTCCTGCCGGATCTGCAGGAACGCGTAGAGCAGGATATCGACGGTCGCATTAGACGCATGGCAAGGGAGGTCGCCGATAAGATAAAGAAGTTCATGGATAGAGGCACAGAGTATCAGAAGCTGAGGGAGGAAGTGGAGAAACTCAGAGAGGAGTACCGGAAGATCCTTGACAGGTTAGGCCGCCTGGAGCGTTGATGCCGGTTAAAGTCATAGACCACGTCTACGCCCAGCACCTCCTTACGCGCCTCCGCGATAAATCCACCGTAGGCATCGAGTTCCGCAAGGGGCTTGTCAGGCTTGGGCGTATCGTTGGGTATGAGCTCGTCAAGACCTTCCC